>OAWW01001751.1_pt1 | contig 10062 bp, 8 predicted proteins | sample 1517191 | NCBI WGS metagenome assembly OAWW01 (sample SAMEA2580253, study PRJEB22360) | human gut metagenome | biome: human gut; feature: human-associated habitat; material: faeces | place: Denmark | collected 2008/2010 | reverse complement strand
GTGCCAAGATCCCCCCCGCACGAACCCCCGGCGAACGTCACCGCGTGCGCCGCAACCGATTCCGCGATACCGTCGAGGTACGACTTCTCGATGGATGCGAGTTCGGCACCGTCACAGAACCTGCTCACGATATCGCCGCCGGCGAACGCGTTCAGATAGGGAATCAGCGTGTGGCGGACGCGCGAGCGCAGCGGGAAATCGTCCGGCAACGGTTCGTCCGCAGCCATATGGTCGCCGTTGGTCGGGTCATCCCACCATGTGATCCCGAGATCCTCGCAGATGCCGGTCGTGTCCGCGCGGGTCAGACGCAGGAACGGGCGGGCGAACCGCACGCCGTCACGCTCGACGATCCGCGGCATCCCCGCGAGCGCATCCAGTCCGGAGGACCGCAGCACATCCATCAGCACGGTTTCGGCCTGGTCGGCGCCGGTGGGGGCGAGCAGCACGCATGCGGCCGATTCCCGTCGGGCCGTATCGGCCAGCGCACGGTATCGCGCGTCTCGGGCCGCGGCCTCGACGCCGTGACCGTCCCCCGACACTTCGACCGGCACCACCGCGACCGGGTCGAGCCCCAGCCCGCAGCATCGCCGTGCCGCCGACTGAGCCACCTCATCCGAATGCTCCTGCAGCCGATGATCGACCACGACGGCCCCGCATCTGATGCCCCACGACGCACACACGATGCCGGCCACCGCCGCCAACGCCATCGAATCGCGCCCGCCCGAGCAGGCCACCAGCACCAGCGGGGCATCGGGCGCGGGGGTATGGTCGCCGTGCTCGGCGAAGCGCGGATCCTGCCTGGGTAGTCCCAGATCGACCAGCATGGCTCGCATCCGGCCGATCGCGGCACGCATCACAGCGGTATATGGCATGGGTCGAAACCTTTACAGCTTGGCCAGTTTGGCGGCCATCACGTTGATCGCCTCAATGGCCGACCACTGGTTCTCCGGGTCGTTGACGATCACGGCGAACGACAGCACGCCGCCCTTGACGCGGGACACGTTGCCGGCGAGCGAGGTCACGGCGTCGAGGCTGCCGGTCTTCACGCGGAACAGGCCGTTGTCCGGGCCGGTGACGATACGGTTCCTCGCCGTGCCGACCAGGCCGGGGATGGACAGTCCCTCCGCCGCCGCGGTAGCGATGCCGGCGGTAAGATTGTGCTCCTGCACCTCGATCAGCGTGGTCACGCTGACCTTCGATCCCGGCGTCAGACCGGAGCAGTCGGCCATCTGCAGGCCGGACGTGTCGATGCCCTCGACGGCCTGCGTGTCGGTCTTGATGCTGTTGCCGGCCTGACGCTTGAGCGCCGTCAGACGGCCGAATAGCTGGGCTAGCGTATTGTCGGAATGCCTCAGCATGAACGCCATGACCTCGTTAAGCGGCGCCGAGCTGACCGAGGCCAGCGCTGAAGTGCCGCTTGGCACCGCGCCCGCGGTCGGCCCGGACGTCACGGTGATGCCGTTGTCGGCGAGCCGCTTCGCGAAGGTCGTCGCCGCGTCCAGCACAGGCTGCTGGGACAGCACCGGGTATTGGCTGGAATCGTCGGGATTGGCCGGCTTGACCATGTCGGTCCAGGTGCGTCCGCCGTCGACGGCCATCGTGGAGATCGCCGTATAGTACCGGTGCTCCGCGTTGTTTTCCGTGACGCCAGCCGGCGTACGATCCTGCCCGAACAGCGAATCGTCGTACAGCAGGTCGACCTGCGTGATGCCGCGCTGCTTCAACGCCTCGGCGGTGCGCTGCGCCAGCGTGCCCAGCCCGGCATGGCCGTTGATGTGCGAGGGATCGCTCTCCCCGTCCGACAGCAGCATGTCGCCCTCACCCTGCAGCACCACGGTCTTGCGGTCGTCGTCGCCCTGGATGAGATAGCTCTTGGTGTCGAGCGTGGAGCCCATGTCCAGCGTGGTCGCCGCCGCGAACGCGGTCAGTGTCTTCAGGGTCGATGCGGGCTGGCGGGGAATCGTGGCGTCATGCTCGGCTACGATGTTGCCCTTGCCGTCCGCGATGGCCAGCGAGAAGGATTTGCCCACGCCCTCGCTGGCGGAGAACTCGTCGAGGATGGTCTTCGCGGCCTGGGCGTCGACGGGCATGGACGCGTCGACGCCGGCGGCGACCGTGCCGCCCGTGAGCGCGTCCTGCGGGTCGGGAATCGCGACGCGGTCCACTCCCCGCAACGTCAGGATGCCAGGTGCCACGTCATAGATGTCAGCCACGAAATACCCCGCCATCACCGCGACGGCGACGACGGCGGACACCGCGACGGTGACGGTACGCCGCGTCATCGGCAGATGCCGAATCATATGATGTCGGGCCGCAGCCTTTGATGCCACGAGCGAACTCCTTAGACAGACGTTACATCATCGCCGCAAGGGCGCCGCCCGAACCGGCTCAGCGCTGCAGCGACGCGAACGAATCCAACGTCTGGACGACACGGATCGCGCGCGCATCCAACAGCTTACCGCCAAGCCATGAACCGATGACCATGGCCGCCACGCCATTGGCGAGACCGATCGGCGCCATGACCCATAGCCAGCCGCCCATATCGGCCACAACGAGCACGATCGCGACGAGAATCGTCGGCAGCATCGGAATCAGACAGCCGAAAAGCTGCACGAACGGGAACAATCCCTGAGCGACGGCACGGCCCTGCGGCGTGGAGAACGGCTTGTCCATCGACGGCACCGGATACATCAGCGAGCAGTTGGTGATCTCCGCGACGCCGATGCTGCTGAACGAGACGCCCAACGCCAGACAGATGAACGTCACGCCCAGGAGCAAGCCGTCAGCCGTGCGCCAATCGCCGGTCAACACGAAGCAGGCCAGACCGAGCACCACCATATATATCACGTTGATGGACGCGAACACCCGCATGCGGGACCGACGGTCGTCCCAGCCGCGCACGCCGGCCAGCACCTCCATCGTGAAACCGCGGCCGTCGTATGCCAGGCCGTTGCCCTCGGTCATCTGCATCATCCATCCGCCCCAGATCAGACCCTGCCAGATCACGATCGTGACGCCACGCGACTGGAGCGCGAACAACGCCACGAACAGGACGGGCATCACGAACAGCAGGATCTGACGCGGGTCGCGGCGCAGATACGTCAGCAGACGGGCGGACATCGCGCCGGACGTGCTGTCCGGCATCCAGCCGAACGCGCCGATGCCGCGGACCTTCGCGGCACGCTCGGGCGCACCCTCGGTCACGCGGTCATGACGCAGGCACCAGACACAGCCGACGAAGCACACCACCCACGTGACGGCCAGGATCGCCAGACGCGCCACGAACAGGAGCGGGTTACCGGTCAATAGGTCGTACGGCAACTGGAACGCGGCTCCGAACGGGGTCCAGCTCAGAGCGTCGGCCACGCTCAGATCCGTCAATGACGGAAAATCATACAGACTGCCGGAATCGGCGGGGTTGACGATGATGTTCGGCAGCTGGCATAGCACAATGAACACGATCATCGCGATGAGGTAGAACGCGTTCTTGCCACGTTTCGAGCGCACCAGCGTCGTCGATGCCGAAATGACCAGCTTGGCCAGCGACATCATCGTGATGATGGCCAGCGGGGCGGCGATGAGCTGCATGACGACCATACCCACACTCATCCACCGGTATGCGAGGGACCACAGCATCAGCGCCAGCGTACCACAGATCGCAGGCAGACCGCTCAGGCCGCCGAGCAGCATGCCGAGCTGCAGTTTCCGGTCGGGAATGCCGTACAGCGCGAACCGGCGCGGAGCCATGGTCGAGCCGTCGCCGACGAGCATCAACTGAATGAACAGGATGATGAAGCCGGCGAACGTCGACCCGTACATCACCGCGACGTGCAGCACCCCGTACATCCACCCCGCAGGGACGTGATGACCCGCCATATCGAATACGGGGCCGCCGAGGAACCACGCGAGAGCGCCGACTCCCACAAGGGCGCCGATGCCGAATACGATGCCGAGCACATAGCCGATGGTCTGCCACGTCGACTTGCGCAGGGTGGCAAGGGTGAGCGCCCAGCGCAGACGCACCATGGTCAAAGCGACTTCCATCATGACTCCTCGGGCGATGGGAACGGGGCGGTGGGCGCAGACGAGTCGGCAGGGGCGACGCCGTTCGCCGCGTATCCGCCGTCGAGCCACGACAACTTGGCCGCGGCATGCCGGCCGCCGACCAGCTGCAGGAACCGCTCCTCAAGGTCCTCGCCGGCCGACACCTGCTCTATCGTGCCCGCCGCGCGGACCTGTCCGGCGTTGATGACGGCGACGTGCGTGCACATCTTCTCCACCAGCGACATCACGTGCGAGGAGATGATGACCGTGCCGCCGGTGGACGCGTACTCGGCGAGGATGTCCTTGAGGTTCGCGCTGGACACCGGGTCGACCGACTCGAACGGCTCATCAAGCACCAGGATGCGCGGGCTGTGAATCATCGCGGACGCCAGGCAGATCTTCTTGGTCATGCCCGCGGAATAATCGGACACCATCGTGTCCGCGGCGGAAACCAGATCGAAGGCGTTCAGCAGGTCGCCGGCGCGACTGTGCGCCACATCGCGCTTCATGCCGCGCAGCATGCCCGAATAGATCAGCAGCTGCATTCCGGTGAGCCGGTCGAATATCTGGTCGGGCTGCGGCATGACGCCGATCTCACGTTTGGCGGCGTTGACGTCCTGCCACACGTCCTGCCCGAGGATCATCGCGGTACCGGCGTCGGGAACCAGCAGGCCGGTCACCATGTTGAGCGTGGTCGTCTTGCCCGCGCCGTTCGGGCCGACGAGGCCGAAAAACGAGCCGACCGGGATGTCGAGGGACAGTCCGTTGACCGCAATCTTGCGGTCGAAGCGCTTGTACAGGCCGCGAATGGAGACCGCCGCGCGCGGGTCGGGCGGCGGCAGTGTCGCAACCGCGGGACGGGAGGGGATGGATGACGATGCCGCACGCGCGGGAAAACCGCCAATCTGCGGCTGATTGTCTATACTCATGACTCAAGCATAGACCATGCAGCGGTATAGACCAATCATCCCGCAGATCGATGACGGGTCGGCGGCAGCCAGCATCGGCCCGGCCGGCGGAGTCAGACATCGCTGCCGAACGCCGGTCGAAGCACGGCCCAAACCCGCTCAGCCCTTATGCACGATTGGCTTCCACTGAGCCTTGGAGAAGATGGCCTGGAACGAAATCGGCATGTAACTGAGCATGTAGATGGGGAAACTCAGCACATAGGCGAACAGCTCCTTGTTGGTGGCGCCGATGTGGTCGCGTTCCGCGACGATCGTCAATGCGGCCAGCGCCATCATCGTCACGACCGCCAGCACGATGTCAAAGGCCCATCCCGCAATCGCACTGAGCTGGCTCTGCCACGTCACGAATCCGAACGCCACGAACAGCAGGCCCAGTACGATGCGGATGACGCCCAGCACCGTGAACGGGCATAGCAGCAGGGTGAAATCGACGGACGAGAAATCACGCTCACGCACGGCCCGCTTGATCAGCGCCATGCCGTAATACCGGAACACCTGCAGGAATCCCTTGCTCCAGCGCAGTCGCTGACGCCAGCTCTGCTGGAACGTGACCGGCTGCTCGTCGTACAGCATGGCGGTGCCGCAGTATCCGATGCGGTCGCCGTGCAGGATGGAGTCCATCGTGAATTCCAGATCCTCGGTCAGCAGATGGAATTTCCATCCCCTGTTGCGCCGCATCACCTCGCGAGAAAACATGAATCCGGTGCCGCCCACATGACAGCTGGAGCCGAGGATCATGCGCGAATTGTTCAGGAATCGCGACTCGCGGATGAACCACAGGGCCGAACCGGACGACACCCAGTTGTCGGCCAGGTTGACCGAATTGCGGTAGCTGGTCAGGATGCGGAAACCGGACTGGAAGGCCTTGTTCATCTCCTCGACGTAATGACGGTCGAGCCGGTTGTCGGCGTCGAACACGAAATAGGCATCGTAGTCGTCGGCCACACCCGAGTCAATCATGGTGCTCAGCAGGTACGACAGCGCGTATCCCTTGCCGATCAGCTCCGTGTCGTGGCGTTCGACGACATGGCATCCCATCTCGCGGACGACTTCGGCGGTGCGATCGGTACAGTTGTCGGCCACCAGCCAGATATCGATCAGCTTGCTCGGATAGGTCTGGTTGTGCAGCGAGTCGATGAGGTTGCCGATGACGTTCTCCTCGTTGCGTGCGGAGATCAACACGGCGTAGCGCTTGTCCATCGGCGCGTCCGGGAAGTGCACCGGCTTGGAGAACAGAGACATGATGACGCAGATGGCCTGGTAGATGATGCCGACGCCGCCCACCACCATCATAAGCACGTCGATTACGGTCAGCAATGCCATTAGCGCCACCTGCTTCGCGGATTGTCGGTAGACCCGTCACCACGGCGTGGGCGGGCGGTCTTTGCGGGACGGTCGGCTGCCGGCTTCGCGGCGGTGCCGGATGATTCGCTGTCGGACGGTCTATCGGAGGAGGTCTTCGCGGCGCCGGGCTCTGCAGAGCCGTCGCTGCTACCATCATCGCCATGCGCCTGTGCGGTACCGTCACCGACTCCGCGCAATTTCACGGCGTTGCCCGACTTCGCCCCCTCGCGCACGCTGCGCGACAGCACGTCCTTCGGTATGGCAATCGTTTCGGAATCCTCGGTCTCGTTGGCCTCGTCAAGGTCATATATCTGGTCGCGCAGCGCACGTAGCTCGTCGCTGATCGGCACATGGGCGCTCGATCCTTTGGCGGCGCGCGGCATATGGTCGCTCATCGGCTTGATCACGCGCTCACTGAACGCCTCGGCGCCCTCCACGACCTTGGACTTCTTCCCCGGCACCGGATCGCTCATCAGCGGCGACTCCACCAGCGCATAGCGCTTCGTGTACACCTTGAAGATGGCCTGCATGCTCGCCGTGACCGGCAGTGCGAGGAACGCGCCCAGAGCGCCGAACAACGCGCCCATCACCAGTACGGCGAGGAACGCGACGCATGGGTTGAGGTCCATCGTGCGCTGCGAGACCTTCGGCGAGAGAATCAGGTTCTCGATCTGCTGGTACACGATGATGAACACCAGCACACCGACCCCGTACCACAGGCCATTCGACCCCCAGGCGAACAGCACCGCCGCCGATATACGTGCCGACCGTCGGCACGAACTGCGACACGATGCCGCAGAACAACGCCAGCGGCAGCCAATATGGCACGTGGATAATCTCCAGGAAAACGGCCGTGCAGGTGGCGTTGATGGCGGCCAGGATGGAGCGGGAGAACAGGAAGCCGGAAATCTGCTCCTGCACCACCGTCCAGCCGAGCAGGAAACGGCGCTGCGTGTTCGGTCCGAGCCACTGGCACAGGCTGCGGCGCATCTTCGGGCCCGCGGCCGAAATATAGTACGTCACCATCAACACGGTCAGCAGATTCAACAGGAAGCTGAACACGCCCATCGTGGTGGTCAACGCCTGACCGGCGAAATCGGTGATCCACGACGTCTGCACGTTCTTGAATATCTCCATGCCGAGGTTCTCTATCTTCGGCATGTCGAACGACGTGTACTGCTTCACCGCGTCCACGATCTCCGTGTATATCGACGGAAGCCCCTTCACCATGGAGATCAGCTGCTGCACGAACATGTTGCCGAACAGCGTGAGCAAAGCCATGACGATCACGGCGAGGCCGATCAGGCTCACCGCCGACGCGGGGCCACGCTTCCAGCCGTGTCGCACCATCGAGACCACCAGCGGCTCGACCGCCAGCGCGATGAATATCGAGATGACGACATCCAGCACGATGGTCGATATCTTGCCCCACGATGTCCACACGAAAATCGCGGCGAACACCGCGATGACCGTGTACAACAGCGCGCGCCCCCACCAATCCGGCGGTCGACGCGAATCCCCTTTGGCGGGGAACACCGACGCCAAATCCAGTTTCTGATCATCCGTTTCACTCATGAGACCCTATTGTAGCCAGCGGGAGTGTACGCACAGGTGCTTATCCTGTAAGTATGCTCAACGTTTCGATTATCATCCCCGCGTGGAATGAGGAGGAGCGCATCGCCGACTGCCTGATGAACGCCACGCGCCAGACCGTCGCACCACATGAAGTGATCGTCGTCAACAACCGTTCCACGGACCGCACCTGCGACATCGTCGAACAGTTCCAGCGCGACCATCCCGAAGCTCCGGTCATCCTGCTGCAGCAGAACGAGGATCAAGGACTGATCCCGACCCGCAACTTCGGTCTGAACGCCGCAACCGGCGACGTGTTGGGACGCATCGACGCCGACTGCATGCTCAAACCCGACTGGGTGGAGGTCGTGTCCGGCATCTTCACCGAGGATCCGGACGCCATGGGCGCGACCGGACCGGTGGTGTATTACGACATGCCCGCGAAGGGTGCCGGGCTCGCCGGCGACGACCACATCCGCCGGCACACGTACCGGGCGGACAACGATCAGGTGCTGCTGTTCGGTTCGAACATGGCGATTCGCGCCTCAGCATGGCACGCCATCTCGGGCGAGGTCTGCCGCGACCCGGAGGACGTGATGCACGAGGACATCGACGTGTCGCTGCATCTGCTCAACCATGGTTTCAAGACGGTGTACTCACAGTGCATGATCTGCGGCATCTCCGCACGGCGCATGGACACGTCCTTCGCGTCGTTCCACCGGTACATGCAACGGTTCAAGAACACATTCGCCGCACATCCCGACCATTGGCGCGAGCACCACACCGAGCGGCGCCTGTATGCGCTCTACCCGTGGCTGCACATGCTGTACCCGATTTATCAGCAGCATCTGGCCGCGAAGGACATCAACCCGGCCGAGAAGATCTGGTTCGACGAGCAGATCAAGCTCGTCAAGAGCCATTTCGACAATCCCGAGCAGGTGGACGCCGTCGAATGACGTTGAATGACGTCGGCTGACGCCAGCCGACAGATGATGGTGGGGTTCCAACACGTTATGTGCCGGAACCCCACCATCATCTTTTAGCCGTATCCGTTGCGGATTATCGCGGCTTTCTCCCGCTCACGGGGCCGGCCGGCGGATGGACGCGCCGCCGCGGACCGGTCCCGTGTCGCTCTATCACATCAGCGAGGTGTAGATCTTCAGGATGTCCTCTTCGGTGGCCTTGCGCGGGTTGCCCGGCGTGCACACGTCGTTGAAGGCGTCGTGGGCGAGCGGTGCCAAGTCGGCCTCGGTGGCACCCACCTCGGAAATCGTGGTCGGGTTCTTGAGATCCACGGTCAGCTGGTGGACGGCCTGCACGGCCTCCTCGCGCACCTTCTCAAGGTCGCCGGTGTAGGCGTCCTCGATACCGAACGCGTCGGCGATGTCACGGTACTTTTCGCCGGTGAAGTCCTTGTTGTATTCCATGACCGGGGCCAGCAGGATGCCGTTGGCCACGCCGTGGGCCACGCCGAGACGGCCGCCCAGCGGGTGGGCCATGCCGTGCACGAGACCCAGGCCGACGTTGGAGTAGGCCATGCCGGTGATGTAGGAGGCGTAGGCCATCTGCTCGCCGGCCGGCACGTCGCCGTCGGCGGACTTGGCCAGGTTCTTGGCAATCATGCGGATGGTCTGCATGCTCAGGCAGTCAGACAGGCTCCATGCGCCCGGGGTGATGTAGCCCTCGATGGCGTGGGTCAGGGCGTCCAGGCCGGTGGCGACCTTCAGGCCGCGCGGCATCGTGTCGGTCAGGTCGGGGTCGACGAATGCGACGATCGGGATGTCGTGGGGGTCGACAGCCACGAACTTGCGCTTGTTGGCGGTATCGGTGACCACGTAGTTGATGGTGGTCTCAGAGGCGGTGCCGGCGGTGGTGGGCACGCCGAAGATCGGAACGGATGGGTTCTTGGTGTCGGCCACGCCCTCAAGGGACAGTACGTCGGCGAACTCCGGGTTGGCGGTGATGATGCCGATGCCCTTGCAGGTATCCTGCGGGGAGCCGCCGCCCAGGCCGATCAGGAAGTCGGCGCCGGATTTGGCGAACTTCTTGACGCCGTCCTGGATGCATTCGACCGGCGGGTTCGGCTTGACGTTGTCGAACACCTCATACGGCATGCCCGCCTCGTCAAGAACGT
>OAWW01001749.1_pt1 | contig 10083 bp, 8 predicted proteins | sample 1517191 | NCBI WGS metagenome assembly OAWW01 (sample SAMEA2580253, study PRJEB22360) | human gut metagenome | biome: human gut; feature: human-associated habitat; material: faeces | place: Denmark | collected 2008/2010 | reverse complement strand
AACATCAAGCAAAGATAAAAAAAATAATATATACTTGTGTATAAAGGGTAGCTTCCCGAAGGAGGAGATTTGAGATACTGCCGACTTTTTAGTCAGCCCATGCAATATATTAAAGAAGGTATTTCAAAATGAAATGAACCCCGAAAGTCAGACAATAAACTTTCGGGGTTCACTTCGTTTAAACTTTGCCCTTTTCCTCTTTCCGGAGCAAAAGAAGCGTCATTCAAATTACATCATCATGTGTCTGCGGATGGAGAATTTCACGATTGCCATTGCATTGATGGTGCTGAAAGGGATATCCATTGGGTCGTGATGAGCGTTGTAGCTTACCAGCTTGAGGCATCCTTCCTTTTCCGAGCGGTTCACATACTTCACCGCCAGGTACTCGTCTCCTTCGATAGTAAACGAAACCAGATACATTTCGCCGTAAATAAGGTTGCTGAAACTGTTAATCTCTTTAAAGCCTACGATGTCTCCCGATTTCAGTATCGGATACATGCTGTCGCCACTGATGTAGACGGCTCCGTCACATAAGGGAATGCTTGGAATCTGTATCTTTCCTACCATATACTGTCGCTTGTTGGTGAGCAACGTTTTCAGATTGGCGGCAGCTGTAATATCATATAGGGCAACGCTGCGGTCGTCCAACGCCTCTACTGTTTTAGGGTTGTGAATCATCTGGACCTCACCGCTTGCTAAATCGCTTTTGCATAACTTGGTTTGATGTCTGGGGGTACCCTTCCCAACCAGCAGCCAATTGAGGTCTACATCTCTCATTTTGTTGAGCAGCAGATGAAAGTCAATCCGGTTTCTGGCGCACCAGTTGGATAATGTTGCACGTGAAACACCTAAGTAACTGGCCAGTTCACTGTCCTTTTTAAAGTTGAGCGCCTGCTTGGCGCGCTTTACTATTCCCGAAACATCTAGAAATGTATCCATTTTATTCTTGTTTTAAATTAGTGTAAAGATGTTGAAACTTCTTATTCGTTCATTGATAGTCAGTTATATAATTTTTTAGCGTTAATTTCTAAAACCGTTTGTTTTATGTGAGAAAACTGCTTTATCTTTGTAGCAGCAAACTTAGAAATATGTTTCAAAAATATAAATTAAAAATAGAATAACCATGAAAAACGGCAAAAAGTTTATGAAAGGTTGTAAAATGCCTCATCCACCCCCTTCCGGAAGATTCTGTATCGGATGAACACCAGTGATATTGAGTCGGTTTACAGCATCTATATATCCTGCATACAGGAGCTATAGATCCAATACGCTGGCCATATATCCCCAATATGCAGGAACTATATGTCCGATAATCACATAAACAAATATTTAAGCATGAAAACTTTAAAACGCAAAATCAATATGGAACCTTTAATGAATCAATCTCTGCACATTTGCGGGTGCTGCAAACGGGAGCTACCGCATGAGGCCTTTTATACAAACAAACGCACCGGGACCCTTGACAATTATTGCAAGGAGTGTCGCAAGGCAAACACCCGCAAGCGTCGTGATTTGAGACGATGTACATCATTTGAAAACAAACCTGTTTCTTATCCGGTGATAACCGAGGTGAAAGACCCCGCTTTGCGGATGCTTCTTATTCTTCATGCCCGTCAGGTTGTGGCAGAAAGTATCTCACGGAAACAAGAAAAAGAAAAACTGAATACGCTATGGGAAGAATAAAACGGGGACTGGATTATTTCCCCATGAGCACCAGCTTTATGCACGATCGGATGGTGCGCCGAATTATGAGACGTGAAGGTGATTCTGCCTTTGCCACACTGGTGGAAACGCTGTCGTACATCTATGCCGGGAAAGGGTATTATATCTCTGTCGGTGACGAATTTTACGAGGAGCTTGTGGACAGCCTTTACAGTACGGAACTGGATGATGTGAAGCGTATCATCAGTCTGTCCGTGGAATATGGCTTGTTTGATGTCGGACTTTTCCGGCAATACAACATCCTGACTTCCGCCGACATCCAGCGGCAGTATCTTTTCATCACCAAGCGGCGTAGCAGTGCGCTGATAGAGCCGGACTACTGCCTGCTGGAATCGGAAGAAATCACCTCATACCGTTCGTCTCAGAGCGGTAAAAGTAGTACGGATGATTCTTTGGATAGCGAATGTGCGGAAGCGTTAAACGGTGATGCTGATCACAAGACCGCCTGTACGGTAACATCAAGCTCCGATTCTGTAACAATGGAGGATGAAATTGCAACATCGGGTACACAAAACAAAAGAAAACAAATAAAAATAAATCAAAACAAAGTAAACCACCTCCCTAACCCTCCTCAAGGAGGAGATGAAGGAGGAAAATATTTGAAAAGTAGAACGGCTGTGACACAGGAAGATATTGACTGTCTGCAACCGCCATGCGATGGTGTGCAGCGTAACTTCCAGGGACTGACAGATAACCTGCGGCTTTACAAAGTTCCGCCTTCCGAACAATATGCCATTATTCTTAAAAGTAACTTCGGAGCTATTGGAAACCCTGTTTGGAAAGGATTTAATACCATCCGGGGGAGCAATGGAAAGATCAGATTGCCCGGGCACTACCTGCTGAGTATAATTAATTAATTTATGAACGCACTTTGAAAAAATGATTAGGTCAGTCTGAATAATGCTCCTATCTTTGCAATGTCATTAAGCTTGAGGACAAAACTAAACGAAATTATTAACACAAAAAAACTATTACGATTATGGCAGTATTGTACAAGTCATTCCAGTCTGTTCTGGAAGACAAAAATCACAAAAAAATGTTTCATCCCCGTGTGATATACACGGCTAATATCAGCACTTCGCAGATTGCTAAAGAGATTGCCGCTTACTCGTCTCTCTCCCCGGGTGATGTGAAGAATACGCTTGATAACCTGGTGACTGTGATGGGGCAGCATCTACAAGCATCGGAAAGCGTGTCGCTTGACGGTTTCGGGACTTTCCGCATGGTGATGAAATCCAACGGTAAAGGGGTGGAGACTTCGGAAGAAGTGTCGGCTGCGCAAGCTTCTCTTACGGTCCGTTTCCTTCCCAACTTCACCAAGAACCCCGATCGGACTACCGCTACCCGCTCTTTGGTGACCGGTGCGAAGTGTGTGCGCTTCGACCGTACAGACACTCCGGCTTCCGGCAGTGGAAATACAAATAAGCCGGGTGGCGGCGATGGTGGCGAAGGAGGTGGTGAGGAAGCACCGGACCCGACAGTATAACCTTTCGTCACAACACAAAATATAAGAACGAACGACTAAACTAAATCGGAAACTTAACTAACTAGTAATCACTTATTCACATGAGAATTATCAATTTGATCGTGGTGCATTGTACCGCCACGCAGGGGAATCGTACGCTTTCTCCGGAGGCTTTGGACCTGATGCACCGCCACCGTGGTTTCAACGGAACAGGCTATCACTACTACATCCGCAAAGACGGAACGGTGCATCTTACCCGCCCTGTCGAACGCATCGGTGCACACGCAAAAGGTTTTAATGCCAGCAGTATCGGAACCTGCTATGAAGGCGGTCTGGACTGTCGGGGACGCCCGGCAGACACCCGGACGCCGGAACAGCGTGCTACGCTTCGGCTGCTGATTCATCAGCTGCTGGAGGTATTCCCCGGCTGCCGGGTGTGCGGGCATCGGGATCTCTCGCCGGACAGGAACGGTAATGGAGAGATAGAACCGGAAGAGTGGATGAAGGCGTGTCCGTGCTTTGATGCCGAGCAGGAATTTAAAGAATTTGCGGCAGAAGACACGGAAGAAACACAGAGTAAACTAAACTATTTAAAGAACAAGAAAGGAGGTAAATGATGGCAATGAAGAGATCTGTATGGGATATGATCCTGAAGGTGGTTATCGCGGTAGCGTCGGCTGTGGCAGGCGTATTGGGTGCTAATGCGATGAATCTGTAAGAGAAGTAATTAACGGGAACTCCCTGTCATGGGAATATGCGCGCTACTTTATCGGGCAGGGAGTTTCTTAGTATTGTGATTTTATTTAAGAAACTATTATATATCAAAGAATATGAAAAAAAGACTACTATCAGTATTTGTTTTTCTGGCAATATTCAGTTTCAACTGTATAGGTCAGCAACAAATACCTATTAAAAATGTACCCAGTCCGGAAATAGCCGGTTTGGGAGAATATGGAAAAGTTCCAGTTAGTTTATATACGGGAGTTCCGGATATATCCGTGCCTATTTATGAATTGAAAGCTGGTAACTATTCGTTATCACTTGCTGCAAGTTATCATTTGGCTTCGGTAAAGCCTAATTCCCAGTCTGGTTGTCTTGGACTTGGATGGAATCTTATAGCAGGCGGCTATATTACACGTTCTGTTCGTGGAATGTATGATGAGAAATGTCAATCAAATGGATATGCTCCGGGTTATTATGCACATGCTTCTAAATTGAAAAATATCAGTAATGAACAGTTTAAAGCAGAAACGATGCATATACAAAGCACGGAAAATGATTATTATGAATTAACTGCTGACGAATTTTCGTTTAGTGTTTGTGGTTATTCTGGAAATTTCTACTATGCCGGTAATGGAGAGTGGAATGTTGTTTCTGATCAGGATATACGTGTGGAATTTAATCCTGTTGATGGGGAAGGCTTTCTTAGTTTGTCGGAAGTCGGAAAACGTCTTGATGTAAGTAGATGGGGAGCAAGCACAAGAAACAATCGTTTTTTCAATAAATTTACGCTGATTACTCCTGATGGATGCAGGTATGAATTTGGTGGAATCAACGCTACTGAATATAGTATTCCTTATTATGCCCGCTATAACAGTGATTTAATAGCTACTACCTGGAGGTTGTCCAAAATAACAACCGTAGACAAGCGGGTAATAGAATTCAGTTATGACACTTCAGCTATCATGTGTGATCTTCGTTATGTACCCCAACAGAAAGTGGTGACCAACATACCATGCACTTATAGTGGTATACAAAGTGGGCGTTCAGGGATGACTGGGTATCTGCTTTTCCCAGTTAATTTAAAGACTATAAAAACACCTAACGAGATATTGGAATTCAATTATTACAATGAATACGGATATGGAGATAAGTTTGTTGATAGTTATTTGGCATGGAAAGACAATGCAAATTATGACCGTCAGGATATAGATAACATGAATTTTGAAGACCCGGCTAATCAATTTACTCTGTTTTTAGGAAACCAAATTGATAATACCGATCAGGCAACATTGCGTCAATCGATTAAATCAAAACTACAACATAAAATTCTTCATTGTATTTATGTGAAAGGAAAGAACTCCAAGGCTTTGAAAACTATATATTTTGACTATGCAAGGAATAATCGTACTAAATTGTCTTTAATTACGGAACGTTCAGGGAATCCGGATTTGATCCCTAACTATGTATGGATTTTATTTTCTTACTTGGTATAATATACCTGAGAATTTGACCGGAGGTCGCGTACCTGAATATCGTTTTCTTTATAATTCGGAAAAACGTATGCCAAATGATTATGTACGCCCGATTGCCGATTCGTGGGGATATTATACAGGAGGAAGTGTTGCTTTTGCCGAGATACCTAATTTTTCTCAGACTTATAGTAGTTTGCAATATACTTTGGCAGAGGTCTTGACGGAAGTCATTTATCCAACAGGTGGAAAAAGCCGTTTTGAATATGAATTGAACAACTATTCAAAAGTGGTAGCTCCTTCTTTGATGTCATTAACAGACAAAAGTGGTACTGCAGGCGGTTTGCGTATTCGGCGTATTACCAATCTGGATAATGAAGATAATGTGCTTGGTGCCAAGCAATATTACTATTCGAATACCCGTGACCGATTTGGAAAAAGTAGTGGAATATTGAAAAGTCTTCCTGTTAATGAGATGGTGTATACTCTTAAGGATGGAGATAAGGAGCCTGATCCTAAGAATGCAATATCGTTATATCTCAAATCAAAGGGAGGTTTTTTCCCATCAGTTACTAATCTGAATACACCGGATGTAGGTTATTCTTGTGTAATTGAAGAAGCGTTCGACAAAGATAATAAGTCGCAAGGTTATATTGTGCGTCATTACTCTAACTATAATGAGGATATTTATGGTAATACTCATTATGACGAGCTTGCTTTTTATTCTATGTTTGAAGGGAACTCTTATACAATGCCATTTAGCAGTCGTTCTATGGAGAGAGGAAAGTTGTTGTCTGAAGAATACTATGATGTCAATGATCGTTTGCGAAAGAAGGTGAATTACCGATACAAAGAGGTAACTCCAGGCTCATTTTAACAGCTGATCAAATGGTGTTGTTCTTTTGTACAGATTTAGACAATTTCATGCTAGGAAAAGTGGGGACTTTAACTCGTACATATATACATGCTTATCTGACCGACTCTGTTATAGAAACTCTTTATCCTCAATCGGGAAATACGGCATTTGTTATAGAAAAGGCGTATCAATATAATAAGTATAAGCAGTTAAGCCAAATAGCCGGTAGAAACAGCGATGGAAAAAGTACTCTGACAGAATATGTTTATGCTGCAACTTTACCGGAATATAAATGGATGGAAGAAGCACATATACTATCTCCGGTTTCTAGTAAAAAAGAACAGACAGGCGGCTCTTATTTAAAAGAGGTATATCAGTATATGGGTCCTATACCTTATATAAAGCAGATTAGTACAGATAGAGATGGTTATGTGCATAAACATTACACTGTGCAGGCTGTGGATGGTTATGGGAATCCTATATATCTTCACGAAGAGTCAACGCCCGTTGTATTGATATGGGGAGCTGAAGGTCAACGGTTAATATCACGGATAGAAAATGCCACTCTTAATCAAGTGGAAGAAGCATTGGGAATGAATGTGAAGGATTTCTCTTCATCCGATATCTCTGCAACTAATTTGCTAAAAATAGAAAATATCAGGCATAAGATATCCGGAACGCATTTCTATATTTACAAATATACAAATGAGTTGCGTTTGGGCTCAGAAACAAAGCCTAATGGAATCACTGTGTTTTATAAATATGATTTTCTGGGTCGCCTGACAGAGAATTATATTATGGAATTTAAAGATGGAGATTATCAAAAACGGATATTAAATATATATGATTACAATTATTATTATGGCTCCAAGATTGAAAGTGGAGAAGTAGCCATAGAGAAAGGAGGACAACTATGAAATTGCATAAAATAATATTACTTCTAATTTTGCTATCAGGATTTTCGATAGAAATACCTGCGCAGAATTCTTTGCAGAATGAGATAGGTAAGCTCGAATATGACACGTTGAAGAGGGATATGGTTAAAACAAAACATCTGGACCATATAAACATTTCTGATACATCGTCAGTGAGTTGCGCAAACTACTTGTTTCGTGTGAAAGAACCATTATATATTTCTTTTAAGTCTAATTATTTCACTATGGGAATGGAAATGGAGAAAGTTCCGGGACAATTGGAATGTCAATTAAAAATAACAGATGATAATTTGCTCACTAATCAGGTGTATTATCAGAATGCGAAAAGTGTTGATCCGGATTCTTTATCATCAGTGAGTTTCACTGATACTCTTTTGTTATTTGCCGGTACATATTGTTTGACATCGACTGTAATAGAAAAGAACAAAGATATTCTTGTTCCTGATGATAATGGTGTGAATGCTGCAAGTGTATTGAAAACTAATACTTTTGATATTAAACCGATCGACCCGCATGAACCAATAAAGCCTTTTCCGCCGATTGATCCTTTTCCGCCAATAGATCCGGTCTTGCCGATGGACTCAATTCGACCACTTCCTTTATTTTATATCATGACTCTGTCAATAGAGACAAAAGGACTTGCTCCGGAAGAACAGCCGATGCCGGCTATTCCTTTTCCTGCAATAAATTGGGGAAATGATCTATTGCCCGAACGTTTTGGCAAAAATGCTGTTTCTGTTTTCAAGAGTAGGACAGGAAATAAGGAAGAAGGTATGCTTGTGGTTAATTACTATGATGGGCTGGGGCGTTCGAAAGAAACGGTACAACAAGGTGTGAGTCCTAGTCATAAAGATTTAGTAACCCTACAAGAATATGATGGGTGGGGGCGTAAAGCCAATACATGGTTGCCAGCTGTAACGACACAAAACACAGGTGATTTCATATCTGTAGCTTCTTGTGGAGAATTGGCACGCAATACTTATGGAGGAGATGCTTATCCGTATTTAACCTTTACCTACGAAAATTCTCCTTTGGAAAAAGTAATTAAACAGCATAATCCGGGGAGAGTATGGCGTGAAAATGGCAGATCATTGAAAATAGATGAGTACGTTAATATCGCTGGTAATGATACTTTAGGTTGTTTCGGTTTTCAATTGATCAATGGGGCAAGAGAAGCATTAAATATTAGTGTAAGTAAACAGTATGAAAATGGAAGCTTGCTTGTTACACGCTCAGAGGATGAAGATGGAGTCACTTTGTTTGAATTTAAAGACCGTTTGGAAAGAACCGTTCTGGAACGTCGTATAGAATCAAGACTGAAAGGGGATAAGCAATTGTCGGATACTTACTATATTTATGATGATTTGGGAAAACTTTGTGCTGTTCTTCCTCCTGCATTGTCCGATCAGTTGAGTGTAGGTAATATTCCTGCAGAAAGACTCGATATGTATGGATATTTATATAAATATGATGTGGCGGGAAACCTCATGGCTAAAAAGCTTCCAGGAATTTCATGGGAATACTATGTCTATAATGTAAACAACAATCTTATATTTAGCCAGAATGGCGAGGAACGTAAAAGAGGAGAATGGAAATTTAGTATTCCGGATGCATTCGGTCGTGTATGCTTGCAGGGAGTATGTAAAGTTGCGATTGATCCGTTTGATAATCCTTATTTAAAACCTATTTTTAGTGGATTGTCGAATTGGTATGTTTGTCAATACGTAGGAAGTACTGAATATGGGGGGTACCAGTTCAGTGGAAGTCTTATGGCAGGATTAGTGGGGCCGAAACCATTAGTTCAGGTAATCAATTATTATGATAACTATGACTTTATGTATCGGACAGATCTTTCGGCAAGAGATGAATTTAGATATACCCATGAAGAAGGTTTTGCCGCTACGTCATCCAGTGCTAAAGGAATGTTGACAGGAATAGCTAAGTTGCATACGGATGCATACGATCAGTATCGTAATGGTGAATATGGAGAGGATTCTCCCTACAATTACTCAGTGATGTATTATGATGATCGTGGTCGCCTTTCTCAAACTGTTTCTGACAACCATTTAGGTGGTATGGACCGTGATTTCTTTTCCTATGATTTTAATGGGAACGCTTTGCGGCATTTACACCGTCAGACTGGGGAGGGAAATGAAATTTTGAGTGACAGTTATACCTATGAGTATGATCACGCCGAACGTCTTGTAAAGGCGCTGCATCGTTTGGGAGATGCTCAGGAAGTGATTCTTATTGACAATGTGTATGATGATTTGGGACGCTTATCCCGGAAGACGTTCCATAACGGTCTGTTGAATACGTCTTATTCGTATAATATTCGTAGTTGGCTAACTGGTATCACTGGTTCATCTTTTGAGCAAGTATTGCATTATACGGACGGAACGGGTATTCCATATTACAATGGTAATATCAGCAGTATGGTTTGGAAATCGGGTGAAGATGATATAATGAGAGGCTACCACTTTACTTATGATAATTTGAATCGTTTGACGAATGCGGTGTATGGAGAAGGCAGTGTTCTCGTTCAAAATCAGAATCGCTTCAATGAACAAGTAACCGGATACGATAAGATGAGTAATATTTTAGGGATCAAACGTTCCGGACAGACTTCATCTACCGGATACGGCTTGATAGATGATCTGGCAATGTCCTATAATGGGAACCAACTAAAATCAGTATCAGATAGGGCTACAAATTCTGTTTACGGCAATGGCTTTGATTTCAAAGACGGAGTAAACAAAGAAGCTGAATATGAATATGATGAAAATGGTAATATGACGAAAGATTTGAACAAGAAAATATTGAATATCCAATATAATTGTTTAAATTTACCGAGTCGTATAGAATTTGAAAACGGTCATGTCATTTCTTATCTTTATGATGCTGATGGAATAA
>OAWW01001731.1_pt1 | contig 10210 bp, 6 predicted proteins | sample 1517191 | NCBI WGS metagenome assembly OAWW01 (sample SAMEA2580253, study PRJEB22360) | human gut metagenome | biome: human gut; feature: human-associated habitat; material: faeces | place: Denmark | collected 2008/2010 | reverse complement strand
TAAATTCCTTGATCTTCTGATTTCGATCCACGATCATGGCAAGTGTTGGTGTCTGCACTCTTCCAACTTTCAGATTCTGGTTATACAGAACAGAAAAAAGACGACTCGCATTGATTCCCCCCAGCCAGTCTGCCTTTGCCCTGCAAAGTGCTGACTGATAGAGACTGTCATAACACGAACCGTCTTTTAATGACACAAATCCATCTTTAATTGCCTGTTCTTCCATAGAAGAGATCCAGAGTCGCTTCATCGGCTTTCTGCATCCTGCCTGCTCATACACCAAACGAAAGATTAACTCTCCTTCACGTCCTGCATCAGTTGCACAGATTACTTCATTCACTTCGGAATCTCTCATCAGTTTCTTTAAGATTCCGAACTGCTTCTTTGTGCCCTCCAAAATCTTGTGTTTCCAACATTCCGGCACAATCGGCAGATCTTCATATCTCCATTTTTTATATTTTTCATCGTATTCCGATGCATCACATAATCCAACCAGATGTCCTACGCACCAGGAAACGATATAACCGTTTCCCTCCACGTAACCATCTTTTCTTGTTCTGGCTCCAAGCACGGAAGCCAGTGCCATCGCAACCGATGGTTTTTCTGCAATCACTAATTTCATTTACTCCTGCTCCTCTTCTTCATCTTCCAGCACATTATCATCAAAATCTTCATCTCTCAGGATTTCCGGTTCTGTACTTTCTTCCTGCTCATCTGCATCGTCTACTTCCCGTTTTTCTGACTCTGAATCTTCGGATTCATCTTCATCCTCTTCCATCTCATCCTCGTCATCATATTCATGTTTTGGTTTATAGACTTTGAAGTAATATCCTCCTGCCGCAGCTCCGACTGCAACCAGTGCAATCAAAAGATACGTTCCAAATGGACTTTTATCTTCTGGCATCTGGATGTCATCCTCTACCTTATCTTTCTCTGCTGACTCTGTCGTTTCCGGTTTTTCTTCCTCTGCTTTTTTCTCTGGTTCTGCATAAACCGTATCCACTTCCGGAAGTATCACCGAATCAGAAAGTGTGAAGTTCATCAGATCTTTTTCACTGACCTCTGTAAGGAAATACACATTATCCTGAGATTTTGAATTGTCAATAATCAGATAGAAAATCTTGCCACTCTTAGTCGAAATGGTATAAAACTCTTTTGTGCCTTCCGTAGCTGTTTTCGTAACAGAATCTGCTGTCTCACCTTCTTTATTAAGCTGCTCCTCAATACCTGTCACTGTCCGATCATCCACAGTTCCTTTTGCATCTGTTGGCTCAGAAGCCTGTGCATCCTGCGGAAGTGGTGAAGTCGTTGTTTTCTCAGTCCCAGTTGCATCTGCACTGGTCGTGGTTGCCATCGCACCATTGCTGTCACTTGAAGTTTTCTGTTTCTCTGCCTGCTTCTTTGCCCATTCATAATAAGGATTCTGCAACACATACTTTTCAGAAGTATTTCCGGCACCATCCGTTACCGTGATTTCAATCTGTTTTGTTGTAAAATCTTTCTGTGTCAGTTGCACTCTCAGCATTCCATCCTTCAGATCTGTATAAGTGGTGCCATTAACTGTCACAGAAGTAATGCCGGAAACGGTATCATTTCCCTGAATCGTCAGTACACCATCTGTCAGAGATGCAGAAAGCGTAGGCTTTTCTGTGTCATAACACTTAATAGAGCGATTCTGCTCATAGACCTTCCCCTCACCATCTGTCACACGCACATACACTGTCTGGTTTCCAGTGATCGTGATACTTCCCCTTCCGGTTACATCCTGCCAGCTCCCATCTTTTCCTGCTTTTGCTTCAATTTTTGCTATTGAGAAACCTTCCGGCATATGGCTAGCATCTACCGTAACAGCAATGGTTGTTTCTCCCTGTTTCCAGCCATCCGGTTTCTCGATCGTAATTGCAGGTGTGGTATTCTCAGCTGCATAAGCAGTCTGTGTCTGGAGCAAAGGTGTTGTCAGGCAAAGAAATGTCGTTGCTGCAAGCAAGCTCTTTTTTACCCTGCTTTTAGTAATTGTTCTCTTCTTCTGTTTCATTTTTTCCAGATTCATCATCGGCTTTTGTTTCCTCCTTCTGTATTTCTACCCTGCCGGGCAGTTCATTTTTCATTCTCTTTTTGAAAGCTTCCAATTCTGGAATACTCATATCCATCGCACGGATAATTCTTACAATTTCCAGATTTTCCGCTTCTGTTTTTGCAATCTCCGCAGCCTTGAACCGCTTTAAATCTGCTTCATATCTGGCTTTGGATGCTTCCATTTTTTCCTTGGCTTTCTCATAATCTGCCGTTGCTTTTTCAAGACTTTTCATCACTTCTCCTTTCCGGGCGGCTGTTATACCGCCCTTTTCCTTACCATCGCCCGAATCCATAGAAATGGCTCTGCCAGTATGGAGAGTTGATGGACGTGTACTGAACCGGATGTCCACAATGGATCATCTGACCATTGCCCACATAGATTCCAATATGCGTTACTGGTTCTCCTGCATCGTAGGTTCCGGTAAAGAAGATCAGATCTCCCGGCTGTGCATCTGACTGTGATACAGGTGTACAAATGTTATACAATCCCTGTGCCGTCAGTCTTCCGGTATTTCTAACCCCTGAATGAACCAGGCAATAACTTACAAATCCGGAACAGTCAAATCCGCTAGGAGAGTATCCGCCCCACACATACGGTGTTCCAAGATATCTCGCTGCTTCATTTAACAAACGCTGCGCTGCTTCACTGGTGTATTCATTGCCACCAAAACTGGAACCTTCTCCTGTTTCCAGATAAAAGATCGGGTTCAACCGTTCTCCATTTTTTAACAGTTCAATATGAAGATGGCTTCCTGTCGAATTTCCAGTGTTTCCTACCAGACCAATTTCATCACCTTTGCTAACAGATGCTCCTGCAGATACGCTCCGGGTGCTAAGGTGTGCATAGCGAAGCTCATAACCTTTGCTGTCTTTGATAATGACGTAATTTCCATAGCTGTCATTATAAGCAGAAGTTGTAACCGTTCCGGTCAGCCCTGCCATTACTTTTGTCCCTTCCGGTGCTCCGATATCCATCCCATTATGAAGCTGATTTGCTCCTGATATTGGATGAATCCTGTATCCATAATAGCTGGTCACACTGGAATACCAGTTAAAATCAACCGGTGTTGCAAACATCTGCAAGTTGCCTTTTGTATCGTTGTAGGCACTGAACAGTTCTTTCTGGAAAAATCCCATCCTGTCCTGACAGATTGACATCAGGTTTCCACTATTTAAGGTGACATTCAGCACATCTACATCTCTTGTCCTGGTCACTTCCACTTCATTGCTTCCATTATCATCTGCCAGATAACATTCCCATGTTTGATGTCCATGTGCAGATGCTGCCGCATGACTGTCATAATAAACATCAAACTGTACACCGTATCTTGCGAAAGCTCCGGTATCTTCTACAGTATATTCGACACCATTCATAACTACCTTTGTTCCCATTGGTACAAACGGATTGGAAGCATCTACCGCTAAGGTATGATTGGCAGTTGGATATGCTCCACTGGCAGTCGGTCCTCCGCTCCAAATACCACAACAGATTGGACAGTTACAATATCCACTGGTCACAACCTGTCCCAAAGATTCTCCAACTCTTACTGTTGCTGTCTCCGTTACAGTCTCATTGACTGCTTCAGTAGTTAAATGATATTGCTCTGCAAACAAGGCGTCCAGCTCCGGCTTGACCTGTTCAAAAGTAAATTCTTCATACTTTGCAGACAGATAACTAATCAGGATAAACGGATCATGCTCAATAGGTCCGATGTTATATCGGTATTCCTCATGTCCTGGTTCTTCAGATTCCATATTGTTGATCCGCTCCTGCAGATTAGCTTCCAGCTGTGTGTAATACAGTTCCGCTTCCCGGATTGCCTGATCCGATGACAGATAACTGGTTCCGGTGTAAGTGATCACATTTTGTAAAAACACTGCAGAGCATGACGTGACATTCGTTATGATCAGAAACATCAATCCGATCAGAACTGCTACACTGATATACACCTTCCGGTTTTCTTTAAAAAAGTTGGTGACTTTGCCGCCAATCTTCTTGATATAATCAATCGTACCTTTTGTAGCTGTTCCTACTGTCTGTTCACTTCGCTTCGCTTTGGCATAATCCCGTTTGATCTGTTGCTTCTGAATCTGTTTTTTCAGTTTCTTCTGTTCCTGACGGGCTGCCGCCTGTGTCTGTTTCTCTTCCTGTCTTTCAAGTCTGCTTCTTTTTCTGAATGCCCTCTGTTTCCTGCGTCTGGCACTTCTCTGTTCCAGCCGGTAAACACCTTCGCCGCTTTCTTCTAACTTATGGGCACCTTCTACCGCCGCATTATCGTCTTCATTTTTGCTGATCTCACGGTGCAATGCTACGGAAGTTGCACTTCCTGCTTTCTTGACAACAGAAGCTTTTTCTGTTTTCACAGATTCCCCTTCACCAAACTTCAAGCGGAATTTCTTCTTTCCAGGAGCTTCCCCTTCATTTGCCCGATAGACCTGTGCCTTCTTGGAATGCTGCTTAGCTTCCTTTTTCTTTTTTGCTTCCTCATAAGAAAACTTTTTGGCTTTTTCCTTCTGTTTTTGATGGCGGAAATTGACTCCATCCGTATCCATCTGGTTCAATTTCTCCATATCTTTGTCATTTTTCACAGAAGCACCAGTTTCCTCATAAGCAAATTTCAAACGCTGTTTTTGTTTTGGCTTTTTGCTGCCGCCGGTCTGATTTCTCCGGCTGTCTCCTCTGTTTTCTGATAGATCAGCACGTTTTTCTTTCAGTCTCCCTGACTGTCCGGCTTCAGATTTTTCTGCAAGTCTGGATTCTTTTCCGACTTCAGCACGAATCCTTTTCCGGTTTTGCTGCTTTCTATTTTGTCCAAAATCCTCACTTTGCTTCTCTGTCCGTATCAGTTCCGGTGCATCTCTGGATTTTTGCACAGAGGGACGAATATTTTTCCCACTCCGTTCAGACTGGCGGGAAGACTTATCCACAAGGCTTACTTCTTTTTCCCCCTGTTTTCCTCCCATCTGCACATCACTGGCACGGTTACTGACACGAACAGAAGATTTATCCGTCAGGTTTTCTTCCACCAGACCATCCTTGGTCATTTTCTGGACTTTCTTATCCCTGACTTTCATTCTCTGTTCTGCCACTGATTACTCCTCCTTCTTCGGATATCCTTTCCCTGCCTGTAATAAACAGAGAAAAGCGATGCCAAAAACAGCACCGCCACTAAAAGTTAATACATATGAAATTGCTCGTAACATTGTTTTCTCCTTTGATTTAACCTGCTTCGGAAGTCTCCTCTAAGCGGGTTGTCATGATTTTATAGAGGGAATTCTTCGGGAATCTGTCTACAAATGGGATAATGACATTTCCATAGAACAAAAGTCCTTCCCCCTCATTACTGTTGGTTACATAGGACAGCTGGGTTGGTGAGATATTCAGCTGTTTTGCCAGAATCTGCCTGTCTCCGGATGCCTGATTGAGCATATAAATAAAATCTGAATTTTCAAATATATTCTCGATTTCCCTGGAAGACAGCAAATCCTTAATATTCTGGGTGATACCACTTGGAATACCACCCCATTTACGGAATCGCTTCCAGATCTCCACACTATAAGCTGCAGTCTGTTCCTCTTTTAAGAGAAGATGGAACTCATCCACATAGTATCTGGTGGACTTATGGGCAGAACGGTTCATCGTTACCCTGTTCCAGACCTGATCCTGGATTACAAGCATCCCGATCTTTTTCAACTGCTTACCAAGCTCCTTGATATCAAAACAGACAATGCGGTTATTGATATCCACATTTGTCTGATGATTAAATACATTCAGAGAACCTGTAACATAGATTTCCAACGAAGTGGCCAGTCGCTGTGCTTCCGGCTCTTCCTGTTTTCTCAGAAGGTTATATAAATCCTCCAGGATTGGCATCTTCTCCGGCACTGGATCGGCAAGATATTCCTGATATACTAACCGTACACAGCGGTCAATGATGGTCTTTTCTACCGGCTCCAGTCCATTCTTTCCTCCAACAATCAGCTCACACAAAGACAGAATAAAATCTGCTTTCAGTGACAGTGGATTATCTTCCTCGGAATAATTCAGGTTCAGATCCATTGGATTGATATACTGGTCAGATACCGGTGAAACCTTCACCACCTGCCCATGCAGTGCCTGTACCAATGGAGAATACTCGGCTTCTGGATCGCAGATGATGATATCGTCTTCCGTAATTAGGAAACAGTTCGTAATCTCTCTCTTTGCTGAGAAGGACTTACCGGAACCAGGTGTACCAAGAATCAGTCCATTCGGGTTCTTCAGACGTTTCCGATCAACCATGATCATGTTGTTGGATAATGCATTCAATCCATAATAAAGAGCCTCCCCTTCCTGAAACAGTTCCTGTGTCGTAAACGGCACGAAAATCGCTGTTGAAGATGTGGTAAGTCCTCTCTGGATTTCAATCCGATTGACTCCCAGTGGAATACAGGACATAAGTGCAGCTTCCTGCTGATAATCCAGCTGTTTTAAGGAACAGTTATATTTCTGTGCGATTCCTTGTACTTGGAAAATATTGTTATCCAACTTCTGACGCTTCTTTGCGGTATTCATTACCAGAACCGTTACAAGGAACATCCTCTCATTTCTGGACTGCAGATCTTCCAACAGGTTCTTCGCCTCTTCTCCATAAGTCACAAGGTCCGACGGAAGCACATCCATATCATAACCGGAACGTACTGCCCGCTTCTGCTCTTCAATCTTCATCTTATCCAGATCTGAAATCTTACTCTTGATCATCTTGATCGCAGAACTCTGGTCAATGGACTGGATATGAATGTTGACATTGATGCTGTCATCCACATCCAGGAAGTCTGCAAGCATCCGGTCTGTAAGCTCTGGTGCCAGAATCTGCAGGTAACTCACACTTCCCATCGTTCTTCCCATCAAAAATGTCTGATTCTTTGAAAAGTTAAAGGAAGTCGGTGCAATAAAATCTTTGGTCTTTAATCCGGTTTCCGGCAGCATCTTATACTGGAACTTAAATGGTTCAATGCGATCCTGGTTGAACACATGATACAGAATCTCCAGCCTTTCCAAACCATTCAGGGAATGTGCCTGTGCTCCCAGGACCTTAAAGTTGTTTAAGATATCTGTTTCGATTCTTTCAAGCCTTGGTCTTGCCACTTTCAGGCTTTCCGCCTCGATTCCAAAAGTGATATACTTTGTCTTTACCAGACCATTATTTCCCTTGGAAAGCTGATTCTTCAACATGGTACGGTATTCTTCACGAATGGCATTGAAGTCATCGTTCTGATCCGGAATGTCAATGCTTTTCTCAAATTCAGCCACATCCACCTGCTGATTGATAAAGGACAGCTGCACACTGATGGAAGAATCAAAGTAATTTAAAAAATCACAGTAATTCTCAAATATCGTGGTCTTATCCTCATTTAAAGCCAGCTGATAATTGATGTCATAAAACTGAATTGTCTTAGAGAAAAAGGTCTTTGTCACCTGGCAGATACCATCCTGCAGCATCCGAATATACGGAATACTCTGCTGTGCAGTTGTAGGAATGTTTTTCTGTTTCCTACGATCCCGTTCCTGCTTCTTCCTACGCTTTTCCTGTTCTCTTTCTTTTCTGCTTTTTTTGTTTCTTCTTTCCTGACGGTTTCTTTTTTCCGCCAGGGACAGACGCTCCTGCTGAGCCTCCTGCTTTGTCTTTTTTGCCATCCGGCACACCCTCCTTTTTTACAAGTGTGGAAATCTCCTGATAAAAATTCTCTGTCTTATATGGTCTTACCGCCGGACAGATAAACTTCTGTCGAATGATATTTGCCACCACTTTTTCAAAGGGAAGACCGTCTTTTTCATACATTGCCATGAAGAAAAACGGAAGCATGATCGTTACCATCAGGATGGCTGCGATACTGGAACCGATTGGTTTTCTCATGACCAGATAAAACGGAATTCCCACAACTGCGGCAAGTGAAAAGAAAATCAGCTGCCGCTTTGTCAGATTTAACGCTACTTTTGTTTTGACCTTGGTAAGGTCTTTTGGTACTGGTACATACGCCATGGTATGCGCTCCTTTCCTGCCCGTTAGTGGGCATTGAATATTGATTTGCTAAGGCTTCCGGTCTTGAATAATGAAAATGCAAGAATCACGGTATAAGCCGCTACTGAAAACATTGCTGCATGAAGGTCACTGGATATGGTCATTGCATTTACTAAAACTGCATAAATTCCCACACAGACCATCATGAAGAATCCCTGAAATGCCAGTGCGAACAAGCCTTTTAAATAGTTGTTTCCGATATTACCCCATTCCTTATTGGTCATGGTTGCAAACGGAATTGGTGCTATGGAAGTGTAAAGGTAAATCTCTATCATTCTTCCGTACAAAATAACGGTTATAATGATTGACAGAATCCGCATGGTAATACTGATCAACAGCGTTTCCATGGATAACAAGAACAAATTCCCCAGTTCCATGTCTTCCAGTGCATCCACAATCCTTGCGATTGCTTCCGATGCGTCCACTGCTGTGTTCCCGGAAATCACTCCGGCGGCATTGTTGACCACATGCTGCCCAACGTCAAAGACCGCCATCGTGATATTAAACGTATTTGTCACCAGATAAATAGCTACATACGCTTTGAAGATCCAGAGGAAAATATTGTAAGTCTCAAATTCATGGAAATTGTTTTTCTGTGTTACCATCGTGATCAATTCATAGCACAGGACAAAGGTGATGATCAGTCCCGCAATGGGGACAATCACTGTTTGGGATAAATTCTGAATCAGATTAAAAATCCCTGCATTCCATCCCTGCGGTGTCTGTCCCACCTGCCCGGCTATGGTTCCCACCTGCTCATTGACAGACGTGAACATGTTATCCAAACTTGACTTGATAAGCCCGATCAGGATATCCTTTATCGCTTCCGTAATTCTCTCAATGATGGTGTTCATCTACTACTCCTCTTAAGAGAACAATGTTGCCAGCTGTGGAATCAGGGTAGTTCCCAGCAGCATGATTCCGGCACCAGCCATCAGCTGTTTGATGCCCTGGCTCTTAGCGCCGGGATTGTCATTCCCATATCCTTCCAGAAGGTTTACGACACCCCACACGCCAAGACCTGCACCGATTGCGACTACAAGAGTTTTTAAAGTTGTAATTGCACTGCTAAAAAACGCCATATACATTCACCAAAACTGACTTTTTTCAGGTGTTTACGGGAATGAAAAAACACCGACTAAAAAGCCGGCGCACCTAATGTCAGTTATTCCTTTCCTCATTATTTTTCGTTCATTCCCAAGGTTACTCCGACAGTTCTACATGAATTACTTCCACCTCTTCTTCAGATTTCGGTGTGTACTGCGGATTTAACTCTTTCTCAACTTTGTATCGGTTCTTCTCGTTTTCATCTGCAAGAAGCCGATAGTTTTTGTGTTTCGTGATATCATATTTGTCCGAGAAAAATGGTCTGGCACCACGGATCTGCAGGATACATTTCCCTCCATCCATAACTGCGATTTCATCTTCTGTCATCAACTGTTTGCCTGTTTTCTGGTAATTCAGTCCAAAGGATTTCTGATTACTCCTCGTCTCCGAAGTGTTATACAGGTCAATAGTTTCCTTACCCAGAAGCTCGCTCATTTCCTTTAAGGTGGTTTTCTCTTTGCCACCAAGGAAAAGTGTAGTATCACAGTTGCCCAGAATGGTATCTGCACTATCCTTGTACATTGCCTTTAACTGGCTCTGTGACTGCAAAATAATAGAAGCAGAGATTTCCCTGCTTCGGATGGTTGCGATTAGCTTGTCAAACTGTGGAATCTGCCCGATGTTGGCAAACTCATCAGCGATGACACGCACATGAACCGGCAGTCTTCCACCATACTCATCATCTGCCTTGTCGCAAAGCAGATTGAAAAGCTGTGACTGTAACATGGCAATCACAAAGTTAAAGGTTGTATCTGTATCAGACATAATCAAAAACAAGGCTGTCTTCCTGTCCCCGATCTTATCCAGTTCCATTTCATCATAAGACATAATCTCACGGAGTTCTGCTATATCAAATGGTGCCAGCCTCGCACCACAGGAAATAAGAATACTTTTGGCAGTTTTTCCAGCCGCCATTTTGTATTTTTTATACTGTCTGACCGCAAAGTGCTGCGGATCTCTTTCTT
>OAWW01001727.1_pt1 | contig 10250 bp, 6 predicted proteins | sample 1517191 | NCBI WGS metagenome assembly OAWW01 (sample SAMEA2580253, study PRJEB22360) | human gut metagenome | biome: human gut; feature: human-associated habitat; material: faeces | place: Denmark | collected 2008/2010 | reverse complement strand
GCCAGATCGTCATGCGCGGCAGCCAGTACAAGGCCAATATCGTCTTATCGGCTGTCGACTCGACGAAACGTCCGACCGTCTATGTGAACGGCAAGGAATTGCCTTATGATGCAAACGGCATTTTTACGGCTGTAGCCGGTACTCCGGGCACTTATCCGGTCAAAGGATATATCGAAATGCCGGGTAGCGACGGCAGCGTGATGCGCCGCGAGTTCGAAAGCGAATACTTCGTGACGGAACCGAGTGCGACGGTAGCGCCGATGCTGATGAATGTGTTGTATGCCGGAATCGCCAACCCGATCCGTATCGCCGTGCCGGGTGTGCCCAGCGGCAACGTGACGGCAACGATGACGAACGGGACACTGGTCCGCAAAGGCGACCAATGGGAAGCCCGTCCGACAACGGTTGGAACAGACGCCATCATTTCCGTCCATGCTAAAATGGCGGATGGGCGCAGCGTCGAGATGGCGAAAACGACTTTCCGCGTACGTGCCCTGCCCGACCCGATGCCTTTTATCGAATATAAGGACCAGAACGGCAATATGCGCAAGTTCCGTGGCGGTCAGTTCTCCAAACGCAATTTGGTGGAAGCCGACGGCATCCAGGCGGCTATCGACGACGACCTGCTGAACGTGCCGTTCAAGGTGTTGAGTTTCGAGCTGACTTTCTACGATTCGATGGGCAACATCATTCCGGAAGTCACGCAAGGCAACCAGTTCTCGCAGCGTCAGAAAGATTATATCCGCCGTCTGGCAAGAGGCAAACGCTTCTACATCACGCATGTGAAAGTATTAGGTCCGGACAATAAGGAACGTATCATTCCGACCGTCGAAGTAATCGTCAATTAACATAACGTAGGGACGAGGTCTGCTCGTCCCGTAATGTATAAAGATATATGAAACGTTTATATTACATAGCAACCCTCGCCATCGCCCTGTTCGCCTCCCTCCCCATACAGGCACAGGAAGAGGCCGGCAATACACAGCAACAGCAGCAGAGACGTCGCGGTCCCGAAGCAAGCCGTGGCGCCCGTGAAGAAGAGAAGAAAGAGAACGGCATGCCCGAACTGACCGTCCGAGCACAGGATATGAACGAGCGAATGACGCAGCATATCGGTAACGCTCGCTGGATGCGTGTCATCTACCGCCAGATCGACCTTACGAAAGAACAGAATGCTCCTCTATATTATCCCACCCAACCGATGAACGGGCAGATGAACTTGTTCTCGATCATCTTCCAGCTGGTATGCGAAGGCAAGTTGTCCGCCTATGAATACCTGGACGGTTACGAGGATTTCAGCGACAACCGCAAGCTCGACTTGAAAGTCATGCTGGACCGTTGCCGTATCTTCTACGAAGAGACGCCAGGCAAAGACAACGAACCTGCCGGTTTCGTCGTGAACGAAAGCGATATTCCTTCCGGCGATGTCCGCTCCTATTACATAAAGGAAGCGTGGTATTTCGACCAGAACAACTCCGTATTCGATGTCAAGACATTGGCGATCTGTCCGATTCTGACAATCGTGGACGATATGGGACAGAACACCATGCCGATGTTCTGGATTCCTTATGAAAATTTGCGTCCCTATATCAATACCGCCTATATCATGACGTCCAACATCAACAACGCCATGACTTTCACGCTCGACGACTATTTCCGTCGCCGGATGTTCCAGGGCGATATCTTCAAGACGCAGAACCTGATGAACCAACCTCTGCAAGCCTACTGCCCGACACCCGATTCGATGAAACGCGAGCAGGAACGTATCGAGAACCAGCTGATTACTTTCGAAAAATCTCTCTATCTGCAACCGGACACAGCTCAGTTGGCAGCTGATACAAAAGGCAAGAAATCTAAAAACGCAACCGTTTCCGCCCGTGGCAGAAAGACGGAAGCCGCAAAAGAGAGCAAACAAAAAGAGGTCAAAATCAAAGCTCCAAAAGCCCAGAAAAGCGCTCCGGTCCGCAGCGTACGCCGTCGCCGGTAATTACCTCTACAATATCCAAAACATAAAAGAGGCGTAGATTAGTGATGACTTGAATGACATCTGCTAATCTACGCCTCTTTTATGTTTCGTCGAAGAGGATTACAACTTATGTATCACCTTCATCAACTGATCTCCCAAGCCGATTGTGTAGCCTTGTGAAACGAACACTACACGGTTGAAAGTGTCGGCAATAATGAAGATTGGCAGTGTGTTGGCGTTCTGCAACTTCATGGCTGCGGCGATCTCCTTCTGAATTGTTTTGTCGATATCTATGCCGTATGTGATGGTAGTTGGCAACTCTCCGAACTCCTTCGGATCGAAGTTCTGGAAGCCTTTTTCATCGGGGAACAACAAAACCATGCCGCGACCCCATTCTTCAAGGTCCTTCTTTACGGCAGCGATGTCACGCATGGCATGGTTGGTCGGCTCCTGGCGCGCTCCGAGGACAGCGACAACATAATAGCCGCGGCCGGTGGTAGCCAACAGACTCGTTTCCTCGCCGTTATCAGCCCGTTTGAATTTGTTTTCGGAGTTGAAGTTGCCGATGACTTGTACATCGTCCTGGCTCTCACGCATCTCCAGTTTGATATCACTCGTCTTGCCTGGTTCTACGTTGAAGAAAGACATTTCGGCCAGTACGCTACCGTTTGCCATACGTGTTCCGGTTACCAGCATATAATGGCCCTCATCCATAGAAAGCGGCTTTTTCAACAGAGCACTCCAAGTATCACCGCCCCCCATATCCACATCGCCCGATTCGAAGTTAAGTGTCTGCAACTTGCCGGTCGGCAACACTTTCGCAATCGTGAAATGACTGTAATATTTCGGGTCCTGCAATGCTTTGATCGGCTGGTAAGAAGCGACGACCTTACCTTGCTTGGCAACCGTCTGCTCGGCAGCTTCGAAGTCTACATCCACCCAGTTCAGACCTTTCGCATATTGCACTTTTCCTGCCACTGGTTCGATACGTGCCGGAATACCGATGCTACGACATACAGCGACGAAAAATATATCGCGGGAACCTTTATCGGCCACGCGCGATTTCCATACGCCCATCGGCATAATCGGAATGCGTTGCGGATTCAGGCTGTCATTGATACTGATATTATCCTTCACCCAGTCTACAATTAATTGCGGATCAGCTTTAGCCTTCTTCACTAATGCCGAATCGACGTTGGCGGCAAAGAACTTCCTGTACGGCGTCAGGAACTCGTTTGCCACACGCGGATTGAGGATATATTCGGTAAACAGGGAACTTTGCACAGCCTGGGCATTGTTCAGATGGTCTGCTAACACGGAGGCCGGCGTATCACGCAAGTCCTTGGCAGAGATAACATTCAGCAAATCCATCGCCATCGGACGTTTGTCGGCAGGCGCATCGCGAAGGAACTTCTCTATCTCACGCCAATTTCCCCGGCTGCCGATCATGAAATCGGCTGTTTTCAGCGGGTCGATACCTAATTCTTTGGCAAGTGCTTCCGCTTTCTCTTCCGTATAAAAAGTGCCCACATATTTATTACGGATCACATCCTCTTCGTGCAAACGCTTGGCGTTGGCCTCTTTCTGTTCGTCCGTCACGCAGGCGGCAATGGAACCATCTACCGGAGGAATGACATCAAGCGTGACGGTTTCGATCTTGTCGAGAGTGATTGTCACGTTATTGTCTTTTCCGAACGACACCTTGCTATATCCGAACTTGCCGTCCTTAGTCGCCCATACCAGCATATCACCTTTACCGGCAGAAAGGAATGCCTTCCCTTCAGCATCCGCCTTCTTATTGGCTACGGAATAGAACTCGGCATAGTTATATATTTTGAACTCGACATCGGCTCCGGCAGCCGGCTGGCCGTTTTCATCCACAATGGTGATCGTTGCTTTGGCCGTCGGGGCATAATTGTCGATCACGTTGATCTCGGTGTAACCGTCGGTTACGTCCATGACTTCTTCCGGTCCGTTGTATTTGCCGAATACTTTCGTGTGCATCAGCATACCACGGTAAGCCGGTCCGTTGAACCACCCCAAGTTAAGTACCGGTTCCGGTTCACAGGCTCCGAGGAAATACCATTTACCGTTTACCCAAGCTTCCACCCAAGCATGGTTGTCGTCGGTATGCGCCCAACGCGGCGTATAGACCTGACGGGCCGGTATGCCGACCGAACGAAGGGCGGCTACGGTAAACGTCGACTCTTCGCCACAACGCCCGTAAGCGGTCTTCACGGATGCCAAAGGCGAACTCGTCCGGGCATCCGACGGCGTATAGATCACTTTCTCGTGGCACCAATGGTTCACTTCCAGCACGGCGTCATACAAGGACAAGCCCTTCACCCGGTCTTTCAATTCTTCATAAAAGACCATGCGGCTCTCGTCCAGATTCTCGTTGTTGACCCGCACGGGAAGTACGAAATGGCGGAAGATGTCTTCCGGTATGCTGTCTCCCCAAGGCATTTCCACCCGTGCACGAAACGAACTGCGGATATTGTCGAGATACAGTTGCCCGTCATAATCCGTGATATCTCCGATCGGCATATAGGCATACAAGAAAGTAAGCGCCTCTTTTTCGTCGGACGTCATCTTTTGGTTAAAGACTGAAAAAAGGTTTCCGTCCGGCAGAGCGGCCTGCTTTGCCCGGAAGTCATTCTCCACTTCGGCGCGGAACGTATCGTCCGAAATGAAATGTTGCTGCCTATTGCACGAAGTTCCCGCGAGGAGAACGAACAATAGTAGGAATAGATTTGTTTTAATCATAGCGTTAATTTTATCAGCACAAATATAGTGAATATATTTATTAGTCAGTAGATAACCTTGTCTTTTAAGTGTTAAGCTGTTGTGCATATCGTTATTTTTTCTTTACTTTGAAGTGACAAAGTATAGAGTAAACCGTTATTATCAGCCTATGTTCCACGAATTACAAATCTTCGAGAATCCGGAAGCAATCCTGTTGGTTGCTTCGATTATCTTTTTCTTCAGTATTATTGCCGGTAAAGCCGGTTTCCGTTTCGGCCTTCCCGCCTTGCTTCTCTTTTTAGGTGTCGGAATGCTGTTCGGCAGCGACGGCTTAGGCATTCAGTTCAGCAATCCCAGTGCAGCACAGTTCATAGGCATGTTGGCGTTGAGTATCATCCTGTTTTCCGGTGGTATGGATACTAAAATGTCCGAGATCAAGCCGATAGCCACGGAAGGAGTTGTCCTTGCAACAGTGGGAGTATTGTTAACGACGCTTATAACGGGAGGTTTTATCTATTATGTGTTTTTGTGGTCTACAGGTTATGAAACGCTTACGGTAGCCGAATCTATGCTGATGGCGGCAGTGATGTCGTCTACAGACTCTGCTTCCGTCTTTTCCATCCTTAGGAGCAAAGGGGTTTATTTGAAACAACGCCTGCGTCCGACCCTCGAATTGGAGAGCGGTAGCAACGACCCGATGGCATATATGCTTACCTTGCTTATTATCGCTTATATACAGGTCGGAGGTATGAACTTGCAGGAAGCTGTCCTGCAATTGCTCGTCCAGCTATCCGTCGGTGCGATAGCCGGTTTCCTGTTAGGTAAGCTGGCCGTTCTGATGATCAACAAGATCAATATGGACAACGAGTCTTTATATCCGATCTTATTGTTAACAACTGCTTTCTTCACTTTCTCGGCGACTACTTTATGTAAAGGGAACGGCTATCTGGCCGTGTACATTGCCGGCCTGGTCGTGGGGAACGCTAAGATTGTGCATAAAAAGAGTATGGGAACTTTCTTCGACGGTTTTGCCTGGCTGTGGCAGATCGTCATGTTCCTCACGTTAGGTCTGTTGGTGAACCCGCACGAGTTGCTGCCAGTCGCTCCAGTAGGCCTTTTAGTGGGAGTATTTATGATACTGATAGCTCGTCCGGCAACGATTTTCCTGTGTTTGCTTCCATTTAAAAACTTTACAACAAAAGGAAAGCTATATATCTCGTGGGTGGGACTTCGTGGAGCAGTTCCGATAATCTTCGCAACTTATCCTTGGATTGCCGGAGTCGATCATGGAGGCATGATCTTTAATATCGTGTTTTTCATCACGATCCTTTCCCTATTGATACAAGGAACAACCGTAACACAGGCTGCCAAATGGCTCGGACTTGTCGACAAGCCGGAGCGAAAAGATGTGTTCGGTATCGAATTGCCGGAAGATATTAAGAGTGCCATGAGTGAAATAGACATCACTCCTGCTGTCCTTTCTCATGGAAACAAATTGATGCAACTCACCTTGCCCGACCACACCCTTGCCGTTATGGTGAAAAGAGACGGACATTATTTCATCCCGAAAGGCAACACGGAGCTGAAAGAAAACGACAAACTTTTGATGATTTCCGATAACGACGAGGCCTTGTTACAGGCATACGATTCGTTAGGGGTGAAAAACTATACGATGAAAAAGAACTGAAGGATTCTCAATCAGGGCTGCTTCGATACTACAATGGAATCACGTAACACCAACAGCCCTTCCGGTCCCATGTTGAACAGTAAATCCACAATACTCATATTCGGAAGAAATCCGTGCTTGCCCTGAAAAACCTGATAATAGGGTTTCGGGGAGAAGGACGGATCTTCTCCTTCATGTTTCGGCCGGATGATCTCACGGAAATCGTTCGGCACTTCGGACTGGTATTCTTCCGTATAAATAACATTCGGATGCAGGTCAAGCAGGCGACAGATCAACTGACGCAATTCCTCATTGTAATCGAATAGGAACTCATATTTTTTCTCGTAAAAAGGAGCGAAGTCCTCTTCGTAATATTCGAAAAACGGACTCATATTATAAGCCGAAACCAAAGCATTCCAATGCAGGTGACGCCAGTTCCCATGATCGGAGATACGGATGTCCTTGGTCGGACACTTCAACGTGTCCGGCTTCACGATGGGGATAGATAAAGCTAACGGACCGTTGGCGGCGGCAATGGTACAACGGTTCCGGAAGGTTTGCTTGAGGTAGTTTTCAGCTGTTTCCAAGTGTACTTCCGGATATTGGAACAGTTTGCAATATTGCTGGACCGGCCCCAAATAGGTAGTAGAAATATAAACGGGTTGCATCATTCAGTTTACGGGTTTAAAGATTCGTTGTTTGTCACGGCTGAACCAACATAACCAGGCATTTCCGATGATATGGTCACGCGGAACAAAGCCTAAATGGCGGGAATCGACCGATTCGTTTACATTGTCGGAAAGCATCCAGTAATAATCTTGTTCGAAGAAGAAAAACGCAGTTTCCCTTCCATCTAAATATAGCTTTCCGTCACGAAAAACAGCCTTTTCTCCGGCCTCGGCCAATATCGCTTCCTTGCAAGCGACAAGGGCAGCTTCATCCAGGCGGTATGCCCGGCCTTTACGGGGAACAACCAGCTTGTACGGAGCAGACTGATTCCGGATAAAATGAATATTCATCTCTTCCGTCAGTTCTTCACGCAATTGATATTCTTCGAAAGAAGTCAGGGAAAAAGAAAAACCGAACGTCTCGCTCTTCCAGTTCCGCACAGGTATGCTCAACTTTTGCAGCGCTTTCAGGAAATCGGCGGCACTCTTCTGGGTAATGAAACAGGTGTTAAGCGCACGAGGAGAGTGAGGTAGCAGCTTCCCGTTCACCTCATACCCGTCGCCACTCACCAAGATAGTATCCCCAGGCATACCGATACAACGGCTCAATAACAATGGGTTACTCACCGTGTCTTTCAGGAGCGGACTGGTAAACAGCACGACCTTGTTCCGTCCCGGATTTCCTTCAAGCGGCAATTTATTTACCAAGATATAATCGCCTTGATGCAATGCATCTTCCATCGCACTCGTTGATATCCGGTAAGATTCGATACAGAAACGGCGGACAGGTATAACAATGAGAAAGGCGATAACAATCGTTACCACCCAACTCACGTAGAGGCGACTTTTACGTCCACCCGCCCCGTTTATGTTATTATGAATCTTTTTCCCCATAGAAATTTGCTTAATCCGGGTGTACCCAACGGAACATACGGTTCCAGCGAATACCGCCGTCAAACAAGCTACGATCCTTATCCAGTGACAGCCAGATCATGATCGGCTTACCTACGATATGGTCTTCCGGCACGAAACCCCAGGAACGGCTGTCGGCACTGTTGTGGCGGTTGTCACCCATCATCCAGTAATAATCGTATTTGAACGTATAGGTCGTTTCCGGCTTGCCGTTGATGTAAACCTTACTATCCTTTACTTCCAATTTATTATGTTCATAATTGACGATACAGCGTTTATAAAGGGCTATATTACGTTCCGTCAACGGGATCGTGGTTCCCTTCTTCGGGATCCATAGTGGTCCGTAATTGTCACGACTCCATCCGGTCTGGTAGTCAACCGGATAATAGGAATCGGTTCCTACGGGATCCGGTTCGAGAACCACACGTTTCACGACCGGAAGTTTTTTAGCTACTTCCAATGTCTTTTGAGTCAGCGGGAAATGGTAAATCGGGTTATACTGCCCGTTGGCATTCGGCTGAATATTCAACATAGACATATATTGGGGATTATAGCTTCCATCGATCAATACACGGTCGGCTTTGCTGACATCCAGTAAACGGAACTGCTCCTCACTCAACATGGAGCCATCCGTCTCGACGAAGTAGTTAAGCTGCATCTTTTCCGGATTCTTGGCAGCAACACCATCGATGTAGACCTGGTTGTCACGAATCTCGATCGTGTCGCCCGGCATACCGATACACCGTTTGACATAATTCTCTCGTTTATCAACAGGGCGATAGATCACATCACCGAAATCCGCTTTATTCAACAGGATGGCTTCCCGTCCGTATTGTTCTACCAAATGATAATAATCCGGATTCTGAACTTTTAGTGCAACCGTATCGCCGGCAGGGAAGTTGAACACCACAATATCATTCCGTTTCACATGACCGAGGCCTTTCACCCGTTTGTAGTCCCATTCCGGCCAGTCCAAATATGACTTGCAGTTGAAGAAGGGTAATGTGTTTTGTACCAGAGGGAAAGCGACCGGCGTATTCGGCACGCGCGGTCCATAGCTGAGCTTACTCACAAACAGATAGTCACCCACTAACAAGGACTTCTCCAGCGAGGAACTGGGAATCTGGTAATTCTGGAAAATAAAGATATTGATGAAATAGACGGCAACCAATGCAAACAGGATATCATCCACCCATTCCAACACATTACGTACCTGCGGATTCTTGGTACGTTTCCAGGCTCCCCAAGGGATATACCCGGTCAGAAAAATATCGACAAGGACAATCAGGCCCAACAACAACCAGGCATTCTGCATCCAAAGCGTGAAAAGCAGGTAGAGAACGGCTGCTATGCTGAATTTAATCCATTGTTTCTTGGAAAACTTCTTCATTTGTTTCTGTTATTAATTAAAATTTAAGCATATCATCCATTCCGAGGAAACCTTTCTTTCCAGCAGTAAATTCGGCGGCAATAACAGCGCCCAAGGCAAATCCGGCACGACTCTTCGCATCGTGCTTGATGCTGATCGTGTCGACATCCGACTCGTATGTGATTTCGTGGATACCCGGAACTTCTCCTTTACGAATGGCATGGATAGGTATATCGGTTGTTTTCTCAGCCGTTTCCAAAGTCCAGCGGTCTTTACGATCCACGTTTTCAATGATTCCTTCCGCCAGTGTGATAGCTGTTCCGCTAGGAGCATCCAATTTATGGATATGGTGAGTTTCCATCATTTTGATATCGTAAGCGGAGAAATTATTCATAATCTTTGCCAGATATTTGTTGATAGCGAAGAATATATTTACACCGATGCTGAAATTGGAGGCATAGAAAAAAGTTTTACCCTCTTTTTCGCACATATCTTTGACTTGCCCAATCTTGTCAAGCCATCCTGTCGTACCGGAAACAACCGGAATGCCTGCTGCAAAACATTGCATATAATTGTTGAATGCTGTAGCCGGAGTCGTAAACTCGATCGCGACGTCAGCACTCTTGAATTTGTCGGAGTGTATTTCTTCAGGGTTATTGATATCTACGATAGACACGATTTGGTGTCCTCTTCCAAGTGCTATCTGCTCGATAGTTTTTCCCATCTTTCCGTAACCGATAAGTGCAATCTTCATACTTATATATTTAACTTTCAATTTTAATTTTTCAACTTTCAACTGATAACGTGCTGCAAATATAAAGAATAATGCTTAGATTTGGGACATAAATCTTAACTCTGAAAAAAGATGGAACGTTTATTACATTATGTTTGGAAATACAAACTTTACGCGGCCACACCATTGAT
>OAWW01001718.1_pt1 | contig 10291 bp, 7 predicted proteins | sample 1517191 | NCBI WGS metagenome assembly OAWW01 (sample SAMEA2580253, study PRJEB22360) | human gut metagenome | biome: human gut; feature: human-associated habitat; material: faeces | place: Denmark | collected 2008/2010 | reverse complement strand
CTGAATGTACGGGTAACTAACTCCCGCCGGCAATTCCGGCCAAGTCTGACGAATGATGGTCGAAGCCTCAAAACGTGCGACAGCCGCATCTGCATGCTTGTCCAGACTCACATTTATACTTCCCCAGCCATTGCCGGAAGTCGAAGATATGCTTTGTATTCCCTTGACACGGGCAAGCATCGCCTCCAGTTTGCTGGTAGCCGTCATCTCCACGACACGCGCCGAAGTCCCTCCCATGCCGAACCACACAGAAAATCCGGGTAAGGTCCGTGACGGATTCAGCTTCACCGGCAGCAACGGAACAAGTGCCAGCCCGACCAACGCCACACTGATAAAAGCGACAATGAGCGTAAAAGCGGAAGCTTTTGATGACTTTTTAATTTCAGAACCTATATCTTGCATGATTCATTTGTCTATATCCCAAAAGAAATTACTATCTGATCAGTCTCCCTCCATTAAAGTCGAAACGATCCGAAAGAGAAAGCTTCGTTGCAAAATCGAATAAAGTCAGACGACGTATTTTATAATAATTCAGCCAGTAGTTCTGCAAGGCAGAAATGTAGTTGCGCTGCGCCTCCTGCTGCCTGTTGAGCGAAAGCGTCAGACTATTAATATCCGCTTTACCGATAATAAAACGTTGCCTAGTCTCATTATAAGCCAGTATCGCCAGGTCCAGCGCTTCTTCCGCACTGGCAATCAACTGCTGCTGGATATTAAAATCACTCACTGTCATGATGACTTCCTCCTCAATACTGATCTCATCCTGACGTGCCGAAATCTTCACTACATTCAGATTATTCCGTGCCATGTTGTATTTGCCCTTACGAACACCCCAGTCCACCAGCGGAATCGATACGCTGACCGCTACCAAATCCTGCTGCATCGGTTTATGATACACATCTCCGAAGTTTTCCGCCACCTGGTTGAAACCGATACTGGCATTCACGCTGGCATTGAAACGGGATTCTTTCTTTGTTCTGTCCACACTCCGCTCCGCTTCCAGTACATTCTGCTTCAGTTCCAGCAACTGCGGATTATTACTCCTTCCCCATCTCAAAGCCTCATCCACCGGAATCTCCATCATACTTGGGCGTGAAGGAAGCTCCAGTTCGATCTGGGTATTCTTATCCAGATTCAGAAAAGATGCCAGTGAGAACATTGCCCGTTTCAAGGCGCTTGCCCTATTCTGCAATGTATTCTGTGCATTCACTTTATCCAGCTTTAAAGTCAACAGGTCCGCCTGTGAAATAGCGGCGATCCGGTGCCGTTGCTGTCCGATGCGGTACAAAGTATCCGTAGATGCGAGGTTTTCCTTTGCCAGTTTGTATTCCGCCTGCGCCATCGCCAGCGAAAAGAAATAATTCGTCGCCGTTTCCGAAACCTTTTCCACATTATAAAGAAATTCCTTTTTCACACGCTCGTATTTCAGCGGTTCGATCTTCCGGTCCCATTTGAAAGGATTATACCCGACCAGGCTCTGCGAATAACCGAGCCGTATCGGGACGCTGGTAAACTGCGTCGCACTATTATCCCCGAAATTACGCATATAGGCAAGGTTCGACTCCAGATAGAACGTACCTCCGGTCAGGTCCAGATTTTGACGGACACTTAATCCTCCATAGGCATAATATGACTGTTGCGTACGGTAGACATCCAGGTCCTGTCCCGAATCATAACGTTTCGTGATATCCCGGTTATATTGTGCCGGGGTAAGGTCCATTGTCAGACTCGGCAAACGGTTTGCCCGGTACGTCCGGTATTCCCAATAACCGGACAGATACATATTTTGTGTGCGGAATGACTCCAGCGAACTGTCGTTAGCTAAAGCAATAGTCTGGTTCAAGTCCAGCACCAGACGTTTCTGGGCATATACTGAAGAGAAACATATCCCCGATGCTGCCATCAATACAAAAAGAACGGATGATTTCTTCATAATTCAACATGTTTTTCATTTGGTTTGTGATTCCCGCTTTTTCCCCGATAGATAAACCAGTAAAGCAGCGGTATGATAAAGAGGCTGACCGCCGTACCGATGGACATCGTGCCTATCATGGCGATAGACAACGGCTTTTGCAGTTCCGATCCCATATCCGAGGAGAACAGCAACGGCACCATGGCAAAGATGGTCGTCAGCGAAGTCATGATAATCGGACGCAGACGCCTGCGGCCTGCTTCGTGAATAGCTTCCAGCAAAGGAACGCCTGCCTTGCGCAGTTCATTGATCGCATCCAGTTTCAGAATAGAGTCATTGATTACAATACCACAGGTCACAATCAGACCGATGGCAGACATCAGATTCAGCGTATGCCCGCATATCCAAAGCAAGAGTAAGGCAAATGCCACATCAATCGGGATTTCCGCCAGTACCAGCAACGGCTGCAGAAAACTCTCGAACTGTGCGGCAAGAATGAAATACATCAGCAGCAGTGAGATCAACAGAATCACGACCAGTTCATCCAGCATCTCCTTGTTGGAGAAGATACTGCCGGAGAAGCCCGTATCCCAGTCCCCTGTTTCCTCCGCCACCTGTTTCACTTCACGCATCAGCCGGTTCGCATCCTGCACGCCGTAAAAGTCGAACGGGACATACTCGCCGTTACGTCCGGAAGTAATACTTTTCAAGTCTTCGGCGGGAGCTACGTTGATCAATTCCCGAAGCGGGATAAAATCGACATTCCCACGGTTGTCCGGTTGCGTCTGCACCAGTGTTTCCTGCAACACCTCGTTCACAGTCTTTTCATCCCCGGCAATGTTGATCGGCAAATACTGCTGATAAGAGTGCAGCATCGTCACACTGTTTTCCCGGAAAGCCGTTTTCAGTACCCGATACAGTTCGTTGTAGGAAACACGGTAGAGCAAGAGTTTCTCTTTGCTGATACTCAGATTCAACTGGTTTTCGAAGGCGATACCTGTCGGATTGATTCCGGTTTTTCGTCCCAGTTCCTGTTCAACGCTACGGATTGCTTCCGCTTTGGGGGCTTCCGCTTTATTACGGGTGTAAAATTCCGCCACCACATCCGGTTCACCCGTCACAAAGAGTTTCTCAAATACCGTTTCCGGCGGAGAGAAAGAAATGACAGAGAGCGGATAACGTTCCTTCAGTTTCCGGTATACCGCCTGTTCCAAAGAGGCAATAGCATTGGAAGTCTCCGTACGGAAATAAAGTTCCGCTTCGGAAGAAGACAGTTCCCGTTCCCGATTGAGAATGAAATCCTGTCTGCCGATAGAGGCTGTTTGCTCCAGTACTTCATCTTTCAGTTCCTTGAAAAGTTCATCCACCCGTCGTTTGTTTTCATCCACATGGATATTCTCATTCCATTCTATCCGGGCGATCAGTTCATTTTCCTCGATATCGGGCATCCGTTCTTTGTCTATAAAGAAAAAGAAGAATACGCAAAGCGGAATGGAAATCACACAGAACAGTACACTGAACGTTTTATGGCGAAATACCCAGTCAACACCCGCATCATAGAAGCGGTCCAGCGTGTGATCCTTGATCGGGTTATTAAATTTGAAAGAAAGCCACTTCCAGTTCCGGGTGCGGACCCCTGGCCGGTAAACCAGCAGATAAAGTACGGGAAGCAGCATGATACCGGTGAGATAAGACACCATCAGTCCTACAGTGACAGAAAAAGCCTGATCAAAGAAAATAGCGCCTGCAATACCGCTCATAAAAATCAGCGGGGCAAAGACAGCAATAGTCGTCAGAGAAGAGCTCAGCATGGGGGTGACCACTTCACTGGTTCCCGTCACACAGGCACGGCGCAAGGAGTATCCCCGTTCACGGTATTGCGATATATTCTCGGTCACAATAATCGAACTGTCAATCATCATTCCCAATGCCAGGATCAATCCGGCAAGTGAAATGATATTGAGAGACATATTGCAAAGGTAGAAAAAGACAAAACTGATCACGATGGACACCACCATACTGAGTCCGATGACCAGCGGAGACTTTACATCTCCCAGAAACAGAACCGCTACCAGACAAATAAAGAGAAAGCCCAGGGAGAGGTTCTGTTGCAGATTAGAGATGGTGTAGTCCAGCAGTTCCGTCTGATTACGGCTGATGCTGAAATCGATCTCCGGGTATACTAACTGAAAATAGGTCATCGTGCCTACCAGCGCCTGCTTCATCTTATCCATGTTCTCATCCGCCTGTTTGATGACGGCAAGGCTCACCGCCCGTTTGCCATTGGACAGGGATACTCCTTTTTCCTTTACGGGTACGACGCTTACTTTGCAGAAGTCTTTTAACTGTACGATGCGGTCGCCCTTACGCAGATAGATATTTTCCACATCCTCCGCCGTACGCAGCAATGTCGAGAATTTAATATTGTATTCATAATACCCGTCGCGCACTGTCATGCTGCCCGGTTCCACATTATTAGAAGATAAAGCCGATTCGATATCTCCAATGGAGAGTCCCATCATGGCGAGCTTGTCCTTGTCGGGCACAATTTGTACCTGTCGTTCCAAAATTCCGGTCACGTCCACCATGGCAACTTCTTCAAGCTGCTCTATCCTGCGCTTGATGACAGACTCGGCAAACTCACACAATTCAAGGAAGGAGTGCTGTTCCGTAGCTCCGTAAGCACTGTCATTCTTCAGTGTCAGATTCAGATAGAATACGGGAATATCCGTTGCACTCGCTTTGATTACCTTCGGGCGTTCCGCTTCTTTCGGAAGATAGTTCATGGCGGCATCTATCTTCTCATTTACCTCGATAAAGGCAAGGTCGGTATTCGTTCCATATTCAAATGACAAGCGGATAATGCCCGCCCCGTCTCTCGATTCACTATGAATATCCTTCAGGGTAGAGACCTGAATCAACTGCCCCCGCAAAGGTTTGACAATCGTGTTTTCCAATTCCCGGGCAGAGGTATTGGCAGACGCCACCTGTACCGTAATCTCAGGAATAGCGATATTGGGAAGCAGCGATATAGGCAGCGTAGAGTACGTCACCAGTCCGATGATGAAACAGGCGGTAAAGGCCATCAATACGGCAATAGGGCGCTGAATTAAGAATTTTATCATAGATTCATTATTTAATTCTTAATTCTTCATTTAACATAGACTTCCGCCTCATGCGCCAGATTCAGATTTCCGGTGACGATCACCGTATCTCCTTCCAGCAGACCATCCTCGATACCTTTCTGTGACTTGTCGGAGACGACACATTCTATCGCATTCTCCAGTCCCGTATTCACATAATTCCACATTGCCTTGCCGTCTTTCAGGGTAAATACCACTTGTTTGCCGGAACGCAATACAACGGCACTCTTCGGAATAACCAGCCGCTCTCCCAGCGAACGGCGGACACTTACCCTTACATTCATTCCGCTGAACAGTTTTCCTCCCGCATTTACCAATGCTTTCACTTTCACCATGCCGTTGGCATCCACCAATGGATTTATCTCTGATACACTGCCTTCAAACGCATCTCCTCCGGCATAAGGAGTAATTACCACTTTATCTCCCATCCTGATAAAAGCAAGTTCATTTTCCAGCACTGTGAAATCAGCTTCCATTCCTTTGGAATCGATAATAGTACAGAATGCTTCAGAAGTATTTGCCGGATTATAAGGCTTTGAAAATAAATTAGCTACTACACCGTCAAAAGGAGCAATCAACGTAGCATGCTCCATCTCTCTTTTCGCCAGTTCATACTGGGATTTCGACTGTTCATACCCGCTTTTTACTTTGGCGATTTTCATTGTTTCGGCAGGGACTTTACTAAAGTCGTCAGGAGAATATCCCTGCCCGATCAGTACGTCTTTCAATTCAAGTTCGGCTTTCAGTAAAGCATCTTCCGACTGGGATAATTTCTGTTCCAGACGGAATTTATCCAGATCAGCCAGTTTCTGCCCTTTCTGTACACGGTCGCCATTCTTCACATAGATATGAGCGATGACTTCACCGGTTTCAAAACGCAGATCGGCTTTGCCACGGGCACTGATTTTGCCGTTACTCACCAGTTCGTGATGAAAATCACGCTTCTTCAATATCTGAACAGCTACTTCATTCTTCGTATCTGGAAGGACTGTGGAGACGCCTTTCTCCGATTCATCTGCAGTATTCTTCTTGTCGGAACAAGAGAGCGTCATCATACATGCAAGGCACAGTAAAAACCATGTAAAATTATTTTTCATCGTATTTATTGGTTTGTTTATTCTAATTATCTCACATATAATTTCTTGTATACTGTATGTAAGTTTGTATCATGTTTGCCAAATTTAGACAAAAATATCTATTAATCAAGTTTGTACAGTCATTTTTTTCTTCACTCATTTATTTTATTGCGATTAAATGAGTCAGTAGTTATATCAATCGTAAAATATTGCTTTTTATCTCTATAAATAAATATTTGTTCTTCCCGCCCTTTCGTAAGGTTTCTGAGCCACAACAATGCATTTTTCGGTACAATATAACGGACCTCCCGAGTAACAGCAGTCTGAATTCCTAAAGATTGCCAACCAGACACTCCATCTTGATAAAACAATTCGTAGACATCGCCCGGACTAATATAATTATCATCATTACGGGGAGAAAAAGTTATCCTACTGATGGAAGATTCTTTTTCTAACTTAAAAGTAATAGCGGATGTCATATCAGTTGCCTGAAAATAAGTTAGAATATTACCATCTGTAATGTTCCCTATCTTGTCAATCGGTTTCAAAGAAGTCATCGCATGCATAGAAATTTTCGCCTTACCTAAAGTATCTTCATACAAAGCCAACTCCGCCAACTCGACTCTAGTGCCTACCGGAGGAACATAACGAATATATTTATATTTCTGATGCGAATGCAACGGACAGAACTCATAATAATTAGTTGTAAACGAATCTTTAATCTGATATAATAAATCAGCTTGTCTGAAAGTAGTATCATTGGCTGCTTCTATCCTAGCGCCTCTGGTTGATCTATATAACCATTCGGAGATAGTTGGTTTGATAGACATCTTTCTCTTCAACACAGCTTCCTCTCTATTTATCCTGTCAGGTTCAAGCAACTCGGCCTTGCCATTTCTGAAAATAAACGAATAGCCAGCCGGATGCAACTGCTTACCATCGAAAATGAGCGTTTGATAAATGATATTAGGCTCAAGGTTATGGAAAGTCACCTTATCTCCGTTACTTATCGCCATATCTACAGGTATCCATCCATTCGGACGAAATACCCCCAAGTAAATATATCGTTCTTCTTTTTGTATAGGTACCGTCACCTCGTTTTCACCAAAATAATTGGCAGTTACATCTCTTATATAGGAATTCCTGAAAAATTCAGGTATTCCTATATCCTTTACATTAAGTAGTAAAGCCGTTGATTTTTGTTCACCAAAACAATATCTATATGCTTTCCCCTTCTTTCTGTTATCCGTAGTTATCTTATCTCGTGTTGGATCAATTTTTCCGGGCTCAAATAGAATGAAACGTCCTGTTGTATCCCGTAATGTATTCCATGTATGATAATGCTGATACTCGGGAGAATATCTGAAGAATTCAGTTGCAACTGGAATGCCACAAGCGCGCATAGCATACAGTGTTATATCACATGATTCTCTACAATAGCCAATACGATGATGATACAGAAATTCTCCATCCATGTGTGGTATAATAAGTTCTGTAAAATAATACAACTCTCGTTTCTTCAATTCTCCGCATACCATCCGACAAGCATACACCACATCTTCTCCATGATAAAGAGAGTCTAGAATGGGAGTATAATGTTCATAATAAAGTTTTCTCCACGATGATAAAGGTTCATTATCAATGCGGTAAGGCAAGATGAATTCGCAAAAATCATCAAAGTCAAGACTTCTGTTCCAAGGATATTTCTTCCATACCTTGAATGCCAGGTCTATATTCTCTATTAAATAATTACTAGTAATTACCTGTGCATCATAAACTTTAGGTAAAGAGTAAAATGAAACTTGCTTCCATTTCTTAATCGATTCCTTATCCAACTTTCTCAATGCAAGCATTTGACGAACAGAATCCAGCTGCCACCCTTCGTAAGCATACCAATGAGGCATATTTCGGATGAGGAAACGTGCTGCTTCCAACTTTTCAGGTTCCTGTCCATAATGTTCCAAAACCTTTTCCAGCTCTCCCCGATTATCTCCGGCAAAAGAGAGAGCATATTCCAACCGTTTATCAGCTGATGAACATGCAACGAATACCGAAGCAAGCACAATACAAGGAATTATTAATCTTATATATTTCATCATCATCCTATATTGTTTTAAATATTCTATTCCATCTTATCTGTTTGGTCTTAGGATCTCTGGAAAACCAGATACATTTCCCTACTCCTAAAATAAAATCATCGGGTAATACCCCCCAATAGCGGGAATCATACGAATCATTTACATTATCTCCCCGCATAAAGTAGTAATCGTGTCGGAAACAGTAACTTTCCAGTAAAGTATTTGCAAGATACACCTTGCCCTCTTCAGATACTCTCACAGGTAATCCCGTTTCATATTCAATACATTTATAGTAATCACTGTAGTTAGTAGTATCAATTCGTATAGTATCATTTATTTTAGGCAGATATACAGTTTTTGTTCCTTCATTAGTCCTCCATTGATATATCTCTCCAGGAAGTGCCACACAACGTTTACAATAAAACACTTCATCACACAGAATCATTTTCTCATTCTGTTTTGCGTATGGAAAATTGAATACTACCACGTCTCCCTTCTTCACGCCATGTGCTCCTTTCCTTCGATGAATAAGATAATGTTCCGGCCGTAAAGGATCTTTCTTGTATATTCTACGTCCGGGAATTTGCACAGAAACAAGTATGTAATCTCCACCAACCAAGGTGGGAGACATTGAATAAGTCGGAATCGTACAAGATACCAGCCAGTATACTCTGACTGAAAAATAAATCTGGAACAATATGAAAAGTCCCAATAATGCCCAACCAAACTTTTTTAATGCCCGCTTCATTGCTTTCTATTCTTATTCAAGTTCATAAAAAATTAAGCATGCAGAATTATCTCCCAGACTTTCTATTTTTTCTCGGACCTTTTTGTCTTTTATATGAGTTAATGAGCGTAACTCCTTCCCTTTTCCGAATGCAACAAATTCATTTTTATAGGAATGAACGATTACATTAAAAGGGAATGTTTTGCCTTTATCATTTTGTGAATACAGATAAAAACTACCTGTTTTAGTATATTTATCAAATAAGAAATATCCTAAAGTTATACCATACATATATTGTAACAAAATTTTAGTATCAGTCTCATAAATTCCGTCAAATCCGGTGAAGTACCCCTGCTGATCCAACCTTAATAAATCTCCACTATAAGAGGGCGTATTCTTTCTGATTTTATTTTTAGGCGCCATTTTCTGAGTCATTTCGATAATATACTTTGGCTGGAAAGAAGACGATGCAGCTGAATATGTGTATACCGTATCGCATAATGGCATAATTACATCAATATCTTTATCTGCACGTGTCATTGGATGCCAAGAAAAAGGATACACATAATTGCCCAAAGTAATCGGCTGATATGAAAAGTATCGTTTGATGACTTCTTTTTTGGTCAGGTCGAATAAAGAATAAGGTTCTGTGTTATCCATGCTCATCCCATGATAATTCAACAATTGATTATTATTAATTAATAAAGTTTGATAGCACCATTTGAAAGCACCTTCAGAAATAGTATCTGTAAACATATAGTTTCCCCAAAAATTATAATTGATCAATTTGTTTTGAACACCATCAATAATGGTGATTTGTTTCTTCTTGTTATCAATATAAAATGTACTTAGCTCACTATAGTCATCTTCCCTCTCGCCTTTTCTTCCGATTTCAGCCATTAATTCACCGTTTAAGGTATAGGTATATAGCTTTTCAGATGTCTGGACAAATAAATAATCATCATTCATTTCCAGTTTCCGGATATTATTTATCCGCTGGAAAAAAGGAACTTTTTCCAGTTCAACAATTCTCACATTTTTGTAAGCAGGAGATCCTAGCAAAGGATTATTTGCAGAGTTGAGACAATGTATTTTTATCCCATCAGGCCCTTTCGTTACAGATATAGGTATAGCGGCAATGCTATATGCAGTAAAGATAAGCGTAAAGATTAGTTTCATTATATTTCTTTTTTATAATACTTATAGTTGTATGCTTTATTCCTTGATAAAGTCGTCGTAATTCTTTCAAAATAACGATTGGTTAATTTAGGTAAATCCTTGTCAGGAATAAAAGTATCAATTACTCTCATACCTCTATCTAAGACAAACAAGTAGGGAACTACCTCTTCATCAAG
>OAWW01001711.1_pt1 | contig 10330 bp, 2 predicted proteins | sample 1517191 | NCBI WGS metagenome assembly OAWW01 (sample SAMEA2580253, study PRJEB22360) | human gut metagenome | biome: human gut; feature: human-associated habitat; material: faeces | place: Denmark | collected 2008/2010 | reverse complement strand
AAAATTGCGGCGCCCGCCTTAATACCCCGGGAACGACCCGGCGGCGGATTATTCGGCGATCTCGATCCGCACCGGGCCGAGTATTCCGGCCTTCGTACCGCCGCGGTAGACCGTCGGCGAAGAGAGGAAGATATTGGCCGTCGTATTGCAAACCCGGATTTCGATCCGGTTGGCACCTTCCTGCAACAGTCCGGTCACATCGAAACGCCAGGGCGGCGTCAGCCGCAAACCGGCCTCTCCCGTTGACCAGCACCCGTGCCGTCGAGACGACCTCGCCCAAGTCGAGTGTCACACGCCCCGCGGGTTTCTTCGTCAGCGTAAAGTCCCGGCCGTACCACGCCGCACCGGAATAAGTACGCAAGGCATCGTTACGGCACCAGTCGCCGACCGTATAGCGTCCCACCCCGCAAACCAGCTTCACAGGGCCGTCTATCGCCGCACCGCCGGCATACCCGCGCTCTTCGGTAAGCGTCAGCGACACCTCCGCCGGAAGTTCGGCACGCCGGGGCAACACGGCACTGTAGGTTACGGCGCCGTCGCTGCGGCGTGCGACCTCGGCGACCCGGCATTTCCGGCCGTCGGCACGCACTTCGGGTTTCCGGCCGAAAGCCGTGAATTCCAGCGCCTCCAGCCCGGGCGCCGCCGTAAAGGTGAACCGCGCCCGCGTATCCGCCGTCTTCCGGCTGTCGAACGGCAGCAGCGCCCGGTCGCCGCGGAACTTCATCCGCAACGGGGCCTCGGCCAGCGTCTCGGGCGCGATGTCCGCCGCACCGTCGCGCAGGGCGAACCGCGCCGTGCCGAACGAATCGTAATGCAGCACGATCTCGTTGATGCCCTGCTTCAGGGCGACCTGCGGCGCAGGCTCCCGCCGTTCCCCGCCGACATAGAACCCCACGGGCTGCATCCCGCCCCATTCGGCGTCGTACAACCCGTCGCGCGGGGCATCCACGCAGGTGTAAAGGTAATAATCCTTCATTCCGGATGCCTCGGCCTTGCGAACCATGCCGTTGAAAGCCCGTTCGGTCGCACCCAGGCGGATGAAATCGTCGTACATCTCCGCCTTCAGGCCGTGCCAGCCCTGATGCCCGAAGTCGCCCTCGACGCCCCAGCGCCATGAGAACGCATAGGGCTGCCAGTCGTACCGCACGCCGGCTGCCTCCACGCCCGACGCCGTGCCGGGCAGGTTGTCCAGCACCGTCCGTTCATCCACCGAGGCGGGTACCGCTCCCAGAAGCATGAACCGCTCTCCGAAGGTGAACCGTCCGCGGCCTTTCCGAGCCTCGCCGCCGAGCCGTTCGTATTCGGCATCATAAATACAGGCACTGATCTTTTCGTCCGTCCCCGGCCACTGGTAATCGCCGAAATGGTTGTCCAGCAAGGGTTCCAGCCGGAAATCCCACTCCCCGCCGAGGTCGATCCGCTGCGTGCTCCCCGCGCCGGCGGATTCCGCCCCGACCTCCGCATCGCGGGAAGGGTCGAAGAGGATCAGCTGCATGTCCGTACGCTCCAGCGGCATCACCACCTCGGTTCCGGCATCCGTGACGGCGGCAACCCGCAGCGGGCGTTTCCCGCCCGTCCACGGATCCCACAGCTCCGCGGCTCCCCATGCACGGAAACGGCACGTTGCGCCCCGCCCGACGTTATAGACCGCAAAGAGGTCGCGGCCGCCGATGCGGCGGTGCATGACGTAAGGGGTCGGATCGCCCGTCTTTTGCTTGGCAGGATGCGCCCCGGCATCCGTTGCCGGGCGGAGCAGCGTGAAATCGCGCTGCGTATTGCGGCCGATGAGTGCGGTCGCATCCGCCGGATCGCCGATACGGAAAACCCGGTCGCGCCCGCCCCCGAAGAGATCCGCCACCAGTTCCGTCAACGCCCGGCCGCCGCGCCCCTCCTTTTCAGAGGCCTCCGGCAGCGGGCCGATATTGATGACCATGCCGCCGTCGCGAACGAAGTCGCGCAGTTTTTCGAGCGACGAGTGGCGGATCGCCCGCATGGCGGGAACCACGACCACGCCGAACGACTCCCCGGCCACATGCAACCGGCCGTCGCGCACCTCGGCGCGGCCGAGCGATTCGTAATCCATGTAGTCGAAGTCGATGCCGTCGCGGTAAATCGCCTCCCCGGCGGCAAAGGCGGCTTCGACAGCCTCGTTGCCGTCCCCGGCCACCACCGGCTCGACGGGATAGAGGATCGCCACGTCGGCGACGTGGTATCCCTGCGACAGGATATAACTCAGGCGCTCGGTACACTCCAGCAACCCGTCCATCTCGTCCCAGTAAGGCTCGTGGAAATGGTTGCAGGGCGCCGCCCACTCCCACCAGCCCCCCATGGTCGTATAGTAAAGCCCGTGCAGGCTCAGCAGATTCTGCCCCATGGCGAAATTGGCGAAGATCGCATCGGTCAGCTGCGCCGAGTTGGTCGACCACTCGCTGCTGTGAAAACCTTCGAGCCAGACGCGCTGGCGTTCGTAGAGGTGCGAGATCGACGAGGCGACCTTGTTTTTAATAATGTCCTTCTGCAACATCGGCTGGTCGCAGCCCGGAGCCTGGTTCCAACGCTGGGTACGGAAATAGTCGCCGAACTCGCCCACGTCGCGGCCACGGCCGCCGTGGTCGCATCCGAAGAGCAGCCCGCGCCGCTGGTGCCACTCATAGACGGGGATGAAGAAGTTTTCCTCGCTCAGCGCCACGCGCACGTCGTTATAGTCCATGCGTACCTTGACCGAACTGTCACCCAGGTCGACGAACAGCGCGTCGATCTGCGGCAGGATGTCGTATCCCTTGCGGCGCATGAACTCGTCGCGGAAAATATCGTTCCAGATATTGCCCTGCAGGTTGAAGTTCAGCTCATCGGAGAAAAAGAAATTGAGCCCCGTTTCCGATTCCCCGGGGAAACGGTCTGCAAAACGTTGGAAAAAGTGCCGCACGTAACTGTGCCCCGCACGAGGGTGCATCGGATCGAGCGAAGGCAGGCGCCGCTCGGCCTTCACTTCGGCCACGAGGGCCCGCGGCCAGGGGTTCTGCCACTCGACCCCGTCTGGCCCCATTTCCGGCAACAGGTCGACCGGCGCCCCGTCGATCCGGCCCCGGGCATCGAGCGGGTAAGCGTTCAGCGAAAGCGGCCGCTGCGCATAAGCCCGCGAGAAACGCTCCCCGCGGCCGAGTTCCAGGCTGTCGAAATGCAGTTCCGAACCGTTGAGCGTCGGGTCTTCGGCCAGCATCTCGTCCACATAGGAGCCCTGCCCCACGCCCAGCGTATAGTCGCTCAGGCTGACGGTCATACCGCGTTTGCCGGCCTCGGTCATGAACCACCCGAAAAGCTCCCACCACGCCGGAGTGAAAAGGTCGGGCTTCGAACGAAATGTCCTGCCGTAGGTGATGCCGCCCGTATCGGTGTGGCAATAGTTGATCTGCAGGCTGCTGATCCGTTTCCGTGCCAGCATGTCGAGCTGCCAGGCGAGATGTTCGCGCGTGAGCGTGTCGCCGATCCACCAATAGAAGGGCACCTCGCCGTAACCTGCCGGCGGGGTTCGGAACCCCCTTTCGAGGTCTATATTCCCCGAACGGTCGGGATAGCCCGGTGGCAGCGGGCGCGGCGGTTGTGCAAAGGTCATGGCGGCGGCGAGCGCCAGGAGAGGGATCAGGATCCGTTTCATATTCTTTTCGGGTTGAAGTCGGTTGTCAACAGCCCCGGACGGGCCTTTTCCACAAAAATACAAAATTAACAACACAAATAAACAAGACCGGCACAATAAAAACACACACACTCCGTTTTATACTTGTAATAATAATTGTTTTTCAGAGAGATAATACACTGGAAAAATCTACATCCGGTTTCGGCAGGGTATCGGTACGGCTTTCAGCCATCGTATCAAAAATAAAACATTCCGAATCATAATTGTATAACGGCAACTGACGCCCGGCACCGGCCGGCAACAGGCAACTAATCCCGGCGCAGTCGGTATATCCCGCACAAGAAGCCGTCCGGTACAGAGCCGCCCGGCACCGCAGGCAGCCCCGGTAACCAAAGCCGGCGAACCCCGCCCCCGCAAGAGCTCTTTCCGGCACCGGCCACAGGGAGCCTATCCTGCCTCCGTATACCCTTTCCATAGTACCGGAACTATCCTTCCGGGGGAGCATCTTCTCCCTGCGAAAAAGGCCGGAAACCCGTTCAGAACACATCCAAGCCCGTTTCCAGCATCGCACACCGAGAATTTCAGCCGCACAATCCACTCAGGGACAATGCAATAAATACCGCTCAACAAGTTAACATAATATTTAACAATAACATGCCGTTAGATAGGCGAAGAATCAAAAGTTAGACTATTAAATTTCATGACGACGCAACATGCAAGTAAAAATTTCGAAGACGCTCGAGGGCATCATTGCCCGCGCGGCGTTTAATACGACCAAAGCAGGAATCGACCACTCGCTGAAGGATTTTCTCATGCTGGAGATGCTCCGCGAAGAAGGGTCGCTTGCCTACCAGCTTTTATCCTCCCGTCTGAAGGACTGGGAGCTCTACCAGGTACGCCTGCGCATCGAACGCGAGGTACTCGGGGCAGGGCGGCGCGAAAACACGGGCGCCGAAGAGTTTTACCGCGCCTTTACCGACGAGTTGTGCGCCGTATCGGGCGCCACGCGGAGCGTTTCTACGGCCCACGCGCTGCGAGCCATCGTCGGCGACCGCTCGACCGCGACATCGCGCGTACTCGAAATGTACGGCATCACGGGCGAAGTCGTATCCGAAGACATCAAGAAATTCGCCGCCGGCGACGACTTCCGCACGGAGATACAGGTACACATGCTCGACTTCGGCGAGGAAAACAAACCCGAAGAGAAAAACACATCGCACGTGCTCGACAAGTTCGGCGTAAACCTCACGCAGATGGCCCGCGAGGGCAAGATCGACCCCGTCGTGGGGCGCGAGCAGGAGATCGAGCGCGTAGTCCAGATACTCTCGCGCCGCAAGAAGAACAACCCGATCCTGATCGGCGAGGCGGGCGTGGGCAAGAGCGCCATCATCGAAGGGCTGGCACTGCGCATCGCAGGCGGCGAGGTGCCCTACACCATCGCCGACAAGACGCTCTTCTCGCTCGACGTATCGTCGCTCGTGGCGGGCACGAAGTTCCGCGGCGAATTCGAGGAGCGCATGCAGCAACTGCTCGACGAACTGCGCAAAGCCAAGGACACGATCATATTCATCGACGAGATACACACCATCGTGGGTGCCGGTTCGACACAGGGCAGCCTCGACACGGCCAACATCCTCAAACCGGCACTCGCACGGGGCGAACTGCAGACCATCGGCGCCACGACGCTCGACGAATACCGCGAGAACATCGAAAGTGACTCGGCGCTCGAGCGCCGGTTCCAGAAGGTCGTCGTCGAGCCCACGACGCCCGAGCAGACGCTCCAGATCCTGCGCAACATCGCCCCCCACTACGAGCAGCACCACAAGGTACGCTATACGGAAGAGGCGCTGCAAGCCTGCGTGGAACTCACCGGGCGCTACATCACCGACCGCTTCTTCCCGGACAAGGCGATCGATGTGCTGGACGAGGCAGGCTCGCGCATACACCTGCAATCGGCGCGCGAACCGGCCGAACTCCGCCAGATGGAGAGCGCACTCGACGAAGTGCGGCGCGAACGCCGCGAGGCGGTCAAAGAGCTGGTCTACGAAAAGGCCGCCTCGGCACGCCTGCGCGAAATCGCACTCCGTTCGAAACTGGGCGAAAGCCGCAACGAATGGCAGCGGTCGCTCGAAACCAACCCCGTGGAGATCACGGCCGAGCATATCCAGCAGGTCATCACCTCGATGACGGGCATCCCCGCCGAGCGCATTTCGGGCGGAGAGATGACCCGCCTGCAAACCCTCTGCCAGCACCTTTCGCAGCGGGTCGTAGGGCAGCAGGAGGCCGTCGAGAAGATCTCGCGCACGATCCGCCGCTCGCGGGCCGGACTCAAGGACGAGAACCGTCCGATCGGGGTATTCCTCTTCGTCGGCCCCACGGGGGTAGGCAAGACGCTGCTGGCCAAGGAGGTCTCGAAATGGCTCTTCGACGAACAGCGCGGACTGATCCGCATCGACATGAGCGAATACAGCGAGAAGCACAACGTCGCCAGGCTGATCGGCTCGCCCCCGGGTTATGTCGGCTACGGCGAGGGCGGCCGGCTCACCGAGACGGTACGCCGCCAGCCCTATGCCGTGATCCTGTTCGACGAGATCGAGAAAGCACACCCCGAGGTCTTCAACACGATGTTGCAGATCTTCGACGAGGGACACCTCACCGACGGCTCGGGCCGCAAGGTGGACTTCCGCAACACGATCATCATCATGACCTCGAACGTCGGGTCGCGCGACGTGGTCAAGAAATCGGTGCAGGTAGGTTACAGCACCGTATCGAAGAGTGCCACAGCCTCCGCGACGCCCCGGTGCGAATACCGCAAGGCACTCGAGCAGACCTTCGCCCCGGAGTTCCTGAACCGGATCGACGACATCGTATTGTTCCGCACGCTGGAACTGAGCGATGTGGAGCGGATCATCGAACTGGAATTGCAAGGGCTGTTCGAACGCACGCGCCGCCTGGGCTACAAGGTGAAGATCACCGACGGAGCCAAGCGTCGCCTGGCGGCCATGGGCTACGAATCGCGCTATGGAGTCCGCTCGCTCAAACGTACGCTGATGGACAACGTCGAGGAACCGCTTTCGACGCTGATCATCGACGGCAAACTCCACGAAGGCGACACGGTCGTCGTCGAGTCGGACAAATCGCACGGCGTAAAGCTGCGGGTGGCATGACTCCCGGACGGTTCAAACCCGTCCCGTTAAAAGAGACCGGCTTGCAACCGGTCTCTGTTTTTATGTTTGCTATTTTTTAAATGATAATTCCCCGAAAGATTTTTTTCATAAATTTGTCCGAATTTAATATTGTTTCACGACACCGACATGCATCATATTCTCCTGAAAGCCCTTGCGTCAGGGCTAATTATGTCCTTGTTTCCGTACGCTGCAATATCGGCGCCCCCCAAGCCGGCACAAACCGACAGTCTGCTTACGCTCTTACCGAAAACACCCGATGCCGCCGACCGGGGACGAATATACGTCCAACTGGCCGATCTGAGCGGCGACAGCCTCGAACTGGCCGCACCCTATTGGGAAGCGGCACTCGCCGAAGCGCACAAGGCCGGGGATACCTACGGATGCAAAGATGCGCTGGACTTTCTGGTTCGTAAATTCGCCGACCGCGACACCCGGCGAGCCGAGAAATACATCGCCCTCTCGGACAGCATTCTCCCGGGTTCCCGCCACGCCCTGTTCCGTTCGTCGCTTTACGCCTACTACCTCTGGAAACAGATGAACGACAACAATTCGATCGAAACGGTAACGCGTGCGCTGGAAGAACTCAAAGGCAAAAACTACGATCGGCTCACGCCCGAGGAGCGCATCGAATGGGAATTCCTGACAGGCCTGGCCATCGACTTTTCGTCGGTCACGACCGAAGCCTACGACAACATCGCCAAGGCGATCCCCTATGTGGAGCGAGCGCTGGAAAACCTCAGGAAATACCCGCTCGAAGAGCGTCTCCACCTGGAAAAGATTTGCCACGACGAACTTTCCGATCTCTATATGCTCTGCAAGGACAAGCGCGCCGAAGAGCAGATCGGACAATGTATCGACCTGCACCGCAAATGGCTGGCGATGGACGACCGCTTCGAGCGGCCCCACCGCGACACGACGGGCTACATGATGCGCGCCTATGCCAAAATGGTATACCTGCGCGACCTGATCTCCCGAGATAAGCTGAACGAGTATTACCAAAAATGTATCGGGCTGGCCCGCGCCAGAGGCGACATGGCGGAAATATACAGCACCAGCGCCCGGTATTATCAGTGTACGGGGGATTACGAACGGGCCGTGGCTTACATCGACTCGACCATAACCGCCTACAAAAGCAAAGGCATAAAAGCGGACTTAGCCCCTATCTATGCCACCCAATCCTATCTGTACGAAAAAATGGGCGATTATAAAAACGCCCTCAAAGCGGTGCGGACAACCAATAACATCCGCTTCAACGAGCGGGTAGAAGAGGCGCAGAGCAGTCTTGCCGAAATGCAGACCTTGTTCGAGGTGGGCAGGCTGGAATTCGAAAAGTCCCGGCTGACCGGCCGCATACGATTCATCGCCCTGCTTGCGGGCGGCATTCTGGTGCTGCTGCTCATCGGCTGGAGCGTCTACCAGTACGTCATGGTTCGGCAGCTGAAGCAGATAAGGCGGCAACTGACCGATGCCAACGAAGAGATAACCCGCCAAAGCCGCCGCGCCATGGAGAGCGAAAAGATGAAAACGGCCTTCATCAACTCGATGTGTCACGAAATCCGCACGCCGCTCAACGCCATCAACGGGTTTTCGGATCTACTGCTCGAAGGCGACCACGACCACGATACGCGGCGCGAATTCCGCGAACAGATATGGGCCAGCACGACCGCGCTGACCACCCTGCTGGAGAACATGCTCGAACTGTCGCGGCTCGTCAGCTCCGAAGAGCCCCTGCCGCTCGCCGAAACCGATCTCGGCCTGCTGTGCGCCGAGCGGCTGCAAATCCAGCGCGAACTTTCCCAAAACCCGTCGGTAGAGTACGTCCTCAAGGGGGGGGGTCGCGGCACTTGCGTCATCCCGACCAATGAAACCTACATGACGCGCGTGATCGACAACCTGTTGCAGAACGCCGCCAAATTCACCGCTGCGGGTTCCGTCACGGTCTGCTGCGACAAGGACGACCGCACCCGCAAACTCCGCATCCGCGTAACCGACACCGGCATAGGCATCGCCCCGGACAAGCAGGAATGGGTATTCGACCGTTTCACCAAGGTAGATTCGTTCAAACCCGGGTCGGGCATCGGCCTGTACCTCTGCCGCCTGATCGTCACCCGGCTCGGGGGTGCAATCCGCGTATGCCCCGACTACCGCGCGGGCTGCTGCATCGAAATCACGCTCCCGTACTGACCTCCGGCATGGAATCCGCCCAGAAACGGGCGGATTTTTCATCCCGGGACAGCCCGAGGATTGCAATCCGGACATAAATGGCTATCTTTGCACCCTAATCCGGAAAACCGATGTACAGTTTCTCGAAATACAAAGACCAGTACAAATCCAACCTGCGGCTGGCCCTGCCCGTCGTACTGACGCAATTGGGACAAATCCTCACGCAGGTGGCCGACAACCTGATGGTCGGCCGCTACGGCGGCGACGATCCCGTGCCGCTGGCCGCCGTATCGTTCGGCGGGGCGGTGTTCTTCATCCTTTTCATCGCCGCCATCGGCATCGCGCTGGGCATGACGCCCCTCGTGGGCGAACTCTACGCGCAGGGCGACCGCGAGAAGTCGGCCGGGCTGCTGCAAAACGGCATCCTGTTCTACACGCTGCTCGGGTTCGCGATGGCCGCCGTACAATATGCGGTCATCCCGCTCATGTACGACCTCGGCCAGCCGGTCGAGGTCGTCGACATGGCCATCCCCTACTACAAGATGCTGGTATTCAGCATGCCGTTCGTCATGCTCTTCTTCGCATTCAAGCAATTTCTCGAAGGCGTGGGCAACACCAAGGTCGAGATGGTCGTGACGATCATCGCCAACATGGCCAACATCGGCTTCAACGCGGTGTTCATCTACGGCCGCTTCGGGCTCCCCGAAATGGGTGCCGAGGGTGCCGGGCTGGGTACGCTGCTCTCGCGCATCATCGCCCCGATCCTGATGATCGGCTACTTCTACAACCGCCACAAATACCGCGGCTACCTCGACGGGTTCTCGCCCCGCAACTATTCGTGGGCCACGGTGAAAAACCTGCTGCACATGGGGCTCCCGATCTCGATGCAGATGTTCCTCGAAGCCTCGGCGTTCGTCGGCACTGGCATCATGATGGGCTGGTTCGGCAAGGAGACCATGAGCGCCAACCAGATCGCCGTTACGATCGGCAACTGCGCCTTCATGATCGTCATGTCGATCGGTGCGGCCACCACCATCCGCGTGTCGCACTGCTACGGCGCCCGCAACATCGGGGAGCTGTCGCTGGCGGCCAAGGCGTCGTACCACCTGGTGCTCGCCTGGAACGCTTTTGCAGCGCTGGTCTTCATCACCATGCGCAACATCATCCCGACGTTCTTCTCGACCAACCCCGAGGTGATCGCCATCGCTTCGCAACTGCTGGTCTTCGCGGCGCTCTACCAGCTTTCGGACGGCATCCAGAATGTCTCGGTAGGCATCCTGCGCGGCATACAGGACGTGAAAATCATCATGCCGATCGCCTTCGTATCTTACTGGCTGCTGAACCT
>OAWW01001705.1_pt1 | contig 10381 bp, 10 predicted proteins | sample 1517191 | NCBI WGS metagenome assembly OAWW01 (sample SAMEA2580253, study PRJEB22360) | human gut metagenome | biome: human gut; feature: human-associated habitat; material: faeces | place: Denmark | collected 2008/2010 | reverse complement strand
AATGAAAGAAACATTAGATTTTTTCATAGTTAAGGTTTAGGTTAAAAAAATTAAGGGGAGCTGTGAAGCTGCCCTTTTTTCATAACTAAATGTTAGCTCAAACCAGATAAAATGCCTACCTTTGGCGGACAACTATTTAGAAGTGAAGCAAAATGGAAGATTTTTTGAAATTTCTCTTGATAGCAGGTGTCATTCTCGTGGGAATATTCAAAGAGGTGAATAAAAATAGCAAATCGAAGAAAGCTAAAAATAACCGCCCCGTCCCGCCGACACCCTCTCCCGTCGAAGTAGCTCCCGACGCCACTCCTATGCCCGAAGCCTGGGGCAGACCCAGGTCGCTGGAAGAACTGTTTCAGCCGATTCCCGCAGAGCAGCGGACGCGCAAACCGAAAGTAAGGCAGCAAGAGTCGAAACCGAAAAAGAAAAAAGAAGAAGTATCCGTTGCCGCCTCTATCGCCAACAGTGCCGCACAGGATGAACGAAACAGCCGGCAAGGTGCCCACTATAACACTTCCCACGATTCACATGACAACAAAGAAGACTTCACCATTCATTCTGCTGAAGAAGCCCGGCGCGCTATTATCTGGGGAGAAATCCTTCAACGGAAGTATTGACAAGTGTCAGGTGTAAAGTATTAAATATCAACTGTGTCAGGTATTAAACATTGAGCATTACGATTCGAGTATCAGGTTCCGCCCTGAATGTCAACATATTGAGCGAATTATTAACCAATTAAATATCAACTGTATTTAACACGAAATTGTACTATTTATGTCATTCAATCGTATTTCAGCAGCAGAAGCTGCAAGCCTTATCAAACATGGCTACAATATCGGCCTGAGCGGATTTACTCCCGCCGGAACGGCCAAGGCTGTCACAGCCGAGCTAGCAAAAATAGCTGAAGCAGAACATGCCAAGGGAAACCCTTTTCAGGTAGGTATCTTTACAGGTGCATCGACCGGTGAATCTTGTGACGGCGTACTGGCACGTGCCAAAGCCATTCGTTACCGTGCTCCTTACACTACCAATTCCGATTTCCGCAAAGCTGTCAACAACGGAGAAATTGCCTACAACGACATACACCTCTCACAAATGGCACAGGAAGTGCGTTACGGCTTCATGGGGAAAGTGAACGTAGCCATTATCGAAGCCTGCGAACTGACTCCGGACGGCAAAATCTATCTGACGGCTGCCGGCGGTATCTCTCCGACTATCTGCCGTTTGGCAGACCAGATCATCGTTGAGCTGAACAGCGCGCACAGCAAATCCTGCATGGGATTGCACGATGTGTACGAACCACTCGACCCGCCTTACCGCTGCGAAATACCTATCTACAAGCCGAGCGACCGCATCGGACTGCCTTACATCCAAGTGGATCCGAAGAAAATCGTAGGCGTGGTAGAGACTAACTGGCCGGACGAAGCGCGCTCTTTCGCCGCTGCCGACCCGTTGACCGACAAAATCGGACAGAATGTTGCCGACTTCCTTGCCGCAGACATGAAACGCGGTATCATCCCGTCGACCTTCCTGCCGTTGCAGTCGGGCGTAGGAAACATCGCCAACGCCGTACTCGGTGCGCTGGGACGTGACAAAACGATTCCCGCATTCGAAATGTACACTGAAGTTATTCAGAACTCCGTGATCGGTTTGATTCGTGAAGGACGTATCAAATTCGGCAGCGCCTGCTCGCTGACTGTCACCAACGACTGTCTGGAAGGTATCTACAATGACATGGATTTCTTCCGCGACAAACTGGTGCTCCGCCCGTCGGAAATCTCAAACAACCCGGAAGTAGTACGCCGTCTCGGTGTTATTTCTATCAATACCGCAATCGAAGTCGACCTGTACGGCAACGTAAACTCAACTCATATCGGCGGTACGAAGATGATGAACGGTATCGGCGGTTCGGGCGACTTTACACGCAATGCTTACATCTCTATCTTTACCTGCCCGTCAGTAGCTAAGGAAGGTAAGATCAGCGCTATCGTGCCAATGGTTTCCCACCTCGACCACAGCGAACACTCCGTGAATATCGTTATCACCGAACAAGGTGTTGCCGACCTTCGTGGCAAGAGCCCGAAAGAACGTGCACAGGCCATTATCGAAAACTGTGCACATCCCGACTACAAACAGTTACTTTGGGATTACCTCAAACTGGCCGGCGGCAAGGCACAGACTCCGCACGCTATTCAGGCTGCACTGGGCATGCACGCAGAACTTGCCAAGAGCGGTGATATGAAGAACACTAACTGGGCCGAATACGCCCGATAATATTCCGATTTTCTATTCACCTAAGTCTGAATATAAAAAGAATATGAAAAAGATAGCTGTACACAGTCTGCTTCTCCTTATTATATTAGGGAGCGGCAGACTGCAAGCAGTAGCCGGTCCTGCTGATAAAATCCGGAAAAATATCGAATGCTATTTCAACGACTATCTCCGTGGAGAAACGCCTTTATATGAAAAGCACCAGTCATTCAGTCTTCTCAAAGTATCGGCCTACCGCCAATTGGTATGGGAAGCTTGGAAAACAGCCAACGATGAGCTGGACGAAGAAAAGCTAATCGCCCTGGATACATTATCCGCTTCCAGCAAGGGAAAATGGCACCTCCCCAAAGAACTGGAACCCAACGCTATCATGCCCTATTATTGGGGGAGCAAGGGCGCGGAAAAACCCGCAGACGGTTATCCGATGTATCTCTACATACACGGTTCCGGTCCCAAACAGGCGGAATGGAAAACCGGCCTGAACATCTGTTCGCGTTTTGACGACGCTCCTTCCGTCTACTTTATCCCGCAAATCCCCAACGAAGGAGGTTACTATCGCTGGTGGCAGAAAGCCAAGCAATACGCTTGGGAGAAACTGTTCCGCCAGGCACTAGTATCCGGGCACGTCAATCCGGATAAACTGTTTATCTTCGGAATATCCGAAGGTGGATACGGCAGCCAGCGGCTTTCCTCCTTTTTCGCCCAGAATGTCCATGGCAGGCGGAGACCCTTTGAAGAACCCCCCTGCCGAAAACTGCGCTCACATCGCCTTCTCCCTGCGGACCGGTGCCGACGACCGCGGCTTCTACCGGAACATCCTCACCGGCTACGTGAAGGAGGAATTTGAACGGCTGCAAGGTCTGCATCCCGGACTATACAAGCATCACATAGAGCTAATCCCCGGCAAAGGACATTCTATCGACTATCGTCCCACCACTCCGTGGCTGAAACAGTATACCCGCAACCCTTATCCGAAATATGTCTACTGGGAAGACTTTGAAATGGACGGCTTGCACCGCAAAGGATTCTACAATCTCTTTGTCAAAGAGCGCCCGAATGACGATATCAATGCCCGTACCCGCTACGAAATGAGCATTACGGACAACCACATCACACTGAATGTGGATAATGTCGTTTATGAGACCGTTCAGAAAGATCCGAGGTGGGGCATTGAAATGAAGTTCAGGAAGAATTACACGCCTGCCGCCAAAGGGAAAGTGATTATTTATCTCTGTGATGAGCTGGTTGACTTGAAGAAGGAAATCACTGTTACAGTGAATGGGAAACAGGCTTTTCAGGGAAAGGTAAAGCCGGACCTGAAGAATATGGTGAACAGTTGTGCCGCATTCTTTGATCCGCAGCGCATCTATCCTGCCGCCATTGAGGTGACATTATAAGCCGATAGGCAGAGAGAACGCCTAACGCCCGATAATCACCTCGCACACCTTATCCTGGAAGGCTCTGGCCTTTGCAGCCGAAAGCACATTCTGGTTCATTATGGCAAAGGCCACTTCATGTCCGTTCTTCATCTTCAGATAGCCTGCAAGTGTATTGATAGCTGTGAACGAGCCCGTCTTGGCATGAACATTCCGGAATGTGGCTGCGCTTTTCATCCTGTTTTTCAACGTACCGTCTATGCCGCCTACGGGAAGAGACTTGTATAGCATACGGAACACTTCTGTCCGGGAATATGCATATTTCAGGAAGTCAACCAACAGGGCGGGGGAGAGGTAGTTGTAATTGGAGAGTCCGCAACCGTCCGCAATCTTATACTCTTTCGGGTTGTGTCCCAGCTGGCGGATGAGCTGCATGATCTCGACGATTCCGTCTTCGGCAGCCACCTGCTTCTTCCCTGTCGCCTGCGCGCCAAGGCGGCAGAGGAATGCTTCGGCATTCAGGTTATCGCTCTCTTTCATTAGTTGGTTCAAGACTTCCTGCACGGAAGTATTCCAACAGGCTATCCGTTCCACTTGCACACTGTCACGGGGTAATTCGGCGAATCCGTATGATTGGGGAGCCGTAATACCTTTCCCCCGAAGACGCTCGAGGAAAGTGTGCATAAAGAAAGCGGAAGAATCATAGATGTTTATATCATCCTTTCTAATGGAGGTAACATTGCCCGAAACAACCAGATTATTTCCATTCCTCAACCAATCTCTTGAGAAGGAGAACTTTCCGGCAGAGGAAGTACGTGTCTTTGTCCGGTTCGTCAGGGTATAATAGGAGGAAACCGGTTTACAGGATATGCTTGCCGTATCTCCCTGCACAGCGGAAGGAAACACGGAAATCTGTACCGTGCCTTTACAAAACATCAACGGAGACAAGTAAGGCTGATAACCTGCAGGAGTATCGTCCCAAGCCCAGCCATGCCCCCAATAGAGCGAGTCTTTCATCGAAACGTCGCCATACACCTGCCCGTTAATCACGGAGAAAGGAAAGGTCATCACTTCCTCTATCAACGAATCCATTGCCTGACTGTCAAATTCGGGGTCAAATCCCCCTACTACATACAGGTTGCCTTGCAGTGTATCGTGCTCTATCACACCATCGTGCCATACTTCCGTGCGGAAAGGCTCATCCGCATCAGGACGGGAGAGAGTGGTAATGGCCGTCAACAGTTTCATGGTAGAGGCAGGCCGGGAGAGCTTGTCTGCACGGTAGCTATACAACGGCTTTTTCGCCGTCAGGTCATAAACGGATATGCCAACTTCGGACGCTTCGGGAAGCATCTTTTTGATAAGTGAATCTATTTGGGAGAAATCCCGCTGTCCCCACAACGGCAACAGACAGACGGACAACGCAACTAATAAAAGAACTTTTTTCATACAATACAGGTTATGAATCGAATCACACCCGCAAATATAGCACTTCCCAACTGAATAAGTCTAAAATCTGACAAAAAACAAAAGAGGGTATCTGAAAGCTGGGGTGACAGGTGGATGCACAATGCTGATAATAAATAATTTATGCATCTACCTACCACCTCCCCCTACGGGTACTCCTCCTTCCAGAAGGAGGAGAATGGAGATACTATTGACTTTTTAGTCAGTCTCTTTTCTACTATTTCAGATTCTTCTTCACCTTTTCCAGAAGTGAACCGGAACCATAACCGGACCACATATCTTGTATCTTCCCGCTAGGAGCAATAAGCACATAATGAGGAATCCCTTTCACCTGATAACTCACAGCAAGTCCCGTACGGCCTCTGCGAAGTTCATTCCACTGGTTGCCACCCATTCCTTTCGTCTTAACATATTCTTTCCAGCGTGCTTTCGGGTCTTCACTGATACTAATCACGGTCATTCTATCCTTATAAGTATCTATGACCTTCTCCATTTCCGGGATCGACTCCACACAAGGACCACATCCGCTACTCCAGAAATCCAGCAAAATGAATCGTCCCGCAAATTCGGATATATGGCGGAGAGAGTCATTCACGTCATATAGTTCTCCGTCAACCATCATATCTCCTATTCCTGCCACAGAAGGAGGATAAATATAGGCCGTAATCTCCTGTCCGGCATCCGTTTGCTTCTCGGTTTCCGGCATTCGAGCATACAAGCTCTTCACTTCTTCCTTGTAAGGCATGACAGTTTCGTATTTCATCATAGAAGCATATAGCAGCAGCTTATCTATCCACACTTTAGAGATAGGCGCCTCTTTCATATATTCAAGTTCCTTTTTCCAGATTTCTTGCCGTAAAGGCGTTGTCAACTTCCGGATAGAGTCTATCTTTGCCCAGCCTTTCTTTTCAAATTCCTGATCGCCTGCATGGTCTATAAACATCATCCGCTGCCAGTCATATTCGGCCGCCAGATGCTGCATCAGTTCTTTTTGCTGAGCCATTGCACAAGCCGTAAAGCGATTTTCTTCCGCCTGTTCGGGGATATCGCTCACCACTTCCCAGGTTTTCAGTAATTTGTCCTCTCCTTTGATTTCTATATACTCCCCCGGCGCTATCCATACTTCCAGCCATGTGCCCGGGAATCCCTTATTATCAGACATTATCAGCATTTTCTTTGTAACAGAGACAGTATCCCGGAAAGAAAACTTGCCATTCAGAAGCGTATCTCTCGCCACAAGGTTGAAAATGTTTCCTTCATCCACATACAGCCCTATCACTATACTATCCGAAAGATTTGCCAGCTCTCCCTGAATCAAATATTCGTTTGCCGGAACTGTTGCTTTCCGGTCGGATGTACAATGACACATCATCACCAGCACCACCGCCAATAAAACCGGAACAATTATATATTTCCTCATATATATCTTTTTATGGTATGTACCGGATTACAATGCTTCCCGAAATATCTCACCCACCGTTGGATGAGGGAAGACAATCTTCTTCCATTGCGCCGCCGTCAACCCAAGTTCAATGGCCGTTCCTGCAAGGGTTATTATCTCTGAAGCCGGGTTACCCAACACGTGCGCTCCAATCACCCGCTCCTGTTCATCCAGCAACACCTTGCAAACCCCGTTCACTCCTTCGTTCTCTGCTACAAAACGACCGGAATAAGCCATTGGGAGCTTTATGACTTGACAAGTAATGCCTTTTGCTGAAGCAGATTCTTCCGTTTCACCTACCCCGGCAATCTCCGGATTGGTATAGACAACCCCCGGAATGGCACGATAGCTCATAGTGTCTTCTTTTCCCAAAATAGAATGCACGGCCACCTCTGCTTCACGAACGGCTGTATGAGCCAGCAAGGAGAATCCGGTCAGGTCACCGCAAACATAAACACCAGGCACGGAGGTCTGCATCTTCTCATCCACTTTGACAGCCCCACGTTCTGTCTTTTCCAAATTCAGGTTTTCGAGCCCGAAACCTTTTGTCACAGGACGACGGCCGACACTCATCAACAGCTTCTCCGCTACCACATTGCCACTTCCTTCCGCATTCTCATAAGAGACAACAGCACCTCCTTCCGTCTGCGACAGGCCGACAACTTTCGTACTAAGCAGGAATTTAATGCCTCGCTTTGCATATTCCGCACGCAACAGAGCAGAAAGTTCCTTATCCATTCCGCCGAGAATCTCATCCAGCATTTCGACTACCGTCACTTGCACGCCCAAGCTATTGAAGAAAGAAGCGAACTCCATTCCTATCACTCCGCCACCGACAATGGCCAGAGAAGCGGGCAGTTCTTTATTATCCAACGCGTCCCGGTGCGTCCAGTAATTCACCGTTTCCACTCCGGGAATAGGGGGAATAAAGGTTTCCGAACCGGTGCAAAGTATCAGGTTCTCGCCTTCGTAAGTCTCCTCACCGCAGCGGACTGTATTCTTATCTATGATTTGCGCTTCTCCCGATACTATCGCGACATTATTCGAAGCCAACTTCGCCTTCACCCCCAATACCAGTTTACGCACCACTTTGCTCTTACGGACAATAATCTTGGATAAATCAAAAGAGACTTCGGATACGTTTATCGCATACTTCGACGCGTGCTTTGCACTATCATAAGTTTTTGCCGAATAGAGCAGGGTCTTAGTCGGGATGCATCCCTCGTTCAGACAGACACCGCCCAGATTGTTCTTTTCAATCAATAATACACTCAAACCGGCTTTGCCGGCAGATTCGGCAGCCGTATATCCCGCAGGACCACCGCCGATAATAATCACTTGGTATTTCATAGTAAATAAATTATTTAGTTCATTTTCTTTTCAATCAGTTCAACAAATTCCCGTTCTTTGACAGGCATGACGGAAGCAAACTTGTCTTTCCCATACTCTATCAATATGTAATCGGTCACCGAGAAACTCCCGAATTTCATAGAACGGTACCTTTGTATAGTCGTAATTTCGGAAATAGGAATTACCTTCTTACGGATAAAGCGTCCACGGGATATTTCAATATTTCCATTCGTAGTGACCGTATAGGCGGTATGTATAATCTGTTCGATCACTACAATCAGCATGAGCATAAACAGCACAGCCGGCAAGATATATTTACACCACAAAGCACCGACGGCATTTACAGTAAGCACTGCCAAGAGGAAATACTGGTACCAGGCGATGCGGGCATGAAAAATTCGATTCATTTTGTCAGATTTTTGCCTGCAAGGTAGCAATTTTATGAATTAGTGACAACGAAAAGTACAACGAAGTAACTTATTTTGTAGCTTTGCGGTGAGAAATAACAAAATTATGGTAAGAAAATTCGATTTCCTCGTTATCGGCTCCGGAATTGCCGGTATGAGTTTTGCGCTGAAAGTGGCGCACAAAGGTAAAGTTGCTCTTATCTGTAAAAGTGGGCTGGAAGAGGCCAATACGTACTTCGCACAAGGTGGGGTAGCGTCTGTGACCAACCTGCTGGTAGACAATTTCGACAAACACATTGAAGACACCATGAACGCCGGCGACTGGATCAGCGACCGTGCCGCAGTGGAGAAAGTAGTGCGTGAAGCTCCCGCACAAATTGAGGAACTAATCAAGTGGGGAGTGGACTTCGACAAAAATGAGAAAGGCGAATTTGACCTGCACCGCGAAGGGGGACACTCTGAATTCCGTATCCTTCACCACAAAGACAATACGGGAGCTGAAATACAGGATAGCCTGATCAAAGCCGTGCAACGGCATCCCAATATCACGGTAATCGAGAACCAGTTTGCTATTGAAATCCTGACCCAACATCATCTGGGAGTCACCGTTACCCGCCAGACACCGGACATCAAATGCTACGGTGCTTATATCCTCGATCCGAAGACCGGAAAAGTAGATACCTATCTTGCCAAAGTGACTTTGATGGCCACCGGTGGAGTAGGAGCCGTCTACAAGACCACAACCAATCCGCTAGTCGCCACGGGAGACGGCATCGCTATGGTTTACCGCGCCAAAGGTACGGTGAAAGATATGGAATTTGTACAGTTCCACCCCACCGCCCTTTATCATCCGGGTGACCGTCCTTCTTTCCTGATTACGGAAGCAATGCGCGGCTACGGTGGCATACTCCGTACTATGGACGGCAAGGAATTCATGCAGAAATACGACCCGCGTCTCTCGCTTGCCCCGCGCGACATCGTGGCACGTGCCATTGACAACGAGATGAAGAATCGCGGAGACGATCATGTTTATTTGGACGTCACCCACAAAGATCCGGAAGAAACAAAGAAACATTTCCCCAATATCTACGAGAAATGCCTGAGTCTGGGCATCGACATCACTAAAGATTATATCCCGGTAGCTCCGGCCGCCCATTATCTCTGCGGCGGTATCCTGGTAGACCTGAACGGACAGTCTTCTATCGAGCGTCTATACGCAGTAGGAGAGTGTTCTTGCACAGGACTGCACGGCGGTAATCGCCTGGCTTCCAACTCTTTGATTGAAGCCGTGGTATATGCCGATGCAGCTGCCAAGCACAGTCTGCAAGTCATCGACCAATATTCCTACAACGAAAACATCCCCGAATGGAACGATGAAGGTACCCGCTCACCGGAAGAAATGGTACTCATCACACAGAGCATGAAGGAAGTAAATCAGATTATGAGTACGTATGTAGGTATTGTCCGCAGCGACCTTCGCTTGAAACGTGCCTGGGACAGACTGGACATTATCTACGAAGAGACTGAAAGCCTGTTCAAACGTAGTGTCGCTTCCAGAGAAATCTGTGAATTGCGCAATATGGTGAATGTCGGCTATCTGATTATGCGCCAGGCAATGGAACGCAAGGAAAGCCGCGGATTGCATTACACGATAGATTATCCGCACGCAAAGAAATAATTATGAAAACATTAGCTCAACTCTTTATTTCTTTGTTCTGTATGATAGGATTAGCTTCCTGTTATACAGGCATCCCACTAAAAAGTGGGAAATCCGAGAACAACAGAACCTACGAAGTAAGTTATCTGTTTGAGCACGACGGAATAAAAGTCTACCGTTTTTTTGATATGGGAAACTATGTATATTTCACCACACGGGGAGATGTAACTAGTATCAAGAATGATTCGACAGGAGAACGGACAATTACCATTTACAAAGACAGTATCCGAAATAAATAGAAAATGAGGCTGATTAACAAGTCAGCCTCATTTTTCTTTATCCAATTAATCCGGTAGACGCGGATTAATAGTTTTCTTTCTTCACTTCGAAATATGCTTGCGGATGCAGGCAAGCC
>OAWW01001701.1_pt1 | contig 10421 bp, 6 predicted proteins | sample 1517191 | NCBI WGS metagenome assembly OAWW01 (sample SAMEA2580253, study PRJEB22360) | human gut metagenome | biome: human gut; feature: human-associated habitat; material: faeces | place: Denmark | collected 2008/2010 | reverse complement strand
CTGTAATACGCAGCACTCCCCCACGGGGCCCGACGCCGGCCGCAGCTATCGTGTGCTGGCACAGATCGGCTGCGACGACCGCCAGATTCGTCATTCGGTGATGGCGCAGCAAGCGGTATTCTTCCTGTTCCCGCTGGCGGTGGGCCTGGCGCACTCCTTTGTGGCACTTAAGGTGATCATCGAGCTGGTGAGCATTTTCGGAAATATGAGCATCGGCGGCACCGTGGGCCTCACCTGTGCAATCTTCCTGGCAGCATACGGTGGCTACTTCCTGGTGACCTACCTCATGAGCACCGGCATGGTGCGAGCCGCCATCGCCACCCGCTACAGCGAGTAACAAGCGGGCAAAACCGTCGCAAAATTAGAGGCGTATGACCGCCGCGAAGGACCAGGGGCCCTTTCGCGGCGGTTTTTGCCAATCTGGTGCGTCTCAGATACAAGTGAGTAGGCTTTTTTGAACCTGCCGAGCACATCGCGACAAATGATCGATGAAACCGCAGGTTAGAGCTGTGGCGTTTTAGGGCGTGCTCGGCCTTCTGCAAAAAGCCTACTCACTTGGTTTTTCTGCTAGAAGACCGCCACGAGGGAAGGCAACTCCCTTACGTCGGTTTGGACGTTTGCCCAGATAAAACCTGCCAAAATAAACCTGTCCCTTTTTGGCAGGTGGTTTCAACTGAACGGCGGGCCGTGCGGCTCGGGTGTGCGGGCTCACAATCTGGGGAAACCAAACAGATTGGGGGCTTGTATGATCGATTCGAAGGGAAACGTGCGACCCGAGGGCATGTTTAACAGAGTGCGCTTGGCCCCCGAAGCCCGGCGCGCATACGATACGCGAGGGGTAGTCGTTGGGGACGTTCTTAAACGACTGATCAAACAAGAATGTTCCCAATGACTACCGCAAAAGGAGCGTCTCCAAGTGCCAGCTTTGGCAACGACGCTGGTAGAAAAACGACAGCGAAAGCCCGCCAGAGCGAGCAAGGTGCCTTGAAACGAGGCGGCATTGATCTTTTGATCATGCCGCCGAAGTTGAAAGGCAGATTGCCGCCCTGGCGGGTTTGCAGCGTCGAGCCGTTACGCGGTTTGGTAAAACCGCGTAACTAAATCCGCTCCGCGATCTCGTGGATGAGGTAGTCGGTCTTTTCCCAGCCCAGGCACGGGTCGGTGATCGACTTGCCAAAGACACCGCCGTCGACCGGCTGGTTGCCGTCCTCCAGGTAGGACTCGATCATAAAGCCCTTGACCAGCTTGGAGATGGACTCGTTGCGGCGGCAGCTGTCGAGCACCTCCTTGCAAATGCGATACTGCTCCAACGGACGCTTGCCCGAGTTGTCGTGGTTGCAGTCGATGACCGCTGCCGGATTGGCATAGCCGGCGTGCTCGGTATAGCGCTCGGCCAGACGCTCGAGGTGCTCGTAGTGGTAGTTGGGGTAGGTGCGACCGTCGAGACCAATGTAGCCACGCATGACGGCGTGTGCGAGTGGGTTGCCGTCGCACTCAACCTCCCAGTTGCGGAAGATAAAGCTCTGGTGTGCCTGCGCGGCGTAAATGGAGTTGAGCATGACGGTGGTGGAACCGGCAGTGGGATTCTTCATGCCGACGGGTACCGAAATGCCGCTCGACACCAGGCGATGCTCCTGGTTTTCGACCGAGCGTGCGCCCACGGCAACATAGCTCAGCAGGTCAACGAGGTACTGGTAGTTGGATGGATAGAGCATCTCGTCGGCGGTGAAGAAGCCCGTTTCCTCAATAACGCGTAGGTGCATATGGCGGATGGCCTTGACGCCCTCGAGCAGGTCGTCGGGAGCCTCGGGGTTGGGGTTGTGCAGAAGACCCTTGTAACCGGTGCCCTTGGTGCGCGGCTTGTTGGTGTAGACGCGCGGAATGATGATGAGCTTGTCCTTGACCTCCTCGGCGGTCTTGGCCAGTCGGTTCATGTACTCAAGCACCGAATCCTCGCGGTCGGCAGAGCACGGGCCGATGATGAGCACCTTGCGTGCGTCCTCGCCGGTAAAGACTTTGGCGACCTCGGCGTCAAATGCCTGCTTTTTGGCGGTAAGCTCGGCAGAAAGCGGCATTTCCTCGCGGATCTCCATGGGGATCGGCAGCCTGCGTTTGAATTCCATGGCCATAGGGGCCTCCTCAATCTATAGAAAGAGCAATAAGCGTATTGTCGAGTGCTCGGCATTATCCGCTGTCGCACGCTAAAGTGCAACCCCTCGCCGCCACGAAACCTGCCAAAAGGGACAGGTTTATTTTGGCAGGTTTTATATGGGTAAACGTCGGCGGATGTCGGGGAGGGAGTGGCGCCGCGCGCGACCCTAAGGCTGTTGTCGGTTCCCCAGGAAACACCCCGTGGGCAAAAAATGCCAAATATGAGTACGGTTGCTAACCTAGTAACATATCAGTCTAGCAAGATAATAGACAAAGTGAAAAATATGTTCATTAACGTTGGCACACAGAAGCCCGCTAACGGGCGTTTTGATTAATTTGAAGGCGTATAGAGGCCGCAAGGAGGTCGTTTGAGGCGGTTTTGGCTGTTACCAAAAAGGTAACAGTACTCATATTTGCCATTTTTTGCCCACAGGGCTTCGAAGGGGCTGTCAATCAGGTCCCAGGGGAGGCGGCTCAAGGGCCGTAGAACAAAAACGGGGGCGCAGGTTGTCCTGCGCCCCCGTTCTCGGGCGTTATTCGTTCCCTGCGGCAGAATTTACGCCGCCTCGTCGAACTGCGAGTTGTACAGATCGGCGTAGAAGCCGCCCTGGGCGAGCAACTCGTCGTGCGTGCCCTTCTCGACGATATCGCCATCGCGAATTACCAAGATCACGTCGGCGTTGCGGATCGTGGACAGGCGGTGCGCGATGACAAAGCTGGTACGGCCCTGCATCAGCGCATCCATGGCACGCTGAATAAGCTCCTCGGTACGAGTGTCAACGTTGGAGGTTGCCTCGTCCAGAATCAGCGCCGGGCGGTCGGCCAAAATGGCGCGGGCGATGGTCACGAGCTGGCGCTGACCCTGCGACAGGTTAGTGCCCTCCTCGTTGATCATAAAGTCGTAACCGCCGGCGAGCGTATGGATAAAGTGGTCGCAGCGTGCGGCACGTGCAGCGGCTTCGACCTCGGCATCGCTTGCATCGGGGCGTCCGTAGCGGATGTTCTCGCGGATCGTGCCGTTAAACAGCCAGGTATCCTGCAGCACCATGGCAAACTCGCCGCGAAGTGCCGCGCGGTCCCAGTCGCGCACGTCGATGCCCTCGACGCGCAGCGAACCGCCGTCCACATCGTAGAAGCGCTGCAGCAGCTTGATGAGCGTGGTCTTGCCAGCGCCGGTGGGACCGACGATGGCGATGGTCTGGCCGGGCTGCGCCTCGCAGCTAAAGTCGTGGATGATGGTCTTGTCGGGCGTGTAGCCAAACTTGACATGGTCAAACTCCACGTGGCCGGGGCGCTTTTCGGGAATCTGCGCGTCGGCCTTCTGCTCCTCTTCGGGCGCGGCCAGGAACTCAAACACGCGCTCGGTGGCGGCGGCCATCGACTGCATCGTGTTGCTCACGTTGCCCAGCTGCTGCACGGGCTGCGTAAAGTTGCGAACGTACTGGATAAAGCTCTGGATGTCGCCGGGCGTGGCATTGCCGGTCAGCGCGAGCTGCGCACCCACCACGACGACGCCCACGTAGCCCATGTTGCCCACCAAGCTCATAAGCGGCATCATCAGGCCCGACAGGAACTGCGAGCGCCAGCCACTAATAAAGAGGCGGTCGTTTTGACGGTCGAACTCCTCGATCGAAGCCTCGGCGCGGTCGAACACCTGAATGACGTTCTGGCCGGCAAAATCCTCCTCGATAATGCCGTTGACGGTGCCCAGGACCTGCTGCTGCTCGCGGAAGTACGGCTGCGAGAAGTGAATCATCACCATCAGGATAATCGCGGCGGCCGGCAGCGTGAGCACGGTGACGCCGGTAAGCGGCAGACTGATCGAAAGCATCATGACGAGCACGCCGATAATCTGCGTCACCGAGGTTATGAGCTGCGTCACGCTCTGGTTGAGCGACTGACCCAGCGTATCGACGTCGTTGGTGATGCGGCTGAGTACGTCGCCCTTGCTGTGGCCGTTGAAGTAACTCATCGGAACGACAGCGATCTTGGCGGCGATCTCCTTGCGCATGCGATAACAAATCTTTTGCGTGACGCCGGTCATGAGCCAGCCTTGGATCAGGCTGCAGGCAGAGCTCGCCAGATACAGACAGAGCAAAAAGCCGAGCGTCTTGGCGATCCAGGCAAAGTCGACATCGCCGGTGCCGTTGACCTTGGCAACCAAGCCCTCGAACAGTTTGGTGGTAACCTGGCCGAGCACCTTGGGCCCCACAATGTTAAAGATGACCGAGCACACGGCAAAGGCGACGGCGGCAAACACGGCAATCTTGTGCTGGCCGATATACCCGAGCAGTTGCCTCATGGTGCCCTTAAAGTCCTTGGCCTTTTCGCCGCGACGCATGCCGCCCATGCGGCCCATGGGACCACGCTGGCGGGTGGGCTTGGGAATCTGAGTCTTGGTCTCGTCTGCCATTAGCGCTCGCCTCCTTCCATGACGGCTGCAATTTCTTCTTGGGTAAGCCCCAGCTCCTCGGCGGAAAGCTGCGACTGTGCGATCTCCAGGTACGCCGGGCAGCTGCGCAGCAGCTCCTCGTGCGTACCGGTGCCCACCACGTGGCCGTCGTCGAGCACGATGATCTGGTCGGCGTGCATGATGGTCGCGATGCGCTGGGCCACGACCACGAGTGCGGCGTCGGTGACGTTTTTGGCGAGCTCCTCGCGCAGGCGCGCGTCGGTCTTGTAGTCGAGCGCGCTAAACGAATCATCGAAAACCACGACCTCGGGCTTCTTGGCCAAGGCGCGGGCGATGGCCAGGCGCTGACGCTGACCGCCCGAGACATTGGAGCCGCCCTGGCTAATGGGGGAGTCGTACCCGTCCTCGCGCTCGGCGATAAAGTCCTCCGCCTGGGCGACGCGTGCTGCCTGGCGCATGTCATCATCGCTCACCATGTCGCCGGCAAACTTGAGGTTGCTCTCGACGGTGCCCGAGAACAGACGCCCCTGCTGCGGGATGTAACCAATGCGGCGGCGCAGCTCGGAAAGGGTCATGTCGCGCACGTCGATGCCGTCGAGCGAAATGCTGCCGCCCGTGACGTCGTACAGGCGCGGAATCAGCTGCACGAGCGTGGACTTGCCCGAGCCCGTGGAGCCAATGATGCCGAGCATCTGACCGGCATGCGTGGTGAAGTTCACGCCGCTGATGACATCGGCGCGGGCATCGGGATACTGGAAGCTCACGTCGCGGAAGGTGAGCTCACCGCGCGGCGCGCTGGCCGCGGGCAGTTTGGGCGAGGCGGGGTCGTTGATGCTCGTGGGGCAGGTGATGACCTCTTCCACGCGCTCGGCTGCGACCTCGGCGCGGGGCAGGATAACCGAAACCATGGTGAGGATCATAAACGCCATGACGATCTGCATGGTGTAGGAGATAAACGCCATCATGTTGCCGACCTGCATCACGCCGTCGGACACGCCCTGCGCGCCAAACCAGACGATAAGCACGGTGATGCAGTTCATGACGAGCATCATGAGCGGCATCATAAAGCTCATGGCACGGTTGGTGTAGAGCTGCGTGGTCATCAGGTCGAGCGAAGCCTTGTCAAAACGCTCGAGCTCATGTTCCTCGCGGTTGAACGAACGGATGGGCATAAGGCCGTCGAGCAGCTCGCGGGCGGTAAGGTTCACGCGGTCCACAAAGCTCTGCATCTTTTTGAACTTGGGCATGGTGAGACCCATGAGCACGCCGACGACGGCCGAAACCGCGATGATGGCCACAGCGATGGTCCACTCTAGGCCGGTGTGGTTGGCAAGGACGCGCATGACGGCGACGATGCCCATGACGGGGGCCATCAGGCACATACGGATAAATAGGGTTGCGGCCATCTGGATCTGCTGAATGTCGTTGGTGCAGCGGGTGATGAGCGAGGCCTGGCTAAATTTGCCCACCTCGGCCGGCGAGAAGTGCATAACCTTGTTGAAGGTCTCGCGGCGCAGGTCGCGGGCGATGGAGCAGGCGGTGCGCGAAGCCACGGCACCGGTCAGGATGGTGGCGACGAGCGACACCAGGCACAGCCCAAACATCGTGGTCGCCATGCGGCTCAGGTAGGCGTTCTGCACGTCGGCGGGGTCGATGCCCTGTGCCTTGTACTCGTCCTGTACATAGCTCACGGCACGTTGGGTCACGATGGAGCCCGACATGGAGCCCATTTTGTCCGCCATTTGGTTGGCGCCCTCGACGAGCTTGCTTTGGTCTACCAGACCGCCCTCGACACCCAGGCGCAGGCTCTTCATGGTGATCTTACCGCCGTCGGCATCAATCTGCTTTTGCATGTTCTGCGCCGCCGCGGCCTTCTGCTGCATCTCGGCGAGCTGCTCGGGCGTCATCGCTGCCATTTGCTCGGGTGTGGGCATGGTCTGGGCAGCGTTGTTGTCTTTCTCGCTGGACGAGCCCATCATGTCGCCCATGGAGTTGGCGTCAATGCCCTGGTTGAGCGAAAGGACGACAGTCTCGGGCAGGCTCATAATGTCGGCAATCTTGCCTCCATCGGCACGCTCTTCCTCGGTGCCCTTGTACGTTCGAATGCCGTTCTTGTCTGCCTTGCCAAACACGGCCTCCACAGCTTTGGCGTCCTTGGCGCGCATAAAGAGTTCGAGGTCGTCGAGCGATTCGGCGCGAATGGTGTCGGGCACGGGCGAGGCGATGCCGCCTTGCTGCACGCCCACGTCGACGATGTCGCTCATATAGGTAGGCAGCGCCAGGTCGGCGTTGCAGCTGATTACGATAAGTACGATAGCTGCGAACAGTGCCAGGACATGCTTTTTAAAGAGCTTGAGAATCCTCACTCGGCATCTCTCCTTTCTTGATTGCGGTCGATAATTTCGTTGGCACGTCTTAGAAGGCGCACCATCTCTTGGGTATCTGTTTCGCCGAGCTGCTCGAGGAAAGCCGCGGTGCGCTCCTCGAATTCCCGGCGTTTGATTTCGAGATCCTGGAATCCCTTGTCGGTCACTATGACGTGTACGCGACGACGGTCGGTCTTTGAGTGCTCGCGCTCAATCCAACCCTTGGCCTCGAGGGCGCGCAAGATATTGGCGATGCGGGCGCTCGAGACCCAGGCACGATCGGCGAGTTCGCTCGGCGTGAGCGAACCGCCAGCGAGCATGAGGGCGCGCATGACGGCCATCTCGCCGCTGAGAGCTTTGTCCACAAAGCGCGAAACGCGCTGGTGAATGCCGCCAAACTCAGTAAGGAGCTGACGTCCAAGCTCATGGAAATCGGTATCTTCCACCGAAAACCCCTAACACTAGAAACTATTTTCGGTGAAAGATGATACCCTTGCACGCGCACCCTATACGGTAGATTTTGGGTCATGCCTAGAAAACAACCTTTAGGCGACCTCCGTACACCGTCGGTATCAGCAAAGTAAGGGGTAGATCGTAAGGCATGTCCCAAAGCCTACTCAGAGGCACTTTACTCTGCTAAAGCTGGCATAACAGCTAGAGCGAACGTCGTACAAAGGCAAGGAAAAATACCAAACAAATCGGTGAACGGTAGTTGCTCGCGCTCGCATTTCCTGCGGATTTGTTAAAAACGCCCTAATGGTATAAAAAAAGAAACATATAACAGCCCTGATGAAGGGGGTGGCTATGTTATCCTTCACAGACGGGTGAAATCTTGGGTTTAGGGTTGCAGTTCCAAGGTGGACAAACGTTTTTCCCTGCACCAACATGTGGCGAAGAACGGAAGAAGCCGGTAGTGCAAGCCGAAAATTCAAGAATTCAATAAGCAGCGGTGTGAGAGAGCGCCGCATTACACGTAACTAGGAGCGTGGTTACACAATGCAGGAGGCATGGGAAGGCTTCAAGGAAGGCATCTGGACGGGAGAGGTTGACGTCCGAGACTTCATCCAGAAGAACTACACCCCCTATGAGGGCGACGAGTCGTTCCTCGTCGGTCCGACCGAGCGTACCAAGGAGCTGTGGGGCGAGGTTCTCGACCTGCTGCTCAAGGAGCGCGAGCAGGGCGGCGTCCTCGATATGGACACCAAGACCGTCACGGGTATCGTGAGCCACCCCGCTGGCTACATCGATAATGCCCATCGCGACAAGGAGACCATTGTTGGCCTCCAGACCGACAAGCCGCTCAAGCGCGCGCTGCACGTCAACGGTGGTATCCGCATCGCTTGCCAGGCTGCCAGCCAGCACGGCTACAAGGTCGACGAGAACGTTGTCGAGCGCTACACCTTCGAGCGCAAGACCCACAACGCTGGCGTCTTCGATGTTTACACCCCCGAGATGCGTGCTTGCCGCTCGGCTCACATCATCACCGGTCTGCCCGATGGCTATGGCCGCGGCCGCATCATCGGCGACTACCGTCGTGTTGCCCTGTACGGCGTCGACTACCTGATCAAGGACAAGGAGGCCCAGAAGGCTTCCACTCCGACGGTCATGACCGCCGACAACATCCGCGATCGCGAGGAGCTGCAGGAGCAGATCCGCGCCCTCGGCGAGCTCAAGATGATGGCCGAGACCTATGGTTTCGATATTTCCAACCCTGCTACCAACACGCAGGAGGCCATCCAGTGGATGTACTTCGCCTACCTCGCTGCCGTCAAGGAGCAGAATGGCGCTGCCATGTCCATCGGCCGTACCTCTACGTTCATCGACATCTACGCTGAGCGCGACCTTGCCAACGGCACCTTCACCGAGGAGCAGATCCAGGAGTTCGTGGATCACTTCATCATGAAGCTCCGCATGGTCAAGTTCGCCCGTACCCCCGAGTACCAGGCCCTGTTCACCGGCGATCCGCAGTGGGTCACCGAGTCCATCGGCGGCATGGGTGTTGACGGCCGTACGCTTGTTACCAAGATGAGCTACCGCTACCTGCACACGCTCGAGAACATGGGCACCAGCCCCGAGCCCAACATGACCGTTCTGTGGTCGACCCGTCTGCCCGAGAACTTCAAGAAGTTCTGCGCCAAGACTTCTGTCGCCAGCTCCTCGATCCAGTACGAGAACGACGACCTCATGCGCGTTTATCACGGTGACGACTACGGCATTGCCTGCTGCGTGTCCTCCATGCGCATCGGCAAGGAGATGCAGTTCTTCGGCGCCCGCGCCAACCTTGCCAAGTGCCTGCTCTACGCACTCAACGGCGGTGTTGACGAGGTCTCCAAGAAGCAGGTCGGCCCCAAGTATCGCGCCGTCGAGGGCGATACGCTCGATTACGACGACGTTGTGGCCAAGTACAACGACATGATGAAGTGGCTCGCTGGCGTGTACGTCAACTCTCTGAACATCATTCACTACATGCACGATAAGTATTGCTACGAGCGCATTCAGATGGCTCTGCACGACAAGCACGTGCACCGCTGGTTCGCTACGGGCATCGCTGGCCTTTCCGTCGTGGCTGACTCCCTGTCCGCCATCAAGTACGCCAAGGTCCACCCTGTCCGTGACGAGAACGGCATCATCGTCGACTTCGAGACCGAGGGCGAGTTCCCCAAGTACGGTAACGACGACGACCGCGTCGACCAGATCGCTCACGACGTTGTGCACCAGTTCATGGAGTACATCCGCATGAACGACACCTACCGCAACTCCGTGCCCACGACCTCGGTTCTGACCATTACCTCCAACGTCGTGTACGGTAAGAAGACCGGCTCCACGCCCGACGGCCGCAAGGCTGGCCAGCCGTTCGCCCCGGGTGCTAACCCCATGCACAAGCGCGATAGCCACGGCGCCATCGCTTCGCTGTCTTCGGTTTCCAAGCTCCCGTTCCGCGATGCTCAGGACGGCATCTCCAACACCTTCTCCATCATCCCGAGTGCGCTCGGCAAGGAGGACCAGGTGTTCTTTGGCGATATCGACCTTGATCAGCTGGGCGAGTAACTATTGTTAGTGCTATACTAACAATAACGATTACTGATTAGTGCGCCGGTTTCGGCCGGCGCCTATTAATCGAAGGAGACACATTATGAAGGTTTCTGAAGTTTCCGAGACTCAGGCCGATAACCTGGTCCACATGCTCGACGCTTACGCCGAGAAGGGTGGCCACCACCTGAACATCAACGTCTTCAACCGTGAGACGCTGCTCGACGCTCAGGCTCACCCCGAGAAGTACCCGCAGCTGACCATCCGCGTTTCCGGCTACGCCGTGAACTTCCACACGCTCACCAAGGAGCAGCAGGACGAGGTCATTGCGCGTACCTTCCACGACAAGTTCTAAAGGGACTCAACTCCCGCAGGATCGCCGGGCCGCTTTGGGTTACTTTCCAAAACGTCCTCGGACATGCAAAGGGCTCCGCTGCGCGCTTCGCGCGGCGGAGCCCTTT
>OAWW01001700.1_pt1 | contig 10424 bp, 6 predicted proteins | sample 1517191 | NCBI WGS metagenome assembly OAWW01 (sample SAMEA2580253, study PRJEB22360) | human gut metagenome | biome: human gut; feature: human-associated habitat; material: faeces | place: Denmark | collected 2008/2010 | reverse complement strand
TTGGCCGGCGTGATTAAAATGATTGTTCCCAATAATGCGGTCAAAACGGCCACAACGCCCCCGGATGCCAAGCCCTCCGGATTAAGTGGGCTGGTCGGCGGCGCTGCAGGCGGCATCGGTGGACATATCTACGCCTCCTCCGTAAGCAAAGGAGGCAATTTTGCCAACAATGTCATAGGATCGGTTGCTACCGGGAGTATCACCCAGATGGGAACTATGACCGGGGATAAAGCTGTAGAAGCTCTGCATTCCTACATGGGTCATGCGGCATTGGAGCCCGGGGCCGAGAATATTCCCACTTATCAGAATGTGGAGATTGGCGGCGGCCGCATTACCGGCACAGAAGTCACTCCGGAGCATCCAGAAGGCATCGCTTTTGGTATGTATCATGCAGACCAGTATGTGGCGCCGGAAGGCCAATACACAACCGTTCACGCTGTAGATGGTACTGCCTGGTATAAGCAGTATGCCGCGGATGCGGTTGAAAAATCCCCCTATATGGCACCGGACGGCTCGATTGCCTATCACGAATCCATCGTGAAGAAACTGCCGCCTACTCCCAAAAGAAAGGACAAACTCTAATGGCTGAAGAACAAAAAAACAGCTCCGCCGAAACAGTAGATGCTGCGGCCTCTGCCGCACATACGGTCAAAGGCGCTATCAAAGCTGGCAAGGCCATCTCTGGAGCAGCGAAAGGCGCTGCCGCCGCCGGCCCCTATGGGGCTGTGGCTGGGGCCGTCTGGGCCGGCCGAAAGCACATCGGCAAAATCATTGCCGTCATTGCCATTCTGCTTTTGCTGCCTGTCCTTTTCCTCCTGATGCTGCCCGGCCTGATTTTTGGAGGGCTGGTCAATGCCTTTTCACCAGCTGATCCTGACACGCCTATCCTCAACAGCGAAACCGCCATCGTAGAAAACGCCAACGACATTACCTTTGCCATCAACGCCATTCTGGGTGAGGCGCTGGATGATGTGATGGCCCGTATCGAAGTGGACTTTGCCTCTTCTGGCGCCGACAAAATGGAGGTCAAAAACCCCTATTCTTCCGGCCTGGTCTACAACGCCAACCTCATCGTTTCACAGTATTGCGCTGCCCGGGATGAAGACTTTGAGAACATTTCGCTGGATGACCTGTCCACTGTCCTGCGGGAGAACAAAGAGCATCTATACTCTTATACCAGTGTGCGGGAGAGCCGTGAGGTCACATCCGAAGATCCGGAGACCGGGGAGGAAACCACCTCCACCGAGATCTGGATGGTCTATACCATTCGCTACAACGGCGAGTCTTATCTTGCCGACCATGTTTTCGCGCTTACGGATGAGCAGAAAGAACTGGCGTCCGATTATGCCTCTAACCTAAGTCTCTTTTTAGGCGACGGCCTGCTGCAAAATGTGGACGAGTGGACGGGGAACAGCATCCCCTCCCTTGGAGATGTAACCTTTACCGACGGCGGGACCCCGGTTGTTTATTACAATCAGCTGGATGAACGCTATGCCAGTCAACCCTATGGCACCGATAACATCGGCGGCCCACCGCCATGGCAATCGTGGTTTCCTCCCTCACAGACGATATGGTGGACCCGGTGGAAATGGCAAAGTGGTCATATGACAATGGCTATTGGTGCAAAAGCAGCGGCTCTTATCACGCATTGATCCCTGCTGCTGCGGAGGAATGGGGCCTTCCGGTATCCGGCTGCACGACTTCCGAGCCCCAGCGGATTCTGGACGCTCTCGCAGATGGCAAGCTGGTCGTGGCAATTATGTCCGAAGGCCATTTTACCTCATCCGGCCACTTCATTGTTCTCCGTGGCGTAAAAGACGGCCAGATCATGGTGGCTGACCCGGCCAGTTATAAGCGCAGTGAACAACTCTGGAATTTATCCATCATCTTAAATGAAGCAAGCCGCCGTGCGGCAGCAGGCGGTCCTTTCTGGATTATTGGCTGACCGCACCGCACCCCGGCATCAGAAACGAGGTAATACATGAGCAACAAGAATGACCATGATATTTATATCATACCGCCGAACTTCATAGAAACAGGCACTTTTTTTGGCGGTATGTTCCGTGCGCGGAATGTGATTGAAGCCGGCATCCTGGCATTTGCCATTGGGACGCCGGTTTTTTTATGCCTTCCATTTGGGCTGACCGCCCGCATTATTGCTTTATGCCTGACTGCGCTCCCGGTGGCATTGGTTGCCCTCATTGGCATTTCAGGGGAAAGTCTCTCGCAGTTTCTGATCACTTTTCTGAAATACCTGCGGAATCGCCGCGTTGTCGGCGGTGACGGTGAACAGCCCTGTGAAAAAACGGCTCCCTCCAAATCAGCCGGCAAGCATCTCAAACAGAAGCCTCCAAAGGAGAGAAAGCCCAAGGCGCCGAAGCGTCGGCGGTCTGGTGAAGCAGATTTCCCAGCTGAGTTTGATGAAGTCCGCGGATATGAGATCCGTGAAAAGCTCCGGCCCAAGAAAAATGCTAAAAAGGAGCGTCCTGCCAAGGGCAATAAGGCAAAAAAGAACGCAAAAAAGCGCCATGAAAAGGAACGCCTGCCCAAACGCCCCGCCCGTGTCAAGGAGCAGAAGCCCGCCTGCCTCAATCCAGTGGCGGATTATCTGCCCATTGAGAAGGTGGAGAACGGCATTATCTATACCAAAGACCATCGCTTTGTCAAGGTGGTCGAAGTTGTCCCCATCAACTTTATGCTGCGCAGCGCCCGGGAACAGAGAAATATTATCTACTCTTTCGTCTCGTACCTAAAAATCAGTCCTGTCAAATTGCAGATTAAAGTGCTTACCCGGCGCGCCGACATCAACCGCCACCTGGACACAGTGCGTCGAGAAATGGCACAGGAGAACAATGAGCAATGCCGCTTGATGCAAGAGGACTACCTGGACTTTGTTCAACAGATCGGCTCCCATGAGGCGGTTACACGACGCTTCTTCCTGATCTTCGAGTATGAGCCCTGGAACAACACACGGCGTTCCGAACAGGAAGATGAGGCAATCCAATCCCTCCAAAGTGCTGTCCACACGGCATCCAATTACCTGCGTCAATGCGGTAACGAGGTCGTTGCCCACGAAAACGAGGACGAATTTACCGTAGATGTCCTCTACAATTTGTTGTGCCGAAATGAAAGTGCGGTCAAGCCTCTGTCGGTGCGGGCACAGGAAGTTGTGACGCAGTATCTCGACAAGGGGCGGGAGGGTGAGATTGACCGCATCCCGGCAGTTGAATTTGCCGCTCCCAAAAGCATCGACTTCACCCATGGACGGTATCTCTGCATAGACGGGCTGTACTATACTTATCTGCTCGTCCCATCAGATGGTTACAAAACCCAGGTGCCCGCGGGCTGGCTGAGTTTGATCGTCAATGCCGGTGATGGCATTGACCTCGATATGTTTCTTTCACGCCAACCCAAAGAGCGCATTATTCAGCGGGTCGGCCAGCAGCTCCGCATCAACCGGTCAAAAATCAAGGATGCCAGCGACACGAACACGGACTTCGATGATATAGACGGCGCTATTCGGAGCGGCTATTTTCTGAAGGAGGGCCTTGCGAACAACGAAGATTTCTATTATCTCAACTTGTTGATTACTGTGACTGCCCCTTCTGTGGAAGACCTGGAGTGGAAGGCCAGCGAAATAAAAAAGCTCCTGCTTTCGCAGGATATGGATGTCTGCAACTGCCATTTTCGGGAGGAGCAGGCATTTTGTTCTGCCCTCCCGCTGGTTTCCATGGAAAAGGGACTGTTCGAGCGTGGTAAGCGCAACCTGTTGACTGGAGGCGCGGCCAGCTGCTATCCGTTCACTTCGTTTGAGATGTGCGACGACAATGGAATCCTTCTGGGGGTCAACAAATATAACAGTTCCCTCATCATCGTAGATATTTTCAACTCTGCGATTTACAAGAACGCCAATATGGCGATCCTGGGTACCAGCGGCGCAGGCAAGACCTTTACGATGCAGCTCATGGCGTTAAGAATGAGGCGGAAAAACATTCCCGTTTTCATCATTGCGCCGCTGAAAGGGCACGAATTCCACCGTGCCTGTGCCAATGTAGGCGGGGAGTTTATCCAGATTTCCCCGGCCAGCCCGCACTGCATCAATGTGATGGAGATCCGCAAGGTGGATCGGTCGGTCAGTGAGCTTCTGGACGGGCCGGGAGTCCAGCTCTCCGAACTGGCCGCCAAAATCCAGCAACTTCACATATTCTTCAGCCTGTTGATCCCCGATATGTCTCACGAGGAACGGCAGCTGTTAGATGAGGCTCTGATCCGCACCTACAATGCCAAAGGTATCACCCATGACAACGCCTCATTGGAAGACCCGGCCAATCCGGACCGCTACCGGGAGATGCCGGTGCTGGGTGACCTGTATGAGATTTTGAGGGCTGCCCCGGAAACCACTCGCATGGCCCATATTCTCAATCGCTTGGTAAATGGCTCTGCCAGCACCTTTAACAAGCAGACCAATGTACGGTTGGATAATAAGTACACCGTACTGGACATTTCCTCGCTTACCGGTGATCTGCTGACTGTGGGGATGTTCGTGGCTCTTGATTTCGTTTGGGATCGCGCAAAAGCCGACCGGACCGAGGAAAAGGCCATTTTTATTGATGAATGCTGGCAGCTCCTTTCTGGCGCAGGCGCCACGGGCACCCGGCTGGCCGGCGATTTCGTATTGGAGATTTTCAAAACCATCCGCGGCTTTGGAGGGTCCGCGATCTGCGCCAGCCAGGACCTTAACGACTTTTTCAATCTGGATGAGGGACGTTTCGGCAAGGGCATCATCAACAACAGCAAGACTAAGATCATTCTCAATCTGGAGGATGACGAAGCGGAGCGTGTCCAAGACACCCTCCATCTCTCTGACGCAGAAACGATGGAGGTCACACACTTTGAGCGCGGCAGCGGCCTGATTTCCACCAATAATAACAATATCATGGTGGAGTTCAAGGCCAGTCCATTGGAAAAAGATCTCATAACCACAGACCGCAGGGAGCTGCGGGAACTTTTGGAGCGCAAGCGTCGGGAAGAGGAAGCCGTATGATTCAAAACCATATAGCGAGGTGATGCCCGTGTTTTGATTTATTCTGCGCCAGGTTTGCATCTGTACGACGCTTTTTGCCCCAATATGTGTAAAATGCGCTGGTTTGACGCCAAGATGGCGTCTTTCCACAATTTCTATTTAACAATGCGCTTTGAATGCGTCTGATTGACGCCTTTGATAAAGGAGGTGAGCCCCATGAAGACCAGGGCTGAAATCTATGGAAACGAGGCTGCGGACTTGCTGCGGATTGTGACGATGTACCCCGGCCTCTGTGAACAGCAGCTTCTTTGTTTTCACCCTGGCAAAGAAGATACTGCAAAGGCCCTGCTCTCTCATTTGGAGAGGCAGGGCCGCATTTTTCAAACAGACGGCGGCGGTTATTTCCTGGCAGGGCAAACACCAAAAACTGACCATGCGCTTGTCCGGGCAGTGTGGGTCCTGCTGGACTTCATCCGGCGGGTAGATTACCACGCTCCGGCTGATTTTCCCGTTAAACTCGTGTTTTTTGCCGACGGTGAATTATATGAAATCGCTTATATTGCCGCCGGACAAGAGGCGCTTGTCTGCCATGCTCTGCGGGGCAACAAAGGGGGAAGCCGCCGTATCATGCTGGTCGATGCTCCGGCGCAAATCGCCCAAATCGACTGTCCGGGCATATCCGGATTTTGTACTGTAGACGAGGAAGGCCGAACAAATTATTTCAAGAAAGCAGGAGGCACATGATTGGATCGAAAACTAATATCCCACCGCATTGGAAGCATTCTCGACGATATATCCCGTCTGAGTAATGCGCTGTACGCGCTGGACACCACTGACATCCAGCGTTACCCCGACAACTATGAAACACTTTCCATAGATGCCGCTTTACGGGCAGAGCGGATTGCCTGCCGGCTGCGGCATCTGATTTATTCCAGTACAACCATCCGCAAAGGTGACTATCTCAAATCCGCCGGTGCAACGCACGGCATCACTGTCAACTGCGAGAACAGGGTGCTGGAGGTGACGCTGCCCTGTTTGCTGCCAAAGCGCAAACAGCGGCAAAGCGATGAGTTCCTGTTGGACCCGCTCTATTTTGTCCTTGATCAATACGCCAGAGAACACCCACTTCCGTATTACCGCGATTGCGTTGTCTGCTTCGCCCAGGTCTATGACCGGGCACTTCCCGACAGGCGGATACGCGATTACGATAATTTGTCGGAAAAGCAATTACTGGATCTTCTCTCTTCCTTTGTGATGGCTGATGATACCGGCCTGTTGTGCGACGCCTATAACACGGCTGAACTGGGCGACCAGGATTGCACAAAAATCTACATCATGGAGAAGCAGCGTTTTCCACAATGGCTGACAGAGCATAAAACGAGTCTAAAATCCATCTCGGATTTTTGACCATTTGGGGCCTTCTCCGGCCCGACATTCAGCGAAGCGGCTGAAACGCCCGTTTTTTCGGGCTTTTTTCACTCATGGGAAGGGCCGTTTTTACCGAAGTCCTCAGTCATTACGGTAAAAATCCTGTGCTTTCAAGGGAGGTGACTACTTGGGAAAAGCACCAACTATTTTCCACAGCCGGATACGCTTCCGTTCCGGCTTTTATCGCTGACCGCTATTTCGGGAGAGTTCCCCACCAGCCAGCTCAACCGCCTTCCCGCCAGCCCTTACTACTTGGAGGCGGTCGTGACTGCGCTCAAAAAGGCCGGACTGCTGCGCACCTACTACCGGGACCGACTCCGGGGCTATCGGCTGGGGAACAAAGCCAAGTCAGTTCTGCTGAACGGATGGCCCGAGCGTTTTACATTCTGCCTTACAGGAGACGCAGAAACCAACCGGCTCAAAAGCGAAGCAAACCGGAGGTTTCGGCTCCACCGCCTCGCGGAAACCTATATCACTATGGGCAATGCCGGGGTACTGCTCTACCCGGATGAAAAGCCGAAGGTCTTTGCCCAGACCGGTTTTGGCGGCGAAGCTGTAACATATCCCGCGTTTTACAGTTCACGCGAAGTCAAGGAGCTGGGGGCTGATGCCACCCAGATCCGAAGCTCCCGCTTCGCAGGGGTGCTGTTGGCTCCCACCGGCATCTTTGTGACCTACAATAGCGGGGGCGCTCTGATGAAGTGGCGCTACAAGTCCGAGCTGCGGGTAAAAACGCTTCTCTGGAACATTCTATGCCAGCAGCGTCTGGCCCAGCAGTACCGTGTCGAACAGGTACATGGACTGGTATTGGGGGACAGCATGGATCTGGCCTACCAGATACTCACCAGTACCGGTGGGGCCAAGCATGACTACTTCATGCTGGACGGCAGCTACGACCACTTTTATTTCCTAACCAATGACCATCAGGGGGAGGTGATACTGGCGTTACTGTGTGACCCTGTGAAAACCGCGGAACTTGACCGCATTCTGTCACAGGGCCTCTCCGCCGGCAATCCCGGCAGGGCCATGGAGCAGGACGCTGCAGAGCCGGATGGAACGCCGGTGCTGTTCGGTTACTTCTGCGATCTGCCCCGGATCGTGCGCTTCAACACCTCCCTCGAACTGATGGAACGCCCCGGTACGCTGATCTGCTTTGATTTTCAAGCGGATGTGCTGCGCCGCTACTGCGGTGACCGGGTGCGCCTGCAAACCATTGACTTTACAAAATTCGAGGGGAGGTTGTTCCCATAAACAAAAAGAAACTGATCATAGGCATGGTAGCAGCGCCGGCCGCCGTATTTGCGATCCTATACGCAGGCGGTTTCCTGGCACAGCTGTTTGGCAATTACGCGGCGTGGAAACAGGGCGGCGGCATCCCCGGAGACGGAACTTCTCCGGCGATGGCGTCACCCGATTTTTTTACCTGTCTGGCCTCCGTGTTTCGTCCGCCCTACGGAGTGTACGGTGTCCTGATCTGCATCGGCCTGTTGGCAATTCTGCTGCTCATGGTCATGCGCATGGGCTACAGCGATACCGGAGAATATGATTCTGACCGGAATTTCATTTACTCGGCCAAGGGCACCTACGGTACCTCCGGCTGGATGAGCCGCAAGGAGATGGCCGGTGTGTTGGATCTGGTGCCTGACCTGCGCAAGCATAAAGGCGTTGTACTGGGAATGCTGGACAACAAGGCTGTCTGTATTCCTGAAAATCCCCATATCAACGGCAATCTGGCTGTGTATGGCTCCAGCGGCAGCATGAAAACCCGATCCTTTTGCGTGAATCGCATCCTTCAGGCGGCGGTCCGCGGAGAATCCCTGATCATTTCAGATCCGAAAAGCGAGCTCTACGAAAAATCCAGCGAGTATCTGCGGGATCAGGGGTACTGTGTCAAGGTGTTCAATTTAGTCAATCCGGAAAACTCGGACAGTTGGAACTGCCTTTCCGAAGTGGAGGGGCAGGAACTGATGGCGCAGCTTTTTGTAGATGTCATCATTAAGAACACCATCAACAACGGCAAGGGTGACCATTTCTGGGATTCCTGTGAGATGAATTTGCTGAAAGCCCTCGTCCTCTATGTGGACCAGAGTTATGCTGAACAAAACCGCAATATCGGAGAGGTGTACCGGCTGCTGACTTTAAGCGGCGAGTCCGATTTGGACAGCCTGTTTGAGAACTTGCCGCCCACCCATCCGGCCAAAGCGCCATACAGCTTGTATAAGCAGGCCAGCGATACAGTCCGCAGCGGCGTCATCATCGGCCTCGGCTCCCGTCTGCAGGTGTTCCAGTCGGAGCTGATTAAGAAGATCACCACCCGGGATGAAATTGACTTGGAGCTGCCCGGCCAAGAGCGGTGCGCCTACTTCCTTGTTACCAGCGACCAGGACAGCACCTTTGACTTTCTGGCAAGCCTGTTCCTGTCCTTCTGCTTCATCAAGCTGGTGCGGTATGCAGACAAGAACTGCGAAGGAGGCAAACTGCCGGTACCGGTGCATGTCCTGGGTGAAGAATTAACAGCCTGCGGCACCATTCCAGACCTCTCCCGCCGGTTAAGCGTCATTCGTTCAAGAAATATCTCTATGAGCTGTGTGTTTCAGAACTTGGCGGGCTTGCAGAATCGGTATCCTCTCAATCTCTGGCAGGAAATTCTGGGCAACTGCGACGCGCAGTTGTTCCTGGGCTGCACAGATGAATTGACGGCGGAGTTTATTTCTTCCCGCACGGGACTGGCTTCTGTGTCGGTATCCAGCAAATCCAAGCAGTTGGGTACCTGGCGTATCTCCAACTACACGCCGGAATACCGGGAAACCTCTGGTGTCGGCAAGCGTCCTGTCCTCACCCCGGACGAAGTTCTGCGGCTGCCTATCAAGCAGGCGCTGGTCATCATCCGGGGGCAAAAAGTTCTCAAGGTAGACAAAATGGACTATTCCAAACATCCGGAGGCATCCAAGCTCCGTTCCTGCAAGGCATCCGCCCACATCCCCGAATGGCGCAGGCTGGAACAGGAGCAATCGAAGCCCTCTGCGGCACAGCCAAAGCCGCAGGCCCCCGCGCCTAAAAAGCCAGTGAAGAAAAAGCCGAAAGCGGCCAGCACATCTACCGGCACCAAGCAGACCGCAGCCGTTCCAACCGCAGAGGCTCCGAATGGCATCATCACGACAGATAAGGACTCGATCCTTTCTTAATACAAAACATAGGAGGTTAATTTTATGGCAACCAAGAAAAAAGTATTGCTGGAGCAGGAAACTCCTGTTCCTGAAAACACCGCCCCCGCGGACGGTACCATTTCTTCCGTTGGCCCCCCGGCTGATGCGGCGGCGCCGCCTGACAGTGACGATTTGAGTGCGCTGCTGGCCTCTATGGATCAGACCAATGACAGCGCCTCTACAGATCAGCCTGATGGCGACGCCACTTTGGAAGGCTCTAACCCTCCCCTTGAGTTTATGGAAACGGAGGCGTCTGATGAGGCTGCCCCCGAGGATGACGGCACGGCCTCTGGCGCCCCTTCCGATTCGGATGAGCCTGCCGGATCGGCGGCCGGTGAGGATGGCGACGGTGAGGAAGAGACTCCTTCCAATTTGTCTGCTGAAGGTGCAGATGGCACCCCAGCGGAGATGGTTTCCGAAACTGCTGGGGAGCCGGCTCCCCCCAAGCCCAAGCGGGCACCCCGGCGGAAAAAGGCGGCGCCTGTGGAAGATCCCGTACATGGCGAGAATGAGGACTCTGCGGAGGCTCCGGCCGCTGAAGAGCAGGCTGTGGAATCTTCCGCCTCTGTTGAGAATACGGCGCCGCCTGATGAGGGAGAAACATCCATTTCAGAGGATACCGCTCCCCAAGAGGAGGCGCCGGTAGATACTGCGTCTGCTCTGCTCCGGACCGCTGTAACACACCGCAGTGACGCCTCTATCCTGACCATCCGCAGTCGTGAAGAGGTGGAAACACAGGAAGACCGTGAGGATGTTATTTGGCACGA
>OAWW01001699.1_pt1 | contig 10429 bp, 6 predicted proteins | sample 1517191 | NCBI WGS metagenome assembly OAWW01 (sample SAMEA2580253, study PRJEB22360) | human gut metagenome | biome: human gut; feature: human-associated habitat; material: faeces | place: Denmark | collected 2008/2010 | reverse complement strand
TCGGCATCGGAAAGGTGCCCAAAACCCACCCGAAAACCGTTTTCACGGGAGCAGCCACGGCTCCTCGCTGAACGGACACGAAAGACCGAGCCTTTTCGCACGCCCGTTCCGGGCGCGCGGAGCCGCGGCCGCTCTTTCTCCGCTGCAAACGGAATGCGGAAAATACGCCTGTCCGGAATTTTCGCGGTACGGCTAAAAGCGGGGAGACGCGACAGCAGGGATTCCGACTCGATGGCGGAGCCGTCGGCGGACGGCGGACTAAAAGCGCGAGAAACGGGGCAGGTTTGCTTGCAAACCCGCGGTTAGGCGCCCGTTTCCAGCGTTAGGGCGCCGGAAGCAGGCGAGGCATCCGTCGGAGAGTTTTTGGTACTTTTTGCGGAAAAAAGTACATGGCGGAATTCGCAAAAAAAGTTTTTGCCACCAAAAGGTACATGACTGCGTTGCTGAAAGCAACCCGACTTTTCCTGAAATACGGATTATTGGCGTTTCAGGTGAAAATCCGGGCTGGAGCGGGATTATTCCGAGATCACCCCCGAACCGACCAGCTCGTCGCCGTCGTACCATGCGGCGAACTGCCCCGGTGTGATGCCCCGCTGGGGGGCGTCGAAGAGGATGTAGCCTCCCTGGTCGCGGACGAAGAGCGTGGCCTCCTGCAAGGGCTGGCGGTAGCGGATGCGGACGCTGAAGCGGGCGCTATGGCCTGCCGGCATCGTGCGCGCGGGGTTGACCCAGTGTATCTCGCGGGGGGCGATATGCAGTGCCTGTCGCCACAGGCCGGGGTGGCTGTCGCCTTCGCCGACATAGATGACGTTCTGTACGGTGTCGGTGGCGAGGATGAACAGCGATTCCTTGCGCCCGCCGATGCCGAGTCCCTTGCGCTGGCCGATGGTGTAGAAGTGCGCCCCGCCGTGCTCGCCGATCTTCTTGCCGTCGCGGACGGTGTAGCGCCACGGGGCGGCCAGTGCTGCGAGCTGTTCGGTTGTGGGGGGTACGTCGGCCGCGTGCTGTCCGCCCGGGGAGTGGGGATCCCCGTCCGGGCGTCCGGCGGCGGAGATCGGCTTTGACGCCGGGGACGTGACGGTCTGTCCGATGCCGGCGGGGGGGTGTTCGTGGGCGGGCGTGTTTGCGGCGGGCGTATTTGCAGAGGACATGGGGGCGGAATGCCCGGCGGCCGGGGATGCCGGGGCGGGGATTGCCTGTCCGGCATCGGGTGTGCCCGCCGGGATTCGGGCCTTGGGGCCGTATTTCGGCCACGTGGGGAGTATCTCGTGGACGTTACCCCTTTTCGAGGCCAGCTTCTGTTGCAGGAAGGCCGGAAGGTCGATCTTGCCCACGAAGCAGATGCCCTGCGAGTCCTTGCGCTTGGCCGTGGCCAATCCCTGCTCGGCGGCGATGCGCCGCACCTCGGGTTTGAGCAGGGCGCCGACGGGGAACAGGGCGTAGCGCAACTGCTCCTGCGAGAGCTGGCAGAGGAAGTAGCTCTGATCCTTGTTGGGGTCGGTGCCCGCGAGGAGTTTATAGATTGTCCGTCCGTCGGGCAGCGTCTCCTCGGCCTTGCGGCAGTAGTGCCCCGTGGCGACGAAATCGGCGCCCAGCCGGAGCGCTTCGCGCAGGAAGACGTCGAATTTGATTTCGCGGTTGCACAGCACGTCGGGGTTGGGCGTGCGTCCCTTTTCGTATTCCGAGAACATGTAATCGACCACGCGGGTGCGGTAGTCCGCCGAGAGGTCGACGACGTGCAGCGGGATGTCCAGTTTTTTGGCGACCAGTTCGGCGAAGACGCGGTCGTCGTGCCACGGGCAGTCGCCCTCGAGCGTTCCCGTCGTATCGTGCCAGTTGATCATGAACAACCCCACGACGTCATGCCCCTGCTGTTTGAGCAGGTATGCGGCGACCGATGAATCCACGCCGCCCGAAAGTCCGATTACGACACGTGCCATAGTAATATTGTTATTTACAGGTCGAGCAGCCCTTCGGGCAGCACCAGTTTCATCGTGCGCCCCCCGAAGTCGATATGGGCGATGAACTCCTCGGCGGCGGGGACGAGCACCGTGCGGCCGCCGATCTCCAGCTCGAAAAGCGGGTTGGCGTCGCTGTCGTAGTAGTCCGTGACCGAACCCGTGAAGGCGGCCGCTCCCTTTGCGCCGTCCGCGCCCGCTTCGGTGCAGGTCACGGCGAAGCCGATCAGGTCTTCCAGGTAGAATTCGTCGTCTTCGTCCTCGTCGCATTCGATACGGAATTCAAGCCCGACGAGCTCCTGAGCTCGGCGCTCGGTGTCGAAATCGGCGAATGAGGCCACGGCGCCCGAGGTGCCGCGGCGTTCGAAGCGCTCGCAGTAGAGCGGCACTTCGAGGGCGTCGATCGTGACCAGCAGCGGGGTGCCGGTATCGAATTGCGCCGGGAAATCGGCATAGAGCGACAGCATCACACCTCCGTCGGTGCCGAAAAGCCTGTTGATCCTGCCTGCGGGAATAGTAACGCTCATATCGGTTCGTTTTTTCTCTTATGTCCGTATCGCGGTGCGGAACGGGGGAAGCGGGTATCCCGGCCGCTCCGTTACACCCGGCCCCGCTGTGCTGCCGCCTTGTCGTGCCGTGCAGCGCCTCGCTGTGCCTTGCCGGACGATTCCCGCACGGGATGCGCCCGCATGGGACTATCTGCAAAAGTAATGAAAAAAACCGGTAAACCTCCCGTTGCGGGAAATTTACCGGGATTCCGGAAAGAAGCTTTCCTGGTGTTATTCTGCGGCAGGAGCCTCTGCTGCGCCCTCTGCGGGAGCCTCGGCAGCTTCGGCGGCGGCAGCCTCCTCGGCTTCTTTGGCGGCAGCTGCGGCAGCGGCCTGCTTCTCGGCGATGGCCTTTGCGCGCTCCTCCTTGATCTTGGCTTCGGCAGCCAGGCGTGCTTTCTCGGCCGACTTGGCATCCGTGGCGAGCTTGTTGCTCTTGGCCTCGATCTTACCGGCCTTCTCGCCCAGCCATTTGTTGAAGCGGGCTTCGGCTTCGGTCTCCGAGAATGCGCCCTTGGCGACACCGCCTAACAGGTGCTTCTTGTATAATACGCCCTTGTACGAGAGGATGGCCCGACAAGTATCCGTAGGTTGTGCGCCTTTCTGTAACCAACCCAATGCTTTCTCGAAGTCGAGGTCGATCGTAGCAGGATTCGTGTTGGGGTTGTAGGTTCCCAACTTTTCGATGAATTTACCATCACGTGGCGCTCTGCTATCTGCGGCAACGATGTGGTAGAAAGCAAAACCTTTCTTACCGTGGCGTGCCAGACGAATTTTAACAGCCATTTGCTATAAAATTTTGTTGTAATTAATTAAAAAACGCTCACCCACTTTGGGCTTTTAAGCCTGCAAATGTAGACAAAATATTCCGCCCGGCAAAATAATTCGCCGAAAAATCGGTGCGACAGGCTGTTTTTCTGCCGGATACGGTGCATGGCGGGCCGCGGCGGGAACTGCCGGAAAAAGGGCGGGCTTGTGGCGGGGCAGGGTCGTGCCCCTAATCGGGTTCCCGCGGGGTTGCAGGCCGTTGCATCCCTGCGGGAAGTGATATTTTTCGTTCAGCCGGGGGCTGTTGTGAAAAAAATTCCTATCTTTGCGGCGCAAATCGTCACCGCAGGGTGCGGTTTTGCCGATGGTTCCGTAGCTCAGTTGGATAGAGCAGCAGCCTTCTAAGCTGCGGGTCGCGCGTTCGAACCGCGCCGGAATCACCCGGAAAAGGGAGCGCTGGAATCGAATCCGGGCTCCCTTTTCGTTTTCCCGCCCGCATCTTCCTTCGCCGGGTTTGGCGTCCTGCGGACTTTTTCGTAAATTTGGGTCGAATCCGATATTTTCAGGCATGGAACCGCTACCGGGCTGCAACATAAAGTATCTCAACATCAGCCGCAACGACGAGGCGTGGGGGCTGGTCGTCACGACGGCCGGGTACCAGGCGGTCGCGGCGCACAGTTCCTACCCGCAGGCGCAGCATCCCGAATCCCATATTTTCGACCCCGGCAAGGGGCGCGTCCTGAAGGAGTACCAGTTGGTCTACATATCGCGCGGGGAGGGCTATTTCGAGTCCCGTTCGTGCCGCCGCCAGCGGATCAGGGCCGGGACGATGATCTTGCTCTTCCCCGGGGAGTGGCATACCTACGAGCCCGACAGGGCTACCGGGTGGTTCGAACATTGGGTGGGATTCCGGGGCGGCAGCGTCGATGCGCAGGTCGCCAACGGGTTCTTTTCGCCGCGCAACCCGCTTTTCGGGCTGGGATTCAGCCAGACGATCATCGGCATGTACGAGGAGCTCGTCGGCTATGCGCTCCGGGAACAGGCCGGTTACCAGCAGGTCGCGGCGGGGATCGTGCAGTTCCTGCTGGGTTCGGTCTACTACAAGCACCGGAACCTTCTGTTCAACGACTCGATGGCCATCCGCAAGATCGACGAGGCGCGCGCCCTCATCAAACGCGAGGTCGAGGGCGGTCTCACGCCGCAGGGGATCGCCGAACGCCTGTCGGTCAGCTATTCGTGGTTCCGCAAGATGTTCCGGCAGTATGCCGGAGCCTCGCCTGCGCAATATCTCTCGCAGATCCGGTTCCTGCGTGCCAAAGAGCTGCTCGATACGACGGAGCTCACCGTCGCGGAGATCGCATACAGGCTCCGGTTCGAGACCCCGAGCCACTTTTCCACATTCTTCCGCAAAAGGGAGGGCGTCCCGCCCCAGCAGTACCGCCGCGAGCGGAGGCAGCCCGGGCGGTAACCTCCTCAGCAGACGACCGTCACCGGGATTCCGAGCAGCGCGGCGTATTTGCGGATCGCTCCGGCGACATGTCCCACACCGATGGCGCAGTGGTGCGAAGGCCCCGCCTTGCTCCAGCGGTCGATGAATTCCCGCGCGGGAAGCGGGAACCTGTAACGGCTGTTGATGTTGCCGATGTTCAGCACGGGGCCCGGCACCGATTCGCCTTCGGCCAGCAGGAACGAAATCCCGTCGCGTCCTTCGACCACCGACAGGAGTGTCACCGGGCCGTGTTTCACGGACATCTGGATCGACAGCCCCTTGCCGGGTTTGCCGTGGTAAACGGGAAGCGGCACCAGGCGGGCTTTCTCTTCGCCGAGCAGGAAGTGCGCCGGGCCGTCGTGCCCCAGCAGGATGACGTCGTCGGTGAAGTCCATGCCGTAAAATTCCGAGAAACAGCCCCCGGCACCCAGCAGCGACATGATTTTCATGGCCTGCACGTTCTTCACCTCGTATTCGCCCGCGACGGGGATGCCGCGCCCCGTCAGCAGGGTGTTGCCGGCGATGACCGAAGTGACGATGTCCTCGTAGGCGTTGCCCGCCGCCCCCGCGTAGTAGTAGGCCAGGGAACCCAGCCGGTGCGCTTCGGCGAGTTTGTCCAGCGCTACGGAAGTGCGTGCGGCGCGCTCGAGCTCCTCCCGCGTGCAGCCCTCGTCGATGACGAACGCCTCGCCGAACGCGGCGACCCTCGCGTCGGCCTCGCGCTGCGTCACCGAGCGGCGCAATTCGTGCAGTTCGCACATCTCCAGGATTTCGGCATGGGTGCCGAAGACGGTGCTCTGCAGCCTGAGGTCGGAGTAGACGTCGACCATGCCGCCGTAGTAGTTGCCCAGCAGTCCCATGCGGTTGCGGCGCATGCCGCAGGCGACCTTCGCCGCGTCGATCCACCCGTAGATCTCGGCCCAGGCCTGCGCGTCGTCGAGGTAGCCCGTCACCACGTCGTATTTGGTGCCGGCGCGGTTGAATACCGAACAGAATTCGGGCAGCGAACAGGCCTGGCAGTTGCCACTCGCCCGTCATCTCCCCGCGGTCGGACATGCCGTTGAGGCGGGCGTAGTCGATGGCCGGGGCGGGTTGCAGGTTGAGCAGCACGACCGGGATGCCCTCGCCGAGGAAGGGGATGAGCGTGGACGAAAGGGCGTAGGTCGAGATGAAGATGAACAGCACTTCGGCTTCGTCGCGCCTGAAAAGGGCCGCGGCTGCGTGAGCCTTGTCCACGTCGTCGACCATGCCTGCGTCGGCGATGATCTGCCCGCCGTAGGCTTCCATTTTTTCCTTTATGGCGTTCCGGTAGCCGTCGAGCCTTTCGCGCAGTCCGCCGAACTGGTGCCAGTAGGTGTTCAGCCCTACTGCGATCAATCCTATTTTCATGGTTTGTGATCCGTTATTTTGTCATGACGATTTCGAAATCTTCCAGCAGGCCGTAGTCCCGCTGGTCGTAGTCGCTGCCGGGCAGCTGTTTGGGCACGTTGTTCCAGTGCCACGGGCCTGCGATACCCTTGTCGGCGCTGTAATGAGGGCCGAAGAGGTTTTTCAGGCTGCCCACCACATGCACTTCGACGCGGTTGCGTCCCTTGCGCAGGTAGGGCGTGAGGTCGAACGCATAGGGCTGCCAGGCGATGATGCCCGCTTTGCGGCCGTTCACGCAGACCCGTGCGAGCGTCCCCTCCCAGGCGTTCAGCCGCAAGGGACGCAGGGCCGCGGGGTCGTCGATGTCGTAGTCCCGGCCGTAGGCCATGTCCCACGAATAGAAGGGGAGCCCCTGCCGTTTCCAGCTTCCCAAGGCCGGTTTCCCGGCGGGTTCGCGGACGATCCATCCCGCCCCGGCCGATTCGAGCACGAAGTCGCCGAAAAGGTAGACGGGGGCTATTTCGGCATAGATGCTCATGGGCGAGACGCTCAGTTCGACGGTGTTCGTCCCCCGCCGCACCAGATTGCCTACGGGGTAGATCCCGAAGCGGCTGTCGAGCAGCGTGTCGGGCGCCGCGGCTTCGACGGGCGTGCCGTTGAACGTCACGTTCCAGATGCCGGGTTGTTCGGCGACCAGCTTCATGCCGCGCGTGTCGAAGTCCCCGGCCACGACGAAGTGGTAGCTTACGCGGATGTCGCCCGTGGTCAGCGTGTCGCGTTCGACGATAGTCTGCCTGTACTGGATGGCCGAGTCCCACGGGTTGCCTGTCCCGTAGCAATGGTTGAAGAGTTTGTTGCACGCCTCGAACGTGTAGAGGTTGCGCTCGGTGCGCCCGTCGACCGTCAGGTCGCAGAAATCGAGGTTGAGGACGTTGTCTTTCAGGCGGGTGACCTCCAGCGGGCCGGCGGGCTCCAGCTTGGTGCTCCCTGCTGGCTGTGTTTCGGTGCCGGATGCCGCCCGGGAGGTACGTGCAAGGGCGCTCCGGCCCGAAGCCGGGGCGAAGAGCAGGAGGCTCCCGGCGGGCGGCAGGCTGAAGTCCGCCCCGACGCTTTTCCCGTCGGCGGTGTGCGGGTAGGGACGCATGTCGCCCGAGACGGCGTCCAGCTCGACCAGCTCCCCGGCCGGGAGGCCGACGCTGCCCGTGGCGGTGTCGCTTAGCGAGGAGTTGACCAGGAACAGGAGCTCCCCGTCCTCGTAGCTGCGCCGCTGGTGGTAGAGGTCGTTGCCCGTGACGTTGCAAAAACGGATCCTGTCGTCCGCGAACGATTCGGCGATCGCCTTACCGTCCAGTGCCGCGTAACGGCGTATCCGGGAGGCGTTGCGGTCGAGGAAATCCGCCAGTTCGGGGCTGGGCCGCCCGTCGACGAGCGTCGGTTTGGCAAAGAGCACCAGTTGCCCGCCCGCCTCGACGAATTGGCGGATGAGGCTGAAAGTCCCGGCGTTGAGGTTCTCGGTCATGGGCGGGATCACGACCTTCGCATAGGCGCGTTTTCCGACGACGAATTTACCGCCCCTGACCGAACCGCGGTCCTTGATGATGTGCTCCGAGCCCAGGTCGTATTCCGCCTGCGCCTTTTCGAGCGTGGTGACGAAACGCTGGAATGCGCTGCCGATCTCCATGCAGCGGGGGTCGTTCATGACATAGGAGTAGTAGAGCCAGATCGTCGTGGTTGGTTCCAGGACGAGGATGTCGTTCATCTGTTCGCCCTGGCTGAGCACGAGTGACAGGCGGGCGAAGTAGTCGTTCAGCACCTTGTAGTCCTCCCACCATGGCGAGAGGCGGGTGAAGACCGGGGGATAGTCGTATTTGCGGGCGCCGGCGATGGTCATGTGCGAGAGGTGCTGGTTCATGAAATTCACGCCCAGCGCATATTCCCAGTCGCCCAGCCGCTTGAAGTCGCGGAACGTCTCGTCCCAGCCCCCGCCGCCGTAGGTTTCGCTCAGCGTGCGTACGCACCCCGTCTGGTTGGCGGCGCTGCGCAGCTCCTTCACGGCGCGGACGTTGCCGAACTGCGCCTGCGGGCTCTGGTCGTTGTACTGGTTGAAGAGCATGTCGATGGCGGGCATCTGGTGCCACGCGTACATGGCCATATTGTCGCCGCCCTGGTACATGCTCGGCCAGTCGTGCTCCCAGTAGTGCCCCGTCCAAAGCATGCCCTTGCGGTCGCAATAGGCCGACATGGGCTTCGCCCAGCGGTCTACGAACATTTGCGTCAGCGTTTCGAGGTAGTTGTGGCGTACCTGTTTCCAGTCGCCCGTTTGCTCGGAGAGCAGGGGCAGCGAAGTTGCCAGGTCGTAGCCCCACTGTTTGCGGAACACTTCGAACAGGTCGGGCGTCCAGCGCACGCCGCCCGAACTGGGAATGCACGGTTCGTCGGAGAAAAGCCCCCTGATGACCGGGCCAAGCTCGTTGCCGAAGGTCTTTTCGTAGCCCGACATGGTGATGTCGAGGAACTTTTCGGTGACGCCCTCGACCAAGAGGTCGACGTACGAGTAACCCCCGTGCCAGCCCGAACGGCCGTAATAGGTCTTTTCGTAAAGGTAGTATTCGCCCGGGACGTCTTTGTAGCGGCCCGTGTCGGCGGTGATGTCGCGGAACGTGCCGCCCTCCTTTTTCAGGCAGAGGAAGTATTTTCCCGCATCGGCCGGGGGCAGTGCGGTTTTGGTGAGCGCGAGCCCCTGGCCCTGGTCGTAGGATTCGGGCATCTGTGCAGGAACATGTCCGCCTGCGAAGCCGCTCGGGTAGGAGTTTTCGTCGTAGATCCAGATGTCGAGCCCCAGTTCTTTCCCCTTTTCCACACTGTATTTATAAAGGTCGAACCATTCGTCGGAGAGGTATTCGGTGACCAGCCCCGGCCGCGGGTGGACGAAGGCGCCGCCGAAGCCCTGCGCCTTGAAGTCGCCCAGCATCCGGTCGATGTCGGCGCGGGTGACCCGCGTGTTCCAGACCCACAGGGGCGCCGGGCGGAATGCCCGCGGGGGATCGGCGAATTCCTTTCGGAGCTTCTCGAATTTCATTTCCCGTTTCTGGGGGGCTGCGGCGTAGCTGGCGAGGCACGATGCCGCCAGGGCGGCCGCCAGCAGGCTTTTGATTGCGGAGGGTTTGGTTTTCATGGTCGTTCCGGATTGTGTTTGCTTTACAAAGGTAAAGGTTATGCGCTTCGGGCGGTAACGAATCCTGATAAACGACTTTTCATTTCTGATAAAGCGTGCGGAGGATGGCGCGGGCGAACCGAGAGGTTCGGGGCGGGATGCGGAGCAGGGAGAGACGGTATGGCCGGGATGCTGCCGGGCCGGGCAGGCGGGATCGTTAGGAACGGGGGACTGTGGAATCGGGGAATCAGAGGGCCGGGGATCCGGCAGAACGGTGGGGGCGCTGAAAGCCGGCGGAAAAAACACGGCGAGCCGGGGACGGGTGCCCCGCACGGCCGGGCAGCGGGTGTGGGGCAGCGGATGCAGGCGGGGTTACCTGCGCGGCAGGATGGCGACGATGCGCGTCCCGCCCGTGTATCCGGAGTCGATGTATATCTCCCCGTGCAGGTGGGTGACGATCAGGCGGCAGAGGTAGAGCCCGAGGCCGTTGCCCTGGCTGAAGGGGTCGAGTTTGGTGAAACGCTCGAAGACATAGCCGTGCTTCTCGGGCGGGATGCCGCAGCCCGTGTCGGCGACGGCGACGAAGACGCGGTCGTCGCCCAGACGGTCGCATTCGAGGCTGATCGTGCCTTCCTGCGTGAATTTATAGGCGTTGCCGAGCAGTGCCGAGATGAGTATCGTCAGGTATTTGTCGCTGGTGTTGAGCGCAATCTCCGCGACCGGGATCGCGCCTTTGTAAACGATGCCAGGCTTGGGGTACCTCACCTTCATGATCCGCAGTTGCGCCTGGCATACGGCGCAGAGGTTCGTATACTGGCACGGCAGCGGCGCGTGCAGGTTTTCGAGGTAGGCCACCTCTAGCATGTCGTCGAACAGGAATCGCAGCTGGCGGCGGTTGTCCCGGATGATTTCGCAGTATTGGGCGCGCGACTCCGGGGTGATCTCCTCGGCGCAGAGCAGCTCGGAGAATCCCATGATGCAGTTGAGCGGCGTACGCACTTCGTGGCAGACCGAGTTGACGAATGCGGCCTTTTTGAGTTCGCTTTCGTGGGCGTGCTTCGTTTGCAGGAGTAACTCCTTCTGCAGTCGCCGGGTACGGCGGGTGTCGGCAAAGATCGCACCCCCGACCCCACGACAAGGAACG
>OAWW01001693.1_pt1 | contig 10520 bp, 7 predicted proteins | sample 1517191 | NCBI WGS metagenome assembly OAWW01 (sample SAMEA2580253, study PRJEB22360) | human gut metagenome | biome: human gut; feature: human-associated habitat; material: faeces | place: Denmark | collected 2008/2010 | reverse complement strand
GCATACCTCTGCTCTTCGGTTCTCCCAAAATAGAATGGCAGGGGGATACTTGGGTGGTACATGCCGATATCATCGCCAGTGCCTATTTTCTGCTGACGCGATATGAAGAAATACGGAAACGCAACATACGGGACATCCACGGTCGCTTCCTCGGAACAGAATCCCTACCCTTCAAAGCAGGATTCATTCATCGCCCGATAGTCGACGAATACGGTAAATTGTTGCGACGCTGGTTACGCCAAGCGCGTGTACAGTCAGCCGTCGAACTGCCCCCACACATACAAAAAGTATGGCTGACACACGATGTAGATGCTCCTTTCTTTTGCCGGACTTTCCGCAACCTGATACGAGAAACGGTTAAAGGCACAGGACTGAAACATGCCTGGAAGATGTTTCAAGGTCCGTTACAGGAAGATCCGTTCTACACATTTCCCTGGCTTGTAAAACAACGAAACAAATTAAAGGCCGTTATCGGAAAAAACCGTTGTGAATCTCTGTTTTTTATCAAGTCAGGTGGCTCATCCGTTTATGACAAGCCTCATTATAAACTGCATTCAAAGGACTTACAAGAGCTTTTGCTCTTTTGTAAAACCGAAAAAGTACAGATTGGACTGCATACCAGTTACGATGCCGGTAAAACACCGGCACTCATCTCAACGGAAAAAGAATTGTTGGAGAGACAGACCGGAAAATCGGTCACTTACAATCGGCATCATTATCTGGCCTCACGCGAACCGGAAGATATGGTATGGTTGGAAAAAGCAGGTATTACAGATGATTTCACGATGGGCTATCCGGATGTTGCCGGTTTTCGCCTCGGTACATCTCGTCCGGTACATTGGATTAATCCTGAGAATAAACGTATCTCGCCACTTATTCTCCACCCATTGGCAATCATGGAATGCAGCCTGAACGAACCTGTTTATATGAATCTTGGCTATGAGGGAGCACTTGCCTACTCAACACAACTCATCAAACAGGTGGCATCTGCCAACGGCGAACTGGTGTTGCTCTGGCATAACGACTCCATCACCACCCGGATCAAGCCGAATGTCTCTGTCGACTGGCAACGAAAACTATTCGCCGCCATCATTGAAGAATTGATAAAATCATGAAGATACTGATATTATGTGATATGTTTCCCCCTGCATTCGGACCGAGAATGGGCTATTTATGCAAATATATGAGGCGGGCCAGATGGGAACCTGTCGTTGTCACTGAGCAAATCGATGACAGCACGTTCTCTTTCCTGAAAGGAGAAACGCCTGTCACATATGTAAATTTCTTTCATTCCAAAGGGAAAATCCTCCAAAAGTTAGAGTGGATATGCATATTCATACTCGATTATTTTTTCCATTATAAAGACAAGAAGATGGCAAAAGCCGCCTCCCGTTTACTGGAAGAAGGGGAATATGCCGGTATCCTGTGCAGTTCATACCGAACTTTCCCCTTGCCGGCCGCCCAATATATAGCAGAGAAATATCATCTGCCGTTAGTAATCGACCTTCGAGACATAGTCGAACAATATGCTTCCAACGAATATATCGCTCATAACTTCCGTACCTTTTCCTGGTTGGATAGAAAGATCACGGAAACATTCCGTCATAAGTTATTACGGGACAGAAATAATGCATTGAGAAAGGCGGATCAGGTCACGACCATTTCCCCCTGGCATGTGGAAAAACTTCAAGCATACAATCCTAACACAGAATTGGTTTACAACGGTTACGATCCAGAGCTCTTCTATCCTGAACAACATCGGACCTCTCAATTCGTCATCACCTATACCGGACGTTTGATTAGCTTGGCGACACGTGACCCTCGATTGCTTTTCGAGGCCGTTAGCCGGTTAGATCGTGAAAAGCTCATTGATCCAGACCAGTTCCGCATCCAATGGTATGTCGACGCCGGATCAAAAGCGATCATCATGCAGGCAGCAACCGCTTACCCAGTCGCCCGGTATATGGACTTTTTCGACTATGTTCCCGCTTCCGAGATTCCCGGCGTGTTAAACCGCAGTTCCATTCTGCTGCAACTCGCCAATACCTTTGCATCCGACGGACCAAAAGGATTTATGACTACCAAGCTTTTCGAATCGATGGCTGTCGGGAAACCTTTACTCTGTGTAAAGAGTGACGAAAGTTGCCTCGAAGCTACCATCCGGAATACCCGTTCCGGACTGGCAGCCCGGACAGCCGAAGAAGCTTTTCGTTTTATCCTGCACCATTATCAGTTCTGGCAGGATAATGGGTACACACACATAAATACGGATAAGGAAGCAGTGGAACGTTTCTCCCGTAAAAAACAAGCTGAACAATTTATGCGTATCTTTACCCGACTAAACAGCAAATGACAGACATGGAAAGGTATCTGAACATTATAGCTTTCAATATTCCCTGGCCTGCCAACTACGGGGGAATCATTGATGTATATTATAAGATAAAAGCTCTGCACCAGTGCGGTGTGAAGATCATCTTACACTGTTTCGAATACGAACGTGCCCATTCGCCCGAACTGGAAGCCATCTGCGAAAAGGTATTTTATTACAAGCGACATACAGGGCTACGTACCAATATAACCCTGCTGCCTTATAACGTATACAGCCGCAAGCATCCTGAACTGATCGCCAATCTGTTGAAGAACGATTACCCGATCCTGTTCGAAGGACTCCATTGCTGTTATTACATAAACGATCCGCGACTACACAACCGGAAAAAGATTTACCGGGAAGCAAATATCGAACACGACTATTATTATCACCTGGCACAGGCGGAGAGCCATCCGATCAGGAAAAGCTTCTTCCGGATAGAGGCTTGGCGATTCAAACATTATCAGAAAATACTGAAACATGCCGATCTGATGATTGCCGTTTCAACAACCGATGCTGACTACCTCCGGCACCAGTTCCCCGACAAACCGGTCGAATTCATGCCTTGCTTTCACACCAACAACCAAATTACGGTCAAGCCGGGTTCTTCCGATTTTATCCTCTATCATGGTAAACTATCCGTAATAGAGAATACACAAGCAGCCCTCTTTCTTATCCGGAACGTGTTCAGTAAACTGGACTGCCGTTGCATCATTGCCGGTATGAATCCGCCGGCTTCTTTGTTGAAAGCGGCAGCTCCCTATCCGAATATCCATATCGAAGCCAATCCGTCAGAAGAACAGATGAACGACTTGATACACAATGCACAAATACATGCCTTGATTACTTTTCAGGCAACCGGATTGAAACTAAAACTACTGAACAGCCTGTTTGCCGGACGCCATACAGTGGTCAACCGACTGATGATAGCAGGTAGCGGACTGGAATCGCTCTGCCATATCGCCGACACTCCGGACGAAATGGTCTGCATCTGTCGGAAATTGATGCATACCGATATGGCTCCGGAGTCGATCGAGCAGCGCCGCGACTTTCTTTATCCGACTTATTCCAATCAATATCAAGGCGAACACCTCTTACATTTGATCTATGAAGTATGATATCCGACAAGCAGCACAAGCATTGATTAGCCAACTAAAGGCTATCGATTACGAACGATTGCCTATCAGTAAATATAACAAACGTTATATTGCCCGGCTGAAACCAGTTTTATCCTATTACATGAAAATCTATGCGGACTGTCTCCTTAAAGGACTGGAATCTATCGGTAGCTCACCGGAGGAGATAACACTTATCGACTATGGTGGCGGAAGCGGCTTCCTGAGTATACTTGCTAAACAAGCCGGAATCGGCCGAGTCATCTACATCGACCTCAATCCGGATTCCGTCGATACGATCCGCATCTTGAAAGAGCTGGTCAATACAGGACCTGACATTATTCTTCATGGAGACTCAGACACCTTAGCAGATTGGTGCTCGGCAAATAAAGTCAAGCCACAATTGCTGATCGCGACCGACCTGATCGAACATGTTTACGACCTGTCGGCTTTTTTCGCCAATTTGGTTGCCATCGACAACAAGATGCAAATGTTGTTTACAACGGCCTCTACACCTTTTAACCCGTATGTGAAAAGAAGGCTGCATCGGCTTATGACCATTTGGGAAAAGGAATATTATGCTTTACGTCTGCATTATATCCAACTGCACTTTCCGGCCCTTTCCCCTGCCGAAGCGAAAGAAGCTGCACGAAAGACGCGCGGACTTACCTTCCCACATATCCACAAGGCTGTCAAGACCGGTTCCTATCCTCTATTGAAAGATGCTTTCAACACCTGCGATCCACGAAACGGGAATTGGACAGAACGCATCTTACCCATCGAAACATATCGCTCGCTGGCAAAACCTTTCGGTTATCAAGTCCGGATAGGAAAAGGTTTCTACAACACGGATCGCTCCAACCCGATCTCCACATTCATTTGCTTAGGTATCAACGGTCTGATCAGGATCAGCGGAAAAGCTGGTTTCCTATTTGCCCCGTTTATAACCCTGCACCTACAGAGCGATAACAAAGGACGATAAGTTACAATAACCAAAGCTATGGGTTACGACGCTTAAAGCTATGCATTAGCCATCGTAAAGCTATGGGTTATGTCTCCTAATCCGCAACAAACCGGAAGAGTAGTTGCACATACTCCTTTTCCCAATCGGCAGGTTTCAGGATTGTTCCATTCCATAAAAGCAGGTCTATATCGATCGGAATCTTCCCTTTCTGCTTACTGTCCGACATGCGTCCCAATCGCTTTTCCATCGCCTTCACAGCCCGCCTCACCTCTTCCAGCGAAGCATTCGTACCGGCAACAGCCACTTGGTTCAAGAATAAGCCGGAATCGGATAAACCTATCGGCTCCGTATAAATCGCTTCAGAGAACCGGATCGATCCGAAATAAGCACGCAACAGACTGACCGCCAACTTTAGATTCGCCTCGCAATCCGTATTGGACCCCAAACATAATATAACATTGTTCCACATAGTCATATTTTAAAGCCTTTACGGAGACAAAACTAACAAAAAAATACCTACAATACGGTATTGACCATATTACCATTTCATGCTACCTTTGCGCAAGATTTTAAAAAGATGAGACTATCAGAACTTCGTACAGGCGAAAAAGGGGTTATAGTAAAGGTAATGGGACGCGGAGCATTCCGCAAGCGCATTATCGAAATGGGGTTTATCAGAGGAAAAGAGGTTGATGTCATCCAGAACGCACCGCTTAAAGATCCTATACACTACCGTGTAATGGGTTACGACGTTTCATTAAGACGAAACGATGCGCAAATGATAGAAGTCGTCAGTGTGGCTGAATTCATAGAAGCCAGTACCGGAAAACAGGAAAACCGCCCGGTGGATTCTTATATCCAAACATCTGGCAAGAGTTTACAGGCTATGGCCATGCACAAAGGTAAAACCATCAATGTCGCATTAGTCGGAAATCCCAATTGCGGTAAAACATCTTTATTCAATTTCGCATCCGGTGCACACGAGCATGTCGGTAACTACAGCGGCGTGACAGTCGACGCCAAAGCCGGGACATTCCATCAGAATGGCTATACCTTCAAAATCGTAGACTTGCCGGGGACCTATTCCCTATCGGCTTACACACCTGAAGAACTCTATGTTCGCAAGCATCTGAATGAAGAACAGCCAGACATCGTAATCAATGTAGTCGATGCATCCAACTTGGAACGCAATCTGTATCTGACCTGCCAACTGATCGATATGGACGTACGTATGGTTATCGCCCTCAACATGTACGACGAACTGGAACGACACGGAAATAAGTTCGACCATAACTCTCTCTCAAGGATGATCGGTACGCCGATTGTTCCGACCATCAGTAAGACCGGCTTCGGTATCGAAGAACTTTTCAACCGCGTCATAAAGGTCTACGAAGAAGAAGATCCCGTACTCCGCCATATCCATATCAATTATGGTGATGTATTGGAAAAGGCCATTTATCCAGTAAGGCATGCTTTGAAACTGAACGGAAATGTATCCAAAAGCCTTTCCAAGCGCTACCTTGCCATCAAGTTGCTAGAAGGCGATCCGGAAGTGGAATCATTCGTCAAGTCAATGCCTGGTTCCGAAACAGTCATCCACGAACGCGACCGCAATGTCGCTCAAATCGAAACCCTTCTGAAAGAAGATTGTGAGACAGCCTTCACCAATGCCCGCTACGGTTTTATTTCCGGTGCACTGCGTGAGACCTACGAGCAAAACAAAATAAAAGAAGCGACAAGCACCCAGATCATCGATTTGTTCGTAACCCATAAAGTGTTGGGGTTCCCGATCTTCATCCTTTTCATGTGGATCATGTTCGAAGCCACTTTCCGCTTGGGAGAATACCCGATGGAATGGATCGAATCGTTTGTTGGCTGGATCGGAGAGTTCGTACGTGGAAACATGAGCGAAGGCCCGTTGAAGGATTTACTGGTCGATGGCATTATAGGAGGCGTGGGAGGCGTTATCGTATTCCTGCCCAACATATTGATACTGTATGCCTTCATTTCTTTTATGGAAGATTCCGGCTACATGGCGCGCGCCGCTTTCATCATGGACAAGATCATGCATAAGATGGGGCTACACGGCAAATCGTTTATCCCGCTTGTGATGGGCTTCGGGTGCAACGTGCCGGCTATCATGGCATCTCGTACGATCGAAAGCCGTAACAGCCGGATGATCACCATGCTGGTAAACCCGTTAATGAGCTGTAGTGCCCGCCTTCCGGTGTATGTCCTGCTGACAGGTGCTTTCTTCCCCCAGACGGCCGGAACGGTCATGCTGATCCTCTATGCTTCGGGTATTCTGCTTGCCGTCTTAATGGCACGTCTGTTCAAGCGCTTCCTTTTTAAGGACGAAGATGTACCTTTCGTGATGGAACTTCCTCCTTACCGCATGCCGACAGGTAAATCAATTATGATTCATATGTGGGAAAAAGCCAAGCAATATCTGCACAAGATGGGGGGGGTCATCTTGATCGCTTCTATCATCATCTGGTTCTTGGGATATTTTCCTCGTCATTCGGAAAACGGAGATGTTTTTGAGAAGCAGATCGCCGAAGTGGAACAGTCCGACACGAACCCGGAAGACAAAGCGGAAACCATCGTTGAACTAGAACGCCTGAAATCGATGGACCATCAGCAGAAATCCTACATCGGCCGTATCGGCCAAGCCATACAACCGATACTCCATCCACTGGGTTTCGACTGGAAGATGAGTGTCAGCCTATTGACCGGTATGGCCGCCAAAGAAGTCGTCGTCAGCACACTGAGTGTCTTATATACAGGAGAGTCGGATGATAGCCAGGTCTTGACCGAACGATTAAAACAGGATAAAAATGCCGAGGGAGAATTGGTCTTTACACCTTTGGTCGCACTGAGTTTCATGCTCTTTGTCCTGATCTATTTCCCTTGTATCGCTACAATATCGGCCATTGTCCACGAATCCGGCTCCTGGAAATGGGGTATATTTGTAATTGTTTATACTTGCGTACTTGCGTGGTTCGTCTCATGCGTAGTCTATCAGACAGGGCACTTCTTTATGAACCTGTTTAATTAATACACCTTCTTTATGTGGCAGGAAATAGCAGTTTTCATCATCGGCCTTATCGTTATTTTCTATATCGGAAAGAAAATATATAAGTTCTTTACACATCCCACCGGAACAGACAATCCTTGTCAAGGATGTCCGGGATGTGCATTAAAGAACAAAATCCGAAACAACTGTATCTGACTTCTCTACCCAAAAACAAGAGATTCGAGGAAGTATATTATTTTGCTATTTTATACAGATAAAGTAGTACTCAAAGATTTACACTATCTTTGCAACCGACTAAACAATAGAAAAATGCATAAGAAAATTTATTTATCAGTTATTTTAGGAATTCTGTTCTTTGTCTCGTGTAAAGACAAAAAACAATATTACGAAGAAAGTGGTACCGTGTTTCATACCCTATATACGATCAAATATGAAGCGCCCCATATTTTAACGGATAAAATCGATGCCGAGTTGCAAAAGTTCAACCTGTCCTTGAATCCCTTCAACCCAAATTCGATCATCGCAAAAGTGAATAATAACGAAGCGGTGGAAGTAGACGAATGGTTCACGGAGGTATTTAACAAGTCGATGGAAGTTTCCCGCAATTCAGATGGTGTTTTCGATATCACCTGTGCCCCTCTGGTTAATCTTTGGGGGTTCGGTTTCAATAAAAAGGACAGTGTGACACCTGCTATGATCGATAGCCTCAAAACTTTTGTAGGCTACCGAAAAGTACATCTGGAAGGCAAAAAGGTCGTGAAAGACGATCCCCGTCTGCTATTGAACTGCTCCGCCATAGCCAAAGGATATTCCTGTGACGTGATCGCCCGCCTGCTTGAAAAAGAAGGAGTGGAAAACTATATGATTTTGATTGGAGGCGAAGTGGTAGTAAAGGGTGTCAATCAGAATGGCGTATGCTGGCGTACCGGTATCAATCTCCCGGAAGACGATCCGGACGGCATCAAAAATAATTATGACGAAATCGTCCAACTATGTAAAAAAGGCGCGATTGCCACTTCAGGCAATTATCGCAACTTTTATATCAAAGACGGTAAAAAATATGCCCATACAATCGATCCACGTACCGGTTATCCAGCCGAACAAAGCGTGTTGAGCGCAACAATCGTTGCTAATGACTGTATGACTGCCGATGCTTACGCCACTGCATTTATGGCAATGGGCTTGGAAAAAGCCCGGCAAATGGCAGATTCCTTACCTGAGATCGAATACTACGTGATATACGCTGACGAAAATGGGAAGCATCAGATTGAATACTCAAAAGGGATGCTTCAGTATCTGCCTAAACGGAAACAATGATAAGTTCGGATAATTCCTGATTGATTAAATATGACAAGAAACGTCCTGAACCAGCTTGAATGTAAAATAGGAAAAGCGGGCGAAATTTTATGTAATACGGATGACACCGGCAATGTCTTATTGTTTGTCTCTTCCGGAAAACTGGTCATCTATAATCAAAACCAGACGCCGGTTGCCGATGTGGACGAAGGACATTTTGTATTACTGCCTGCCGAAAAATCATTTATTGCGATAGCCATCACATCGACACGACTCATACTCATGCATGCCGGTCCGCTTTCCGGAATGGAATCCGGATCGTCCTGTCATACTCCCTATCTGTCCATCTTTAGCTAAAACCCTATACATAATCGAATATTATCAAAATGAAAAGCGAAGCGAACTGAACTAACGAAGCATAGCTTTTATCAACTCGTTATTTTCCTGATGCAAACTGAAACGTACCTTGTGATCGTCGCCATACTGCCAATCCATTATCGGAACATTGTTTACTAGCACTTCCGACGGGCGCTGCGGAGCGTCGATCTCCAATTCGTATGTCCGTGCTTTGCACATGCCGTTATACGATCCTTCCACTGGGAAAACAGTAAACTCTACTGTCCGCCCGCTCTGCTTACATTCAAAACGGGTTGTAGCAATCGCTCCATTTTCATAATCATATGTTTTACCATCATCTTCATACATCGTATAGGAAGAGACATCTTTGGGAAATACTTTCACCATCAAAGTATCCAACGGTTCCTCCCCAATGAATTGCATATCTTTTTGGAACGGTATGATCGCCCCTTCACGTACGAACAGCAACCCTGCACGGTTATCAGGTATTGCATGCTTGATTTCCCTACCGCCAGCCAATTTTTCACCTGTCCAAAAGTCAAACCAGTTCCCTTTCGGCAAGTAGATCGAATCACTGAAGATACCGACCAGAAAACTTTGGCCAAACATATACTGATAGACCATATCATCCGTCTTACGGTCATCAGGAAACATCAAAGGCATGGAGCGTACAATCGGCATACCGGTCTGTGCCCCTTCCAATGCTGCCGAATAAATATAGGGCATCAACGCATAACGCAACTTCACATAATCCCGGTACATTTTCTTTTCTTTCTCTGGGAAATAGAACGGTTGATGCAACGAATACCAACTATTGATCTGCACCCATGGCAAGAAGAGGCCGAAATGAAGACTCTGCAGTTCCTCGTCCTTATTGACATTCATCACGTCGCAAGAAGTATTGAGAAAACCGCTCATACCCAAGTTCAACTGGTCGAACAGAGCCGTACGCCCTCCCCCGTTATCACCGCTGGTGGAAGCGCTCCAATGCTGCGTTCCCGACCACCCGGCAGTATAATGATGCCAAGAACGGAGTCCAGTGTGTTCACGCATCATCTTATACATCTGCTTCGGCAAAAGAATCTGGTTCAAGTTATGCATCTCTTTATCGGTGTGTCCGTTATAATACTTGAAATTCGGATGTTCGTCTATCGTACGTGCCGGGTCCATCTTGAAACCGTCTACACCATTATCCACAAAGTTCTTCAAATGATCCATCCAGTGCTCCTGCCCGGAAAGAGGCTTCCCCATCGCCTTCGCCAACGCATCCTCCTCCGGAACGCTCAGATCATACTCGATACAGAGCCAAAGCCCCATGTGATACCCCATCCCATGCAGACGGCCGATAAGCAGCCGATGGTTTTCTTTCTTCGGATAGCGAGT
>OAWW01001692.1_pt1 | contig 10522 bp, 7 predicted proteins | sample 1517191 | NCBI WGS metagenome assembly OAWW01 (sample SAMEA2580253, study PRJEB22360) | human gut metagenome | biome: human gut; feature: human-associated habitat; material: faeces | place: Denmark | collected 2008/2010 | reverse complement strand
CCCAGCTCTGGTTCAAGACACACGGCATTCCCTGCATTGTCCGCGGGACTTCCTATCAAAGCAGCAACCTGCCCTATCTGGACCGCTACTGGGCCGCAACCACCCATCATGCGGCACGGCATTTGTGGAACAAGGGGCACAGAACCGTAGGGTTGTGCCTCCCTCCGGATCCTTTGAAAGGCCACCACCTGATGCAGAAAGGCTTCTTCGGTTTTTCGGAACAGGGCTGGAATCCCGTTCTGATTCCCACTCCCTTTGAAACCCCTGCTTTCTTCGAACACCTGACCAGGGCTTTCACGGAACACCCGGACATGTCCGCCCTGGTGGCTACGCGCGGCAACCAGATCATTCCCATCCTTTCCTACGTGGAGGCCCGCCAGTTGAGCATCCCCGGCCAGCTCAGCCTGGTAAGCCTGACGTATGAGCCTTTCATGGAACGGCTGTTTCCCGCCATTACCTATTACGAGGAAAATTCTACCAAAACGGTCCACAAGCTCATCCGGATGCTCCGTTCCCTGATCTCCGGCAAGCACCTCAAAAGCATCTCCGTCATTCCGGAACTCCATCCGGGGCAATCCGTCATCCAGCGTCCCGTCCCGGCATCCTCGTGACCGTCTTGCGTTGCTTTCGTTCCCGCAAAAAGCCGGGCAATTCAACGGACGTCCCCGTCGGCTATTGAAAAGAGAGAAAAGGCATCCGCCTTCCTTCCGCATACGGCGGCACATTCCCCGTATCCATCATGCTCCGCTTTCCGGGATCGGGGCATGAGGCAGCGCACGGAACGCTCTTATCCGTTTGTCTGCGACATCCTCCCTTGCCGAATGCTTTATCCCGCTCTGAAAAAGAAACGGAAAAATCCCGGCGGCCGCCATATCCCGCATTTTCCGGCATTCGGGGGAAAAACCCGGAGGCTGATAATGTTTGACATCCCTCCGGCGTGCGGATAGGGTCAAACTTGATTTTGTTCCCGGCGCGGAAACACGGCGGCGGAGGCGAAAACAGGCACCTCTCTCATCCAACATTCCTCCATGAACGCATTAAAAGGAGCATGCATCATCGGGCAGTCCGGCGGTCCTACCGCCGTTATCAACGCCAGCGCTTTGGGAGCCATTCAGACAGCCCTGCAATGCGAGCATGTTACGCGCGTGCTGGGGGCCGCCAACGGCATTGAAGGAGTGCTGAACGAACGCCTGTACGACATGGCCCTGGAGGACCCGGAAGAACTGGAATTGCTTAAATACACCCCCGCATCCGCCCTGGGCTCCTGCCGCTACAAAATGGCTGATCCCTCCGTGGACGATGCGGACTACCGCCGCCTTCTGGAAGTATTCCGCAAGTACGACGTGCGTTATTTTTTCTACAACGGCGGCAACGACTCCATGGACACCTGCAACAAGATTTCCAAATTCATGCAGCAGTCCGGGTATGAATGCCGCGTGATCGGCATCCCCAAGACCATTGACAACGACCTCTACGGCACGGACCACTGTCCGGGCTTCGGCTCCGCCGCCAAATTCATAGCCACTTCCTGCATGGAAGTGCACCAGGACTTGCGCGTGTACGACAAGGGTCGCGTCACCATCGTGGAAATCATGGGCCGCCATGCCGGCTGGCTGGCCGGGTCCGCGGCCCTGGCCACTTATGCCGGAGCCGGCCCCGACCTGGTTTACCTGCCGGAAGTTCCGTTCAACATGGAAGAATTCTGGCAGAACGTAAACGGCATTTACCGGAGCAAGGGAAGCTGCATGGTGGCCGTCTCTGAAGGGGTGCGGCACGCGGATGGCCGTTTCATCGCGGAATCAGGAGACAAGGACGTCTTTGGCCACACCCAGCTGGGCGGCCTGGGCGCCATGCTGGCGGAATCCGTCAAACGACAGACCGGGGCCAAGGTCCGGAGCATTGAACTCTCCCTGCTCCAGCGCTGCGCCTCCCACGTCGCTTCCAAAACGGACATTGACGAAGCCTACATGGCCGGAAAGGCCGCTGTGGAAGCGGCCGTGGCCGGGCAGACGGACAAAATGGTGGCTTTCGAGAGAAGCACGGAAAACGGGCAGTACGTCTGCAAGGCCAAGCTCATCGGCCTCACGGACGTAGCCAACGTGGAAAAACTGGTGCCGCGCGAATGGATCAATCCCCGCGGCAACGGAATGGAGCAGCCGTTCATCGACTATGTTCTTCCGCTCATCCAGGGGGAAACGTCCATGCGGAAGGAACACTCCCTTCCCCGTTTCGCGAAGCTCAAAAAAATCCAGGCGGAACCGGTCCGGAACTGACAATCTTCCCTTTCCTCCGGGTTTTTCCGTATAACGGAGGAATCCGGAACACATCCAGCCGTTCCGCACCCCGGAGCGGTCCCTTCCCCGTACCCCTTTTCCCGGAACCGGGCGCGGAGCCAGTTACAAAAGACACAATGCGCAAGCATCATCAGCCTCCATGCCTGACTACCTGTTTCAGCATTTTTATTCCACTCTGGCCATCATCGCGTTCCTGCTCGCCGCGCTGATTCTCCACCACTACAGCAAACGCGGCAGGGAATGGATTCCGGTCCGCGCCGCCCCTTCCGGCTGCCTGGCGTTCATCATCCTGCTTACGGTGCTGACCTTTCTCGTCTCATGCCTTTTTTCCGCCATCCGCACGGGGAAAACCTGGGAAGAAGCGGTTTTCATACTGGCACGGCTACTGGCCCTGGCGGGAGCCTTGGCCGTTATCTCCCGGCTGACTAACTACTACATGCACCGTGACGGCATCAAAGACACGCTGAATCCGGGAGAAAGCACGGCCAGACTGGCCTGCCGGCTCCGGAACAGGGGAATCTGCCTGTTTCTGATCATCGGCGTCATCATTTTCATCATTGACCTTTTCACGATCACCCTCCCGGTGCCGGAACTGCCTCCGGGCTCCGCGTTCCTGATATCCACGCCCATTCCCCTGCCGGAGGAAAACGCGCCGGAAATCCTCATTTCCTCACGCGTCACCAACAGGTTCTTTGGGGAAAGCGACTTCGACCTGGTCGTCCGGAACGCGAATGGACACAAGTACGTCTTCCCTTCCATCCTGATCAACCCGGGAGGAGGAAGCGCCATTACCATCTACAGGCTGCGGCCTGCCGGGGGCCGGAATGAAGGCAGTCTTCTCTTCACCAATGAAATCCAGATATGCCTGCTCAATCTGGCCACCATGCAGGTCAAAATGCTGAGAGGCCCTTCCTCCAACTATCCCTCTGCGGACCCGGAGGACCTGTACGGTCCGGACATTGAAAATCGACTGGAAATCATAGGCCTCTACCGCGGGCGCTCCTGCATGCCCGGAGTGGAACACACCCGGGAGACACGGGCCAGACTGCTGAAAAATCTCCACGAGGTGGAATAATGACCGGAACGTCCCAAAAGGATGATTGACACCTCCTCCCGGCCCCCCTTACTCTGCCGGAAGCCAAATTATCGACAGCCATGATCAAAATCACCGCCAAAAGCACCGTCAAAGCCGGAGCCAGGGACCAATTCATCGCTACCGCCAGGGAACTGGTGGAAAAAAGCCGCGCGGAAGCCGGCAATATATCCTACCACCTGTACGAGGACATGGACGATCCCTATATCCTGACTTTCATTGAAGAATGGAAGGACCAGGCGGCCGTGGACGTCCACGCGGATTCCGAACACTTCCAGCGCATCATCCCCCTGCTCAGCGACATGACGGAAGAAGCCATTGAGATTTCCCTGTACCGGGAAGTCCTGTAGGGGCCGGAAACGGGCAAGGCCCCGCATTTCCCCTCTTTTCCGGAAAAAGGAAACGCTCCGTCCCTTTGCAGGAGACGGAGCGCCGGAGCTTCGCATAAGTTTACCGTCAGAACGCGAAGCATCCACACCCGGAGCCCCAGAAATCGGAGTATTTGGGACGGGAGGCATTGGCCATCCCCTCCATCAGCATGAAAGCGGAATGCATGCAGCCATGTTCATGGCAATGGCAGGAATGCTGATGTTCCTGCTGGAAGGGTACGCCCGCGCGGGCCGCCTTTTTCGGGTGCAGAGGCCCGCCGAATACCGCAATCGGCGACCACTCCGGCAGCACCGGAATGGGTTCCGGGGCCAGATCCTTGAACGGAACCGTGGCGTAAACGATCTTGCCGTCCATGATGGTCAGCACGGACTCGATCTTCTTGATATCTTCCTCCGGAACGGTGAAATAATCCTCGCTTAGAACGACCATGTCCGCAAGCTGCCCGGGGGCAATGGCTCCCTTCTTGCCCGTTTCCGAGGAAAACCAGGTACTGCCCTGAGTGTACAGGCGCAGAGCCTCCTCGCGGGAAAGGCAATCTTCCTCCCGGTACATGCGCGCGCCGCCCACGGTCTTCCCGGTGGTCAGCCAGTACAGGGACACCCAGGGATTGTAGCTGGCCACACGGGTGGCATCGGTTCCGGCTCCCACGGGAATGCCCATTTCCAGCATCCTCCGGACGGGGGGAGTATGTTCCGCCGCTTCCTTCCCGTAGCGGTCCATGAAATATTCGCCCTGGTAGGCCATGCGGCATTGCACGGCAATGCCCCCGCCCAGCGCCTTCACACGTTCCAGGTTCTTTTCGTCGATGGTCTCGCAGTGGTCGAAGAACCAGTGCAGCCCTTCAAAGGGAATCTCCCGGTTCACCTCCTCATACACATCCAGAAAGCGGGAAATGCTCTCATTATAGGTGGCGTGGAGGCGGAACGGCCATTTATTGGCGGCCAGCAGGCTGACTACGCCCTTCAATTCGGACTCCATATCTGCGGGAAGGTCCGGCCTGGGTTCCAGAAAGTCTTCAAAATCCGCGGCGGAAAAAACGAGCATTTCGCCCGCGCCGTTGCAGCGGTAATAATCGTCCCCTTCCCCGGGTTCCGTCATCTTGATCCACTTGGCAAAATCTTCCTTCTCTTCCTTGGGCCTCTGGGTGAACAAATTGTAGGCAATGCGCACGGTCATTTCCCCGCGCTTGTGCAATTCTTCAATCACCTCGTAATCCTCCGGATAATTCTGGTAGCCGCCTCCCGCGTCAATGATGCTGGTCAATCCCAGACGGTTGAGTTCCCTCATGAAATGGCGGGTGGAATTGATCTGGTGCTCCACGGGCAGCTTGGGTCCCTTGGCCAGCGTGGCGTAAAGAATGGTGGCATTCGGCCGGGCAATCAGCAGGCCCGTCGGGTTGCCGTCGCTGTCGTGCTGGATTTCTCCGGCGGGAGGGTTGGGCGTATCCTTCGTGTACCCGCAGGCCCGCAGGGCGGCCTTGTTGAGCATGGCGCGGCAGTACAGGTGCAGGACAAACACGGGCGTATCCGGAGCCACTTCATTGATCTCCTCCAGCGTGGGCATGCGGCGTTCGGCAAACTGGAACTCGCTCCAGCCGCCTACCACGCGCACCCATTGGCCGGGAGGGGTTCTTCTGGCCTGCTCCTTGAGCATGCGGAGGGCGTCCGCCAGGGAGGGCACGCCGTCCCAGCGCAGTTCCATGTTGTAATTAAGGCCGCCGCGGATGACGTGGAGGTGGGAATCGTTCAGGCCGGGAATAACTGTTCTTTTCCCGGCGTCTATGGCCTGGGTATCCGGCCCCTTGTATTTGGCGATGTCTTCGTCGGAACCGACAGCCAGAATTTTTCCATCCTTCACGGCAACGGCTTCGGCCATGGTGCCGCGTTCATCCAGCGTTGCTATCTTGCCGTTTGAGATCATCAAATCGGCGTAAACTTTTTCATTATTTTTCACTATTTTCATTATGGTTAGGGATTGTCTCCGCAGCCGGGCTGAAAAGCCAGGAAGACAGCATGCGGCTGATCAGCGGCATGAACACCCAGGTCAGCAGAGCCACCACGCAGGCATTGAAGAAGAGAAAGGAAAGCCATGCGGGCAGGCTGTGAATCAGGTCTCCCACAGTAATATTCAAAAGAAAAATGACGACGCACACCCCCAGATAGGTGGCCACTGCCGTCTTGTAACGCGGAGGCGTCTTCATGGGGCTGCCCGGCTGGTTCAGCCAGGCGTCCAGCCCATTCATCTCCTGCATGTCCGGTTCGCCTTCCGTATGGGCCCCCAGCAACTTCATCCAGCGTTCATACTCAGGGGAGGAAACCAGGGCCTTTCTGGCGGCGGCATTGGCAAAACGGTCCACCACCACATATTCCCCGTTCCCGTCGTTCGGCCTCAAGACGCTGATGCCCACATGCCCGGGACAACCCAGTACAAAATTGACAAAATCCCTCATGGCATGCTCAAACTGGGCTTCATGGCCCGGCAGAATGTGCCGGCGCACGACTACAGTCACTTCATCGGAAGGGTCCATGGCCTTCATGCAGTGTTCAGTGTTTCCGGAGCTTCCTCCGGCGGAAAGCCCGCAAACACGGACTTTCCGGCAGGGGAATGCTCCTGGATCAATTAATGATCATGCTTCACCACCTGCGGGGACACCGCAGACTGGGGAGCGTGGTGAATCATCGTGTAGGCGTATTCCACGCCCACGCCGTAGGCTCCGCCCTGCTGCTTGAGCAGATTCATCAGGGCATCGTAATGTTCCTTGTTCTTCCAGTCGCGCTGGAATTCCAGAATGGCGGCAATAGTCGTCAGCCGGGTTCCGCCCGCCTGGGTAATGCGGGAAAGGGCGGCCTTCTGGGCATCACGGGAGGTGGCGCCGCAGCAGTCTTCCACCACGTAAATGTTGTATCCGTCGCCCATCATTTCAATGGCCGGCCAGGTGACGCACACTTCCGTCCAAAGACCGGTAAGCAGGATATTCTTGCGTCCCGTCGCCTTGATGGCCTTGCGGAACTCGTCGGAATCCCAGGAATTCATGGAGGTGCGTTCAATCACGTGCTGGCCGGGGAACACGTCCAGCAGCTGCGGCCAGACATACCCGGAAAAGCTTTCCGTTTCCACGGCGGTGATGATGGTGGGCACCTGGAACAATTTGGAAGCCTTGGCCAGCAGGGTAACGTTGTTGATCAGGTCCGCCCGGTTGATGCTGGCTACGCCAAAGGTCATCTGGGGCTGATGGTCAATGAATACCACGGCAGTATCTTCCGGGGTGTAAAGCTGATGATAGTGTGACGACATGAATGACATCCTATGATTCTCCTATATCTATATTGATGGTTGTATCCGGGATTCAAACGGTCTTTTTAAACTGCATCCCTTGCCAGTTGGAGAAAGGATTTGGCACATTTGTTGATTTCATGCCGGAGGGTGACGCAGGAACAAATCCGGGAAAAACAGCAACTCATGATCCGCAAGCGCCTTCCGTCCGTGTCATGCCACGGCGGAAAAAACGCTCAAAAACACCTCCCCGGAATCCCCGTCAAAAAGAGAATTCCCGGATCATCGCACTGCGGGAACAGCGGAGAAACCATGCCTCTGCCGCCCCCTCCGGCGGCCCTAGCGGGTTTCCCCGTAATTGATGCCCCGTGCATCCAGAATCTCCACATACCTCTTCAGGCGCCTCAGGAAATCCGGGTAATTCTTGTCTTCCTTCCGGCTCCATCCCGTCTCCGCATAAGCGGCTATGCGCGGGAACACACGCCGTTCCAGCTTGTCCGCATCCGGAATCCATTCCGTCCACACCTGGCATCCCAGCCCCAGGACCTGGTCATGATACCTGGGCTTTAATCCGGGGAAAACGGGCTCAAAGGAATAGGACTTGGACAGAGGCAGCTTCTGCTCGTCCTTGTTGATGTAGGTCATGTGGGAGGTGGAATTGACCACCTGGTGGCCGTCCTCGATCGCCTTGGTGGCGATCTTGTCGGACCCGTACCAGAAATGGATGATCGCCTTTCCATCCAGACGTCCCAGGGCAGCTCCCTGGCCCCCGTCATGGTGAACGTCGGTACCCAGGATTTCATTCCAGCCGATCGTCCTCACCCCTTTTTTGGCGAGCATCCCGGAAATGCGGTTCGTAAACATAATCTGGAGGTCCGGGAACGTCTTGATGCCCTTCTTCTTCATGAACGCCTCAATATGGGGAACACCCTCCCAGTACTTTTTGTAGCGCACTTCGTCGCCGCCAATGTGGATGATTCCCCCCGGAAAGAGGGAGGCCAGCTCCGTCATCACGTCCCCGATGAACTGGTAGGTGCGCTCGCTGGTGGGGTCAAAGGCCGCTCCGTCGTTGAAGCTGACGGGAATCTCCGGCAGGGGGCGAGCGGAAAGCTTCAGTTCCGGGTAGGAGACGATGGCCGCGGCGGAATGGCCGGGCACGTCTATCTCCGGCACAATGGTGATATTGCGCTCCGCCGCATAGCGCACAATGCGCCTGATCTGCTCCTGCGTATAAAATCCTTCATGGGGCTTGCCGGCATACTTGCCGCTCCCCCAGGTCTCCACTTCCGTATCCTTCCTTTTGCTGCCCACGGACGTCAATTTGGGGTACTTTTTAATCTGGATGCGCCATCCCGCATCATCGGACAAATGCCAGTGCAGAACGTTCATCTTCAGCAGCCCCATCTGGTCGATCAGCTTCCTGACCTCTTCCTCTCCGAAAAAATGCCGCGCCTCATCCAGCATGAAGGCCCGCCATGAAAACCGGGGGTAATCCAGCATGGAAAACGGCTTCTCCGCCACTTTCCAGGCCACGGCGGACTTGTCCGCGCTGCTCTGGAAAAAGGCTGGCGGGAGCATCTGCGCCAGGCTCTGCCCGGCATAATAGACGCCTCTGGGGGAAGCGGCGCGGATGGAAATCAGTCCGGGCTTTACTTCCAGCCTGTAGGCCTCCGGCCCGTACTGCTTCAGGGAGGCATCCTTCTCAATGCGGATGGCATTAGTTCCACCCGGCCCATCCAAAGCAAGCCCGGTTCCCTGTGCTAAAAACTGCTGGAGAAAACGGGCCTGCTTCTGGAATCCGGGGTCCTTCTCCCGGCAGACGACGCGGCTTCCGGCATCCAGAACGATGCCTCCCTCCGGCCCCGTTTCTCCATACTTCACGGAAACGGGCCGGGGAATGATCTGCTCCTGCCCCTGCGCGGCCATGCAGGCCGCGCCGGAAAGCATCAGCACGAAAAAGGGGCGGAAAAAGCGCATCATGGCAGCCATGATACACACTTTCCCCTCCATGTCTTTCTCTTTTCCTGCGTCCAGGCACAAAAACCCTTTCCGGACAGTTCCCATGACACGCCGGCACCGACAAACAGCAACCGTGCCGCCATCCCTCCCTTGCCTTTCCCCTCCGGGCGGCGTACGATGGGCACCATGAAAAAAGATGAAGCCCCCAGCCTGTTCGCCGCCTTTGCGGACCGTCCCCTGGCGGACCGCCTGAGACCGTCCGCACTGGCTGAAATCGTGGGGCAGGACCATCTTCTGGGGGAAGACGGCCCCATACGGCGCATGGCGGACTCCGGCAAACTGACCAGCTTCGTCCTGTGGGGGCCGCCCGGCTGCGGAAAAACCACGCTGGCGCGCATTCTGGCCACGCGCACGTCCATGCACTTCGTGGCGCTCTCCGCCGTCTTCTCCGGCATGGCGGACCTCCGGAAAGCCTTTGACGAGGCGGCCAAACGCCGGGAATACGGGGAAGGCACCCTCCTGTTCGTGGATGAAATACACCGCTTCAACCGCGCCCAGCAGGACGGCTTCCTCCCCTATGTGGAAAACGGCACCGTCACGCTGGGGGGCGCTACCACGGAAAACCCCTCCTTTGAACTCAACAGCGCCCTGCTCTCGCGCTGCAAGGTCTTCGTCATGCACGCTCTGGACGCCGCAGCGCTGGACAGCATCATTGAACGGGCGGAATCCCTCCTCCAGCGGAAGCTGCCGCTCACTCCGGAAGCCCGCGCCACCCTGGTGGACCTGGCGGACGGCGACGGCCGCTACCTTATCAACCTGATGGAAAGCGTCTTTGACCTGTGCAGGCCGGACGACGTCCTGGACACGGAGGCCCTGCTGAAAATCGTCCAGCAGCGCGCCCCGGTGTACGACAAGGACAGGGAAGGCCACTACAACCTGATCAGCGCCCTGCACAAATCCCTGCGCGGTTCGGACACGGACGCGGCCCTGTACTGGGCCGCCCGCATGCTCCAGGGCGGGGAGGACCCTCTCTACCTGCTGCGCCGCCTGACCCGCTTTGCGATGGAAGACATCAGCCTGGCGGACCCCGCTGCGCTCCAGATGGCGATCGCCGCGTGGGACACGTACGAACGGCTGGGCTCTCCGGAAGGGGAGCTGGCCATTGCGGAACTGGTCATCTACCTGGGGTGCGCCCCCAAGTCCAACAGTGCCTACACTGCATGGGGAGCCGCTCAAAAAGCCGCCAGGGAACACGGCTCACTGATGCCGCCCGCGCACATCCTGAACGCCCCCACCAGGCTGATGAAGGAACTGGGATACGGAAAGGACTACGCCTACGACCACGATGCGCCGGACGCCTTTTCCGGACAGAACTACTTTCCGGACAAGATGCCCCGCCGCCAGTTCTACAAGCCGCCGGAACGGGGCTTTGAGCGGGAAATCAACAAGCGGCTGGCGTACTGGGACAAGCTGCGCCGCCAGCGGGCGGAAGAGGATTCCGGCGGCTCCGGAA
>OAWW01001674.1_pt1 | contig 10632 bp, 9 predicted proteins | sample 1517191 | NCBI WGS metagenome assembly OAWW01 (sample SAMEA2580253, study PRJEB22360) | human gut metagenome | biome: human gut; feature: human-associated habitat; material: faeces | place: Denmark | collected 2008/2010 | reverse complement strand
TGGGCAATGGTTCGCCAAGGCCGTTTCCAATCCCGCCATCCACAACTGGACCATCGCCTGATTTTTCCCCTCACGCCTACTTTTTCCCAGCAATATGTCCGCCAAAACCTACCGCACCGTTCCCGTGAGAGACCTGAGCAGCGACGAGCTGCTCGAGCTCAGCAAGCAGCAGAAGCTTTCCCTGTCCCGCGAGGACATGGAAGTCGTCCAGCAGATTTTCCGCGAAGTGGACCGCGACCCCACCGATGTGGAACTGGAAGTGATCGCCCAGACCTGGTCGGAACACTGCAAGCACCGCATTTTCTCCGCCTCCATCAGCCACAGCGTGAACGGAGGCGCGCCGGAGACCGTGAACAGCCTGTTCAAGACCTACATCAAGAAGCCTTCCGAGAAGATCATGGAACGCAAGCCGGGCTTCGTGCTCAGCGCGTTTGACGACAACGCCGGCTTCATCGCTCTGGACGACAAGCTGGCCGTCTGCCTGAAGGCGGAGACGCACAACCACCCCTCCGCCATTGAACCCTACGCAGGGGCGAATACCGGCCTGGGAGGCGTCATCCGCGATATTCTGGGCGCAGGGAAGGGGGCCAAGCCCATCGCCTCCCTGGATGTGTTCTGCTTCGGCGCTCCGGATACGGACCCCGCCTCCATCACCGCCCCGGACGTCATTCATCCGCTGGGCATCATGCGCGGCGTGGTGCGCGGCGTGCGCGATTACGGCAACCGCATGGGCATTCCGACGGTGAACGGGGCTATCCAGTTCGACCCCACTTACATTTACAATCCGCTCGTGTTCTGCGGCACCGCCGGCGTCATTCCCCGCGGGGACATCCTCAAGGAAATGCGCCCCGGCCTGAAGGTGATCGTCATCGGCGGCCGGACCGGGCGCGACGGCCTGAAGGGCGCCACCTTTTCTTCCGCCGCGCTGGATGAGGCCTCCCATGAGGAGGATTTCACCGCCGTTCAGATCGGCAACCCGATTGAAGAGAAGAAGACGCTTGATTTCATTCTGGAAGCGCGCGAACGCGGCCTGATCGTGTTCATCACGGACTGCGGCGCGGGCGGTTTTTCCTCCGCCGCCGTGGAAATGCTTTCCGTCACGGGCGGGGAGATTTTCCTGGACAACGCCCCCCTGAAGGAGCCGGGTCTGATTTCCTGGGAAATTTTCCTTTCCGAGTCCCAGGAACGCATGGTGATGGCCGTGGAGGAAAAAGACCTGCCGGAACTCCAGAAGCTGGCGGATACTTTCCAGACGGAACTGACCGTGCTGGGCCATTCCGACAATACGGGCATCCTCAAGGTCTGGCACAAGGGGGAACTGGTGTGCTGCCTGGATAATTCCAAGCTGCATGAAGCCCCCGTCAAGAAGCTTTCTTCCGTATTCATCAGCGGCCAGGGGCTCACCGGGCAGCCGATGCCGGACAAGGACCTCGGCAAGTCCCTGGAAACCGTCATGAGCGATTTCGCCATCGTTTCCCGCGAACCCATCATCCGGGAGTACGACCATGAAGTGCAGGGCAACACGATTCTGAAGCCCCTCGCGGGCGCCACGGCGGACGCTCCGCAGGACGGTTCCGTGGTGGACATCGACGGCTCGGACAAGTGCATGGCCATGGCCTGCGCCATTCTTCCGGAATGGGGCAAGACGGATCCTTACGCCATGGGTACCGGCACCGTGGACGAGTGCGTGCGCCAGCTTATCCTGGTGGGCTCCAACCCGGACAAGATCGGCCTGCTGGACAATTTCTGCATGGGCAATCCGGAAGATCCGGCGGAGCTCGGCCGCCTGGTGGAGTGCGTGAAAGCCATCGCCAAAGCCGCGGACGCCTACAACGCCCCGTTCATTTCCGGCAAGGATTCCTTCTATAATTATTTTGAGACGGAAGACGGCCCCATCAACGTGCCCGTCACCTTCCTCTGCTCCGGCTTCGGCGTGGTGGAAAGCCCGGACCACGCCACCGGCTCCTCCCTGCGCCGGGACGACAGCCTGCTGTACCTCATCGGCAATACGGAAGATGAAATGGGCGGCTCCGTCTTCGCACGCACGCACGGCGTGAACGACTGCAAGGTGCCGCAGACGGATTGCGCGAAGAATATGGAGCTGTACAAGGCCTATTACAATGCCCTGACTTCCGGCCTGGTTCTTTCCGCCCACGACGTTTCCGAAGGCGGCCTGGCCGTCACGGCGGCGGAAATGGCCTTTTCCGGCAAGGGAGGCGTCCAGCTTGACCTGACGAAGGTTCCCACTGTGAACGGCTGGAAATCCCCGGCCATTCCCCTGTTCAGTGAAAGCACGGGCCGCATCCTGGTGGAGGTGGACCCCGAATTCGCCGCGGATTTTGAGGCGGCCATGGAGGGCTTCCCCTGTGCCTGCATCGGGCGCGCAACTCCGGAAAAACGCCTTGCAGCCACCTGCTGCGGCGGGGAAAAGGTGCTGGACTGCGAACTTGCAAGACTCAAGAAACTCTGGAAGGACGGACTCACTCCCTACTATTGATTTCAACAGTCCCGGATTCAACTTATAACGATTTGACACATAATCACATGCCTCACGCACTTTTACTCAAATACCCCGGCACCAACTGCGATGTGGAAACGGAACGCGCCCTGCGCACGGTCGGCTTTTCCACCCAGGTCCAGCCCATCGCCACCGCCGCGCCGGAACACGTGGCCAAGTCCCAGCTCGTCGTCATCAGCGGCGGCTTCAGCTACGGGGACTACGTTACCAGCGGACGCCTGGCGCAGCTGGAAACGGAACGTTTCCTGGGAGACGCCCTGCACAGGCACCACGCCGGCGGGGGCCTTATCCTGGGCATCTGCAACGGGTTCCAGATTCTGACCAAGCTCGGCATCCTTCCTTCCTCCAGCTTGATTGACAACAAGAGCGAACGCTTTGAATGCCTGTGGGCCAGGCTGGTGAAGGTGGCCAAGGATTCCCCGTTCCTGCAGGGGCTTCCGGACGAGTTTGAATTGCCCTCTGCCCACGCGGAAGGCCGCCTGGTCACCAGGCCCGGAGATGCGGAAAAGTATCTGTCCGCCGGGTATGTGGCCCTGCAGTATGCGGACAACCGCGACGGCTGCGCCTGCAGCATTGCCGGGCTCCAAGACGCCACTGGCCGCGCCATGGGCCTGATGCCCCACCCGGAACGCTTCCTGCTTCCCCGCCACCATTACGACAAGGACTGGGCGGCCCATGAAGACTGGGGCTGGGGTTATTTCCTTTTCAAATCCGCCTTTGACGCCCTGAAATAAGTTCCGGGAGTCTGCCACAACCTAGCACCCTTCCTCCGCAACATGACAGATACGGTATTCATCAGTTCCTCGAACGCCCTGGGTTCTTTCTGGACCTCAAAACGGTATTTCGACTACCTGATTGACGAAACGAGTCTGCCGCTCCTGCGCGGCAGGGAGTTCGGCCAGGCTGTTCTCATTTGTCCGTCCCTGTGGGAAGGCCGCCGTGCCATCCGAAGGAACGAGGAGGCATTCATTTCCCATGTCCGGCAGTTGATAGACATTCTGCACGAGGTGAAAATCGAACGCCTGACTTACGTCACCAGCATCGATACCCAGCCGGAGACGGGGAATGAAGATTCCCCGCTGGTTCATGAGTTTGAAGACGCCTTCCTCTCCGCCCTGGCGGAATTGAGGGATTACGTCAACCTCAAATTCGGCCGCGTGCTCAGCGTGTACCTGCCGGAAGTCACCGGAACGGGTGCGGATATGAGCGTGGCGGATTTGCTGGCAAATGCGCCGGAAGGAAAGGGCGAACTGGACGTGGCCCTGCTGGAACGCCACCAGCTTTATCCCATGCGCCGCATCGTCAATGATGTGGAGAAAGCATGGGAATGCGGCCTTTTTGCCGTCAATCTGGTTCCGGAACCCGTCACTGCCTTTGAACTGGCGGAAGCATGCTTTCCCTCCCTCGCGGGGCGCCTTCCGGTAGCGAAGGAGGCGGATCCTTACGGAAGCGGCAGAACTTCCGTGCATTCCACGCAGTACCATGATCCGGACACCGGATACATCATGGGGAAGGGTGATGTTCTGGAGGGTATTTCCAGGGGGCTTCAGGCCTGATTTTTTCCCATTTATGGAGAGCCCGCGTGCCTTGCCCGGCATGCGGGCTTTTCCGTGTGTACACCCCTCTTCTGAAGATGCGGCATCCGCCCTTCTTTCCGGTTGAGCGGCATCCGGAACGGTGCTATAAAGGGGTATATGAAGATCAGCGACGACAGCCTTGAGTTTTTAACGGAACTTCTGGAGACTCCCAGTCCTTCCGGTTTTGAGATAGACGCCCAGCGCATTTGGGCGGATGAGATGCGGAAGTACACGGAGGATGTTCAGTGCGACACCTACGGGAATACGTGGGCCACCTTCCATGCGGACAAGGAGAACGCCCCCACCCTGATGATCGAGGCCCATGCCGATGAGATCGGCTTCATGATCCGCCACATTACGCCGGAGGGCTTCCTGTATGTGGAACGCGTGGGCGGAACGGATACGGCCATCGCGCGCGGGCGCCGCGTGCGCTTCCTGGGCAGCCAGGGGGAAGTGATGGGCATTACGGGGAATACGGCCATCCACCTGCGCGAAGGTGGGGAGAAGGAGCCCAAGATCTGGGAAATTTACATTGATGTGGGCGCTTCCTCCGACAAGGAGGTGGCCGACCTGGGGCTGCGTGTGGGGCATGTAGGCGTTTATTGTGACGGTCCCATGCTGATGAATGAGAACAAGCTGGTCTGCCGCGCGCTGGACAACCGCCTCAGCGGCTTCGTTCTTTCGGAGATAGCCAAACGCCTGTGCAAGCAGAAGAAGCCCCTGGCCTGGAACGTGGCGCTGGTCAATGCCGTCCAGGAGGAAGTGGGCTGCATCGGCGCCGGGATGATCACTTACCGCATTCAGCCGGATGCCGCCATCTGCATAGATGTGACGCACGCTACGGATTCTCCCGGCCTGGACAAGGGGAAGTTCGGGGATATCAAGCTGGGGAAGGGCCCCGCCGTCATTCACGGAACCGCCAACCATCCCAACCTGGTGGCCCGCCTGGAAATTGTGGCGGACAAGAACAAGATCAATCTCCAGCATGAAGCCGCGGGCCGCCGCACCGGCACGGATACGGACAGCATTTACGTTTCCCGCAACGGGGTGGCTTCCGCGCTGGTTTCCCTGCCGCTGCGCTACATGCATTCTCCGGTGGAAACCGCCGCCCTCAGCGATGTGGAAGATACCATCAAGCTGCTGGTGGAGCTGATCAAGTCCCTGAAGCCCGGCGATTCCTTCGGGCACAAGCTGTAAGCGGCACAAGACTTTTCATGCGGCGCATTTCCGCCTTCCGTGAAAGCGTTCCCTTGCTGCGGTTCCGGCCGCGGAAGGCTGGAGCTTTTCAGCCCGGGGCGGCGAGACGGAACCGTTGAGGATGGCGCGCGAGGCTGCCTTGTTTGCTCGCATGGGCCGGATGGATAAAGAGAAGGCTACCCCGCATCGGCAGGGCAGCCTTTGACAAATTGCATTCGGAAGCAATTCCGGGCCGTTTTATCTGGCAAGCACGTTTTGAACGGCGTTGACGACGTTGTCCACGTTCATGCCGAGTTCGTCCAGGACCTGATTGCCCGGGGCGGAGAAGCCGAAGCGGTTGATGCCCACGGCTTCACCCTGGCAGCCCACGTATTTCCACCACAGTCCCGTTACGCCGGCTTCCACGGAGACCCTCTTCATGCAGGAGGGGGGCAGCACGCTTTCCCGGTATTCGGCAGGCTGGGCGTCAAAGCGGAAGAAGCTGGGCATGGAGACCACGCGGATTCCGCTTCCGAGGCGTTCCGCGGCCTTCAGGGCCAGTTCCAGTTCGGAACCGGACGCAAGGATGATGGCTTCCAGCTTGTCCTGTTCCCGGCGGGCTACGTAGCCGCCTTTCAGCACGCCCTGGCGGCGCGTTTCCACGGGGATATCATTTAACGTGGCCACTTTCTGGCGGGTAAGGATCAGGGCGGTGGGGCCGTCGGCCCTTTGCAGGGCGGCCATCCAGGCTCCGGCCGTTTCTTCCGGGTCCGCCGGACGAATGACGTCCAGATTGGGGATTACGCGCAGGCCGGAGACGGTTTCCACCGGCTGGTGGGTGGGGCCGTCTTCACCCACGGCCACGGAGTCGTGCGTCAGGATGTAGGTGACGGGCAGCCCGCTCAGGGCGGCCACGCGGATGGCGGCGCGCATGTAGTCCACGAATACGCAGAACGTGGCGGCGCTTACGCGGAACAGGCCGTCGTACGCGATGCCATTGCAGATGGAGGCCATGGCGTGTTCCCGGATGCCGAACCAGAAGTTGCGGCCTTCCGGATTTTCCGCGGAGAAGTCTCCGCCGCCGTTGAGGTAGTTTTTATTGGAGCTGTACAGGTCCGCGCTGGTGGTCAGGAACCAGGGGTCGGCCTTCGCGATGGCGTTGATGGCCACGGAACCGGAGGAACGGGTGGCGTCGCTGTAGTGCGGGGAGAAGGCGGGGATGTCCTTGTCGGAAACGGAGGGGTCCACGCCCCTGGCGCAGGCGTCCATTCCGGCGTCCAGTTCCGCGGCAAGTTCCGGGAAGGATTGGCGCCATTCCCGGTACATGGCGTTCCAGGCGGAGAAGGCGGCTTCCCGCCGGGCCTTGAGGTCGTTGAAGTAGGCGCGGACGTCTTCGGAAACGTAGTAGCGTTCCCCGGAGGGGATGCCCCAGTTGGCATGCGCTTCTTCCAGGAGTTTGGCCCCGCCTTCGCCGTGGCCCTTGGTGGTGCCTTCAATGCCGGGGATGCCCTTACCGATGACGGTTTTGGCGATGATGAGCTGGGGCTTGCCGTTTTTGGCCGCCTTGGCGGCTTCCACCGCTTCCGCGACGGCTTTCAAGTCGTGTCCATCGATCTGGCGCACGTCCCAGCCCAGGGCTTCATACACGGCGCGGGGGTCGGCAAGCTGGGTGCGTTCTGCGGGGGCGTCCAGCGTGATGTCGTTGGAGTCGTAAATGAGGATGAGGTTGTCCAGTTTCAGCACGGCGGCCAGGGCGAGCGCTTCGCGGGCCACCCCTTCCTGCAAACAGCCGTCCCCCGTGAGACAGAAGATGTTCTGGGTGAAGATGTCCATGCCGGGCTTGTTGAACCGCGCGGCGGCGCGCCTGGCGGAGAGGGCGAAGCCGACGGCGTTCGCAATGCCCTGGCCGAGCGGCCCCGTGGTGCATTCCACGCCGTCCGTATCCCGGAATTCCGGGTGGCCGGGCGTGATGGAGCCCTTGTGGCGGAAGTTTTTGAGGTCCTCAATGCCGACGTTGAATCCTGACAGGTGCAGCCAGCCGTAAAGGAACATGGAGCCGTGGCCCGCGGAGAGAATGAAGCGGTCGCGGTTGAGCCAGCGGGGCTGGGCCGGGCAGACGTTGAGCAGATCACCGAACAGGACGGCCCCGATTTCGGCGCACCCCAGGGGAAGGCCCAGGTGGCCGGATGCGCAGTCGTGAACGGCATCCATGGCAAGGCCCCGCGCCTGGTTGGCGGCTTTTTGGAGAAGGTCAAGATTCATGCCAGGGCAATATGACGAGAACCGCCCTGCATGGAAAGTCTAAAATGCGTCTCCGGCAAGGGTTTCCGGATGGTCCGGGTGCCGTGGAAAAAGGGAAATTAGGGACGGTGATTTTTTCTTTCCGGTTTTCCGGGGATTCGGTCATTGACATGGTTGGGAAATTTGTTTTAATTATTCTAAATAAAAAATATTGCATGAGTGATTCGAAGAATTTAACTACCGAAGCCGGAGCCCCTGTTCCGGATAACCAGAACGTTTTAACGGCCGGGCCGCGCGGCCCCATGCTGCTGCAGGACGTCTGGTTTCTGGAGAAGCTGGCCCATTTCGACCGCGAGGTGATTCCGGAGAGGCGCATGCACGCCAAAGGTTCCGGAGCTTTCGGCACCTTTACCGTGACGCATGATATCACCCGGTACACGAAGGCGGCCCTGTTTTCAGAGGTGGGCAAGAAGACCGATCTCCTGGTCCGCTTTTCCACGGTAGCGGGGGAACGGGGCGCGGCGGATGCGGAACGGGATATCCGCGGTTTTGCCATCAAATTTTACACGGAGGAGGGCAACTGGGACCTGGTAGGAAACAATACGCCCGTGTTTTTCCTGAGGGACCCGCTCAAGTTTCCGGACTTGAACCACGCCATCAAGCGCGATCCGCGCACCAATATGCGGAGCGCCCGGAATAACTGGGATTTCTGGTCCTCCCTTCCGGAGGCTTTCCACCAGGTGACCGTGGTTATGAGCGACCGCGGCATTCCGGCTTCCTACCGGCACATGCACGGCTTCGGCAGCCACGCGTTCAGCATGTTGAACGCGGATAACGAGAGGGTCTGGGTGAAGTTCCACCTGAAGACGCAGCAGGGCATCAGGAACCTCACGGACGAGGAGGCGGAGGCCATTGTCGCGAAGGACCGTGAAAGCCACCAGCGCGATTTGTATGAAAGCATTGAAAAGGGGGATTTCCCGCGCTGGACGATGTACATCCAGGTCATGGCCCAGGAGCAGGCGAAGGCGTGCCCTTTCAATCCGTTTGACCTGACCAAGGTATGGCCGCACGGGGATTATCCGCTCATGGAAGTGGGCGTGCTGGAGCTCAACAGGAATCCGGATAATTATTTCGCCCAGATCGAGCAGGCGGCGTTCAATCCGGCCAATATCGTGCCCGGCATCGGCTTTTCTCCGGACAAGATGCTTCAGGGGCGCCTGTTTTCCTATGGGGACGCGCAGCGTTACAGGCTGGGCGTGAATCACAACCAGATTCCCGTGAACGCACCCAGGTGCCCGTTCCACAGTTACCACCGCGACGGCATGATGCGGGTGGACGACAATGCGGGAGGCACGCTGGGTTATGAACCGAACAGCTACGGAGAGTGGAAGCAGCAGCCGGAGTTCCGGGAGCCGCCGGATTGAACGGGTGGAAGGGGCGGCCGAAGTCCCGGGAGCCTCCGCTTGAGTTGGACGGGGCGGCCTGGCACTGGGATTTCCATGAAGACGACCACGATTATTATTCCCAGCCGCGCGCCCTGTTCCGCCTGATGACGCCGGAACAGAGGGAAGCCCTGTACGGCAATACCGCGCGGGCCATGGGTGATGCGCCGGATTTCATCAAGCAGCGCCATATTGACCACTGCATGGAGTGCGATCCCGAGTACGGGGAGGGCGTCGCCAGGGCCCTGGGCATGTTCAAGGGGTAGCCGGTTGGCCTTTTCCGGGCGGAAGTTCCTCAGATGCGGAGCTTCCGCCCGGTTTTTGGTGTTGGGGCGCCGGATCCGGCAATGCCGGGAGGATGTTGACGGGATGTTCCGGACGCTGGATGTGCATTTACTTCCGCGGTTCCGGTTGATAGGAGGCCAGGGTGCCCGTTCTTTCCTGTTTGTCGTAGTCTGACGGGGCGGCTCCCTCCTCCGTGAAGACGTGGGAGAGTCCGGCCGTGCCCAGGCACAGGAGAAGGAGGACGAACCTGATCATGTGGCCACTATGGCGCGGCAGACGTCGCGGGTCAATGAAAGTCCGTTTTCAAAAGGCGTTGTTACTCACAAGTTATTTTAGATTGTTTCTGCGTGTCCCGGTGAAAGGATGCTGCCGCTTCCCTGGAGCTCGGATGCGGAGGAGGGGCGCGGTTTTCCTCTTTTGCCGCAGCGTATTATTTGGAGGGAGAGACGATCCGGGGGAGTTTTTTTCTTCCTTTCTCGGGAAGACCGTCTGGTGTACAGTGGCGGCAGACGCATGAAGATCGTAGTGAAGGTAGGAACGGGCGTGCTGACCCGTGAGAACGGAACGCTGGACGGCTCTTCCATCGTGCATTTGGTGAGCGCCCTGGCGGATTTGATGCAGCAGGGCCACCAGGTGGTGCTGGTGAGTTCCGGCGCGGTCGGGGCGGGGGTTTCCGTACTGGGGCTTCCGTCCTATCCGCAGGAGCTGTCCCTCAAGCAGGCCTGCGCCGCGGTGGGGCAGACGCGGCTGATGCAGACGTATGAGAATCTTTTCAACCATTTTGACGTGGATGTGGCCCAGCTTTTGCTGACGGCGGACGATTTAAAGCGCCGCCGGCACCATGTGCAGGCTACGGTGATGCGCCTGTTCGAGCACGGAAGGATCATTCCCATCGTGAACGAGAATGACACCGTGTCCGTGGAGGAATTGAAGTTCGGGGACAACGATATTCTTTCCGTGCATATTGCCCGCATGCTGGAAGCGGACGCCCTGTTTATCCTGACGAGCGTGGACGGCCTGTATCCGCCGGGGGGAAGCCGGAAGGCCATCATCCCCAGGGTGGAGGATGTGGACGCCGTGCTGGCGTTCGCGGAGGAGGACCGGGGCCGTTTTTCCATGGGCGGCATGAGCGCCAAGCTCCAGGCCATCCGGGAAGCCGTGAATGCGGGGATAGGCGCCTACATGATGCATGGCCGCCATCCGGAACGCATCGGGGTACTGCTGGAAGGCGGCAGGGAGGAGGCGGGAACGTTTTTTGTACCGAAGAAGGGATGAAGCGATGAATATGGAGAATCCTCTTGAACCTGTTGGACGCGCGGCTGTGGCCGCTTCCCGTGAGCTGGCCGCCCTGAGTCCGGAGGAGAAGGCGGACGCCCTGCGCCTGATGGCCGCA
>OAWW01001669.1_pt1 | contig 10654 bp, 5 predicted proteins | sample 1517191 | NCBI WGS metagenome assembly OAWW01 (sample SAMEA2580253, study PRJEB22360) | human gut metagenome | biome: human gut; feature: human-associated habitat; material: faeces | place: Denmark | collected 2008/2010 | reverse complement strand
TATGTTAACTATTAAACGAATCATGAAAAGAAAAGAAAAACGCTCATGCAGACTCATTCTTGCCTGCTGCGCTTTGTTACTGTTCATTTCGGTAAATGCATTTGCACAACAGCAAGTCACAGTCACCGGAAATGTGAAAGATGAAAAGGGCGAACCCATCATCGGAGCTAATGTCATTGTGAAAGGCACTGGTACAGGAAGTGTCACCAACGTAGAAGGAGACTTTTCATTGGCAAATGTACAGAATGGCAGCACTCTTGAAATCTCTTTTATCGGCTATCTGAACCAGGATGTGAAAGTCAACGGCACGAAACACGTCAGCATTATCCTGAAGGAAGACACTAAGATGCTGGATGAGGTAGTAGTGGTAGGTTATGGTGTGCAGCGCAAGTCGGATATGACAGGTGCAGTTGCTTCCGTAAATACCAAAACACCGGAGAATCGCCCGCAAACCAACATCATCCAATCTTTGCAAGGTGCCGTACCGGGCCTGAATATCTCAGTGACCGGAACCAATGCGGAAGGCTCTTCCACCAAGACCCGCATCCGCGGCGAGAACTCCATCACGGCAGACAACAAACCACTGGTTATTTTGGACGGTATCCCCTTTGATGGTCCCTGGTCCGAAATCAATCCGAACGACATCGAATCCATTGAAGTATTGAAAGATGCTTCTTCGGCTGCCATCTACGGTGCCCGCGGTTCGAACGGTGTCATCCTCATCAGCTCCAAGAGAGGTGAAAAAGGCAAACTGACCATATCTTACGACACCTACATCACCATTGACAATCCTATCAACTTCCCCAACCTCATGAATGGAGCTGAATTCTGGAAGTATAAGACGGAAGCATTGAAAGATGCCAATACCACCCCGCCCACAGAAAGCAATCCCGAACCGTGGATGGGATCTATGACCGTCACAGAATTGCGTATGCACGAAGCCGGCATGGATACCGACTGGCTGGAGCTGGCAACCCGCACCGGTTTCAAGCAGCAGCACAACATCTCCTTCCGTGGTGGCGTCAACAAAACCAACTATTTTGTCTCGCTGAACTATACCGATGTGAAAGGTACTGCCGTAGGCAACCAATTCAAACGCTACAACATCCGTTTCAACCTCGATCAGGAGTTCACTTCCTGGTTTAAGTTCTCTACCAGTACCCAGTTGGGACGCTACGACCGAAGCGGCAGCAGTGCTTCTTTCTCCAGAGCATTCCGTATGAATCCCCTGGCAGAAGCTTATGACGAAGAAGGCAACATCCGTTCCGCCGCCTGGGAAGATTCCAGCGAAGCTTTCTCTGTAAACCCCTTAAGCAGCCTCAACAACAAGAGCAACGACATACGCTCTAAAGTCATCACCAACAACGTGGTAGAAATAAAGTTGCCGTTCGTCCCCGGACTCAGCTATAAGCTCAATACCGGCTATACGTACCAAAACAGCAGCTGGAAACAGTACCAAGGAATGGACACTTACTACGGCGCACGCTCCAATGGTATTCTGAACACCGACGACTGGCACTCACAAGAGTGGATTCTGGAAAACATCATCACTTATACCCGTGAATTCGGCAAGCACCGCATCTTCTTCACCGGTCTGTATTCTGCACAAAGCTACGAGAAAGAAGGCAACGGAATGGAAGGCAAAGACTTTCCGAACGACGTGATGTACTATTATCAGATATCCAAAGCCGCCACCATGTCCGGCAGCTCCAGCTATACCAAGCAAAACCATATCTCTCAGATGGCACGTCTGAACTACTCATACGACAGCCGTTACCTATTGACACTGACTGCACGCCGTGACGGTTACTCCGCATTCGGTAGCCAATCCAAGTTCGGTATATTCCCTTCCATGGCTATCGGCTGGAATATTTCCAATGAACATTTCTTTCAGGCAAGCCCGTTGGCAAAAGTGGTAAGCAACCTGAAATATCGCCTGTCATGGGGTAAGAACGGTAACGAAGCAGTAGGCGCCTACACTACATTGCCTGACCTTTCCACCTTCAATTATCTGAAAGACGACCATACCCCAAACTACGGTTTCTATCCTTCCAAGCTGGCTTCTCCTTCGTTAGGATGGGAAACTACACAATCCATCAATACCGGTATCGACTTCCAACTGTGGAACGGACGTATCCAGGGAACATTCGACATGTACTGGTCGAAGACAAGCGACCTGTTGCTGAATCGCTCCATCCCCACCATCAACGGTACGGGAAACATTACCGAGAATATCGGTGAGACCAAGAACCGTGGTTTAGAGTTACAAATTACTTCCAACAACATTGCCAAGAAAGATTTCGACTGGTCCACTACTTTCAACCTGTCGCACTACAAGACAAAGATCGTAAATGTAGGTCTCTACGATGCCAACGGCAACCCTATGGATGACATCGGTTCCAGGTGGTTCATCGGCCAGCCCATCAGCGTGAACTACGACTACCGCTTCATCGGTATCTGGCAGATCACCGACCCGTCTAATCCGAACGGACAGCAAGACCCGAACTATCGCTACTCCATCCCCGGATATATGAAGTACCATGACAAGGATGGTGTAAACGACATCACCCCAGCAGACAAGGAAATCATCGGCTCGGCAATTCCTAAAGTAACAATGGGTATGACGAATACTTTCCGATACAAGAATGTCAGTCTGAGCGTATTCCTCAATGCCCAACTGGGACAGACAGCCAATAACTGGCTTTACGACGTATCTCACAACTCCTATCGCCAGAACCGCCTCATGGTAGACTTCTGGACACCGGAGAATCCTACCAACAAGTACCCGAAAAACTCACTGGATACTTCTGTAAACCCGATGAGCGCAGGTTTCTACGAAAAGACCGACTTCCTCCGTGTGCAGGATGTCACGCTGGCCTACCGTGTTCCTCAGCGTTGGTTAAAGAAGATTTCCCTGAACCGCCTCGAAGTATATATGAACATCAAGAACCTGGCAACCTGGACAAGCTGGACCGGCCTCGACCCGGAATTTATCAGCGACCAACAGTCCACTCCGCAGGTACGTTCATTCACATTCGGTCTGAAACTTGATTTATAAACCGCTAAAACAAAGAGAAACAGTATGAAAAAGCTAAAATATACACTGATAGCACTACTCGTGCTCTGCATGACCGGATGCAATGAATCCAGCTTCCTGGAAGAAGATCCGCGTGCTTCACTCTACCCTGAAAATCTGTTAGTAGATTACAGCGGGTTCCAATCCATGGTAACCAGCCTCTACGGAATGATGCGTAACGAATACCGCCGTGCCGATGCACTCGGTGGTGGTCTGCCGCTCGTTCTGCACTCTGCATGGGGTTGCGGTGTGGACAATTCATGGAGTAATAACTCACACAGCGACTTTAAATACATGTACTATCCGTCGCAAATCAACCAGACGGACTTACGGATATTTCAGAACATCTTCCAATGGTGTTACCGCATCATCAATACGGCAAACATGGTGATTTCACGTGCCGAAGGCAGTGGTATCGACTGGAAAGGAACCGAAACCGAAGCTGCCGCCCACAAGAATAAGATCATCGCACAGGCCCGCTTCTTCCGCGCATGGGCTTACCGTCATCTGACGTATTCATTCGGTGCCGTACCTTTGTCCACCGAAGAAATTACAGGTATGAACTACCGTAACGACTGGGAGCGCAATTCCGTAGAATCCATCCGTGAAGTCATGGAGCAGGACTTTGTTTTCGCCATGAACAATTTACCGTTGCGTGAAGAAAGCAACAGCAAGATTTCAGGAGCCATGGCACGCCATTATCTGGGTGAACTATACCTGGCAATGGACCAGCCCTCCAAGGCAGTCGAAGTTTTGAAGCCGCTGACAGAAGGTTCCGAATACAGTTTGATAACCAACCGTTTCGGCAAGAACTCCGCCAATCCAGGCTGTCCGTTCATCGACGTATTCCGCACACCGATGTATGCGGACGGAAACACAGAGGTTTTATATGCTTTTGTCAACACGGAACCGGAAAACAGCGCGTTCGGTACAGCCGAAGTTTACATGAAGAGTACATATAAAAATTATTACTCCAACGATGGTGTCATCAACAAGAGCAACAAGTACGATCCCGACTATACAAGCGGTGCAGCCACTTGGCCTCAGGTGTTCTGGATAAACAACGGTGGTAAAGGTGCCGGACGTTGCGTGCCTTCAAGAGGTGCTTTCCGCCTCTACAACTATAAAGATCAGGGAACTCAGGACGACCGTGTATCCGATCATGCAGTGGTATGGACTATTAACGAAAAGGGTGCCGACGGCAAGATTACGGAATTCCTTAATAACGGTAAGATGGTGGTAGACACCACTGTAACCGCCGCTATGCTGGATGATAATAAGACAACCATCAAGAAGTATAACTGGCCCACTACCCGCAAATGGGATTACGTGGCACCGTTGCTGGCAAATGGTGACAAGGATGGATGTTATCAGGATATTGTTTATCTCCGCCTCGCCGACACGTACTTGCTTTATGCGGAAGCCTTACTGAAAAACAACCAGGCAGGTGAAGCCATCAAATGGATTAACAAGGTACGCAATCGTTCCAATGCAGTCAGCATCACAGAAGCTGAACTTACCGCAGGAGGTATGGATTTCATTCTGGACGAACGTAGCCGTGAACTTCTTTCCGAAGAAGAACGCCGTCACACCCTGATTCGCGTAAGTCAGGAGAAAGGTGGAGATGAACGTGATGTGAACAATTACTTCAAACGCCGTATGCGACAGTTGAATGAGATTGCAGGACGCGATGCACGAGGCATGAATTCGTATGATACGCCTGTGTTGTTCCCGATTCCGCAAGAGTTCATAGATTCCAATACAGGTCGCCAGTTGGAGAATAATCCGGGGTACTTATAAGACAGTAGAACAATGATTAAATAGTGCTATCCCAATTCTCCTCCTTTTGAGAGGAGGAGAATTGAGACACTTCATTTAATGCATTCCTGTCCCATCTCCGATCACTCCTCAAAAAACAATTTATAACACAGAACCAATCAGATTATGTCAGTCGTAGCCTTCCTCCTCTGTATATTGGTGATCACCGTCACCGCTATTTACCTCTACCGGAAACTGAATCCGCAAGGAGTTCTGATGCTGGCCGGACTTGTGATGTTGACATTCGCCCTCATTCTCAATGTCCAACCCATCATTCCGGATAAATCCACCGGTAGCGCTGTTTTCGATTTGGTGAAAGTGGTGGAAGAAACATTCATCGGCAACCTGTCCCGCGCAGGACTGATGATTATGACCATTGGCGGCTATGTAGCTTTTATGAATCACATAAAAGCCACCAATGCCCTGGTACACATCTCCATGAAACCGTTGGGTTTCTTTCGTCGTTACCCCTACCTGGCAGCTACCGTCACCATTCCCATCGGCCAGTTGCTCTTTATCACTACCCCCTCGGCAGCCGGATTAGGACTCTTGCTTGTCGCCTCCGTTTACCCCGTCCTCATCGGATTGGGAGTAAGCCGCCTCACCGCATTATCCGTCCGCCGCAACGCTGTTCGACCAGGGGCCCGGTTCGGCAAACACAGCCCTTGCTGCCGAACTTATCGACCAGACCAACGTAGCTTATTTCATTACCCACCAACTCCCGTTGGTTATCCCTACCACCTTGGTAGTCATGACCCTGTTTTACTTCAACAATAGATATTTCGATAAAAAAGAAGCCGCCAGGCAGAGTACGGAAAACCATGAAACAGCAGAAGTCCCGCAGACCTCTACCCAACCGGATATTCCATTGATATTCGCCATGCTGCCCGTACTTCCGCTTGCGCTTCTCATTATATTTTCACCCTATGTGGGGCTGTTCCAACCTCCCATAGCACTCAATACAACGACCACCATGCTATTTTCCCTCTTTGTCTCACTTGTATTCGTAGGCTGTCATATACGCAATATACGGAAAACCTTTGACGCCTTCTCCAGCTTCTGGAAAGGGATGGGAAATGTCTTCGGAAGTGTCGTGACACTAATTGTTGCCTCCGAGATATTTTCCAAAGGACTGATTAGCCTCGGTTTCATCGACTCACTGGTAGATTACTCCACACATATAGGACTTTCCGGCATTGCCATCGCAGCAGTCTTCGCCCTGATAATCTTCTGTGCGGCCATGTTGATGGGAAGCGGAAACGCGGCCTTCTTCTCGTTCGGTCCGTTGCTACCCGGAATTGCCGGACAGTTGGGTAGGCCGGCCTATTCCCTCGTGCTTCCTTTGCAGTTATCCGCCAGTATGGGGCGTGCCGCATCTCCCATAGCGGGTATCATTGTCGCCATTGCCGGTGTGGCGGGTGTATCGCCCATTGAACTGGCAAAGAGAAATACCCTGCCCCTTATAGGCAGCATTCTATTCCTGATAGCTTATCATTTCATAACACTATAAAACAACTCCGAATCATGTTCACACTCATTAAAAATGCAAACTTATACTCTCCGGAACATCTTGGCATGAACGACGTTCTGCTGGCAGATGATAAAATAGCCCTCATAGACCGGAAAATAGAACTGACCGGTATTCCATTTGATACCATAGACGCCGGCGGGTGCGCCGTCACCCCCGGCTTTATCGACCAGCACGTCCACATCATCGGTGGCGGCGGACAAACCGGCTATGCTTCCTTAGTCCCCGACGTCTCCATGAGCGAACTGGTGGCTTGCGGAACCACTACCGTGGTAGGACTACTCGGCACGGACGGTTTCGTAAAAGAACTGACCACCCTTTATGCTAAAACCAAAGCCTTGGAAGATAACGGCCTCAGCGCCTACATGCTTACCAGTTTCTACGGATTGCCTCCCAGAACACTGATGTCCTGCGTAGCCGACGATCTCATCTTCATCGACAAAGTGATCGGTTGCAAACTTGCCATGAGTGACGACCGCAGCGCTTTCCCCACCGAACTGGAGATACTGCGCCTCATCAACCAAGTACGCCTCGGCGGTTTCACTTCCGGCAAAGGAGGTATCCTGCATATTCATCTGGGAGCCTTACCCGACGGTATCACCCCGTTGCTGGACATCGCCCGCAAATATCCCACGCTGATTCCCTATCTCTCGCCTACTCACCTGATACGCACGGAAGCCTTATTCTGGCAAGCCGTAGAATTTGCCTGCATGGGTGGTATGGTAGATTTCTCCACCGGAGGAACCAAATTCGACGCTCCCCATCGCTGCGTCATGAAAGCCCTCGAAGCCCATGTACCCCTCGACCGCATCACCTTCTCCAGTGACGGCCGTGGCGGAGTGCGCCGTACCAATCCCGAAACCAAAGAAACGACCTATCGCCCCGCTCCCCTGCACCTCAACTTGCAGGAGATGAGATTGCTCGTAAAAGAAGGTCTGTTGCCTCTGGAACAGGCACTGACCCTTATCACCAGCAATCCGGCACGCAACCTCAAACTGCGTACCAAAGGCAGAATAGACATCGGTTTCGATGCCGACCTCTGTTTCCTCGATTCCGAGCTTCAACTGACACACGTCATAGCACGCGGCAAACTCGCCCTAAAGGATAAAGAAGTCATTAAAAAAGGGAGGTATGAAGAATGAAAAGACTGATTCTATTTTTTGCTATTGTCTTTCTGGGCGCCGGACTCCGTGCCGCCTCCGTACTTCCCGTGGGTGAAGGCAAGTTCACCTACAAAGACTATCCGCCTTTTGCCGACCGTCCGGTAGATGTGCACTATTACATTCCGGCTTCGGGCGATGTATGCCGGATGCCCATTGTCTTTGTCTTTGAAGGTGCCGACCGCGGTTTCACTTATCTGCTCAAAGCCTGGAAGCAGGAGGCAGAGAAGCATAAATTCATGGTTTTCATTCCCCACTTCGATCTGGAAAGGTTTCCTTTGCCCGATTATCAGGAAGTCGGTGTCATGAATGACAAAGATCACACGATACGTCCGGCCGAAAAGCAAACGCCGGCACTGGTTGATAAAATCTTTGAGTACGTCCGCCAATCTTCAGGTAGTGAACGGAAAGGATATATGATTTACGGTCACTCAGCCGGAGGGCAGTTTGTGCAGCGTTTCATGCTTTTTTATGACAGTCCGTATGTGGAGAAAGCCGTTATCGGCAGTCCGGGATGGTACACCTTCCCCGATGCTTCGCAAGATTTTCCCTACGGAGTACGCAACATTCCGTATGTCACCCCCGAAACAATCAGGAAGTACCTTGCCAAACCGATTATCCTCCAATTGGCTACGGGAGACACCATCCGCGAATCGTATTTAAGAAAGACTCCCGAAGCCGAAGCACAGGGACGCAACCGCTACGAGCGTGGCAATCAGTTCTACCGATACCTCCACCGGATAGCAGCCGAACACAACTGGCCCTGCAACTGGCAGAAAATAGAAGAACAGGGCATCGGACACCACTCCGCCGGAATGGGCAGACGTGCCGTTCCTGCCATGTTGGGAGACTCCCTACGTGCACTGTTCATAGGCAACAGCTACACACAATACAACCGTTTAGTCCGACAAGTGCAAGCTCTTGCCGCCTCCACCGGCCACAAGCTTTCTGTAAAATTGGTGGAACACGGTGGCTGGACATTGAGGAAACATACCGCCAATCCTGAAACCCTGGATGCCATTCGTGAAGGAAACTGGGATTTCGTCATCCTGCAAGACCAAAGTAAAGCGCCTGCCCGCGAAAAGGAATGGGTACAGGAAAATGTATACAAGCCTGCCCTCGACAGCCTGCGCCGCCTTTACAATCCGAAGGGAAAAACCGTTTTCTACATGACCTGGGGACACGACATCGACACATATACCGAAATGCAGCAACGACTGGCTGAAAGTTATTTGGAGATGACTGTTCAACTGAATGCCTGGTGTGCCCCCGTCGGCATCGCTTGGAAGCGTGTCCGCACGGAGAATCCAAGTATCACGCTTTACAACAACGATCACAGCCACCCTTCCCGACAGGGTTCTTATCTTGCCGCCAATGTATTCTGTAGCGTATTTTTTCAGAAACCCTATACAAGTACTTATTATGTCGGACTGCCCGAAGAGGAAGCACTCTATCTGCAACGTATTGCGCAAGAAACCGTATTCAGCAACCCTTCTCTCTGGAATATCCAGCCCACGGTGCAGCCGGAAGAGGTAACCCGCCGTTTCTATCCCGAACCGGAACAGCAATATTCCACTCCCACCCTCGGTAAGCCGCTTGAAGAAGGTCTGGCTTCCTTGTTCGAGATAAACAGATATTTGAAGGATTTAGCCGACAAGCATCCCGGTAAGGTTACGCTGTCCGATATAGGAAAGACTCCACAGGGCAGGGATATCCCCGTGCTCTATTTCGGAACTCCCAACGAGAAAAAGAAAATAAGAGTCTGGATACAAGCAGGACTGCACGGCAACGAACCTGCCGGGCCGGAAGCAACCTGTATGCTTGTCGATTATTTACTGAATACGCCCGGAGGTACTGAACTATTGAGAAAGGTTTCTCTTGCGCTTGTACCCATAGCCAATACGGACGGTTATGCCATGCAAAGCCGTAAATCGGGCAGTGGGTATGATTTGAACCGGGATCAAAGTAAACTTGCCGATCCGGTGACTCTTCTTCTTAAAAAAGCGTACAAGGAATGGAATCCCGAAATAGCGCTGGATATTCACGAATTCAATCCGTTCCGCAAGGAGTTTGAATTGCTTCGGGGTACTAAAGTAGCTACGGCCCCCGATGTCCTTTTCCTACCCAGCGGGCATTTGAATATCCCTGCCGGAATTCGTACACTTTCCAACGGCTTATTCCGTGAAGAAGCAGAGAAGGCATTGGAAGCTAACAATTATCATTCAGGCTTTTACTTTACACCCAGTGTCAGAAATGATAGCTTGTATGCAATGAAAGATGCCAAGAACCCGCAATCCAGTTCCACGTTTCAGGGACTCACCAATACGGTATCTCTATTCATAGAAATCCGTGGAATAGGATTGGGAAGAGCGTGTTTTGCCCGTCGTGCAGAATGTGGTTTTCTGGTATCCCGCAGTCTTTTGGAAACGGCGGCTCTTCATTCAAAAGAAGTAAGAAGTGAGATACGAAAGGCCGTAAAAGAGACTTGCAGTGGAAAGAGTGATATATCCGTCACTTTTCAATCCGCACGGACAGAGCTTCCCGTTACTTTTATTGACCTTGCCAAGAACGAACGTTTTACGGAACCTCTGCCTACCTTCGATGCACTTCAACTAAAAGCTGAGTTAGTACGCAAACGTCCCAAAGCATATATTCTGCCGAATACCTGCCGGATGCAAGCAGAGAAATTGCGGGCTTTAGGAATAGAAGTAGAAGAGATAGGAAAAACCTTCACAGCCACCGTAGAGAAGTATATAGTTACCGGATACAAGAAAGTTACCAAGGAATGGGAAAAGATTTATCCGGTCACAGTCTCTACACGGACGGTAAAGGAAAAGAAGAGCTTCCCGGCAGGTTGTTTCATCATTCGTCTTTCACAGAAGAATGCAAACCTTGCGACAACGCTGTTAGAACCTGAGTCCGTGAATGGCTTTGTCAATTTCGAAGTGGTTCATACGGAGTTTGGGAAAGAGTTGCCGATATACAGGAAAGGTTTCTAACTCCATTCCGATTAATTACACATCAAATCGATTAATTCTTTTTTGACGGGATATGAACATAATTTCCCCTCCT
>OAWW01001668.1_pt1 | contig 10654 bp, 5 predicted proteins | sample 1517191 | NCBI WGS metagenome assembly OAWW01 (sample SAMEA2580253, study PRJEB22360) | human gut metagenome | biome: human gut; feature: human-associated habitat; material: faeces | place: Denmark | collected 2008/2010 | reverse complement strand
TCACTTTAATTGTAGAGGATTTGAGTGCATATGCCTATTTTTTTATTGAAAAAAAGTAGGCGCTGAGAGGACACGCATCTGGACGGTCACTTTAGCGCCCCAAAATAAATTATAGAACCCACAAAAAGCCGCGAAGAAATCTAGGTTTCTTCGCGGCTTTCTATTTACAGCTTATTCATCAGCATTTTCGCTGTCCGTGCTCTCTTGAACTTCATCGGGACGATGAAGCTTGAGCTGGATATTGCGGTATTTAGGCATGCCCGTACCTGCGGGGATCAGCTTACCAATGATGACGTTTTCCTTAAGACCAAGGAGCGGATCGACTTTGCCTTTGATGGCGGCGTCGGTCAGGTTTCTCGTCGTTTCCTGGAAGGAAGCAGCTGACAGGAAGGAATCTGTTGCCAGGGAAGCTTTGGTGATCCCGAGGAGGATCGGATGTCCTTGTGCCGGTTCCTTGCCTTCTGCCATGACTTCATCGTTTTCATCTTCAAATTGTGCGATGTCCACAACGGAGCCCGGCAGCATCTTTGTATCTCCAGCTTCGTCGATGCGGTATTTGCGCATCATCTGACGGACCATGACTTCAACGTGTTTATCGTTGATTTCAACGCCCTGGGATTTATAGACACTGAGTACCTGCTGCACGAGGTAGTGACGCGTAGCGGCAGGCCCGCTGATACGCAGGATATCGTGCGGATTGAGGGACCCTTCGGTCAGGCGGTCGCCCACTTCCACATGATCGCCGTCGGCAATATGAAGTTTGGCCCCATATGGAATATGGTAGGAATCTTCCGTGCCATCTTCGCGGGTGATGATGACAAAACGGCCATCTTCCTTTTCCTGGACGCTGACGGTTCCTGCCGATTCGCTGAGGATACCCGGATGTTTCGGTTTCCGTGCTTCGAAGAGCTCTTCGACACGAGGAAGACCCTGGGTAATATCGTCAGCACCGGCAACGCCGCCCGTATGGAACGTACGCATCGTGAGCTGGGTGCCCGGTTCCCCGATGGCCTGGGCGGCAATGGTCCCGACAGCTTCGCCGATTTCGACCTTGCGGGCCGTGGCGAGGTTGCGTCCATAGCACTTGCGGCAGACGCCAAAGTGGGATTTGCAGGTAAGAACGCTGCGGATCTTGACTTTTTCACGGAGGCTGGCGATGACATCAGCCATATCTTCCGTAATGTAGTCATTGATGTGATAAAGGACGTGACCGTCCTTGTCTTCGATTTCTTCGGCAAGGGTTCTGCCCACGAGGCGGTCGCGGAGGGATTCCAGGACCGTGCTCTTGTTCTTGCCGGCCGTAATGGCTTCAACGTAGATACCGTCAACTTCGTTGTTGCGGATACTCAGTTCCTTAACCGTGCCATTATCAAGAATGGTTTCAATGAGCTCTGCCGTGAAATGATCTCCCTTATGGGCAAGGACGGTTCCTTCCCCATCAAGGATATCTTCCGCCACTTCCTTATCGAGGAAGTGATGGGTCATGTGTTCACGGAAAGCCGTCTTGACCTTATCTTCGCTGACATTGATGGCAAGGGTCTCGGCGTCTTCGCCATTTTCTTCATCAAGAGGATACAGACGGATTTCCAGGACCTTGGCAGCAAGGAGACGGTCAAAGACGTCTTCCGTAACCACCGTATCGGCTTCGGCAATGATGGAATCATCGTCAGCAAGGACGCTGGAAGCAAGGGTACGGCCCACGGCGTATTCCTTCAGCTTGCGCTGGCTGGAGCCGAGGACGTTCTTGCAGAAACGAGCCCGTTCGCGGACGAGATTCATGGTCGTTACGTCGCAGTCATCTTCACGTACAATGACATCTTGGGCAACATCAACAAGGCGGCGCGTCAGATACCCAGAGTCAGCCGTTCTAAGGGCCGTATCGGCAAGACCTTTACGGGCACCGTGCGTGGAAATAAAGTATTCCAATACGGTCAGCCCTTCACGGAAGTTTGATTTAATCGGACGGTCGATGATACGGCCCGACGGGTCAGCCATCAATCCACGCATACCAGCGAGCTGACGGATCTGCTGTACGTTACCGCGGGCACCGGAATTGGCCATCATGAAGAGCGGGTTGAACTGATCCATGGTGTTCTTCATCAGGGCATCAGCAACATCTTCCGTAGCTTTGTTCCAAATATCAATGACCTTGCGGTAGCGTTCGTCTTCACTCATCAACCCACGGCTGAAGAGGCGTTCGACCTTATCGACTTCTTTTTCAGCAGCAGCAAGGATTTCGCCCTTTTCCTTCGGAATTTCGATATCCGACGCGGCAATGGACAGACCGGACAGACAAGCGTTGTCATAACCGAGTTTCTTGACCGTATCAAGGACGCGGGCCGTGCCGAAGTTCCCGTAAAGCTTATGGGCCTTGGCGACAAGACGGCCCAGTTCCTTCTTATCAATGAGCTTGCCAAGAAGCCAGGTTCCATCTTCCTGCTTGGAATAATAGCGCATTTCAAGCGGCAGTTCGCAGTTGTAGATGATATTGCCCATGCTCGTCGTGACAAGGCTCTCACCCACATCGGACGGTTCAGGATAGATTTCGGAGTTGGGGACACGAACCTTGATCTTGGCCTGGAGGGCGATGTCCTTATTGAAGTATGCCAGTCTTGCTTCGTCAAAACTGATGAAGCGACGGCCTTCTCCTTTGGCCCCTTCGCGGAAAATGGTGAGATAATACGCGCCCAATACCATATCCTGCGTCGGAACGGTGATTGGTTTCCCATCTTTTGGAGCCAGGATATTATTGACACTCATCATGAGCACACGGGCTTCAGCCTGGGCTTCAGCAGACAGCGGCAGGTGAACAGCCATCTGGTCACCGTCGAAGTCGGCGTTGAAAGGCGTGCAGACGAGCGGATGAAGTTTAATGGCGCGGCCTTCGGACAGAATCGGCTCAAAAGCCTGGATGCCCAGACGGTGCAGCGTCGGGGCACGGTTCAGCATGACAGGGTGTTCCTTGATGACTTCTTCCAGGACATCCCAAACGGCATCCGTCGCGCGTTCGACCATTCTCTTTGCGCTCTTGATGTTCGTTGCCGTACCGTTTTCGACAAGGCGTTTCATGATGAACGGTTTGAAGAGTTCAAGGGCCATTTCTTTCGGCAGGCCGCACTGATGCATCTTCATTTCAGGACCAACGACAATAACGCTTCGACCGGAGTAGTCGACACGTTTACCCAAAAGGTTCTGACGGAAACGGCCCTGCTTCCCTTTGAGCATATCAGAAAGGCTCTTTAAGGGGCGCGTGCCAGGGCCCGTTACGGCGCGGCCGCGGCGGCCGTTATCGATAAGGGCATCGACAGCTTCCTGGAGCATCCGTTTTTCGTTCCGGACGATGATGTCCGGAGCCTGCAGTTCCTGAAGGCGTTTCAAACGATTGTTACGGTTGATGACACGGCGATAGAGGTCGTTCAGGTCGCTTGTAGCAAAACGGCCGCCATCGAGCTGAACCATCGGACGCAAATCCGGCGGAATGACCGGAATGACATCCATGATCATCCATTCTGGCTTGTTGCCGCTCTTGAGGAAGGCTTCACAGACATCGAGACGGCGCACGATGTTGCGTTTTTTCTGGAGGCTCGTCTCCGTCTTGAGTGCTGCCCGCAGTTCCTTCGTCAGTTCTTCCACATTGATTTCGTGGAGCAGTTCCTTGATGGCTTCGGCACCAATGCCGACGCGGAAAGTATCCCCGAATTCATCCAGTTTTTCCTGGTATTCGGCTTCTGTGAGGAGCTGCTTTTTTGTCAGGTTCGTATCGCCCGGATCAAGGACGATGTAGCTTGCAAAATAGAGGACCTTTTCAAGGGCGCGCTGACCAATGTCAAGGATGGCGCCCATGCGGCAGGGAATCCCCTTGAAATACCAGATGTGGGAGACAGGAGCAGCAAGCTCAATGGAGCCCATGCGGTCACGACGGACTTTTGCCCGCGTGACTTCGACGCCGCACTTGTCGCAGACCACACCTTTATAGCGGATGCGTTTGTACTTACCGCAGTGGCATTCCCAGTCCTTGGTCGGGCCAAAGATGCGTTCGCAGAAAAGGCCGTCCCGTTCTGGTTTCAGCGTTCTATAGTTAATCGTTTCCGGCTTCGTGACTTCGCCGTGGGACCAGGAACGGATCTTTTCCGGGGAAGCCAGGCCGATTCTCATAGAATGAAATTTATTTACGTCCAACAAGAGCACTCACTCCTTCCTACTCTTCATCAGAGCCGTTGTCATCGCCTTGGGAATCATCCATTCCCATGTTGCCGATATCGGCAATGACATCAAAATCGCTGTCTTCCGTCTGGTCTTCATCGGGGCTCACTTCTTCGTCGCTATTGGCGCGGTTTTGGGCTTGTTCCCCGGTGTTGGCAGCCGTGGAGACCTTGCCGGACATATCCATGTCAAGCTCGCGGGCAATATCGCCCATTCCAATATCTTCATCCTCATCATCAAGATCGATTTCCTCATCATCTTCATCGAGGACGCTTACATCAAGACCGATTGCCTGCATTTCCTTGACAAGGACCTTGAAAGATTCAGGGACACCCGGTTCAGGGATATTTTCACCCTTGACGATGGATTCATAAGCCTTTACACGTCCGACAACATCGTCAGACTTCACGGTCAGGATTTCCTGGAGGGTATAGGCAGCGCCATAAGCCTCGAGGGCCCACACTTCCATTTCACCGAAACGCTGTCCACCGAACTGCGCCTTACCACCAAGCGGCTGCTGGGTAACCAGGGAGTACGGACCGGTAGAACGGGCATGGATCTTATCAGCAACCAGATGGTGAAGCTTGAGGTAGTAGATGCAGCCAACGGTAACAGGGTTATCAAACGGTTCCCCGGTACGGCCATCATAAAGGACTGTCTTGCCGCTGGGATCGACGCCAGCCGCTTCGAGGGTACGGGCCATATCATCCTGGCGAGCCGAGTCAAAGACCGGGACCGCGACAGGAACAGCGCCATCCACCGTTTCTGGCATGCCCAGTTCATCGAAATCATAGCCCGCTTTGCGCAGGTCTGCTTCGACGTTGGGGTCATGGTTGTCAATACGCATGCCCAGCGCGGTTGCCGCCCAGCCCAGATGGGCTTCAAGAATCTGCCCAATATTCATACGGCTCGGTACGCCCAAGGGGTTCAGTACGATCTGGACCGGTTCGCCATTAGGCAGGAACGGCATATCTTCGCGCGGCAGGATGCGGGAAACAACACCTTTGTTCCCGTGACGGCCTGCCATCTTATCGCCTTCGCCGATTTTACGTTTTTGAACGATGCTGACACGAACCTGCTTATTGACGCCAGGCGGCAGTTCATCGCCGTTTTCACGGGTAAAGACCTTGACGGAAATAATGATCCCGAATTCCCCATGAGGAACACGGAGGGAGCTGTCACGGACTTCCCGTGCCTTTTCAGCAAAGATGGCACGGATGAGGCGCTCTTCAGCAGAAAGTTCCGTTTCCCCTTTCGGCGTGACTTTGCCGACGAGGATATCGCCAGGACGGACTTCAGCACCGACACGAATGATTCCGTCTTCGTCGAGGTCCTTCAGGGCATCTTCAGAAACGTTCGGGATATCGCGGGTAATCTCTTCCGGTCCCAGTTTCGTATCGCGGGCATCGCAGTTATATTCTTCAATATGGATGGAGGTAAAGACATCTTCCTTGACGAGGTCTTCGCTGAGGAGGACGGCGTCTTCGTAGTTGTAGCCTTCCCAAGGCATATAGGCAGCAATGGCGTTGCGGCCAAGGGCAAGCTCGCCGTGATCTGTTGCCGGTCCATCAGCAAGGACCTGACCTTCTTCGACCTTATCGCCCTTAAAGACAATGGGGCGCTGGTTGACACAGGTACTCTGGTTGGAACGTTTGAATTTCAGGACATTGTATTCATCGATGCCTTTTCCATCATCACGAGTGATGAGGATCTTGTCACCACTGACATACTTGACCGTACCAGCGTGCTTAGCCAGGATGCAGACACCGGAGTCAACAGCGATCTTATATTCCATCCCCGTACCAACGACTGGCGCCTTCGGATTGAGCAGAGGTACAGCCTGACGCTGCATGTTCGCACCCATGAGGGCACGGTTGGCGTCGTCGTTTTCAAGGAAAGGAATCAGGGCAGCTGCAATGGACATAACCTGTTTTGGCGAAACGTCCATGAAGTCAACACGTTCCGGCGGAATCGCAAGGACTTCGTTCTTATCGCGGCAGGTGACGTGGGTATTCACAAAATGGTTGTCTTCGGTCAGCGGTTCGTTGGCCTGGGCAACAACATAGTTATCTTCTTCGTCAGCGGTCAGATAGACGATTTCATCGGTAACACGCTTATTGACTTTATCGACCTTGCGATATGGGGTCTCAATGAAACCATACCGGTTGATCACGCCATAGGCAGCCAGGGAACCGATGAGCCCGATGTTCGGACCTTCAGGGGTCTCAATTGGGCACATACGGCCATAATGGGAAGGATGGACGTCACGGACTTCATAGCCGGCACGTTCACGGGAAAGACCGCCAGGTCCCAAGGCGGACAGACGGCGTTTATGCGTCAGTTCGGCAAGCGGGTTGTTTTGGTCCATGAACTGGGACAGCTGGCTGCTGCCGAAAAATTCCTTCACAGCCGCTACGACCGGACGAATGTTGATAAGGGCCTGCGGGGTGATGACGTCAGCATCCTGGATGGTCATGCGTTCACGGATGACACGTTCCATACGGGACAGTCCAATGCGGAACTGGTTCTGCAGGAGTTCGCCAACGCAGCGGACACGACGGTTGCCCAGATGGTCGATATCATCCTTGCCTTCCATGCCATCAATGACATTCAGGAGATAGCCAAAGGAAGCAATGACATCAGCCGGCGTGATGGTGCGTACGGACGCTTCAATATCCTTCGTTACAATCATGCGTTCTGCATGTTCCTGGAACTTGACATAGACGATGGCATAGCCCTCATCGGCAAAGATACCGCTCTTTTCGATGGTATCGATTTCGGCATCGCCAATCTTCGTCCCTGCAGGAAGGACCACGGCACCTTTCGTGCCATCGGGGTTTTCAGCGCACAGGTCTTCAGCAAGGGTCTTGCCATGAAGACGATGACGCCAGCCCAATTTCTTATTGATTTTGTAACGACCGACATTTGCCAGATCATAGCGGCGATTGTCGGAGAAAAGGTTATAGATGAGCTGTTCAGCGTTTTCAAGGTTAGCAGGTTCACCCGGACGCAGCTTCCGATAGATTTCCAGAAGGGCATCATCTTCATTTTTCGTTGTGTCCTTGGCAAGGGTAGCAACCAGGTAAGGATGCTCACCAAAGACGCTGATGATATCATCATTTGTCGGCAGACCCATGACACGCAGGAGGGCCGTAGCAGACAGTTTGCGCGTCCGGTCCACACGGGCATAAATGATGCTGTTAAGGTCGGTCTCATATTCAATCCAGGCCCCGCGGTTCGGGATGACTGTGGTCCCGTAGAGGAACTTACCCATTGGATCCATGTCCTTGGCATAATAGACGCCAGGGCTGCGGACAAGCTGACTGACAATGACACGTTCTGCCCCATTGATGACGAAGGTCCCCGTATCGGTCATAAGGGGGAAATCGCCCATAAAGACAGTCGATTCCTTGATTTCGCCCGTATCTTTATAAAGCAGACGGACGTCTACGTTCAAAGGAGCCGCATAGGTTGCATCTTTTTCCTTGCAAGTTTCGATATCATACTTCGGATCGCCGATGGTAAAATTCTCGAAACTCAGTTCCAGGCTGTTTGTAGCATCCTTGATAGGCGATACGTCCTGGAACGCGTCATGAAGTCCTTCCCTGATGAACCACTCATAGGATTTTCTCTGCAAGTCAATCAGATGCGGCATCTTCAGGACTTCTTTGATTCTGGCATAGCTGTACCTTTTACGGTTGCCATTATGAACCGGCTTGAACAACATATGGGTTCTCACTCCTTTACATCCTGCAGGTTTTTTAACACAAAAAAACAAGGCCCACAATCAAAATGAATCTTTGATTAGCCTTGTAAAAACCAAGTTCCCTCAGTCAGCATTTCGTGCTCCTCTCAACCAAACGATCGGAACGCGATGTCCAACCACTGAGCACTCGCGAAACCTTATAATCCTGCTAGTAAATAAAATTTCATGGACTGATATTGTACCATGTATTTTAGGTTATTGCAAGGAGTTTTAAAGAAAAATATTTTTGTGAAATATGGAGGAAAGACCATGGTGCGCCGCCCCAAGCCTCCCTACTGGAGGGGTGGAACTTCATTCGCCCGGAAACATGCCGCTGCGCCCTTCCGCGGCTGCTCCAAAGCGGGCTTGGGACTCGGGCGAATCTTCCTCACTACCGCCTGCAAGGAGACGAAGCGCCGCTTCTCATCCATCACCAAAACGGGAAAATTATGTTGATAAATGCTTATGGAAATTTCCACACAACATGAGTGTTAATCAATTTTATCAGCGGCCCTGTCGTACACGAAAACAGTTCCTTTGCCTCCGCAGCCGCAATGGATTTATACGGGTGCGGCTGTAAGGGATAAAAGGACTCGCTTTCTGCTGTTTCACATCAGAAGACCGGCCTTTCCGGCAGAGGAAACTCCGACTGCTCCTATCGTTGCTGCCCTCTGAGTAAGCTTTCTGCACGAATTTTTCAGCATAAGAGAAAACGAAAAATTCGGCGACTCACTTACCCGCCCTGCACGATGTCCCACTTCGCTTTTCTAAGGCAGCGATGCGCTTACCGCCTTGGCAAAGGCAGATCGATGCGTTGCAGCAAGTTCAAAGGGGAAAGAGGGGACGCGAGTCGTTCCAAGCGCCATTGTTATCTTTCTATTTCAAAGGACCCACCTCTTACAAAAGCCGAACAGAAGATAAAAGCCCAAAACCGAACCTACGTCTACGTTCGGTTTTGGGCTTCTCTTACGTTTTTTGCCTTACAATCTTTTCCCTTCCGGTCTTTTCCTCCAATTGCTTTTTGCGAATTCGGTTCAGATGAATCCAGATGCGAGGAGCCCCCGCTTCCACCGACGACAGACCTGAGACGCCAGCAGTCCGCTAGCGCAGCGACGCGGGAGTTTCCTTGCGGCCAGAGGCCGGTACGTCTAGGAGGTTGGGCGCGCGGGCGACAAAGTAGATGGGCCCATATGGACTGAAGATTGCAAAAAGCTTCCGCGTTGATAAGCTGGGCGCTGGAAGTGACGACACATGGTTAGGAAAGGAAGCACCCAGACGTAAAAAATCCGCAAACGTGGGACGGTCCATCGTACGATAGGCCATGAGGCTATTATTTTCACAAAGTCTTTTTTAAGCAATGGCCTCACGTTCTTCATCAAATCAGCCCGATTTTTGGGCTGAGTAAAAATATATGCCCGACGTCTCCTTACGAGCGGCAAGCGAGGAACATTTTCCCTTTTGGATAGCAACCGTATCCGTTCCCGTGCAGTTGCCGACAAGCAAGTCTCCTGTGTACGTATTTTCATAAACTTCGCCTGTCGCGGGATCTGTCCATTTCCAATGCCAGCCATTGATACCTCCGGCCGTGATGTCACCATCATCAGTCGCGCTGACATGATCAGGACCCGCAATGGTACCGTACGTATGGGTTTCCGCATGGGTGACTCCCGTCTGAAGGCTCAATAAAACAAAAAAAGCAAGTATGCTCCGGCAAGAACAATACGTAGGTTTCATCAACTCCGCCTCCCCCCTTTCCCAGTAAATCAATATATTTAATGCTAATTATTTTTATTTCTATATTTATATTTTGTATTATATCATAAATATCTAGTAAATCATCGAATCGCGTCATATTAGTGGAAAGTAAAATCAACTTATCGAAAATTCATGATTCATACTAGATTTATATGCTATAATGACCGCAATCAATGATTTACGAAAGAAGGCATTCCTATGAAATTTGCTGCCATGGCGGGATCCTTTCTGCTTTCCTGCCTTTTCTTACTGCCTCTTGCTCCAGCTCAGGCTAAGACGAAAACGGGAGGAATCATAATTCATTCAGCTTATGAAAAAACAGCCACACATTCCCTTTCAGATCGTCTCTTCTTAAAAGAGGGAATCCGCTTATACACCGAGGGTCATTATGAAAGCGCACTCAAGATTTTACAAATTGCCTTTGACCGAGGCGACATGAAGGCAGGACGATATATCGGTCTTTGCTTTGAAAATGGATATGGTGTGGCTCCTGATGCCCAGTTAGCCGCCCATTGGTACCAAGCAGCCTCCCTTAGAGGAGATGTAACTGCTACTTATCTGTTGGGTACGCTTTACGAAAAAGGCAAGGGCGTTCCTCAAGACATACAAAAAGCCATGGACCTTTACCTGCAGTCCGCATACCGCAGCGACCATGTTTCAGCCCCCAGTCAGCTTGCCTTGGGACGCCTCTATGAAAAGGGGGAAGGCACGGCAAGGAATCTTTCAAAAGCCCGTTATTGGTACGCTCGTGCCAGTAAGTCCGGAAGCAAGGAAGCCGCAGCTGCACTTCTTCATGGGGAACACTAAAAACTTTCTTTGACGCCATCGGTATTCCCTCATCAAATGTTCCGCTTCAGGCGCCCAACATTCCCAAGAATAAAAAAAGACTGCCGCCTTGATGTGTACCCCAAAAACTGGACGCATATAAATTAGTTAAATGGCATTAGTGGA
>OAWW01001652.1_pt1 | contig 10734 bp, 9 predicted proteins | sample 1517191 | NCBI WGS metagenome assembly OAWW01 (sample SAMEA2580253, study PRJEB22360) | human gut metagenome | biome: human gut; feature: human-associated habitat; material: faeces | place: Denmark | collected 2008/2010 | reverse complement strand
TAACTGGTATCCGTCCCTGCCCCCATATTGTTTGCGACCCCGTAATCGATGGAATAATCAAACAAAATACATTCTCCGTTTTCCACATTGGCATTCTGGAAGTCTTCCGAAGAGACCACTACGTCCCCCTTGGTATAAATAGCCTTACCAGGTCCGTAACCGGTCACCACTACCCCTGCCTGGTTTGCCATCGTCAATTGGGTGGCCGGGTCTCCCAAACAAGAATTCAACACAACCAAACAAAAGGCCAAAACGCCATATAATACTGTTTTTCTCATTTCCATATACAAATTTGAAGTCGTATTTATCTTCCTCTCTTTATGGAGGAAACGCACAAAGGTACGAAAAAAAGGTTTATACGACAAAAGCCGGAAGATTAATCACACTCATAAAAGGAAAGCATGAATCGAGGCGGAGCTCATCCCACCCACAGATTCATGCCTCTTTTCCTAATTATTATGGCAAAATAATTAAAAACAAGTAAATAGCTACGGGAAACGGAAATAAAGAAAGGCAAAAGCCTACGGCTTCACAGTTCTCTTCCGGCCTATCCTCGAAGCCGTCGAAAAAATATGCGTTGCAGGTCTTCTGACTTACTTCCGGTATGAGCGCCTTCCCAACTCGCGTCAGTGGCATAAAAGAATTGCCCAATCCGTTTTGAAGCTTACAGCAGCGGGACTGTCCGGGATTTGCACCCGATTCCCTTTTAATCCTTTTCCGCAGATTGCGAAGCAGGAACAATGCATGGGACAAATATAAAGATATTTTCCATATATTTCTCATCTTCTTACAGAAAAAAGCTGAAACCGACTCCAGACCCGTTAAGCTTTGCGGTAAGCCTCGACAGCTTCCTGAACGGAGCCGTACATCAACAGCAGATGGCGGGATTGGTTATAGGGAAGATTCAATTCCTCGGCAACCATGCGGGTTCCACGGTCTATATTGACCATCCGGTTTCCTTTAACCCTACCCAATCGGATCATAACGGAGGTGGAGATCATGTTCAGGATCATTTTCTGCCCCGTGCCGGATTTCATACGGGAACTGCCAGTGACAAACTCCGGCCCGACAATCATTTCGATTGCGATATCGGCCTCCATCGCCATCGGTGAATCTGGATTGCTGGAAATGGAGGCAGTCAGGATGCCCTGTTCACGTGCTTTGCGAAGGGCACCGATCACATAGGGAGTCGTCCCGGAAGCAGCAATGCCGATCACGGTATCCTTCGTATTAACCCGGTGCTCCAACAATTCCTGCCAGCCGCGTTCCTCATCGTCTTCGGCATTCTCCACAGGATTCCGGAGGGCAGTATCGCCACCAGCTATCAAGCCGACAATCAGTGTGGAAGGCATCCCGAACGTCGGGGGGATTTCGGAAGCATCCAAAACTCCCAACCGCCCGCTGGTTCCAGCTCCCAGATAAAAGATCCGTCCGCCCTGCTTCATGCGGGGAACGATCTGCAAAACCAATTCTTCTATTTTGGGGATTGTCTCTCGGACAGCCAACGCCACTTTCTGATCTTCCGTATTGATATCTTCAAGCAAGTCCCGGACGGACTTCCGTTCCAGGTCGTTATAGAGAGAATTCTGTTCCGTTATCTTAATGAATGACATAGCTTATTACAATTTACACGTTGCAAAGCTACTAAAAATATCACATTTACATGTCGGTAAACTTCAAGCAAACAGGCTTACTAACTCGGATGTCTTTTCCCGTATCTTTCAACAAACCGCTTTGCTTGTCTATTTCGTAAACCTGCACGATATGACTATCCCGACAAGCGCAAAGCAGGAACTTGCCGTTGGGGGTGATGACGAAATTACGCGGATGAATACCGGTCAGCTGATAACCAATCTTTGTCAATTGCCCGTTTTCCAGATCGATAGAAAAAATCGCGATACCGTCACCTTTCAGACGGTTAGAGGCATATAGGAAACGACCGTCCGGTGTGATGTGTATATCGGCACTACCGGAGACATGTAACGTATCGGCTTCTACAAACCGGACCGGGGTCAGGTTGCCCTTGTCGTAATACATGAGAGCGACGCGGCCCGAAAGCTCGCTAATCAGGTAAGCCCATTTCCCGTTCGGATGAAAAACCGTATGGCGCGGACCTTCTCCCGCCGGCAAACTAAAAGAGGAAGGCGTCCCTTCCCGCAAACTCAAGCCTTTATCGGAAGCAACGATCTCGTATTTATAAATCCGGTCCGTTCCCAGATCGTTGGCATACAGATAGTTCTCATCCGGAGAAGCGTACACGCAATGCAGATGCGGGACCGCCTGGCGTTCGGCCCCCGGGCTTCCTCCTTCATACGCATATACTTCAGCCGGTAGCAAAGCTCCATCGGCCGAGATGGAGAAAACACTTATGCTTCCGCCGTTGTAGTTGGCCGTGACAGCCATCCGGCGTTTACTGTCCACCCAGATATAGCAGGGAGCGCTCCCATCCGTATGCTGCTCGTTCAGCAAAGAAAGCGTCCCGGTTTGCTTGTCAAACGAATAGGCACATACTTTCGCGTCCGGCACAGCAGTTTCACTTACCGAATAGACAAACTTGCCATCCCGACTCACTGTCAGATAAGAAGGGTCTTGAATGCCCGACAGGCTTTTCACCGGCACAGCCGTCCCTTTCTCCACATCGAAGCGAAACAGATTTATACCAGGGTCTGTAGCACCCGCATACGATCCGACAAACAAAAACAATTCACTATCCTTTTGCATACACGATGTTATTGCCATAATTAACACCCCCGCTAAAAAATACTTTAAATTCGACATACATGCATTATTATTAACCGGGAAACATATTTACTTTCCGCATTTATCTTTCAACCATTCAATACGTTCCGACTGCTGTTCCGGATATGTCCAGTGACCGGTTTCGAGGTAAAGATGCAAGTCCTTCACTCCCGGAATAACATTGTAGGCCGAATACATGGATGTCGGAGGACAAGTCACATCATTATATCCCCAGCTATACCAGCCCGGAGCGTTCACCCGGCGGGCAAAATTCACGACATCAAAGTAAGCGAGCGTTTCCACTTCGTTTGCCACAGGCTGCGCATTCCGGTAGTAATGCGGCCAGCCTCCCGCACGTTTATGCAGATAGCCGGCATAATCGCACAAGGCCGGATAGAAAGCAGCAAGAAACTTGATACGCGGGTCTAGTCCGGCCGTGACAATAGACAAGGCTCCTCCCTGGCTTCCACCGGTCACACCGACTGTATTTCCATCAAACTCAGGCAAAGAATAGAGGAAGTCCACAGCCCGCACGCAACCGAGATAGACCCGTTTGTAGTAATGCGTATCGCGATTATTCTTGTTCATTGCATTATATCCGTTCAATGCTCCAGCAGCCAAGTTGTTATACACTTCCTGCGGCATCGTCACAGGAACACCATGTATTCCAATCTCCAACGTAATGATATCTTCTCCCAAATTGAATCCGTTATAAGGACGTATACCCGCTCCTGGAACCTGGAGGACCGCCGGATATTTACCAGTTTTCTTCGGTACAATCAGAATGCCATATATACGGGAACCGGGGCGTTCATTCTGGAAACTGACATGATAGACATTCTGCGTAGAAGTGCATCTTTCCGGCAACAAAGTCATCTTGGGATCTAGCGGCTGCTTACGGGCTTCAGCGATCGCACCGGTCCAGAAAGCATCAAAATCTTCCGGATTGACCGTCGTCGGCCGAATCCTCGTTTCATCCACGCCAACTGTCGCCATCCCTTCATACTTCCGTCCGTCCACTTTGGCCGTCACCCTGCAACGCAAGAATCCGGGTTCATTCATCTTCGCTTTCAACGTTGTTTTTCCATCCGCCAAACGAACGTCTTTCTTTACAACCGTCGGAAAATATTCCGGTCCCAACTCATAATCGACAACTACATCTTTCAACAAATTCTCATTCTTGAAAACCTGTACCGTAAACTTGACTTCTTCCTTCGCCTTGCATTTCCAATCGATACGATCAGGCGAAACCACCACATTGACCAACTTCTGGGCCGGTTGTGCCAACACCAACGCACAATTACCCAACATACCCAGAAGCAAACACAATAAGAATAAAGATTTTTTCATGATAAAAACCGAATTAGATAATTTATTATTTATAAAACACAGTGATAGTGGATCAGACCTTGAACCGGACTTTGAACGATCGTTCCTAATCGAAGCTCGAACTCACGAGCAACATCTTTCAATATATCCTGATAATACCAAGCAATGGAGCCTGTCAGATAGACAGGATGCTCCCGGTAATCATACTGCATGACATTGCGGGTAAAGAACGCCCGGAAGCTATTGCTCACCAGATCACGTATTGCCGGTTCTTCTATATGCCGGAGCAAAAAAGGAGACAGGCTTGCCAAAAAACGATTCGGGAAAGACCCTTTATAAACCTTTTCCATAATGATGGCCGGTGTCAAACCGGACTCCGCCCCAAAAGCTGCCGGCAACTGGTTCTTCAACACATCCCCAACCAACAATTTTCCAAGTACGGCGCCACTCCCCTCATCACCCAAGACAAAGCCCAACGGAGATATGCTCTTGACAATACCCTTTCCGTCATACAGACAAGAGTTGGAACCGGTCCCCAAAATACAAGCAATGCCGGGGCTGTCTCCACAAAGGGCACGGGCGGCTGCCAGCAAATCGCTGCCGACCTCCACCGGGACCGGCAGATAGCGCGTGACAGAACGGCGTATAATCTCATTCTTTTCCGTGAATGCACATCCGGCACCATAAAAGTAAACGGCCCCGACAGAATCGGACTTCCTTATCCGGGGAATCAGATTGTCCCTTATCTCAGCCGAGATCTCCTCTTCCGTCTGGAAAAAAGGATTAATTCCTCCTGTCCTGATCCGGTCTATCTCCCGATTGCCGGACACAATACTCCAATCCGTTTTCGTGGAACCGCCATCCGCTATCAATATCGTTTTCGCCACCATACAAAGCAAATATATTTAGTTATTTCCTTGTTTCTTCTTCCCGAATTCGGGATCGATCTTCAGGCAGGCCGTGACAAGCAACGTCACCAGGCAACATCCCATCACCCACCAGAAGAAATTCTCGTAACCCATCTGTTCCTGCAACCAGCCGGCCGCCATTCCAGGAAGCATCAGGCCCAAAGCCATAAAAGCCGTACAGATCGCATAATGTGCCGTCTTATGTTCTCCGTCGGAATAATAAATCAGATACAACATATAGGCCGTAAAGCCAAAGCCGTATCCAAACTGTTCGATAAATACGCAAATGTTGACTATCCACAAATTATCAGGCAACGCACTGCTCAAATAAATAAAGACAGCGTCAGGAAGGGAAATTGCCAACGCCATCGGCCAGATCCATTTCTTCAATCCTCCTGCCGAGGCGGCGATACCTCCCAATATTCCGCCCAATGTCAAACCGATCGTACCGATCGTCCCGTACACCAGTCCGATTTCAGCCGTCGAAAGCCCCAAGCCACCCACTTCGCGGGGATCGACCAGGAAAGGCGTTACCAATTTAGCCAACTGGGCTTCCGGAAAACGGTATAACAGCATAAACAGAATCGCGACAAAGGCTTGTTTCTTTTTGAAAAAAGAGGCGAAAGTCGCGAAAAACTCTTTTAAGATTGTGGAAGGAGTCACCGTAGCCGATGGCTTATCCCCTTTCGGCAAAGGAAGTATATACCGGTGATACAGGAACAAAGCCAAAAACAGCCCGCCTAAAATAAAGAATGTAACAGACCAGGCAAGCGGGATATTCCCCGTACTGTTTTCCAGAAATCCGGCAAACATGACCAGCACACCCTGTCCGGCAATAATCGCAATCCGGTAAAAAGTACTCCGGATACCGACGAAGAAAGCCTGTTCATGCGAATCGAGAGCCAGCATGTAAAAGCCGTCCGCCGCAATATCATGTGTGGCGGAACTGAAAGCCAGCAACCAGAATACAGCCAATGAAGCCTGGAAAAAGAACGTCGTCGGGATCGTAAACGCCACTCCGGCAAGTCCTGCCCCGATCAATAACTGCATCGTGGCCACCCACCAGCGTTTAGTCTTCAGCAAATCCACAAAAGGACTCCAAAAAGGTTTGATCACCCAGGGCAGATTCAGCCAACTCGTATAAAGGGCGATATCGGTATTTGAAACTCCCAGGCGCTTATACATAAGGACAGAGACGATCATCACCGCGACATAAGGTATTCCCTGCGCAAAATACAGGGAAGGAACCCAAAACCAAGGAGACCGTACAGATGGCTTATCAGACATAGGCTTATATGATATCATGCTTCATCTCTTATTTTCCGGATGAGCTCATTCTCCTCATCCTCCGTAATACTTACCTCTTCCCAGACCTTTTCGAGGTCTGCAAATGTCACTTTCTTAAAGTCCTTTTCCAAAGGGACGACAAATAAACCGGCCATCTCGACCGTCGCCGGGCTGATGAGAATATTGGCATCTCCCTCGGCATAATAGCAGGATGGACGCAATTCCCGCCGGGGGAAGATACAGGTAATCCAAACATCATCCTCCCTCCAGGCCAACAGGTTCATCATTGGTTCGTAATCATCCGGTCCCATCGGCATCATGTCGTATAACAACTCGAAAACGGCCGCCGCCTCACCCTTATCCCTCGACACTAGGATAAAACAGACCGGAAGGAGATCGACTGAAGCATAGAAACCAGTCCGTTCACTTTCCCAAACGACCTGTTTCGGGAAGTTCGGCCAATTTCTCACAACCGGAAACTCCTCTTTCTTTCCAGCTTGGAAATGCATATGATCCGGAGCGGAAGCACCGCATTTCGGACCATTATAGAACAAGGCATAGTCAGATAAATCCGAAACGATGTCCAGCATATCCTCGTAATAAGGCTTTATCTGTTGCTTTTCATGCCAACGCAGGGGAACGGTCAGATGGTCCTCGAAAATAGGGTATGGATTAACCAGTATTTCAAACGCATCATTATACATCACTCCCTTTTGTTCTTCCGGCCGATGGCAGAAAAAACAGGGGCGCGCCAACAAGGATGCCTTGTCGATCTTAGCTGCGGAAGAACGAATCCGTTCCGGATTAAATTGAAGAATCGTTGTCCTGTAATCATCCTGGAAATAACGCGTCTGCACATTGGTCAAAGAACCATAATTCTCCCTTGCCAGTTTCCAATCCTGCTTTTGGTCTATCAGCAGGAATTCTATTTCTCGTTCCAAATCATTCATAAGCTTCGTGTTTTCATGGTTGCCGGCAACTTGTCCCGCAACACAAATGTAGTGAAAAAAGAATCCATAGTGAGCAAACGGCCAAAAGACCAAGAAGAAATCATTTGGGCGAATGAGCGTTCAAGGCAATCCGCGCCTGCAATTCCCAAGTACGAATACGGTCTTTGTAGGTATTATGTCCGTTCATTTTCACGACATCGAGCGCGGCATCCGAATTGTCTTCCCAGCGGCGGCAGAGGTAAAGGACATCATAGATGCGCCCGATACGCCAGGTGCGGGAGATACGCAGTCCCAAAGCATAATCTTCTCCATAGCTTGTATTCGGAAGGTTGATCCTCCGGAGCACAGGTGTATAAAAGGCACGGGGAGCTCCCAGACCGTTGATACGGAGCGCATTGTTACGTCCGTTTTCAAGCGTCCACTCCCGATGGTCGATGATGCCGGGCGGTATTTCGTTCATCTTGAAATCGGTCATCCGATAGGTTCCGACAACCATCGCGCAGTTCTGTTCGTAAAAAGCATCAACGATCTTCTGCAACGTATCAGGACCGCTATATACATCGTCGCTATCGAGCTGGACGGCAAACTTGCCACAAGCCGGATGATGCACACCCACGTTCCAGCAACCGCCGATCCCCAGATCGGAACGTTCCGGAACCAAATGAACCACACGTCCGTCTGCGGTATATTTTCCGATCGCTTCGGAAGTTCCGTCTGTCGAATGGTTATCCACAATGATCAGATTAAAGCGGAAGGTCGTTTTTTGTGCCAGCACGGAACGGATAGCATCTTCTATCGTACGGATACGGTTGCGGACCGGGATGATAACGGAGGCTTCCTGCTCGAAACCGCCAGCATCGAAGGTGACCGGTTCAAAGTCCGGGGCAAGATAACCGCCGACCCGTTTCAGGTAGGCCGTACAAACAGCTTCCATCTCGATCTGCACCGCCCGGTTTTTCGGATCAACATAATCGAACAACTTCTCTCCGCTCTTGCGGATATCCGTCTCCACTTCCGAGTACAAATATTCATTGACATGAACCAGTTCGGCCAGCTCCGAGACACGAAGGCGAAGGTCATACAGCCCGGCAAAACGGTAATCAGCATCCATCGCCCGGACCGCCTGCTTCAAAACGGACGAACGGAAAAACAGCAGGGAGCCGAAATCAAAATCATCACGCAAGCTTCCTTTCTGATAGTCTATGACAGGAGCCTGTTGGCTGTTGCCGTTTTTTAACAGGTAACGATCCGCATAAAGCATTCCGGCATTCGTATCGCCGGCAATAGCCAACAGGCGTTCGAAGGCGAACTGCCCCGGCTCGAATGCCGTATATTTGGTATATAATAATGTATAGGCCGTATCTGCATGTAAAGCAATCGTCCGGAAAGTAGCGGTACTGGCGGGCGAATCGATCATCAGCATCTCACAACCCTCGACCTCATCGGGAATCTTTTCCGTCGCTAACAAGTAGATATTCTTTATCCGGTCACATAACCCCAACGCTCTTACGGTTTGCCTGGCCTGGGGTAAAGAAAGGAACGGAATGAAGCAATTTATCATTTTCATAACGTAATTAGTTGATACCGGAAACAAAAATAAGGATAAAATATGAGCTTTTGCCGGAAGAGAAAAATATCTTTGTAAGTATATCAAAAATAAAACCAAGCTGGCAGAAGACCTTCAAGCATAGACGGCACAAGAGGCCTTATTTTCCCTCCTCGAAGATAAGACCTTTCGTTTGTTTTCTTTCGAGAGATGACGGGGTGAGCAAAATACGACCTTCGCTTTCCGCATGTACCGGCAGGCTCTTCAATCCGCTTATCCGCGAAAGCGCCTCACTCAGCAGCCTCTCGTTCGTATCTCCGAAGGGCAACAAATCATTTCCTATAACCAGTTCCTCGATCTTCACATCCGGTTCAAAACCATTTGCATAGTCAGCTTCGTGATCGGCATTATAAATGCGTAATGTAATCGGATGCAACAGCCAGCCATATTTTTCTTTGGTTCCGAAAGTGTTGCTGCCCACCCGCTTGCCAATCGTTTTTTCTCCTATGATCGTGATGTTACTACGGGTAAGATAAGGGATCAGGCAATTGATCACGGCCTCCGAAGCAGATGCGGTCACACTTCCTGTCAGCACGTAAATGCGTTTCAAGTCCAGATTAGCATTTCCTATTTCAGAATTTTTTCTCAACAGCAAAGTTTCATCACTTTTTGATTGCTTTTCGTTATGCTCCATAATACAGAATGTCTTACCCAAAGCATCGGCCGGAGCCAAAAGAGAGGTCATCAACTGCGCACAAGTGACCAAACCTCCCTGATTATATCGCAAATCCAATATAAACTCGTCCACATTTTCAGCCTTAAACCCGGCAAAGACCTGTTTCATCCGGTCGTCATAGATTGTACTTTCATCGTCCGGACCGGAAGAAAAACTGTTGTAAACCAAATAACCGACCTTCTTGCCACCCACCGTATAGACGGAATCTTTCAGAAAAGGCGTGTCTTCCACTGCACGGGAAGCTGCAACCGAAATAGTTTTTCTTTTATAAAAAGTGACCTCATTGCCTTTTCTTACCGCATCTGCCAATAAGAAAGTAGTTTCACCTCCGCTATAAAAAGCAGACAAGTTCGTCACATTCGGAGTCTCACTACCAACAGCAATAATCCAGTCCCCCCGTTCCAGTCCGGCCTCGGCAGCAGGAGAACCGGGCAAGACATATAAAACCCAGGCATAATAAAGGTTGCCGTTTTTATATGATGCAAACTCAAAACCATACGAATCGGACTCCGAAACAGATTTCGTCTCCTCTTCCTTTTTCTCTATCCGGGAAAAAGTGAGCCATCCGTCTCCGTATTTTACGCCATCCTGATCAGACAACAATGAATCGAAGAACTTATCTGGAGATTGTGAGAAGTTCAAATTTCCTTTGCCGGACATATCCTCATTCCACAAATAGTAATCCGCCATGATCTTATAGATCCAACCATTCGTACCCTCGTCGGAGAGATCCGGAACCTCATCCTCCGCCGTACAGGACGGCACAAGCAAAAGGATAGCCAGCAATCCCGCGAGGACGGCAAAACCATTGAGCACATTGAAGTTGGCCTTCCGGTACAACAAACGTTTGATGACCCAGTCAAAGCGAATAGGCCTATCCTGCAACACCCTTCTCTCCATCTCTTTCCTGATTTCCAAATCCGACTCTTCCTTTTTTGCTTTATTCACTATTACTTATGGCACAAATATAACCATTATTAATGAGTAAGCAACGAATCGAGAAGAATGTTCAAATAATAACCATCGACAAAACGGAGGCGTTTAAATATAAAACGACCTTTTTCGCCGGAAAAGATGCAAAAACAGGGCATAAAAACGCATCCAACACAGCGGATAAACATCCCCACACCCCCGCAAAGGCCTCGCGCAGACCCAGGTCTGCACCTCTCCCACACCCGGGCCTCCGTGGTGAGTACACCCGGGTCTCAAGCGGCTTTGCAAGCTGTTTTTGACAAAAGA
>OAWW01001651.1_pt1 | contig 10736 bp, 7 predicted proteins | sample 1517191 | NCBI WGS metagenome assembly OAWW01 (sample SAMEA2580253, study PRJEB22360) | human gut metagenome | biome: human gut; feature: human-associated habitat; material: faeces | place: Denmark | collected 2008/2010 | reverse complement strand
CAAGCGGGATTTCCTCTGTCACGTTGCAGGTGTTTCCACCACTGCCGCCTGTGGCATATTCCTGCCATTTCTCCGCATCATGGAGGTCGTTGTCGGGGTCACCGGTGAACTGCCAGGACTCCCAGCCGTCCGCACTTCTGAATATCATCACGCAGCCAGTGGTGAACACTTTCTCCCCACCGGTGCTCTCGTTGCCGGCAATGGTCTCCAACGCTTCAGACCAGTCACTGAATATACAGTCGGCATCACCGATAAGGCTGTTCACCAGCACCACCGGGTGGGTGTTGGCTGCTGCGATGGCATCATTCAGTTTTGCCGTGGCGTCATCGGCAAGCATGGCCGAATTGTTGGCCGTGAGTGCCGCACTGGAAGCCACACCTGCAGCATCTTTGGCCTGCTGTGCTGCTGTCCCTGCCGCTTTCGATGATGCGTCCGCCGTGGCAGCCGCCGTGTTCGCGGTCTTGGCCGCTTCCTCCGCAGGTTTCGCAAGCAGGGACACAGGCACGCGGACCACTTTCTCCCCTTGCATGGCCGGCAGTGAGTTCACGCTGTCAAGCGAGGTGACGGTTTCCAGCTCGTCCACGCTCTGACTGTCGGTCTTTATCTGGTTCAGGACTTCCTGAACGACTATTTTCTTCTCCTCGTCTGTCATATCATTCGTTGTTAGGGTTATTATCCAACTGCTCGTTCAGTCCGTCTATGAAGCCGGGCACGCAAAGACGCTCGGCGACAATGCGCACAAGTTTCACCTCGTCATCAGTGTAGTCCGCCTCGCCCTCACTCCCGTATATCTTCATGGCGAGGGAGTGCGCCTTGATGCCGTTCACGTTGTTGTATATCATGTCCGCGAAAGACTCGCGTACATCCATTGTCCGTGCTGATTTGTGATTCACTGCCATGTAAACATTGAAATGCTGAAAATCTATCTTCATATTATGATACATTAGTTATTATTCCGTTCTCTACCGTCACAGTTTTACCCTTGAATCTTCCAGACCAGCCGTTCTGTGGCCACATTCTGTCCGCCTGGATAGTACCGCCCGTTACAATTATATCGCCTGCGTTGACAAGTATGTCACCGTCAAAATACCCCGCGCACATGGTATTGCTGTTCGGGAATGTGGGGGTGCTCCTGCAACTTCCGTAAATTCCACTGCCGCCCATCGGGGCAAGCCCGGCGATGGCGTTGCTGAACATGTCCGCCTTGATATACACGCAGGTTTTCCTGCTCCAGGTATCGTCATAGCCAAGCCTTATCTCAGCCAGGCTGTCGCTCCATTTCATGCAGGCGTTCTGAATATCAAAGCCGCCCACTTTTCCGCCGTCCTCGACGAACACCTTGCCGTATATCGTCGCATTCTGCGTGACGATGCTGCCGTCCTCCAATATCTTGAAGTTGCCGTTGGCCGTGACGATTCCCTCCAATTGTATGTTGGCGGCCTTTATCTTCACACCGTCCTGACCCGCTCCGACAAATGATTTCAGATTACCGTCCCCGTCGATGGCGTACAGACCCGACACCTTGGAAGTGGTGATAAGCCCTGTCTCCTCCAGCATGTTCTCGTCCTTGTCGAACACGGCAGCGGAGATTTTCACAAGACGCTCGCTCTGCTCGAACAACGTGCGGTAGCGGTGCGTCAGCGCCTCGTACTTGTCGGTGCTGAGCACCAGCATATACATGTAGATGTCACCGTCAAACTCCAGACGGAAGTCGCCCGTTCCGTTCCACAGGCCGTTTCCGGTATATTGCACATAGCCTTCGGTCTCCGCAATCTCCTCGCTTATCTCCATGCTGTTGAAGTTGGCGAAGCCTGTCTTGTCCACATTCTCGAAGCGGACCTTCAGCGTGCCGACCTTGGCACAGCGGTAGAAGAATGTCAGATACACAGGCAGGGCCTCTTTCTGCCCCTCGTCATTGGTCGGGAACGTGGGCACATAGCGCAGGTTCCCGTGTTTCTGCAGTATGTACTTGTTGCGTATGCGCACCACCGTGCGCCCCATGTCCGTGACCACGCTTGCGCCGTCGCCTTTTTTGGAGAGCACGTTGCCGTTGGCCCATATCCACTTGTTGCCGACAAGGAAGAACACGGTCTCGTTCTCGGAGTTCCATTTCTCCAGCCCCGATGTGAACGTGGGGTTGTTCAGGTAGCCTTTCTCGCTCAGGAAGTCGTTCCGCACGCTGTCTATCGCGCTCTGCACCTTCCCCTCCGTTATCTCCAGCTTGGTCTTGATGTCCTCGCCGGTGGAAAGCAGGAACGTGCCGCGCAGATACACGTTGTCGGCATACAGGCCGTTGCCCTTCGGCTGGTTATCCAGTGGAAAGCGGTCGTCCTTGATGTCGTTAAGGTTGCCGAGCCTTGCACGCAGGGCGTGGTCAAAGTTCTTGGCGTTCACTCCGTCCAGCACGTCCACTCTCGGGTGGCCGTCCTCCGAGGCGGAGATGAGGACGAGGTTCTGGCGGTTCGCCGTCTCGGTGTTGCCCATAAGCACACACTCGTCGCCCTCTTCGGGCTGTGCGGTCTCAAACTCGGATTTCTCCACAAGTATGCCACCATTCGCGATGCCGGCCACTTCCACCCAGTAGGCTTTCTGCGACGTGCCGGTGAACACCTGGCAGCGCATCAGGTCGTGCGCCACGAAGGTGTTCTCCTGCTCGAAGGTGATGTGCCAGTAGTCGCCCTGCTCCCGCACCGTCTTTATCTTGCCGTTGGCCGCGCTGACGCAAATCTGTCCGCCCACGCTGCGCACCTTGTTTATCAGCAGTTCAAAGACATTCATCACGCGCCTCACGGTTATCTTGTCAACTATCAGGTGCGACAGCAGGTCCTCGTCAAGGCCGATTTGCCAGCCGTTGCCTGTCATGCCACTGCCGCCATAGTTGGCGCTGCGCAACAGTTCGCGCACCACAAGGGTGAGCAATTCGGCATTGCCCTTGCCATCGATGCGCCCATTCTCTTCCAGTCCGATACCGATGCCTTCCTCGAAAGTGATTTTCTTCTTCGCACGGTCGTTGCGTTTCTTGCTGATGAACTCCTGCTGGCTCCGTCTTGCGGAGAAAATGTTGTTGTCGGTCGGCTGCGTGTCGTCCCACGAGCGTATGATGTCGGGCAGGGCCACGCCCTCTGTCCTGGACTTGGTATAGTTCTTCAGCTCTCCGATGCTGTCGTTCACCTTGTCAAGCGCGCCTGTCTGCAGGGCGTCGCTGATTTCAAGGTCCATCTGGCTTGGCAGGTTCGCCTTGCGCGTTATCTTGGTGATACGGCTCTGCCGGTAGCCGTTCTCCGGGAAATACTTGTCGCTCACAAGCCGGACACGCCTGCCGACATGGAGCACGGCATTGTTCTCCTCCACCCACACATGGTCGGTCGGAGCCTTATAGACGCTGATGTCCTTCCAGTGCTCGGCATTGTACTTCTCCACCGCATTCAGGAACTCCTCCTCCGCTATCGGGTAGTACTCGTCGGGCATGCGCACGTTCCACAGGATATAGTGGTCGCCCACTTTGGGCACGAGCTTTCCTCCGGGCAGCTGGGTGTCGTCGTCATACGGCCAGATGGTGATTATCTCGAACTCGCGTGTCTTGCTGTCGAAGTTCACCTCGAAATAGTGGTCGTCATCGGTACCGAGCCCGGCAAGCTCACCGTCCTGGAACGAGACGCGCTTGGTCTCGCCTGCCAGTTCATAGTCGTTGGGATCGAAGTTCAGCATGTCGTCCCTGAAGTAGTAGATAGTGAACGCGTTGCCGTCATCGTCCTTGACATTCTCGCTGCGCACACTGCTCACCTCACCGGTGCGTCTTGGATAGATGCCGCTGAACGCGTCTTTCTCGTAGTGGTCATAGATGCCGTACTCGTCGGTGTGCAGTTCCACATACTGGCGGCCGCCGGGCAGCATCAGACGGCCGTGGCCGTATTTCTCCGCATCGATGTTGCGGGTGCTGCCTATCGGGAACCGGCGCGTGTAGAACTTGTTGGTGTTGTCAGTGTCACGCTCCAGGCTCGTCAGTCCGTTGCCGTACCCCAATATTATTTCCTCGCCGTGCTCGCATCTGCAGATGTTCACGGTCTGCCCTTCCACCCACCACTCGGCACTGCCGCCCACTTTCTCGGCTATCTCCTTCAGCGCCTCGTCGCAGTACTTGCCCTCGTAGTCGATGACAATGAGGTCGGTGCCGTCCACCTGCCCCACCTTCCAGTCGGTGGTGTGCCCCATGCCGTTGTTGATGCACTTCACCACCATCGCCACATGCTCTCTCGGAGTGGCGGTGAGGGTGAACATGGGCTCGGCATTGTTGTCTGTGGTCTCCAGCACGAGGAAACGCTTTATCAGGCTCTCGATGCCGTAAAATTTCACGTCATACGACCACTCGCCATCGCTCTTCTGGGCAGGGGCGTATTTCTCGGTGAGCCAGTAGCGCTCGCCCTCAAAGTCCACATAGTCGTTCACATCGAGGGGTATGTGCTCGTAATGGGTGAAGGAGAGCGTCAGCACGTTGTCGCCCTGAACCTCCTTCTGCTGGGTGCTGCCGTCACCGGGCGAGATGTCCGTCCGGGCGGTGCCGTATTTGTCGTATATCGTCAGAACCATATAGGAATGCTGTTTGAATGTCATTAGATGATGGGGACAGGCTCGCGGAACTTCACCTTGAACTTGCCGGCGTTCACACCCTCCTTCCACAGGTAGGTGAGCGGTGTGAACTTGGGGCTCTCGCTGTATTTCACATGCAGGGTAAGGTCAAGCTGCGTGAATACGATGTCCAGCCAGCCGCCCTTGCCATGTTTCAGGAAATTGATGAACGAGAAGTATTTCCGCAGCCAACCCGCCTGTGTCTTGTCATACAGGGCGAAGTTGAGCGTGATGTCCCTCGGCTCGTTTCTCGGTGTAAGCGTGGCGGAGTATTTCTCGCCCTGCTCCTCGCGTATGTTCACGGCGGTGTCCTTCTTCGTCTTGCTCGGTGTGAGTATGGCGGTGAGGTTATCCATGCCGCCACGTTTGTCCTCGACGAGGAACACGCCGTATTCTTTCCAGATGTCGGTGCCGTTCACCAGCACCAGCCCTCCAAGTATCTTGTCCATGTCATTTTACTTTTAGTCCGTCCCTTACTATTTTTCTGATGTCCTCCTTTATCTCGCCAAGATGCCCCGCGCTCGTGCCGGTGTTCTCGGCAATCCGGGCAAGGTGGCTCTCGGCAAGGTTCATGCGGTCGGCCACGGTCTCCAGACGCTCGTCCATGCTTGACCAGTGCTGCAGTCCGCTGGTGAACATGCCCTCCAGTTTCGTGCCCTGGTCCTGCGTCATGGCGGTAAAGCCTCCGGACTTCGCGCTCTGGCTGGTACCGCCCGTGTCCTCGTAGCCGGTGACCTTCGCCCACTCGTCCCTGCGTTTCAGCCCTTCCGCCACTATCTCGTCATAGCGGCGGTTGAAGTCCTCGATGTCCTTTTCCGTCAGCTCGCCGTTCTTGTCGGAGATAAGCTGTGCCCAGTCATCGTACAACTGCTTCAGCTCACCGTTGATGAGGTCTTCCATGGAATAGCTCAGCAGGGCTTTCTGCATGTCCGTGGCGAAGTCCTCGGCAAAGTCCTTGGAGGTTTTCTTCATGTCCATCAGGTTGGAGATGAAGCTGTCCTTCATGCTGTCGAAACTTATCTGGGTGATGGTCTCGCGCCAGCTGTCGGTCAGTTCCTCTATCTTTCCTGCCTGGTCCGCGTAGTCCTGCAGCTTGTCCAGCACATCATTTCCATAACCGCCCTTGCCGGTGTTCTTGATGTACTCGGCTATATCCACATTGGAGAGGAGTTTCTTCATCTCCTCCGGTGTAAGGCTCCAGATGCTGCCGTCAAAGTTCTCCTTCACGTTCTGCCTTATCCATGCCGTCTGGTCATCTGAAAAGCCGTTCCAGTAGTAGTTCCAGCTGTGGTGGTGCTTCCAGTAGCCTGCCTGTGCCTGCGCGATGCCCAGGTAGTTGGCGTTGGTCTCCTCCTGGTTGCGCTTGGCCTGCTCGTAGGCATCGGTGGCTTTCTGACCGTAGCTTTTCTCCATCACATCGGTCAGGTCCTCGATGGCGTTCTGCAGGAGTTCCGTGCGCTCGGTCAGATTCTCTATGGTCTTCTTCACCTCTTTCTCGTTGCCGTTCAGACCGAAGAGGTCGTCTATGCCGAACCACCCGGCAATGCCGCTGAGCAGCCCCTGCACGATGTTGCCTACGTCCTTGATGACATCGATGATGATTTCGGGAAGTTCCTCCACCACCTTGTTTATCGTATCGGCCACCTTGTCAAGCAGGTCGTTGATAAAGCCTTTCGGGTCATCGCCCAACGCGTCGAGTATCTGGAGTATGGCACCGACGATGCCGCCCACCTTTCCGCCCAGCTCGCCCAACGACTTGCCGATGCCGTCAGAGCCTTTGGAAAGCGAGGTGATAAGTTTGGTGATGCCGTTGGCAAAGCCGTACAGTGAGCCGTCCGACATCTCGTTCAGGTAGCCGGTGAAATTCTTGATGCCCTGCGCCGCCGCGTTGGTGTTGTCGGTGAGGGTTTTCCGTGCCTTGTCGCTGGCCTCCTGCGCCTCGTTCTGCGACGCAGCCGTCGCATAGACCTTGCCCTGCGCTATGTCCACCGCTTTCTGTGCGATTTCCTTTGAGGCATCGTCGGTGGCATCGGCAAGGTCTTGCTGCGCCTGTTCCAAATCGGTCACGGCCTGCGTGTGGGCGTCTGTTTTCTCGCGGAGCGTGCGCACGCTGTCCTGATAGGCCTTCACGTTCTTGGCAATCGTGTCCCATATCTTGAAGTTGAAGGCGCTGGTGCTGTTGCCACCGGTCTCGTCCTTCAGTTTCGCCTGTAGGTCGGTATATACCTTCTTGTTTTCCGCCGAGAGTTTCTTGAACTCGGAGGTCTGCATGTACTCCTCTATCTTGGCGAGTGTCTCTTTCGCAACGTCTTTGAGCACGTTGCCGACACCCTCGAAAGTGGTGCTCCAGTCTATGTTCAAGGCGAGGTTCTGGGCATTGGTCTGACTGACGGCAGCATCACGCTCCTTTTCGAGCTTGCGGACTTGCCACCGCTTTTCCTCCGCCGTGCCGTCGCCCTCGTTCACCTCGCGTATCTTCTCGGCGTATTCCTTGGCGATGGCGTATTTCTGCTCCTGGAGCGTACCATACTCGCGCAGGTAGTCCACCATGGCCTGGAGCTCGTTCTTCAGGGATTCCTTGTCGATTTCCTCCAGACCATTGCGCTGTTCCTCCTGTGCCAGACGAAGCCGTTCCGCAAGGGCTTCGCCCTGCTCCTCCGTGAGATTTCCACCCTGCGCATCGCGCCACTTGGCCTCCTGCGCCTTTATCTCGGATTCCTCTTTCAGGTAGTTGAACTTTATCTGCCGGATTCGCTTGGCACTGCCCTCAGCCATCTGGTCGATGCTTTCCTGCTCGTTCTCCTGACGGAGCCGCGCAAGTTCCTCGGCCCGCTTTTGCTCGGCCGCCTTCTCGCGCTCCAGTTCTTTCTGCCGGTCCTTGTCTCCGTTGCCACCAGTCGGCTTGTGTTCGGGCTTGGAATGGCCGCCGATATTGCTGTTCTTGCCTATCTCGCCCATTTCCTTTGTCAGGTCCTCCGCCTGTTTGAGCAGGTCGTCACGGAGTTTCTCGGCATCGGCGATGGCCTGCTCCTTGTTCTTCTCATTCTCTTCCTTGATGATGGCCGACGCGTCTATCTGGCCGTTGGTCTCTCCTTGCGCAAAATAGAGGAGAGACTTCTTGAACCACCCCATGGAGCCATCGACATCATCTGCATCGGTCGCCTTCAGCTTGTTCACCTTGTCGTCGGCTTCCACGGCCTTGTTGACCAGTGCCTGTGCCTTGGCCTGCAGGAAGAGCATCTGGATATAGTCGGCCGCTTTCTGCGTGAGGACATCGTACCACTCGGCAACGGTGTCATAGTAGCCGAAAGCCTCGCCGTACTTGCGGTTCAGTTCCTCGGTCTTCTTCTTTTCCTCCTCCTTGCTGCCGGTGAACTCCTTCAGCTCGCGAATGGTGTTGTCTATCTCGAAACGGGTCTTTATCATCTGCGCCCTGCCCTCGCTCTCCACCTCGATGAGCTCCTGCGCCTTCTGCCGTGCCTCCTCCTGCGCATCGCTGTATTTGTTGAACAGGACTATCAGGCCGGTGATGACGGCGGACAGACCCAGCGTGAGGGTCGCCATGAGCGCAGACGCCGCTGCGGTGGAGATGCCGAGGGCTGCCGCCAGCCTTGTGTTGGCCGCCGTCAGCAGGTTCTTCATCTTCACCACCGTCACCAGTCGGAATGCGGAGTCTTTGTTCAGGGTGTTGAACACCTGCTGCAGACCCATCGTGACGGCCATGACGGACTGCACCCTCGCCTGTATCTTGGCAAGGTTCTCGTTTTCGGAGGCGAACAGGGACACGGCACCGGTGGCGGCGGTGAACATGCCGGACAGACCGCTGATGCCGGACATGAAGCCCTGCAGGTTGGCATCATCGTTGGAGAGTATCTTGGTCTGGGTATGGAGGTCGGCGATGGTATCGGACAGCAGGGCTGCCTTCTCCGCCATCTCGCGGTACTCTTCTGTGTCCTGCTTCCCTTCCAGACGCATCTTGGCCATCGCGTTCTGCAACTCGCGCAACTGCATGGCCAGACGCTTGTTGCTCTCCCGGTTTTCCTCCTGCTCGCGTGTGAGGCTGGCGAGTATCAGCTTCTCTTCCTCCAACGCTTTCTTGGCGGCGTTGAGTTCGGCAAGGGCTGCGGACTGGGCGTTACCGGGGGCTGCGTTCTTGTAGGCTTTCTCCAGCTCCTTGATACAGGACGTGGTGTACTTCACCAAGTCCTTGCTCTCGGCGATACGCTCGGCAAGGGTCTTCTGCGCCACAGCCGCCGTGGTGCTGGACTCGGAGAGCTTGCCATGCTCCTTCTCTAAGTCGGACACAGCCTTTTCCGCCTGGCGGTGTTGTTTCTCCAGATAGACGAGGGTGTTCCGCTCCTCGTCCAGCACCTTACGGCAAGCCATGACATCGGCGACGAGTTCCTTCTGGGCGGTACTTGGTTTCATGCCTGCAAGCTGCCTCTCCATACGGCTGAGGTCTGCGGCCACGCCGTCAATGACCTTGTGCTGCTCGGCTATCTTGGCGTTCACCAGCTCGGCCGCTTTCTTGGCATTATAGATGAGGGTGTCGATATGCGCGTTGGCATTGTCGATACCGTCACTCAGTTTGTCCTTCATCAGGAACTCTATCTCTACGGGCTTGCTCATGCTTTCAATTCAGTTTACTTTGGAAAAATCCTGCTATGTCTTCGGCTTCCTCCTCGGCGGTCTTGCCGCTGTCGGGTCTGCCTGCTTTCTTCTTGATGTAACGTGGGGCATCGCACAGCATCATGATGAGGGTCTGGTAGTTCACGCCGTGGAGTATGTAGTCCACGCTCCAGCCTGTGGCGCTGGCTATCTGCCACACGAATCCGAAAGGGCTATGGGAACCTTCATACTCGGTCCTTAACTCCCCTTCTTTCCTTGGCTCAGCCTCAGCTTCATCGGGTTCGTCCGTTCCGCGGATCTGATAATACTCATAAAAGGGTCTGTGCCCATCAGCCGCTCGAACTGCTCGGTGGCGGCCACCTGGTACCGGTACGCCACAAAGTTGCGCACGAGCCATGCGGTCAGCCCCACAAGCAGATGGCGGGATATATATCCCCTGCACACGGTGTAGGCGATAATGCGCGACAGGCATTTGCCGTGTTTGGCAATGAAACGCATCTGCCCCAGCTTAGGCATAGTCCGCACCTCTTCTGCCGTTATGTCCATCTCCAGGTACTGCCGGCCGATTTCTATCTGCCCTGCCAACGTGGGGCGTTTCATGGTGACGCGCACCTTCAGCGGTTTCTTGCGGAACGGCAGTCGTATGTCCTTAAACGGCACGGAGACACCCCTGTCAAGGAGTGCCTCCGCCGCTTCTTTTTCGAGTGCTCGGTTCATACGCTACTCCCCTGGTTTAGTGTCGGCCACATCATAGGGAGCACTGCCGTCGTCTGGCGCGTTCACCGTCAACTGACACTCTATCTTGGAGACTTCGGTCAGGGTGAGCTTGCCACCAAGGTTGGCCATAAGGGTGGCACTCGGTATCGTCACGGTCTGACCGCTCTTCAGCTGAATCTCACACTTGTCACGGAGTTCCACAAGGTCGGTCGGGGCTTTCCAACCGGTATAGGCTCCTTGCGTGCCGACAAGCGTTCCACCAAGGGCGAGTTGGAGGTTCTCGTAGTCCAGCTGTATGAGGTTGAACGTGGGGGCTATAGTGCCGTTCTTCGTGACAAGAGTCAGCACGGGGGCACCGGGCACCTGCTCGGCTTCCACATCCACTTTCTCAGGCTTGGCTCCACCCCAGTCCCAGCTGCCCTTCTCTATATAGCCGACTGTCTTGTCACCAAACTTTACGACACCGATGCCGTACATGAATTTCTTACTTTCTGCCATATTTTTCTTGTTATGATTGTTAATACTGTGCCGGTCGCCACTCCGACAATAAAGGCAATGAAAAGCATCTTCCACGGATTTGAACTGCGTTCTTTTTCCGTTCTGGCTTCATTCTTCTGCTGATCCAATGCTTTCTTGTAGCTCGCCATCTGGCGCTCGTAGTATTCGCACTGGCGTTGCAGGCTGGCGCAGGAGGCATACCCCCCAATGGGGCCGCCTTTGTTCTGCACGGTCGCGCTGGCTCTGCCGTTCTTGGCGCGGTACTC
>OAWW01001645.1_pt1 | contig 10787 bp, 7 predicted proteins | sample 1517191 | NCBI WGS metagenome assembly OAWW01 (sample SAMEA2580253, study PRJEB22360) | human gut metagenome | biome: human gut; feature: human-associated habitat; material: faeces | place: Denmark | collected 2008/2010 | reverse complement strand
TTGTCGATAATTAGTACAGCCGTATCTACTGTCTTAGGCATTTTTATGACTCCTCTGCTCTGCAAGTTGCTGGCAGGACAATATGTTGATGTAAATGCATGGGGGATGTTTCTCAATGTGGTTCAGGTAGTATTGATTCCTGTATCATTGGGGGTCTTTATAAAGTATAAATTTCCAAAGTTTGTAGAAAAGTTGGGGCAAACCGGTCCTGTTGTTTCAACATGGGCTATTGTTTTCATATCCGGTGCTATTATTGCTCCCGCTATGGTTGACGGAAAAGAACTCTTGTTTCAATATGCTGGTCAATTAGCCCTTGCCGCATCATTACTCCATTCGCTGGGCTTTGGCCTTGGCTATGCTTTTGGGCGAATCTTTAAGTATGATAAACCTATGTCAAAGGCTATCGCATGTGAAACTGGCATGCAGAATGGAGGCTTGGCTGCGGTACTTGCTCGTAATAGTTTTCCTGCTTTTATGCCGCTTGTAGCTGTGCCTGCTGTATTTTGTTCGATCATGCAAACTGCTATCGGAGGAATATTAGCTACTATCTGGCGTTTTACATCGAACCCTGAAGAACTTGAAGCATCCAAACATTGATATGGGAACAAGAAAAAATATTTATTATTGGAAGTGTGATCGTCCTTCGGCCTTTTTTGCAATCAAAGAAGGTAATGAGGGGAATGCAAAAGAGGTTCAGGAAGAACTGGGGGTGTTACTAACCAATTATTTCGGAAGCGAACATTTTTCTTTATCCTCAGCTGGAGGACAAGGAAACCATCTAACGTTTTTAGCTTCAAGGAATAATGAAAGCTACTTCGTGAGAGTTGAGAACGGACCGGAGAAAGATGACTATATGGAGGTTGAAACCACCATTATAAATAGAGTGCATGATATTGGAATTCCAACCCCTAACATATACGCTGTAGATTCATCTCGCATTAAATATGATTTTGCCTGGCAGATTATGGAAAACGTCGAATTCTCAGATTTGAATAGGATTTATAAATCTCATAAACTGCAAACGAGAACTGTGATGCGTGAACTAGGTACTTATATAGCCCGATGGCAAAGTATTTCAACGGACGGTTTTGGGCCATACAATTCTGATATTTTGCGTGTCGACGGACGTTTAGAAGGACTGCATTCCACTTATCGTGACTATTATATGCTGAATATAGAGAAGCATTTTGATTTCTTGGTGCAGCACAGTTTTCTGACAAAGGAGAAAGCTGATAGCTTTTTAGGAGCAGTTGTGGCTAATTTGAAATTCTTGGATATTTCACGTGGATGTCTTGTACACAAAGATCTGGCTTTATGGAATGTGCTTGGTACGGAAGATTGCATAAAGGCTGTGATTGATTGGGACGATACTATTTCAGGAGATCCTACTGATGATATTTCACTTATGGCTTGTTTCCACTCAAAGGAAGAGATGAAATAAAACCTCTGCCGGAGAATTTCATACCACGTTTTTGGCTACATCTGATGCGTAATATGCTGTTTAAGGCTGTGATAAGGGTTGGGGCGGGATATTTTAAAAAAGATAGTAACTATTTTCTGATAAATTCGGGATCTGAAGGAGGTCTGGGATTGCATAATTTTACATTGAGTAGATTAGAACTCGCATATGAAGGGCTTACAGAGCTGAAAAGTATGGATGACTTGTGAAGAAATAAGGTAATAGCGAATTAAATTAATAATTTACGTATGAAACAGAATATAGAAAATAAGGCTCGTATACTTGGTAAAGGTACGTGGATTTCATTAGGTTCCCCCATTGTTACCGAAGTAATATCGATGATGCAGTTTGACTGGTTGCTGTTCGACCTTGAACACGGCTTCATGCAGGAGCATGACATTCTGCCTAATCTGATGGCTGTAAAATCAAGTGGTACAAAAGTGATTGTACGTGTAAGTGAATTCCGTAGTGGACTTATTGCGCGTCTGCTGGACTGGGGAGTTGCAGGTATTATGATGCCGCATGTTTCTTCATCTGAAGAAGCTGCCCGGGTGGTGGGTGCAATGCGTTATCCGCCTTTCGGGAAAAGAGGATTCTCGAGTTCTTCCCGGTCGTTTGGATACGGGGAAAATGCTCCCAGGAATATCACAGAGTGGGAACCACCTTTGTTTATTGCTCAGATTGAAAACTACGAAGGCGTACAAAATGCTAATTCTATAGCGGCAACAGAAGGAGTGGATATGCTTTTTGTTGGTCCGCGTGATTTGCGTCTTGATTTATCAGTCAGAAAGAGTGCTGATGAAAGAATACCTTTTCAGGAGGCCATTTCTTTAACTGTTAAAGCAGCTATATCCTCCGGTAAACAAGCAGGGATATTGGTCTCTCCGGAAGAAGATATTTCTGCTTTTGCTATAGGAGCTGATTTGGCTGTATTACGCTCAGGATACAAAAGAATTAAAGTCTGATAAGAAAGTAACTTATATTTAAATTTATATTGCCATGAAAAAACTTAATATTTTGTACACAATGTTTTTCATATTTTGTGCCACTCATACTGTAGTCGCGCAAAACCAAGAGCTTATACGCATTTCAGACAGTTTGGCTATGATACCGCCGCTGGTTAATACCAATCCTGGTAAAAAATATAATGCCAAGAATTTGGATTATGGTATGACTATAGGAATAGAACGTACGCCGGGCGGACGTATCTGGGCTTGCTGGGTTGGTGGCGGAGATAATGCGAATGCTTTTTTTGTGCTGGCTTGGAGTGATGATGAGGGCAAAAAGTGGACAAAGACAAAAGTAGTTATTGATCCTCATGATGAATCACTGCCTCTTAAACGCAGAACTATTGTAGGCCAATTATGGACAGATCCGCTGGGACGCCTTTGGCTCTTTTTCGACCAGGCAATGACTTACTATGACGGACGTTCCGGTAACTGGTATACGCTATGCGAAAATCCGGATTCTGAGAATCCTGTATGGTCAGAACCTGTTTATTTAGGTATTGGTTGTACACTCCAAAAACCGACAGTGATGAGTAGTGGTGAGTGGGTACTTCCTGTAAGTATCTGGCCTCGTAGTCGCATGGACATATTGTTAGAAAAGGGGTGGAAGGAGAATCCTTTGAAGGGTGCACATCCGGAATTAGATGCTAAACGTGGTGCTCACCTTATGGTATCAACAGATCAGGGAACAACATGGGAATTCCGTGGAATGGTGAAATATCCCTCTCCCAGTTTTGATGAACATCTGACAATAGAGAAAAAAGATGGTAGTTGGTGGATGACGGCACGTACAGGCGTAGGTATCTGGCAAAGTTATTCTACTGATAAGGGATTCACTTGGACAGAGCCCGAAAAATATCAGGAGCATGTCAATTCACGCCATTTTATTTTACGACTTAAGTCAGGCAATCTCTTGCTTGTACGTCATGGTATGCCTGATGAGCAACTTAAGTCTCGTTCTCATCTTCGTGCTTTTATTTCTACAGATGATGGCAAAACCTGGTCGGGTAATTTACTGCTTGATGAACGTTCCGGAGTTTCATATCCCACAGGGTTCCAGACACCAGACGGATATATTTATATTTCGTATGACCATCAGCGTACTCGTGAAGGCGATGTACTCATGGCACGTTTTACAGAAGAGGATATTTTAGAAGGAAAAATAATTTCAGAACGTGGCGATTTGGGAATGCGTATTAGTAAGCCCGGCAGAGTAAAGAAATCAGCTGCTAATATTGCTGCACGCAAAAAAAATAAAATGAAAAAGTAAAGGTGTAGATAGTTGCTGAATAAATTGATATTATGAAAAGTTCTCGGTTCAGTAACGAAATGGGAGTTATTAATGAAGTTGAATTATAATACATGTATGCCTATGAGAGATGTATAGATAAGAAAAAAAGTCATGGTGCTGCACTGCAGCATCACGACTTTGTAGAATGTTTTTAATTAATTAACGTATCCTTTGTCTCGCAAACAAATTGTATACCAAATTTTAATCTATCAAAAACACGTAAAGATATGAATAAACCAGCAAAGTCGTATGATTTTTTATGGCTAATTATAAAATCGAGCTCCATTTTCTTATTGTTGGCTGTTTATAATAGTTTGACAATAGGTGCTTATGCCTATAGTGGCACACAAGCGGAGATGCATATTGAGGTGCCTGGAAATAGTGCTGCAACTCAGCAAAAGAAGCAAATTACCGGAACAGTCACTGATGAGCGGGGAGAAGCTATTATCGGAGCAAATGTAGTAGAGAAAGGCACTATTAATGGTTCGGTTACAGATGTGGATGGGCATTTCAAACTGATTGTAGAAGATAATGCAATGCTTCAGATATCATTTATTGGCTTTTTACCGCAAGAAATAAAAGTTGCAGGAAAGAATTCCTTTAAAATAGTTTTAAAGGAAGATGCAGGCCTTTTGGAGGAAGTTGTAGTGGTTGGCTATGGAAGCCAAAGTCGGCGTAATGTGACTGGCTCTGTAAGTAAAGTGAATATGAGCGATATGGAAAGCCGTCCGAATACTAATGTTACTCAGGCATTACGTGGTCAGGTGGCTGGAGTTCAGTTTACAGATAATGGGCGTCCGGGGCAGAACGGTAGTATCCTGGTGCGTGGTCCTCGTTCGTTGAGTGGTGGAAACGATCCGTTGATTATTCTGGATGGCATTTATTTTAATGGAAGTATGATTGATATCAATCCGAACGATATTGAATCTATGGAAGTACTCAAAGATGCCAGTTCAGCTGCAATTTATGGTTCTCGTGCCGCGAATGGAGTAATCCTTATCACTTCTAAAAAAGGTAAAACAGAGAAGCCTAATATTAATGTAAGTGCATTTTATGGCTTGTCGGATTGGGCTTCTAAATTGAAGTTGTTGACCCCGGAACGTTATCTGGAAAAATCAATGGAAATTCGACGGCTTAGGGAAATCCCATATGATCCGAATGATGTTTCTACATATCTGACTTTAACGGAGGCCGAAAACTATCGAAATGGCCATACTATTGATCCGTTGGATTTGATTTCTCAACAGGGGCAGCTTTTATCAGTGGATGCAAGTATGTCAGGAAAGTCCAAGAATACTAACTATTATATTTCTGCCTCTATGGCGCAAGAAAAAGGATTGATACTTGATGACAACCTGACCCGAATGTCCTTTAGAGTGAATTTGGAAAGCAAGATTACTGATTGGTTGAGCATCGGTACCAGTACTATGTTTTCTCAAAACGACCAGTCAGGTGTACCTGCATCGGTCAATCTGGCCAAGAGACAAAGTCCATACGGCACGTGGTATCGTGAAGATGGGTCACCCACACAATATACTGTACCCGAAGACCAAGGCGTTTCTGAAAATCCTGTGAGGAGTAATAGCCTTTCTCAGAAAGATTATTACCGGAATAATTTATTCGCAAATTTTTATTCAATAGTTAATATTCCATGGGTTAAGGGTCTTACATACCGGATAAACTACTCAATGAACTATCGTTGGATTCGTGATTATAACTCTACAAAGAATGATGTATATGTTGATGCAAATACTTCATCAGCTTCCAAGCGCAACTGGATGTCGCGCGATTGGGTTGTTGAAAATATTTTAGACTATAAATTCCAATTGGGTGAAAAACATGCATTTGATGTAACTTTAATGTATGGTGCAAACCGAAGTAACGAAGAAAGTACCACAGCAAGTGCAGATCAATTAGAGTTTGACACATTTGGATGGAATAATCTTGGTGTTGGCGGGTTACAAGAAACAACTTCCTCGGCTAAGAAAGTTTCCGGTATCTCTTCTATGGCAAGGTTAAACTATAGACTCATGAATAAGTATTTGTTCACCTTGACAGCCCGAAGGGATGGTAGTTCTGTTTTTGCGGCTAATCATAAATATGCAACATTCCCGTCTGCGGCTTTTGCATGGATAGTTTCTGAGGAAGACTTTTTGGATAATGCGGCATTTCTGGACTTGCTGAAATTGAGAGTGTCATACGGTGCTGTAGGTAATCAGGCTATTTCACCTTATCAGTCATTAAGTTTGGCAACCACCAGCCGTTATGTGTTTGGCGAAGAGTCAGCATTGGGCATTTATCCGTCTAGAATTGCCAATACGGATTTAAAATGGGAAACAACCTATACAGCTAATATTGCATTAGATTTTGAACTGTTCAATAAGCGAATCGGTGGTACGGTTGAGCTTTATAATATGGATACGCGCGATTTGTTGGTAGAGCGGTCTATTCCTGTAATGACAGGATATTCATCTATATGGACGAACTTAGGAGAGGTAAATAATAAAGGTATTGAATTAACTTTGAATACAGTGAACATCCATAATAAAGATTTTGAGTGGAGTACAAGTTTTGTATTCTCACATAACAAGAATAAAATTGTAAGTTTGTATGGTGAAGATGCTAACGGGGATGGTAAAGAAGATGATGACATTGGCAACAGTTGGTTCATAGGGAAGCCTATTAATGTATATTATGATTATGTATTTGATGGTATTTATCAGGAGGGAGATGAACTCCCTGCAGGATATGCATCTGGCTATGCACGATTCAAAGATTTGAATGATGATGGTAAGGTTGAAGCTGAACATGACCGTACAATTATTGGGCAGGGTAGCCAGCCTAAGTACCGTTGGGGTATTACTAATAATTTCAGTTATAAGAATTTTGATTTGTCCATCTTCATCAATGCAATGCAAGGTTGGATTGGAACATTCAATGATTTGGATTTCTATAACAATAGTCTGGATCCTGTCCGTCCTGTTAATATGTATGATGGGGGATGGTGGACTCCGGAAAATAAATCAAATTCCCGTCCTTCACTTGAATATAGAAGAAGCGTACTTGGGCATAATTGGTATTCCGACCGCAGTTTCATTCGTGTACAGGAAGTGTCATTGTCCTACCGTTTCCCTCAGAAATTCCTGACTAAGTATCGTTTATCTAATCTCAGTGTATTCTTGAGTGGAAAGAACTTACTGACATTTACAGATTGGCTGGGGACTAATCCTGAATCAATCTCATCAGAAAGATATCCTATTGCCCGTACATATACATTAGGATTTAAGTTAGGCTTTTAATACTAATTTATTTGAGTAATATTGAAAATACTAATACAAGAAAAAAATGAGAACACTCGTCAATCTAACAAGTAAAATACTGTGTGCCGCACTGTTAATAGTTACCGGCCAATCATGCAGTTCGGATTTTCTTAATGAAGTGCCTCTTTCTAATTATAGTACAGAAGGAGTCTTGACCTCCGAAATAGGTTTTGAAGCCTATATGACTGCTATGCATAAGGCTGCCCGTGATGAGATGGCTGCTCGTGATGCCTCCCGCTATTTTTATATAATGAGTGCATCAACAGACATAGCGTCGTTTGGCAATAATTCAGCTTCCAGTAATAATTATAATACCCTGCTTACTCCAACTAGTACCGTGACTAAATATGTGTGGGATTGGGCTTACGAGAGTATGTTTCCTATAGCTAATACCATCATTGCATATGCCAGTAAACCGGAGTTGGCTGATATATGGAGTAGTGAAGAAAAAAAGAATGCAATGATTGCCGAAGCTAAGTTTTTCAGGGCTTATACGCATAATATGTTGGCTAATCTGTATGGGGGAGTACCTATTATAGATACCATTTATGTTAGTCCCAAAACTAATTTTGTGCGAAATACCCGTGAAGAGGTCCTCCAGTCTGCGCGTGCTGATCTGGAATATGCTTCTAAATGGCTACCTGCAACGGTGAAAAAGCAAGGCCGGATTGTGAAAGCTGCTGCTGATCATCTGTTGACTGAAGTTTATATTAGTCTTGGAGAGTATCAGTTAGCTGTAGAAAGTGCTAATAAAGTTATAAATTCCGGTTTATATAAGTTGATGGATGAACGTTTTGGTACCAAAATGAATGAGCCGGGAGATCCCTTCTCTGATATGTTCAAAGACGGTAATCAGAATCGTGATGCCGGTAATTTAGAGTCCATTTATGTATGGCAGTTTGAGGACATGACATTAGGTGGACAAGGCGGTAGTAATGGCAATAATCGTTTGAGAAATTGGGGACCTTGGTATGAAAGACTTACTGATCCTGCCGGAAAGTCAGGTATGATTGTCGTTGATAGTATGGGAAGAGGGACCGGACAAGTACGTCCTACGCCTTATTTCTTATATAATGTCTGGAAAGGAAACTGGGACAATGATATGCGTAATTCGGTTCATAATATGCGTAGGGAGTTCCGTTACACAAATTCGAAATCAGCCTATTTCGGGCAGTTGGTAGAACCAAGAAAAACAGAAATCGATACTATGCAAAATGTTTATCCTTATCCTCGTAAGATTGAGGGAGATATAGGTACATTAACCAACACGAGTACGTCTTGGTCCGGGCGTACCTATCAGGATTTCATTGTGTACCGATTGGCTGAAACTTATTTGTTGCGTGCCGAAGCCTACTTTAGGTTGAATGATTTGGAAAATGCAGCTAAGGATATTAACGTGGTACGTGAACGTGCCAGAGCAAAACCGATTCAAGCATCCGACGTAACGGAAGATTACATTTTGGATGAACGTGCCAGAGAGTTGATTACTGAGGAACCTCGCCGCAGAACATTGGTGCGAATGGGGAGACTGGTGGATAGGGTAAGGAAATATAGTATACGAGAGCTTACCCGGACTTCTATACAAGATTTTCACCAGTGGTGGCCTATTCCGCAGACAGCTATTGATAGCAATGTTGGTGCTAAGCTGGAACAAACAGTTGGCTACTAAATAAAAAATATTATGGATAATTTAAAAAAAATATCGATAACTGGCTTGCTCGTTTTTATTCAGCTATCCAATATTTGTTGTCAAACGTCTTCAGAAAAATCCTCTCCGGGTGGTGACAATCAAGGTGAGATTGAAGTGAAAGTAGGAACAAAAAACTTTAAAACGAATAAGGTTACTAAGCAGGGGACACCGGTTGTACCAATGTGGAATGCTCAAATGCCAACTGTTGACCTTTCTGCTGGTGCGGGATTCCCAGTATTATCCAAGGCTGAACATGCAGTAGTGTGGCAACCACCTACTCGGGAAGATGGTGCTTATAATCATTATGCTTGTCTGATTAATCATAAAGGTAAGTTTTATGCAATGTGGGGAAATCATCCTTTAGGTGAAGATGCTCCCGGGCAACGTGTGTTATATGCCACTTCTGATGCGTGGGGAAAGTGGTCGGAGGCAAAAGAATTGTTTCCTGCTCCCGGTCCGGTCTTGCCTCGTACAGAGAAAGGCATTCATCTGAAACCCGACAGATGGGCGGTTATTGATGATGTGCTATATGCCATTACCTACGTGCATGGTGCCAAAGTATATCCGATTGCTCGTACTGTGAACGAAAAAGGGGAATTCGGACAACCATTCCTGGTTGAAAACTTACCTGATGGTGGAAAATTGCCTGTATACATGCAAGATCTTGCTTCAGCTACGGCTCCACCTATAGGTATCCGGCTACGCAATTGGTATCGGGAGAACGATCAAATCAGTTGGTGGGCGGCAGACACATGGGGAGTATTGCGTACGGCGATTGACAGTCATAAACTAATAGAAAGTTTTATCTATCGGGCTAAAGATGGAGGGCTGGTACTCATGTTACGTGACTGGGGAACCTCACAGAATCCGGTACATGATAATAGAATGTATGTGAGCTTCAATGATGGAGCAGGTGGGTGGGGAATTCCTTATCCGACAGATATTCCGGATTCACCAAGCAGAGCGCAGGCTATTTCATCAGGAGACGGGACTGTGTTGCTGATAGGCAACCAAAATGCATATAGTTTTGATCAAGCGTTATATTTAGACCGGGATCCGATAACTGTGTCAGTCAGTAAGGACGGATATAAATTCGATTGTGTATATGCTTTACGTATTGATGCTCCTAAGAAATATCGATTTGCGGGTATCAAAGGGCGAAATTTAGGCTATGCTTATCCCAGTTCTATAATATTAAATGGATGGCTGTATACTTTATATTCTGTGGGCAAAGAGGATATGGCGATTACACGTGTTCCATTAACTGCGTTGGGATTATAGTTTAAAATACGAGATTCAGTTGGGAATCCCGTATTTAGAATATAATGTGAAAATAATCTTATAAAATGAAGTTACAGAGACTTTTATTGATTATACAAAGGGCATTTATTGTGCTCTGCGTGTCTATTACAGTGTATAGTTGTACAAGAAAACAGATGTTGATGCAACCGATTGTACAAAATGCTGACGCTGAAGCCAGAGCCTTCTGGGAAGCCTTGAATCCATCATTTGCAACAGTTTTCCATTTCATAGATACTACTGATCTAATCAATGTAAAACCAGGTACTTATATCTTGGATGATGATAATGCTTGGGTGATTATAATGGAGTGTGATATGAAAGAACAGGAGAAAGCATTGCTTGAAATACATGATAATTATCTTGATTTACAGATGCCTGTTTCAGTAGCTGAAAACTATGGTTACAAATTGCGTAGCGAGTGCAAATTTCCGAAAGCTCCGTTGGATACAATAAAAGATATTCAGTTTTTTGACGATCCTATTAGTGAACTTATCGAAGTGCAACCCGGACAATTTGTTGTTTTTGATACTTGCCATGCACATGCTCCTACGATAGGTTTTGGCTCCATCAAAAAGTTAGTAGGTAAGATAAGGAAAAGATAGTTCTGACTTTGAAAAGAAAAAGCCTTCGGAATTAAGTTTTCCGAAGGCTTTTTTAAATCTATGTGCGGGTGATAGGACTCGAACCTACACGCCTCACGGCACCAGATCCTAAGTCT
>OAWW01001643.1_pt1 | contig 10793 bp, 10 predicted proteins | sample 1517191 | NCBI WGS metagenome assembly OAWW01 (sample SAMEA2580253, study PRJEB22360) | human gut metagenome | biome: human gut; feature: human-associated habitat; material: faeces | place: Denmark | collected 2008/2010 | reverse complement strand
CGCCGCCCAGAAAGCGCCGTCGAGCACGAGGTTCAGAAAACCCTTGATGACATTGAAAGACTTGATTTCGGGGACGTTGGCCGTCATATAACCGCCGATCTCGGTCGCAGTGGCTTCGGGCGACTTGCGGCTTCGTCGCAGCAGCGGGAAGGTCACGAGCGTATAATCGCCCTCGAATTCCTTGCGGGTCTTCTGAATCTGCAACTGTTCGCCGTCGAGCGTACCGTAAAGCGCCTCCACCGAGCGGCGGACGGCATCCGAAATAAAGTTCTCAATATTCATATCGTGAAAGAATTTGTCCGCAAATTTAGTATTTTTTCAGGGAATATTCAATCCCCGGCCCCATATTATTCGGACAGGGTGCAATACCCTGCCCCGGCACCGGCGGGCGCACAAATAAATTTGGCATTACACACGCCATGCATTATCTTTGCAGACAAACAAACCGGACACCCCAATGGAGTTCCTCATCATTCTATTATTAATCATCCTGAACGGCTTCTTCGCCATGTCGGAGATCGCCATGATCTCGGCGCGCCGCTCCAATCTGGAGATGCAGGCACGGCAGGGCGACGCCGGGGCGCGGCAGGCGCAGAAGCTTATCGAAGACCCGGACAAATTCCTTTCGACCATCCAGATCGGCATCACGCTGATAGGCATCCTCACGGGTATCTACTCGGGCGATGCGCTGGCCACGAAATTCGGCCGGGAGCTCGCCGCACTCGGCATTTCCCTGCGCACGGCCACGGTCGTGGCGCAGATCACGATCGTCATCGTCGTAACCTACCTGACCCTCATATTCGGGGAGCTCGTGCCCAAACGCATCGGCATGAACTCGGCGGAAAAGATCGCCAAGCTGGCAGCACGGCCCATGCGCCTGCTCTCGCTGCTGGCCTCGCCGTTCGTATGGCTCCTGTCGCGCAGCACCGCAGGCGTGACCCGCCTGCTGGGGCTCCGCAAATCGGATTCGAAGGTCACCGAGGAGGAGATACGCTCCATCATCCAGGAAGGCGCGGAGGACGGCGAAGTGCAGGAGGTAGAGCAGAAGATCATGGGCCGCGTATTTTCGCTGGGCGACAGGACGGTCGAGTCGATCATGACCTTTCGCAGCGAACTGGTATGGATCGACACCGCGATGACGCCGGAACAGATCCGCGAACAGGTCAACCGGGAGCCCCACAACCGCTATCCCGTCGGCGAAGGGAGCCTCGACAAACTCGCGGGCGTCGTCTACCTGAAAGACCTGTTCCGACATATCGACGACCCCGGATTCGACATCCGCAACCACCTTTCGCCCGCCAAGTTCTTCCACGAGGGAGCCGAGGTATACAGCGCGCTGGAACAATTGCGCAGCGAGCAGCTCGGCTACGGCATCGTGTGCGACGAATTCGGCGTAACGCGCGGCATCGTCACCCTGAAGGACATCTTCGAGGCGCTGGTCGGCGAGATCCCCGACGGCTACGGGGAACCCGACATCGTACGGCGCGAGGACGGCAGCGTACTCATCGACGGGCAGTGTCCGTTTTACGATTTCCTGGCCTTCTTCGGCGCGGAGAACGCCGTTCCCCGCAATGCCTACAATACGATCAGCGGACTGGTTCTCGACCAGCTGAAACACATTCCCGCCACGGGGGAGAAGCTCCGCTGGAACAGTTTCGACCTCGAGATCGTCGACATGGACGGCGTCCGCATCGACAAAATACTCGTAACACACGACCAAGCGGGCGAATCATGAAAATTGCCGACATAGAACTCGGGGAGAAACCCCTGCTGCTGGCGCCGATGGAGGACGTGACCGACCCGTCGTTCCGCTACATGTGCAAGCGGTTCGGCGCCGACGTGGTTTACACGGAATTCATCTCGTCCGACGGGCTGATACGCGATGCGGCCAAGTCGCTCAAAAAACTCGAAATCGACGACGCGGAGCGTCCGGTGGGCATCCAGCTCTACGGCCATCTGGTCGAACCGATGGTCGAGGCGGCGCGCATGGCCGAAGCGGCCGGCCCGGACATCATCGACATCAACTTCGGCTGCCCCGTGAAGAAGATCGCGGGGCGGGGCGCCGGATCGGGCATGATGCGCGACGTGCCGCTGATGGTCGAAATGACGCGGCGGATCGTGGAAGCGGTCGGGAAACCCGTGACCGTGAAAACCCGCCTGGGCTGGGACGACGAGTCGAAGAACATCGAGGAGATAGCCCTGCGCCTGCAGGATGTCGGCATCGCGGCGCTCACGATACACGGCCGCACACGGGCCCAGATGTACCGCGGCGAAGCCGACTGGACGCTGATCGGCAAGGTGAAGAACAATCCGCGGATACATATCCCGATCATCGGCAACGGCGATGTGGATTCGGGGCCGAAAGCGGCCGAAATGTTCGACCGCTACGGCGTGGACGGCGTGATGATCGGCCGCGCGACCTACGGGCGCCCGTGGATATTCCGCGAGGTGAAACACTACCTTGCCACGGGCGAAGTGCTGCCCCAGCCATCGGTCTGCGAGCGGGTGGAGATCGCCAAGGAGCACCTGCGAAAATCGTTGGAAATCAAAGGCGAATACGTGGGCATCCTCGAAATGCGCCGCCACCTGTCCAACTATTTCAAGGGGTTGCCCGATTTCAAGCCCACACGCCTGAAGCTGGTCACGCTGCTCGACATCCCCGAGCTGTTCGCCACGCTCGACTCGATCGCCGAGCGCTGGGGCGATTTCGACGTGAGCGGCACAGTGCCCGAACCGCTGTCGCACGACCTGTAATTTCACGGGGTCACACGAAGGCCTGATTCCGGTCGGTGGCCGAGACGGAGATGGAACGGGGTTTTGCCCGCTCTGCGCGAAACAGCAAAAAATACGCCTGATCCCCTGTGGAATCAGGCGTTTATACGCTCAGATACAACGGCTACTTCAGCACACGCTCGACATAGGCTTTGTAATCCTTTACGACGGGCTCGTACTCCTCGTCCTCGAAGAGCGGCGACGAGATCAGGAAATCGGCCGACGAACGGTTGATCGCCGTCGGGACATTGTAGAGCGTCGCCAGGCGCAACAACGCCTTGACGTCGACGTCGTGCGGCTGCGCCGACATGGGATCCCAGAAGAAGATCAGGGCGTTGATCTTGCCGTCGGCAATCAGCGACCCCAACTGCTGGTCACCGCCCAGCGGGCCGGATTTGAGCAGCGTGATTTTCAGGTCGGACAATTCCCGGATCCCATCCGCGGATTCGTCTTCCTCGCGGTGATCCCGCAGTGTCTTTTCGACCATCTTACCGGTCGTACCCGTACAAACGAGATGATGGCGGCTCAGGTTCCTGCTGTTCCAGTCGACCCATTCGGCCAGGTCGCGTTTCATATTGTCGTGGGCAACCAGTGCCAACACTTTTGTCATTTTAGCCATAGCGATATTTTTATCCGTTGAACAAAGATAATACAAACACGGGGATTACGGATAAAAACAAACGAATTTAATCGGGATACGACACAACAAAAAAGCCCCGCTCGGGCGGGGCTCAGGGGTTATTCGGTTTCGGCCGGAAGCTTGAACTCGGTAAACCCGGCTTTGACGAGGATGTTATACCACGCAAAGCACTTCTTGATGTCGGAAACGTGTACCCGGTCACGGTCATAGTCGGGAAGCACCTCGGCGAAACAAGCTTTCAGTTTTTCGGGGGCCTCCTTGGGGCTGACGGCCTCGCGGCCGCCCGTATGGGCATAGATCTTGGTGAACACATCGGCCAAGGGAATGTCGTCCCCCTCGGTGAACATCGAGATCTCGGTCAGCGAACTTACTTTCGACGTCGCCGAAGCGTTCATCCGCCTGCCGTCGAGCAACGATTCGACGATCACACCGTGCGTGGACTGCGCTACATACTTATAAAGTCCGGGCTGGCCCGAGATGGCCAGGATTTCTTTCAATTCCATATTGTTATATAGTGTGTAAATTAATTCGCTTCGGGGTTGGGCATCGGCTCCGGGTCGGTCTCTTCCTGCACGGTATATTCGTATACCTCGGAGAACGTATACACGCCGTAGGCAGAGACGGCAAGTATCTGGAAAGTCACTTTCGTGCCGGCCTTCTCCTTGCCGATCGTACCCGAATAGCGTTTTTCCGTATCCGTCTTGTTGGTACTCAGCCATGCACCTTCTTTCTTCACCTTCGTCTCGTCGTCGTTGAGGGCCCGCAGGATGCTGATGCCGGTAAATCCGTATTCACTCGTGACGGTCGCCGTTACGCGGACGTCATCGCCGGCATGGACATCATCAAGGCCGGGGCTGCAAGAGACATTCGAAATTACGGGCGCAACCTTATACTCGGGGCCGAGTTCCTTGTTGCAAGCCGCCAGGCAGCATGCCGCCACGGCCATGATAAGCAGTTTTTTCATTTTATAGGCAGATTAATTGTTTTTCACATGCACATCCATCTGCGGGAATGGGAAGTTGATCCCCTTTTCGGGCAGTTGTTTGTAGAATTTTTCGTTGTTTTCGAAGAACACATTCCAGTAATCGCCGTTCTTCACCCAGGCTCGCGCAGAGAGGTTGACCGAGCTGTCGGCAAGGGCCGCGACCCACACCACGGGCGCAGGGTCGCCCAGCACGCGGTTGTCGGCGGCAAGGATGGCGAGGATCGCCGCACGCGCCGTATCCACGTCGTCGCCGTACGAAATGCCGATCGTCCAGTCCACACGGCGGGTATCGGACGTGGAATAATTGTCGATGATGGCCGTGGCGATCGAGTTGTTCGGAATGTAAATTGTCTGGTTGTCGGCCGTAGTGATGACTGTCGAGAAGAGTTTGATCTCGCGCACGGTGCCCGACTGCCCCTGTGCCGAGATGTAGTCGCCGACACGGTAAGGTTTCATGAGCAGGATCATCACGCCGCCCGCGAAGTTCTGTGCCGTTCCGCTCAGGGCCATACCGATGGCCAGCGTGGCGGCGGAGAAGACGGCGATGAGCGACGTGACGTTGACGCCCAGCGTCGAGACGACGATCAGCACCAGCAGCAGCGTGAAGATCACGCGCACGGTGTTGCGCATGAACGACCGCAGCGAAATATCGACACGGCGGTGTTCCAGCGCCAGGTCGAGCAGCCTGACGATGCGCCGCAGGATCCAGCGGCCGACGAAATAGATCGCCAGCGCGAGGAGGATTTTCAGCAGTATCCAGACCGACTCGGAGAGGAGGTTCTGCAATACGGTCTCGAAATCGAGGTTCGCAATTTTATGGACGGTCTCCGCGAAATGGGCTTTCTGCACACTGTCGGGCAGCATCAGCGGCGCGGGCGTCTCGGTTCCTAAAAAAAGAGGCCACATAAACCGGGAATAAAGTTTGTCTGCAAAAATAACCAAAAAAAAGAGAAGTTTACTAACTTTGTCTATGAATTTACGGAAAAGAAAAAAAGGAAAAACGCTACACGATGCAAAACAACGTCGAAATCATCCAGATAAACATCTCCGGCGAGGACAAGCCGGGCATGACCTCTTCGCTCACCGAAATACTCGCGCGCTACGACGCCTTCATCCTCGACATAGGCCAGGCCAACATCCACCAGTCGCTGACGCTGGGCATCCTGTTCAAGACCACGTCGGACAAGTCGGGCAACATCATGAAGGAGCTGTTGTTCAAGGCATCGGAGCTGGGCGTGATGATCCGTTTCACTCCCATTTCGGAACAGAACTACGACAACTGGGTCGGCCGGCAGGGCAAGAACCGCTATATCATCACCCTCCTGGGACGTACGGTCACGGCACGCCATATCGCCGAAGTGACACGCGTGGTGGCACAGCACGGGCTGAATATCGACGCCATAAAGCGCCTGACGGGCCGCATCCCGCTCAGCGAGGACGACCGTGCGGCCAAATCGTGCATCGAACTTTCGGTGCGCGGGTCGCTCACCGACGAGGAGCGCAGCACGATGCAGGAGGGGTTCATGAATCTGTCGGAGATCGGGCTCGACGTTTCGTTCCAGAAAGACGACATCTACCGCCGCAGCCGCCGCCTGATCTGCTTCGACATGGATTCGACGCTGATCGAGACCGAGGTGATCGACGAACTGGCCGAGCGTGCCGGCGTGGGCGATGCGGTGCGCGAGATCACGGCGCGCGCCATGCGGGGCGAGATCGACTTCCGCGAAAGCTTCACCGAGCGCGTGGCCCTGCTCAAGGGGCTCGACGTCTCGGTCATGGAGGAAATAGCCCGTAACCTGCCCATCACCGAAGGGCTGGAGCGCATGATGACGATCCTCAAGCGTGTGGGCTATAAAACGGCGATCCTCTCGGGCGGGTTCACCTATTTCGGCAACTACCTGCGCCAGAAATACGGATTCGACTACGTATATGCCAACGAGCTGGAGATCGAGCAGGGCAAGCTCACGGGGCGCTATGTCGGCGAGGTGGTCGACGGGCGCCGCAAGGCCGAACTGCTGCGCCTGCTGTGCCAGTTCGAGGAGATCAACATCGCCCAGTCGGTGGCCGTCGGCGACGGCGCCAACGACCTGCCGATGCTCAACCTCGCGGGCCTGGGCATCGCATTCCATGCCAAACCCAAGGTGAAGGCCACGGCACGGCAGTCCATCTCGACCATCGGCTTGGACGGCATCCTCTATTTCCTCGGTCTGAAGGATTCACGCATCGAACAATAACCCTATGCGACTGTTGCCGCTGCTCTGCGTGGCCCTGCTCGCGGCGGGGTGTTACGACTCCCGGTTCGGGGAACGCGGCGACGACGCCACGCCCGAGCCCGTCACGGCGACCATCCGGCAGCTGCGTGAGAAATTCGCCGGGACGACCTTCCCCGTCACGGGGGACATCGTGGTGTCGGGGCGCGTAACCACCAGCGATTACGACGAGAATTTCTACCGCACGTTCTGCATCGAAGAGGACGGAGCGGGGATAGAGGTCATGGCGGGCATAGACCACCTGCACAACGATTTCCCGGAGGGCTGCCAGGTCACGCTCAGGCTCAGGGGCCTGGCGCTGGGCGAAAGCCACGGGGTATTGCAGGCCGGGCGGATGCCCGCCGCAGGAAGCGGTTTCGCGACCGATTACATAGGGTCGAAAGCGGCGCTGGACGCAGCGGTGACCCGCAACGGGGAGGCGCTGGAACCCATTGCCCCTACCCTGCTGTCGCCCGGCGAACTGACGCCGGAGCGATGCGGCACGCTGGTACGGATCGGGGCGCTAAGCTACACCCCGGAAGACCTTACGCCCGGGACATGGGCCGGATACAAGCGTTTCACGGACGACACAGGCGCGGCGGTCTACACCTATGTACGCAGCTACGCCCGGTTTGCGGACGACGAGGTACCCGTCGGCCGCTGTACGCTCACGGGAATCCTGCAATACGACGCCACCGGGGAAGGGCGTTACATTCTCAAACTGCGCGATGAAAACGATTGGACCCGTTAACCGGCTCCCGGCGATATCCCGCACGGCACTCCGCACGGCCGTGTCCGTCGTGCTGGCGCTGACGGCCCTCGCCGGGTGCGACAAGGCGTCGGGGCTGGAATTCGACGACGACACGCCGCAGGGGACGGTCACGATCGCTGCGCTCAAATCGCGTTGCACGGGAGCACAGGCCGCCGTCACGGAGGACATCACGATCGAAGGCGTGGTGACGGGCAACGACCTCTACGGAGAATTCTACAAAACGCTGGTCGTCGAAGACACGAGCGGCGGGATTTCGATAGCCGTGGACGCCACGGAACTCTACGTCGACTACCCGGTCGGCACGGCGGTCACGATCCATTGCAACGGGCTGTTCCTGTGCGACTACGGCGGCAAGGTAATGCTCGGCACGCGCCCCACGGACGAATATGCCGGGCCGGGGAGGATACCCCAGGCGGAGGCGGCGCTGTACCTGCGGCGGAAGCAGGCGGAAACCAGGCCCCTACGGCCTCGGACGTTCACGTTCGGGGAGGTAGACATGCGGCATACCGACACCTACGTGCATTTCGAAGGGGTACGGTTCGTGCAGCAGGGCAACTGGTGCGACCCCGATCCCGAGACCGGACGCCCCGCGACGACCGAACGGCGGATCGCGGATCACACGGGACGGGAATTCATCGTCCGCACGGCAGGTACGTGCACCTATGCCACGGAGCCCGTACCGCAGGGCACAGGCTCCGTATATGGGATAATCGACTATTTCAACGGGAAATACACGCTCCGCATCGCCAACCGCGAGGTGGATTTCGCTACTGTTGCAGCGCGTCCCACAGCATGTCCTTCAAGCGGGGGATATTCAGCCCCGAAACCGACGAGATAAACACCGACGGGACGCCTTCGGGCAGGTGGGATTTCATCTCTTCGATCAGTCCGTCGTCCAGCATGTCGCATTTGGTGATGGCCAGCAGCCGCTGCTTGTCGAGCAGTTCGGGGTTGTACTGCGTAAGCTCGCCCAGCAAAACCGCATAATCGCGTTTGAGGTCGTCGCTGTCGGCCGGGATCATGAACAGCAGCACCGAGTTGCGCTCGATATGGCGCAGGAAGCGTGTGCCCAGGCCGCGGCCCTCGTGCGCCCCCTCGATGATACCCGGAATGTCGGCCATGACGAACGACTTGTGGTCGCGTACCTCGACGATGCCCAGGTTGGGTTCGAGCGTGGTGAAAGCATAGTTGGCGATCTTGGGTTTGGCAGCCGAGACCACCGAGAGCAAGGTGCTCTTGCCCGCATTGGGGAACCCGACCAGCCCGACGTCGGCCAAGACCTTCAGTTCGAGGATGAAGGTGCCTTCGTCGCCCTCCTCGCCCGGCTGCGCATAGCGCGGCGTCTGGTTCGTGGCGCTCTTGAAATGCCAGTTTCCGAGGCCGCCCCGACCGCCTTTGAGCAGTACGAGCTGTTCGCCGTCGGCCGTCACCTCGCCGACATCTTCGGTGAGCGTGGTGCCGTCCTCCTGTTCAACCACACGCCGGGCGACCGTGCCCAGCGGCACGGGGATGACGATGTCCCGGGCGTCCCGGCCCGCCGGGCGGGCTCCCGAGCCGCACTGCCCGTCCTCGGCGAACTGGTGGCGCTGGTATTTGAGGTGGATAAGCGTCCAGTACTGGCTGTCGCCCTGCAGGACGATGCTGCCGCCCTTGCCGCCGTCACCGCCGTCGGGGCCGCCGAAAGCCACGAATTTTTCACGGCGGAAATGCGCCGAGCCGGCCCCTCCGTGTCCCGAACGGGCAAATATCTTCACGTAATCTACAAAGTTCGAACCTGCCATACCTTGATTATTTAGGTTGCAAAGATAGTGCAAGCCGAGGGCAAAAGCAAGTTTACTTGCATTTTGCCGAGGCGCCGCCTGTCTAAAACAAGGTTAAAGATAATGCAAGCCGGGGCGATGCCGGATTTATTTGGAAATGCCCGGGCATCAAAAAAGCCCGTGTCGGGGACACGGGCCTTGAAGCAGCCGGATGAAGGCTTATTTCTTACGCGTCAGCACGATGTCGGACACACCGAGGCAGTAGCGCGCATAAGCGCCCTGCTTGGGATGCCACTGGAACAGCGACGGTGTCCAGGTTTTCTCGGCGATCACGGTCGACCCCACACGCAGTTCGTCGCCGGCGACCGTGACGGGAAGTTCGCATTCGCAATCGGAGAAAGCCTTGTCATCGGCACCGCCGAGCAGGTAGACCGGGCCAAGCTCATCGGTGGTGAACCAGCTCAGGACATTGAACTTGGTAGTAGCTTCGACGACGATCGATCCGTCCTCCAGGAGTTTGAGAAACCACTTGGGGCCGAAGCCTTCGAGAGCCCGGGCTACGGAAAAGCCCTCTTCGATCAGCTGTTCGTAGGTTCGGGCACTGCCCTCTTTCTCGAAGTCCCCGAGGCCAAGGCAGATGAGATAGTTCTCCTTGCGGTATTTCCGCGAGCCGACCTGTGCCATGATTTCGACATCGAATGTCCACTCCTCGGTCGTGAAGAAAAACCCGCCCGTAGCAGGATCAAATCCCGTAGCGTATTTGACGCTCTGCTTGCCGGCCCATGAACCGACAAGTGCGTCGAACTCGGCTGACTGAATCATTCCGGAAGTATCCTCTGCGAGCGTGGTCACCTTGATCTGGGCTGCGTCGGATGCGGTATACTTCGAGTCGGAGGAGAGCGCCTTGACGGTGACCGTATACTCCGTTCCCGGATTCAGGCCGCTCAAACGGGCGGAGGTTTCGGACGTGGTCGCTTCAGCGCCGCCATCGAGCGAATAGGCATATACATTTGCATGCTCGACGGCCTGCCACGTCACTGTGAAAGCGGTCTCCTCGACCGAACTCTGGGCGAGGACGGGTGCGGCGAGCTGCGTCCCGTTGTTATCCCCGTCGTCACCGGAATCGGAATCGCTGCAAGCGGCAAAACCCAGCAACAGGGAAGCACACATTAAAATTCTGCTGATCTTTTTCATTGTTGTTCGTATTTATCGGTTATGAAATTCTTACGTGATCTTTTATTCGGCCTTTTCGGTCTTCTGTGTCTTCTCGATCCAGAAATCGGAGCCGCTCTTGCTGATCCCCAACACACAGACCGAATAGGAGGTTCCGGCTGCCAGCCCGGTCTTACGGATGGTCTGCGGCCCGGTATACTCGCCCTTGGCGGGCATCACCTCCTTCTTGAACGCCTCCAGTCCCCCGGCCATCAATACCTCCATAGCCAACGAAGAGGTCTTTGTGACATGGACGTAATATTTCTCGATGGCGGCATCGGGCGTACAGACGACATCAAACCCGTCGGACGCGACATTCTCGAACGTTACCGTCACTTCGCCCGACGCATCGGGAAGGGTCGTGGCGGGCGGCGACGAGCGGGGGGGGGGGGGAAGACGCGAA
>OAWW01001638.1_pt1 | contig 10819 bp, 8 predicted proteins | sample 1517191 | NCBI WGS metagenome assembly OAWW01 (sample SAMEA2580253, study PRJEB22360) | human gut metagenome | biome: human gut; feature: human-associated habitat; material: faeces | place: Denmark | collected 2008/2010 | reverse complement strand
CTGCCACAACCGCGAGAATACGCAGCATCTCGACGGCCGCCACACCTGCTTCGGCCGGGTGGTCGAGGGGCTGGACGTCATCGACGACATCCGTCCCGGCGATCTGATCCTCTCGATCCGCATCGTGGAGGAGTAGGCATACCGCCCGCGTGTACATGAACAAAGCCCTCCCTGTGCGGAGGGCTTTGTCCTTGCCCCCCCCCTATATTTTTTTCACCATTTCGAACTGCCGCCCCGTCACGGCGATGTTCGCCGCCTCCAGGAACGCCGTTAACGATTCGCAGCCGGCCTCGGTGTTTATGGCCTTGACCGAATCCGCCTTGTTGAGCCGGAGCGCTTCCCGCAGCAGCGAGGTGGCGATCCCCCGCCGCCTGTACCGCTTGTCGACAGCGATTAGGGCAATGTCGCCCGAGGCGGGTTCGAAGATGCAGTATCCCACTTGTGTCCCCTCTGCGCGGGCGCTCAGCCCGGCGAAGTCCCCCGCAGCCCGCCTTATGGCCTCGGGGCTGTTCTGCCAGGAGGGCATGAAATCCCAGAACTGCGGGTCGGGGGCGAACCGTCCCACATCGACGGGCGTTACCGTACAGGCAATGTCCGGGATTTTCGCGCCGAGGTGCACGTGCGCGCCCTGTTGTATGGAATAATTGAATTCACGCGCCGTTTCGAACCCGAGCTTCCGGTAGACCGATACCGCCTTTGTGTTGTGTTGCAGGACTTCCAGCAGGTATTGCCGGATTCCGGCCTCCCGCAAGTAGGGGATGGAGTGTTCGAAGACCTTTGCAGCGAGCCCCTGCCCGCGATAGGCTTCGAGGGTTCCCGTGCCGGTGTCGTAGGCCGTCGGCAGGCCGTTGAAATTCCCTCTCCCATTCAGGGTGAACGCGGCGATCCGCTCCCCGTCGAACGCGGCGAACGACAGGCGGGGATCGAAACCGCGCCTGCGCAGCATGCGCCGGAGCTGTGTTTCGTCCAGTTGGACTTCGTAATCGGCGAATGCCTGGCCGAATGCCTCGAACAGCGTGCCGAAACATGTATTTTCCAGTGATTTTATCTCCATATGTGTCTGTTTCGGATTTCGGGGGACAGGGCTCCGTCCCCTCTTTTCAAGAGTCGTCGGTTGCAGCTTCTTCCCGCTGCGGGATCGCGCTTTACGCCGGGCACCGCCCCCTCTTCGCCGGAAAGCGAACTGAAAAAAACTCCCCTCGGGAACCGATGTCCGCGAGGGGAGCGCCTTATTCCGTATTGCCCGGGAGTTATTTCCCGAACTTGGCGATGATATTGTCCGTAGCTTTTTTCAGCAATTCCTCAGGGCAGCAGAGGGTGATGCGGATGTAACGGTTGCCCTCCGAGCCGAAGATGCCGCCCGGGGTCAGGAACACGTCGCATTTGTCCATCACCTCGTCCGAGAATGCAAAGCTGTCGCCCTCGTACGATTCGGGCAGCTCGGCCCATACGAACAGCCCGGCCTGGTGCTCGCGGTATTTGCATCCCAGCGCGTCGAGCAGCGCATAGGCCTGCTTCTCGCGGCCGTAATAGATGTCGTTCAGCTCCTTGAACCACTCTTCGCCCAGTGCCAGCGCCGTGTCGGCCGCCGCCTGGATCGGGTAGAACATGCCCGAGTCCATGTTCGACTTGAACGTCAGGATCGAGTCGATCCACTCCTTCTTGCCCACGACGACGCCCACGCGCCAGCCGGCCATCGAGTGGCCTTTCGACAGCGAGTTCATCTCCAGTGCGACGTCGCGTGCGCCCTCGGCCTCCATGATCGAGATCGGGGCGGCGGCATTGCGGATGAAACTGTACGGGTTGTCGTGCACGATCAGGATGTTGTGCCGGGCGCCGAAATCCACGATTTTCTGGAACAGCTCCATCGTCGGGGTCTGGCCCGTCGGCATGTTGGGGTAGTTGACCAGCATCATCTTCACGCCGTCCAACCCGGCCTTCTCGATCGCCTCGAAGTCGGGGTAGAAGCCGGTCTGTTTGTTCAGCGCATAGGGAACCATCTCGCCGCCCGAGAGGCGCACGGCAGCCGAGTAGGTGGGGTAGCCGGGATTGGGCACGAGCACCTTGTCGCCCTTATTGAGGAACGTCATGCATATGTGCATGATGCCCTCCTTTGAGCCGATCAGGGGCAGTACTTCGTTGTTGTAGTCCAGTTCCGTGCGGTACCATTTCTTATACCAGTCCGCAAAAGCCTTGCGCAGGATGGGTTCTCCCTTGTAAGACATGTATTTGTGTACGTCGGGGCGCTGTGCCTCCTTTGCGAGGCGGTCGATGACCGACTGGTGCGGGGGCAGGTCGGGGCTGCCCATAGCGAGTTTCACGATCTGACGGCCCGTTGCCGCTTCGATTTCGGCGATCTCGCGCAGACGGCGCGAAAAATAGTACTCTCCGATGCCGTCCAACCGATGGGAACGGGCGATGTTGACTGCTTTTGCCATAGTATAAGGGTGTTTGGATTTTTGCCAGCAGCAAAGATAGGTATTCCGATTAAAATTTAAAAGCCATCGTTGAATTTTATCTGCCATCCGACTCTCTCCGCCGCTTCATTTCTCGCCCCAAACTGCTTTTGAGCGACATGCGGGACGGGTAACAGTTCGTAACATTTTTTACGAACCGTCCCGCTTACAGCGAGAAGAGGATGAATATCTGCGCCGTCAGCACGCGCAGGAACATCACTACGGGATAGACCGTCGAATAACCCACGGCCGGCATGTCGTTGCCTGCCGTCGCATTGGCGTAGGCCAGCGCCGGGGGATCGGTCGTCGATCCGGCGATAAGTCCCATCAGCGTGTAGTAGTTCATTTTGAGCCACAGCCGCGCCACCAGCGCGACGATTATCAGCGGCAGGACGGTGATGGCGACGCCGTATCCGATCCAGCGGTAACCGCCGTCGACGATGGCGTCGATGAATCCGTCGCCCGCGCCGATGCCCACCGCCGCGAGGAACAGCGCGATGCCGATTTCGCGCAGCATCAGGTTGGCGCTCATCGTAGTGTAGGTGACCAGGTGGAAATGCGTGCCGAAGCGTCCGATCAGGATGGCCACGATCAGCGGGCCTCCTGCCAGTCCGAGCTTCACGGGCTGGGGTACGTTGAGCAGCGGAATTGACCCCAGCAGCACACCTAAAGCGATACCTACGAAGATCGTCACCAAATTAGGCTGGTTCAGCTTCTTGAGCGAGTTGCCCAATACGTCGGCCACCTGCGCCACGGCTTTCGCGGGCCCTACGACCATCACACGGTCGCCGACCTGCAGTTCCAAGCCCTGATAGGGGATCAGATCGACGCCCGCGCGGTTTACGCGCGTGATGGTGATGCCGTATTTCGTGCGCAGGCGCAGGTCGGAGAATTTCTTGCCGTTGAGCGACGATTTCGTAATCAGGATGCGGCGCGACACCAGCTCGGCATTGGGCGTATTGTTGCCCCACTGCTCGTCGGTCATCTCCACGCGGCGGCCGAAGAAGGCCACGATCGCCTCGATGTCCTCGGCCTGCGAGATCAGCCACAGCCGGTCGCCGATATGTATCACGCTCTCCGCATCGGTCATCGAGATCGTTCCGTCGGGACGCAGGATGCGCGATATGACGAACTGACGGTTGATCAGGTCGCGGACATAGGCCACCGTGCGGCCGTCGAGCGTCTTGTTGGTGAATTCGACCGAAACCTTGTCGGCGAGCTTGTGTTCACGGCTCAGCGCCGCCAGCCCCTCGTCCTCCTTTTCGAACTTCACGCGCAGGGCGTAGCGGATGAAGATCATCGTGAATATGATGCCCACGACGCCGAGCGGATAAGCCACGGCGTATCCCAGCGCGATCGTGGGGTCTTCGATTCCCAACGCATCGGTGTAAGCCTGCTGCGCGGCACCCAGTCCGGGGGTGTTGGTCACTGCGCCCGAAAGGATGCCGACCATCGTCGGAATCGGCGTGCCCGTCGCCAGATGAACTACATAGGCCGTCGCCACGCCCAGCAGTACGATCGCTACGGCACACATGACCAGCGTCATGCCGCCGTGCTTGAACGATGCGAAAAATCCCGGTCCGACTTGCAGACCGATCGAGAAGACGAACAGAATCAGCCCGAATTCCTGCACGAAGTGCCTGACCTCGCCGTCCACCGTCATTCCGAAATGACTCAGGACGATACCTACGAACAGAATCCATGTGATTCCGAGCGAGATGCCGCCGATTTTGACTTTTCCGAGCAAAATGCCGATGGTGATGACCAATGCGAAGGTCAGCACGGCATGGGCGATGCCGCTGCCGAAGAACAAGGTGTGTAACCACTCCATATTAACCTACTTTTGTGCGAATTGCCAGCAATTGTGCAAAAGTAGTATTTATTATAGAATTTAAAAAACTTTGATGCGACTTTTATAAGCCCGATATATGCCCGTCCGCCTGCCGCAGGGCTTACTGCTAATACAGATACCGCTCCATCAGCGGCATCAGCAGCGCCGTAGCCAATCCCATCAGGGCCATCGCCAGTCCGCTCAGGGCTCCTTCGACGGCTCCCATCTCGATGGCGCGCGCCGTACCGATGCCGTGCGCCGCGGCTCCCAGCGCAAACCCCCTTGCTTCGGCATCCCGCACGCCACAGCGGCGCAGGATCCACTCGCCGAAGATACTGCCGAAGATCCCCACGCAGAACACCACGACCGACGTGACGGGGACGATGCCGCCCAGCGGCCCCGAAACCGACACGGCGATGGGCACGGTGACCGACTTGGGGGCTATCGAGTTGAGTATCTCGCGTCCGGCGCCGAACGCCATGGCGATATATACGACGCTCAGCACGCCCGCCACGCAACCCGCAAGGGTGGCGATGCCGACCGGGAGCAGGCTTCCGCGCAGTTGTTCGACCTGTTCGTAGAGCAGGTAGCCGAGTGCGACGACCGACATGCCCAGGGCAAAGTCGAGGATGCCCGTGGCTTCCTGGTAGCGGGCATAGCCGATGTCCGCCGCACGGAGGAATACGATGACGGCGACGAACGTGAGCAGCACGGGATGCAGCAGCGGCATCCGGATGCGGCGGTAGACCGCCGTCCCGAGGCAGTAAAGCCCCACGGTGAGCGTCAGCAGGAAGAGGTCGGTGGAGAGGAACGCCTTGTCAATCATTGTCCGGGGTGTTTGCGGCGGTTTCACGAAGGTGCCGGATGCGGCGCAGGCGCGAGCGGCGGTTCAGGCTCTGGAACGTCTGCCCCGTCACCAGCAGCACGATGATCGTCGAGGCGATGCCCGAGATTACGATCGCCCACAGGTTGTCGAGGATCACGCGGTAGGAGTCCATCAGCCCTACGCCGTAGGGGACGAAGAAGAGTGCCATGGCCCCCAGCAGGAACCGGGCTGCGGGACGTACCGTTTCGGCTTTGACCCAATGCAGGCACAAGGCTGCGAAGAGCAGGATCATGCCGATGATGTTACCTGAAACATAACCTCCGGTAAGGATGCTCAATGCATTGCCGATCAGCCAGAAAAGAAGGATGTAAAAAAGTCCGGGCATTGTGTGTGCGCTTGATTCCGGGGCAAAGATAGCATTTCCGGCCGGAAGTTGTTGCGCCCGCCTGTGATTTTATGTGCGGAGTGTCTTTTTCAGCGGGCACTGCGTACTGGCGCACGACGCGCATCCGCCGCGCCGCCTGCCCCTGAAGAAGCACCACATCCGCCGCACTACGACGGCTGCGACCGCGATGCCGATACCCCAGACCGCAAAGTCCTGCCACCCCATGTCAGAGCCACATGAAAAGGCGGTAGACCGCCCATGCTACGACCCACGCCAGCACCGTGTTGTAGGCCACGGCGGCCGCGGCCCATTTCCACCCGGCCTCGGCGCCGATGGCGGCGATGGTCGCAATGCAGGGGAAGTAGAGGAGGATGAATACCAGGAAAGCCAGTGCCGATGCCTGCGTGAAGTCGCCGCTTGCCAGCAGCTTGCGGGAGAGGTTCACGGTTTCCTCGTCTTCGCCGGGCAGCTCTGCGACCTTGCCCGCCTGCGTGCCCGTGCTGACCTGTGCGCCAGCGTTTTCCGCAATGCGGATCGCCGTCTGTCCGTCCGCCCCGCCGATAATGGCGATGCTGCCTTCCGGCAGGTTTCCGATCTCGATCTTTTCGCCCGATCCCGTGACGATCTCCGTCGTGCCGGCGCCGGGGGCGGTTGCCGCCTCCCCGCCGTCGGAATAGAGCACGCCGAGCGTGCTGACGACGATCTCCTTGGCCGGGACACCCGACAGCAGTGCCACGCCCGCCTTCCAGTTCAGCCCCAGCGGACTGAAAATCGGCGCACAGCTTTGCCCCAGACGCCCGAGGTAGGAGTTCTCGTAGTGGACCGCCGTGCCGCCCTCTTCGCTGCGGGGGTAATAGCTCAGGAACCATACGACCATCGAAGCGATCAGGATCATGCCTCCCATCTTGCGCAGGTATTGCGCGCATTTGTCCCACATGTGGGTGAGCGTCGTCTTCCATGTCGGCAGGCGGTAGGGCGGCAGTTCCATGACGAAGGGCGTTTCGTCCACCGGGAACATGAAGCGCCGCATCAGGCGTGCCGTGACGACGGCCAGCACGACTCCCAGCACATAGAGCCCGATCATCACCATGCTGGCGTCGGCGGCGAAGAACGTCCCGGCGAGCAGGAGGTAGATAGGTATTCGTGCACTGCATGACATGAAGGGGGTTATGAGTATGGTTATCAGCCTGCTGCTTCGGCTCTCGATCGTCCGGCAGGCCATGATGGCCGGGACGTTGCAGCCGAAGCCCATGATCAGCGGGATGAACGATTTGCCGTGCAGGCCGATGCGGTGCATCACGCGATCCATGATGAACGCGGCGCGCGCCAGGTAGCCCGAGTCCTCCATGAACGAGATGAACAGGTAGAGGATCATGATGTTGGGCAGGAAGACGATGACCGCCCCCACGCCGCCGATGATGCCGTCGACCAAGAGGTCGCGCAGCGGCCCCGCGGGCAGCAGCGCGTCCACGCCGCTGCCGATCCATCCCACGAGCGTGTCGATCCACTCCTGCGGGTAGGCGCCGAGGCTGAATGTGCACCAGAACATCAGCCACATCAGGAAAAAGAAGATCGGGAAGCCCCACAGCTTGTGCGTCACGAAGGTGTCGATCAGCTTCGTGGCCGAGGCCTCTTCGCGTTTCCCCGGGGTGTAGGTCTCCTTGAGCGCCCCCTGAATGAACCCGTATTTCTGGTTGGCGAAAGCCGTCTCGACATCCTCGCCCAGGGCTTCGGCGATGCGTTTGGCCTCGCGGTCGCGGATCTCCGCCCACTCGGGGTAGCGGCTGGTGATGTGGCTGAGCGCCGTCTTCCGCGCAGCTGTTCCTCGACCTGCCTGTCGCCTTCGAGCATCTTCATGGCGTAGTAGCGCGGCGGGAAGGCCTTGGGCAGTTCGCCGCGGTAGTCGCTCATATCGTCCTTGAGCCGCCGGAGCCCCTCTTCGATGACGGGGCCCATGTTTATGTGGATGTGGCGTACGCGCTCGTCCTGGTTCTCGTACACGGCGATCACGGTGTCCAACAGCGCTTCGATGCCTTTGCCGTTGCGTGCCTCGACGGGTACCATCGGTACGCCGAGCATCCGTCCCAGGTTGTCGTAATCGAGCTCCGAACCGCGTGAGTCGAGCTCGTCGTACATATTGAGAGCCACCACCATGCGCGGGTTTATATCGATCAGCTCGGTCGTCAGGTAAAGGTTGCGTTCGAGGTTCGACGCCACGACCGAGTTGATGATGACGTCGGGCGTCTTTTCGGCGATATGGCTGCGGACGTAACGCTCCTCGGGGGTATAGGCCGAAAGGGCGTAGGTGCCCGGCAGGTCGGTCACCTCGAAGCGGTAGCCGCGGTAGTAGCGGTGCCCGCTCTTGGCGCCGACGGTCACGCCGCTGTAATTGCCCACGTGTTCATGGCCGCCCGATATGGCGTTGAAAAGCGAGGTCTTGCCGCTGTTGGGGTTGCCCACGAGCGCCACGCCGATCGTGCGGCTGTGGCGCGAGATGACCTCGTCGGCCGTGGCGCAGTCGTCGTCCGCGCCCGGCGTCCCGGCGGCGGGGTATTCGGGGGCTTGTTCCGGCGTTCCGCAGCCGCATTGCCCGTGGCGGTGCCCGGGATGATGGCGGTGGTGGTGATGTCCTCCGGCAAGGTATTCGTTCACTTCGCTGTCGGAGAGTACGACGACCATGTCGGCCTCGGTACGGCGCAGCGAGATGTCGTAGCCCATGATTTTATATTCGATCGGGTCTTTCAGGGGTGCGTTGAGCAGTACTTCGACCCGCTGCCCGCGAACGAATCCCATCTCCATGATGCGCCGGCGGAAGCCTCCGTGGCCCGTCACCTTGAGGATCGTGGCCGACTCGCCGGTTTTAAGTTCGGATAAACGCATTGTCGCTCTTTAGTTTTGGCGCCAAAGATACGACTTTGCGGCCGGATATGCAATCCCCATTTGTGGGTATATTCGGGCGGCCTTACCACCCGCCGCCCAGTGCCTTGCAGAGGTTCACGTAGTTGATGTACTGCTGTGCCGCGATGTTCACCAGCTCCATCTGCGACTGGTAGAGGCTCCGCTCGGCGTCAATCACGTCGAGGTAGTCCGACAGCCCGCTGCGGTAGAGCGCCTGCGTCATGGTGGCAATGCGGTCGTTCGAAACGACCAGTTCGCAGGAACGCTCTGTCTGGGTGCGGTAGGTGGCGATGGCGACCAGCGCCTTCTCGACATCTGCGAATGCCGTCAGTACGGTTTGCTCGTAAGTCTTTGCCGCCTGCGTATAACGCTCCATGGCCGCCATCTCCGAGCGGCGCAGCTTGCCGAAGGCGAACAGGGGTTGCGTGAGCGAGCCCAGCGCATCCCACGCCCAAGGGTTTGCCGCAGTTAAACCTTTGATCGAGTTGGAGGCTATTCCTCCTTTGGCTGTCAGTGCGATGGACGGGAATCTTGCCCCGCGTGCGACCCCGGCATTCGCGGCCGCCTGGAGCATATTGTAACGCGCCTCCATGATGTCCGGGCGCCGCTTGAGCAGTTCCGACGGAAGCCCTACGGGGATGTCGGCGGGATGGCGGTCTGCGAGCAGGCGCAGCCCCGAGCCCGTGCTGTCCGCCGCCTGCGGCGTTTCGCCCAGCAGGATGTCGAGCGACAGCCGCGTCTGCTTCACGGCGCGCTCGTATTGCGGGATGTCCGCCTCGGCCGTATAGACCAGGCTGCGTGCCTGCTCCAGCGCCACGCCGTCCGACATGCCGTAGCGGAACATCGAGTCGATCAGTGCGGCCGATTCGCGCCGCAGGGTGCAGCTGCGCCGGGCGATCGCCAGGTCGCGTTCGTATTCGAGCAGCGTGAAGTAGGTCGTGGCGACCTCCGCGGCCAGCGACAGCCGCACGCCCCGCAGCGCCCATTCCGAGGAGGCGATCTGCGCCCTGGCCGCCCGTTTGGCGTTACGCAGCTGCCCGAACAGGGCGATCTCCCACGAGAGCGACGGTTCGACGGCATAGGTCTGTACGATCTTGGTCTGCGGCGTGTATTCCCCCTCGGCCGTGACGCCTATGCCCACCTGGGGCAGGAACTGCGCCCGCACGACGCCGAGGTTCTGCCGCGCCTCTTCCACGCGCGAAGCCGCTACGGCCACGTCGCGGTTGTTCTCCAGCGCCCGCTGCACGAGGTTGTCGAGCACCGTGTCCCCGAACAGCCGCCACCAGTCGGAGGCGAGCGCCGCGGTGTCCCGCGGGAAGCCTTCGCCGTAGAGGTAGCCGTCGGGCACGTCGACCTTGGGCGGGTAGAAACGGGGTGTGCAGGCCGCGCAGGCGAGTGCGAAGATTAGGGTAAGGTATCCGGTTTTCATAGTTTTTCCTCCTGTTTTTTGCGTTCGCGGCGGCGTTCGAAATTCCCGATGCGCCCCACGAAATAGTAGAGTGCCGGGTAGACGAAGATGCCCAGCAGCGTGGCGAACAGCATACCGCCCACCAGTGCCACGCCCATGATGTTGCGTGCCGTGGCGTAGACCCCGCTGGCGAATACCAGCGGCATGACGCCGAGGATGAACGCGAAGGCGGTCATGATGATCGGCCGCACGCGCAGTTTGGCGGCGCCGATCGCGGCGTCCATCAGCGACAGGCCTTTTTCGTTGAACAGCCGGTCGGCATATTCCACAACCAGGATGGCATTCTTGGCCGCCAGGCCGATGAGCATGACCAGCGAAATCTGCATGTAGACGTCGTTGACGAAGAAGGCGTCCAGCAGGTGCGATCCCCCGATGAAGAGCACGGCGCCCAGCACCGCGACGGGGACGCTCATCAGGATCGCCAGCGGCAGTCCCCACGACTCGTAGAGCGCCGCGAGGGCCAGGAAGACGAACACCAGCGCCAGCAGGTAGACCAGCCCGCCCGTCTTCGAGGCATTGGCTTCCTGGTAGGAGGTGCCGCTCCACGCCGTGCCGATGTCGTCGGGCAGCACCTCGCCGGCCGTACGGGTGATCTCCTGCATGACGGTCGTGGTCGAGGCGCGTGCCGCGGGCGTCACCGTGAGGGAGATCGAGCGGTAGAGGTTGAACTGCGAGACGTATTCCACGCCCACCGTGTCGACCACCTCCACGAACGACGATACGGGCACGCTCTCGCCCGAGGACGAAGCGACGTAGTAGTTGTCGAGCGAGCGTTTGTCGAGGCGGTATTCGGGCGCCGCCTGGATATAGGTCTGGTAGAGCTTGCCGAAGCGCGAGAAGTTGTTGATGTAGGCGCCGCCCAGCAGGGTCGTCAGTTCGCCGTACAATACGCCCAGGTCGACGCCTGCGGCCAAAACCCGCCCCCTCTCGGTGCGCCGGGGGGGGACAGAAACTC
>OAWW01001636.1_pt1 | contig 10830 bp, 8 predicted proteins | sample 1517191 | NCBI WGS metagenome assembly OAWW01 (sample SAMEA2580253, study PRJEB22360) | human gut metagenome | biome: human gut; feature: human-associated habitat; material: faeces | place: Denmark | collected 2008/2010 | reverse complement strand
ATCGGCTCCTCATTGCCTGGTCACCGCCGGTGCCGCGGCCGGCTTGTCCGCCGCGTTCAGCGCGCCGCTGTCCGGCATGATGTTCGCTTTGGAAGGGGTGCATCGGAGTTTTTCCCCTGCGATTCTGATGGGCGCCACCGCCGCATCGCTGACCGCCGATTTCGTCTCAAAATACTGTTTCGGTCTGCGTCCGGTTTTGGATTTCGGTGATATCGGTCAGCTGTCGTTGGAAGAGTATGTGTGGCTGATTCCGTTGGGATTGGTGGCCGGTTTGGTTGGTTCGCTGATGAACCGCTCGTTGCTTGGCTTCCAGACGCTGTACGGCAAACTGCCGGCATGGAGCCGCCCGATGATTGCGATTGCGATCGCGTTGCCTGTCGGCATCTGGTTGCCCGATGTGCTCGGCGGCGGCTCGAATCTGATTGATACCGCCGAACATGCGCGCGTCGGCTTGGGAATGCTGTGTCTGCTGTTCGTGGCGAAGATGCTGTTCACATCCACGAGTTTCGGCTCAGGCGCGCCTGGCGGTATTTTCATGCCGATTCTTGCGGTCGGTTCGTTGGCCGGCGGCATCTGCGGTGAAGTGTTGCATCGATTCGGTGATCTGCCATCCGACGCAGTGGCGGTGTTTGCGGTGTGCGTGATGACGGGCACGCTCGCCGCGTCCGTGAAAACGCCGATCACGTCGATTCTGTTGGCTGTGGAGATGTCTGGAACGTTGACGCACATGCTGCCGGTCGCGGCCGTCGCTTTCGTCGCGCTGTTGGTGTCCGATTTGCTGCGCACCAAACCGATTTATGGGGAGTTGCTGGAGCGGTACGTGCGCGCGCAAGGCATGCAGATGGCGATCGCAAGCCATGTGGGCAGCGGCATTATGGAACTGCCATTGGAAATGGGAGCGATTGCGGACGGCAAGCGGGTGCGTGACGTGCGTTGGCCGTCTGGGTGCCTGATCATCGGCCTGCGTCGCGGCGAAAGCGAGATCGTGCCGCGCGGCGATACACGGCTGCGTGCCGGCGACTATCTGGTGGTGCTGTTCAGTGGCGAGGAGGAGCGCGAGGTGCGACCTGCGATGCGGCGGCTGTGTGATGCCCGGCTTGACTGAGCCTGGCTGAATTCGGCTGGACTCTGGATGTACGAATCTGCGGAATCGGACATCCAGGGTGCATACGTTGGCGCTCCGTGTAAACTCATATGCGTTAGGAAGGCGGCAACCGCGGCCCAGCTCGTTGTTGCACGGCCTATGGGCGGAACAACGCTGTCCGCGGAAGGCCAGTACAGGGGGAGCGCAATGGAATCGCAAGAACAATCGCCGGGAGACGTGGTGACTGCGGGTGAGGACTCACATCCCATCACGCAGGCAATCGACACTGTTGAGGTGATGCATGCTGGTGCAACCGCGCCCGCCGCTAACACCATGGATCCGCCTACGATTCCCCTGGCGCCGATGAAACGTATGCAGGCGCGGTTCAATCCGCTCGCCGACGGACTGATGTATGTTGTGGTGTTCGTCGGTGGATTTGTTGGAGTCGGCTGTCGGCATGCGTTGGATATGCTCCTGCCGTCGGTCAGCGGGACGCCGTTCGTTGTGGGCACGTTTGTGTCGAATATGGTCGCCTGCTTCCTGTTCGCGATGCTGACCGAATTCATGGCGACCGCTTCGTGGCTGCGTCGCCGGGTGCGGCAGGTTGTCAGCCGTGGCGTTGGGCTCGGCTTGCTCGGCGGGCTTTCGACGATGTCCGGCGTGATGCTGGAAACGATGGAAGGTCTGCACGAGCGGCATATCGCCAGTGCGCTTGGCTATCTTGCGGGAAATTTTGCAGGCGGTTTGCTCACTGCCGCCGCCGGCGTGGTTCTGATGCAGGCACTGCTGTCACGGAGTACTCGAAAGCGGGTTCGGGGTGCGTTTTCAGCTGTTTCCGTTTCCGATTCTGCCGAATCGGACACGCAGGGCGTACGCCATGTGAAAGTGGCCGACGTGGCGCGTTCTGCCGCGCAGGCCGCAATGGAAGCCGCGCAGGCGGCGCAGCAGGCCGCGCAGACGGCCCAGCAGATTGCACAGACGGGACAGGTTCCGCGAGTCGAAACACCAACCGTGCCGCCGACCGCCAGCCAGCCTATGCAGACAGGCCGCGTTCCGCAGATTCCTCCGCTGGTCGTTCCTCAGCTGACACAGTCATCGCAGCCGTTGTTGCGCGAGCCGGATACTTCAGACTTGGGGCAGCTGCCCGAGCCGATTCAGCAGTCGCAACCAATCCAGCAGCCCCAGCAGCAGTCGCAGCCAATCCAGCAGCCGGCCAACCCGCTTCCACCCAGCTTCGAGCCCAAACCGATCACTGCGGAGATTTCGCTTGTCGCCGACCCGACTACCGGGGAGGTGCGCTGATGATGTGGATGATCTGTCTGTTCGGCGGTCTGGGAGCCATGGCCCGTTACGTGCTCGACGTGTCAATTCAACAAGGCTGGAACCGCGAGAATCGAAGAACGAATCGCAACTTCCCGCTATCCACGCTCGTCATCAACGGCGTCGCCTCGCTATGCGCGGGCATCGCCATGATGTCCTACTATTCGCAATCGGTGGATATGGACACGGTCATGATGTTCGTTGTCGGATTTCTCGGTGGTTTCTCAACATTCTCCACGGCGCTCAACGAAGTGGTTTCATTGATTCGCCAGCGTCGTTTTACGCTGGCTCTGGGCTATGGAATAGCAACCGTCGCGGTGCCTCTCATTTGTGTGGCCGCCGGTTTCGGCATTGCGCTGCTTGCCAATCCGGCGTAATTTTCACGTTACACGGACGGTCGCTGAGTAACGTGAAAGAAATCTGAGCGCAACCGCCATCAAGGCCGCCAGTCCGGATGCAACGCTGGTGATTGCATTCGACCAGACCAAGCCGCTGCTGAAGGCCTTCGCCTCCGCGGGAGTCGACACTAAGAAGCTGTATTTCGTTGCCGGACTGTCGAACAGGTTCGAGAGAATGTAAATGAATGTAATATTTCGTGGTAAGCACGTGAGCATACAACGATAGAACAGTGATGACGGGGAAGGTGCGATCATGGTCGGCATGCGCGATGTGGCGAAGAAGGCCGGGGTGTCTCTGAGCACCGTCTCGCTGGTGGTGAACGGCAACGGGTACGTGTCTGATGACATGCGCGAACGTGTGCGCAAAGCCATGCAAGCCCTCAATTATGTGCCGAACGAGCTTGCCCGCAATCTGTATCATGATTGCACGAATCTGGTCGGCGTCATCGTGCCCACCATCCGCCACCCGTTCTTTGCGACGTTTACCGCACATCTGCAGCATGCACTCGCCGCGCAAGGATTACGCACTATGCTGTGCTCTACCGCAGATGAGGCGGACGGCGAAATCCAGTATGTCGACATGTTGCGTCGGCACATGATGGACGGCATCGTCATGTGTGCGCACACTTCGCATCCCGGCGATTATTGGACGTCGATTCATCGCCCGATCGTCGCGTTCGACCGTGTGCTTGGAGACGGTATTTCGTCGATTGGATCCGACCACGAGCAGGGTGGGCGATTGATTGCGCAGATGCTGATCCGCAATGGTACCAAACATGTGGTGATGATTGGCGGTCCGCGAGATCAATTCTTCGATTTGACTGCGCGCGGAGAAGTCGAGGAAGGATCGTTCGATTTGGGAAAGACCACGTTCCCGACGGTGCGCTATTACCTCACGTTGGAACAGGAATTGACCTCCGCAGGCGTGAAATACGAGTATGTTGAAGCTGGCGAAGTGATGGATTTTGCCGGCTATCATCGTGCGGTCAGCAATGCGCTCGACAAGGTGACGACCGACGGCGTCGATGCCGTGGTCAGTTCCGATATTGGTGCATCGTTCTGCGTGCGCGAAGCGTTGGGCCGTGGAATTTCCATTCCTGACGAGCTGCAGATCGTTGCCTACGATGGTACGTATTTGACTGATTTGGCCGGCATGAAGCTGACCGCGGTCGCGCAGGATTTCTCGGCGATCGCACAGTCGGCGGCCGACCATATCGTGCAGGCGATTGCCAATGAGGAAGTGGCCGCGGCTAACGCTTCACGCAAGAACATCCCCAAGCCGTTCGAGCCGAACGTGCTTATTCCCATGACACTGGTGCCAGGCGATACCACGCGTTGATACTGTGCGTCTTCATGCGTGTGCCCGGTGTGGATCGCATCGATTTCAGCGGCGTCCACAACCGGCGAACGCCCGTCGATAGTCGTGCTCATCATTCGACTTGTGCACATGTGTCCGATTCTGCCGAATCGGACGTCTGAGTTCCGAAAAATGTGTTCTGTGTGTCCGATTCTGGAGAATCGGTCATGTGTGATGTGAATTGGGATGTTTGGATGTCCGTTTCTGCAGAATCATCTTTGCTCTGTACTCGTTGATTCGCAAATACGGCGCATGGCTCGTCATACCGGCCATGCTCGGCGGCGCGGCCTTCCTGGCGGACTCGGTGCTGACGCCGGCCGTGTCGATCTCGTCCGCCGTCGAAGGCCTGAAGACGCTGCCGGCGTTGGAGCATCTGTTCACCGAGAACAAGGATCTGACGATGATGATCACCGCGGTGATCATCGTGATCCTGTTCGCCGTGCAGTCGCGCGGCACCGAATCGATCGGCAAGGTCTTCGGCTCGGTGGTGATGGTCTGGTTCGCGTTCCTGGCGATCGTCGGCGTGGTAGCCATCGGCAACGACTGGTCCGTGCTCGCCGCACTCAACCCGTACTACGGCATCAAGTTCCTGTTCAGTCCGAATAACGCCACCGGTCTGGCGCTGATGGGCACCGTGTTCCTTTCGACCACCGGCGCCGAGGCGCTGTACTCGGATATGGGCCACGTGGGCCGCGGCAACATCTACTTCACCTGGCCGTTCATCAAGGTGGCGCTGGTGCTCAACTACTTCGGCCAGGGCGCGTGGATGCTGCACAACCAGAACAACCCCGAACTGGCCGACGCCGAGGGGATCAACCCGTTCTTCCAGATGATGGATCCGAACGTGCGCTATGTGGCCGTCGTGCTGTCGGTCACCGCCGGCATCATCGCCTCCCAGGCGCTGATTACGGGCGCGTTCACCATGGTCTCCGAGGCCACCGGCCTCAACTGGATGCCGCATCTGCAGGTCTGTTACCCTGCCCGTACCCGCGGCCAGCTGTACATTCCGGTCGTCAACGTGGTGCTGTGCGTGGCCACGCTGGCCGTGCTGCTGCTGTTCCGCGATTCGGAACATATCTCGGCGGCCTACGGCTTGGCACTGACCATCACGATGATCACCACCACGATCCTGCTGGGCATCTACCTGTGGCACCGCAGCAACAAGTTCGGCGCCGTTGTGTTCACCATCGTGTTCCTGGCGATCCAGGTCCTGTTCTTCGCCGCCTCGATGGCCAAGTTCCTGCACGGCGGCTGGTTCACGCTGCTGCTCACGCTGGCGATCCTCATGATCATGTACACGTGGAACGAGGGCACCAAGCTGGAGCGCTCGCAGCGTCGGCACATGATGCCGAAGGACTTCCTCCCCGCGCTGGACAAGCTGCACGGCGATAGCCGCATCCACCGGTTCGCGGACAACATCGTCTACCTGACCAGCGATCCGGACCTGAAGCGTCTCGATACGGACATCTTCTTCTCGATCTTCGCCGACCACCCCAAGCGCGCCCGCGCATGGTGGGCGGTGGCCGTCGAGACCACCGACGAGCCGTTCACCCGTGAGTATTCGGTCGAGAGCTTCGGTACCGACTACCTGTTCCGTGTGCGCATCCGCCTCGGCTTCAAGGTCTCGCAGTCCATCCCGGCCTACCTGCATCAGATCATGCACGATCTGGAGAAGACCGGCGAGCTGCCGAACCAGCAGTCGATCTACCCGAAGCTTGACGCCGATCCCGGCATCGGCACCATCCGCTACGTGGTGATCCACAAGGCGCTGATGCCCGAGTCGAAGGTCTCCGGCCGTGGCGCCCTCTCGCTGCAGATCAAGTACGCGATCCGCCGCGTGGCCGGTTCCCCGGTCAAGTGGTTCGGCCTGGCGCCGTACAACCCGCTGGTCGAGGTGCAGCCGCTGTTCTTCTCCAGGCCCTGTTTGTGCCCCCCCCCCCCCCCGCCGCGCCTGACCCGCGTGGCCAGCCAGGCGCCCAAGCGCGAGGGCTGAGCCGGCAGGCCGAACAGCCGGTGCGAGCCGGGTGGCCTAATGGCATGTCAGGGGGGCCGCGAACCGTCATCGTACGGTTCGCGGCCTTTGCATATGCGAATGATGCAGAGTGGGCGGTACTGCTTGTGAATGTAGCGGGTGGACGGGTGACGTGGTTGATGCCTTTTGCCGTATGTTCACGGTGGCTATGCGTCGGATGGGACTGTAATTCGACTTCTTGGGATCTTTTTTGCTGCAGTGGTGCGCCAAAAGGTCTCAGCCGTCTCTGCGCCACGCCTTCCGGCAGTCAGTACAAGGTTGTACTACACTGGTGGCTGTCACACGGATGTCCCCGGTCGCCCGCGCCTCCGCGGTACATCGCTGTATGGATACGTGTCACGTATGCAGAGTGCATGCAGATATGTAGAAAGGAATCCCATGCCCCAGCAGGACCATCTGACCGCACGTCTCGTCGTCGATGACGATTTTGAGGTCGCTCCGGTCAACAATCGTCTGTTCGGTTCGTTCGTCGAGCACCTTGGCCGTTGCGTGTACACCGGCATCTACGAGCCCGACCACCCGACCGCCGACGAGCACGGCTTCCGCAAGGACGTCATCGACCTGGTCAAGGAACTCGGCGCCACCACCATCCGCTACCCGGGCGGCAACTTCGTGTCCGGCTACCGCTGGGAGGACGGCATCGGCCCCAAGCAGGAACGTCCCCGTCGACTCGATCTGGCCTGGCATTCCACCGAAACCAACGAATTCGGCCTGCACGAGATGGCCGAATGGCTTGAGGCCACCGGCGGCAACGAGCTGATGGAGGCCGTCAACCTGGGCACGCGCGGCCTGCAGGAGGCCCTGGACCTGCTGGAGTACGCGAACGTGCCCGGCGGCACCGAGCTGTCGGAACGTCGCCGCGCCAACGGCGCCGACAAGCCGTTCGATATCCGCATGTGGTGCCTGGGCAACGAGATGGACGGCCCGTGGCAGCTCGGCCACAAGTCCGCCGAGGACTACGGCATGCTCGCCGCCTCCGTGGCCGCCGGCATGCGCCAGATCGATCCGGACGTGGAACTGGTGGTGTGCGGCTCCTCCGCCCATGGCATGCCGACCTTCGGCAAGTGGGAGCAGACCGTTCTTGAGAAGACCTACGAGAACGTGAACTTCGTCTCCTGCCACGCCTACTACCAGCCGTTCTTCAAGGAGGACGGCACGCGCGACATGGCCAGCTTCCTGGCCTCCGGCGTGGATATGGACGGCTTCATCAAGGACGTGGCCGCCACCATCGACGCCACCAAGGCCCATCTGAAGAGCGCGCACGACGTGTACATCTCGTTCGATGAATGGAATGTCTGGTACCAGGGTGAGGAGCCGAGCAAGACCCCCGAGGGCATCGGCAACTGGCCGGTGGCCCCGCGTCTGCTGGAGGACATCTACACCGCCGCCGACGCCGTGGTGTTCGGCGATCTGATGATCACGCTGCTCAAGAACGCCGACCGCGTGCGCGCCGCCAGCCTGGCGCAGCTGGTCAATGTCATCGCCCCGATCATGACGGAGCCGGGCGGCCCGGCCTGGCGCCAGACCACGTTCCACCCGTTCTCCGTGACCGCGCGCCTGGCCAAGGGCGGCACCGTGCTGGAGCCGAAGCTGTCCGCCGGCACCGTGGATACGCCGCGCTATGGCGAGGTCGACGGCGTGAACGCCGTGGCCGTGCGCTGCGCCGACGGCTCGCTCGCCGTGTTTGCGGTGAACCGTTCGCTCGAGGCGACCGCCGAGTTCGAGATCAGGCTGCAGGACGGCGCGCAGCCGGCATCCGTCGAGGCGCAGACGCTGCACGACGACGATCTGTTCGCCGCGAATACGCTCTACGACCAGAACCGTGTGACCCCGCACGCCAACGGGTCGGCCATGTACGATGCCGAGTCCGGCGTGGTCCGCGTCTCCCTGCCGCCGGTGAGTTGGACCGCCCTGCACATCAAGTGACGCGATGGGCCGCGCGGTCCGTTCCGGAGAAGGACGGATCGCACGGCCCTTGCTTCCCGGGCCGGGCGGAAGGGACCGGACCGGCCGGGGAAAACGCGTTATGCTGGAATCAGACGGGCGTTCCGCCTGAACCGTGCGGAACATGCCCGATGGTGCGACGAGAGGGGTGCTGTGGCGAAACGGGTGACCATCACCGACGTGGCGCGCGAGACGGGCGTCTCCATCAAAACGGTGTCGAATGTGCTGAACAACACCGGCAGTATGCGCCCGGAGACGCGCCAGCGTGTCCAGGATGCCATCGAACGCCTCGGATACCGCGTTAACGTGTCCGCCCGCGCCATGAAAACCGGCGGCACGAAGCTCATCGGACTGGCCATCACCGATTTCTGCCAGCCGTTCATGCCCTATCTCGCCGACAGCATCGTGGCGGCGGCACGTTCCCGCGGGTACGCGGTGATCACCGATACCTACAACAGCGCCGGCGGCTTGGCGCAGGCGATCCCGGAGACGAAGAAGCTGGCCGCGGACGGCTGGATTTTCTTCATGGGCTCGCCGATCACGGATCGCACGATACTGCACCAGCCGTATCCGTTGGTGATTGTGGGCGATTACGATACGCAGGGACTGGCCGATTGGGTCACGATGCCGAACGTGGAGGCCGTACGCACCGCGGTGGGGGCGCTGCTGGATTCGGGATGCCGTAGGATCGCGTTGATCGGCGGCACCGCGGAGAACGCATGCCCGGATGCCGACCGCGAGTCGCGGCCCGAAACCACCAGCACGATGCGTACCCGCGGCTATGTGTTGGCCCATGAGGAGCGTGGCCTGCAGGTCGATTGGCGGCTGGTCCGTAACGCGGATTGGGTGCAGTCCGGCGGCCGCGATGCGGTGGCGGGGCTGTTGGACGATCCGGATGCGCCGCGTCCGGATGCGGTCATGTGCCTGAACGACGCGCTCGCCATCGGGGTGATTCATGAGCTGCAGCGGCGCGGCGTGCGCGTGCCGCAGGATATGCAGGTCATTGGGTTCGACAACGTGCCGGATGCCGAGTACTGCATGCCCGGATTGACGACGATCGACCCGCATGTGGATGATTACGCGCGACATGCCGTGGATATGCTGATCGCGCGCATCGAGGGGTCGGCGGATCCGTTCCGCACGTATGTGACCTCCTACGATCTGGTGCGTCGTGCCTCGACGTGTTGACGGCCCGGCGTTCGCCTGGACATGGGTCTGTGACGGGCTGCTGTCGCCTCTCCCGTGGCGTATTCCGGGAGAGGCGACATGCGGGCTAAGATCGGAGCAGCACCTCCGTCAGCGCTTGACGGACGGCGCTCGGCATATGCGAATCGGAGCAATCTTCCATGTCCGGCCCGCTGACGTGCTCGAGTGAATCCATCGTGGCCAATGCGTCGATGCCGTTCTCCGTTATGGCGGCATAAGCCTGTTCCTTGGTCAGATATCGCATTTCGGCATGCCGAAGGATGTCGAAGACGTCTTCCATGCGGGGATCGGGGGCCATCGTCGTGTCGCCGATGGTGACACGTATCTCGCTGCGGGTGGATACGTCGGCGACCGTTACCTGCAATGTGAGGGTTTCGGCATCATACCGGCGATCCGAATCGACGGATGCGCCGTCGGCCTGTACGGATATGTCGCTGTCGGTAATGCCTCGGAACAGGAAATCCCATGTTCTCCGGGCCGGCAGAGCGTGAACGTCTCCCTGGGCTGGCGATACCGTGAGTGCGGATGTGGCGCCGTCCTTGCGCCATCGATAGGTGATCGCGGTGGTCGCCGGGGTGATCTGCCGAGAGTAATGTCCCGAATCCTCCATCAGCGTGAAGTCGCCGTCCGCTCCGGGGAAGACGATGATCTCCAGATGCTGCGGGTTGTCGACGGAGTTGATGGAATCCCCCTCGGACAGGGGCTGCACCGGCACGATGCCGCCGGCCTTCGCGAACACGGGAATTCCGTCGAGCGGACGCCAGACGGTCATGCGCCGTCCGTTGGGCGAAGACGCGCTATACCGGCGCCCGGTGAAGAAGTCGAACCAGTCGCCCTGCGGCAGCCATACGTCGGCCTTGCCCCGTCGGGAGGATTTATCCATCGGTTCCGTGATGGGCGCGGCCAGCAGTTCGGTGCCGAACATGTATTCGTTGGGAACGTGGTATGCGGCGTCGATGTCGGGCGATCCCCAATACATGGGCTCCACCAGGGGAAGGCCTGTCCGGGATGCGCGCCAGTTCATGGTGTGGAGGTACGGAATCATGCGATGGCGCAGGCGGAGCGCATCGTCCATGATCGCACGGAGGGGGTGCGGATGTTTTTTTGGACGGTCAGGCGGCCAGTCCAAGACTTCTGCGGTATTGCACGGGGCTCATCCAATCCAGTGACTTCTTGATCCTGGTTTCATTGTAGTGGGTCAGGTAGGCGGCCAGACGTTCGCGGAACTCCTCGTAGCCCACGCCCCTCCAGTCCCGCCCGTAGAATAACTCGTTCTTGAGCCTGCCGAAGAACCCCTCGGCGGCCGCGTTGTCCGGGCTGCATCCCTTGGCGCTCATCGACCGGATCAGCCCGTGCTCCTCGCAGATGCGGATCCATTCGTCCCACCGGTAGTGGCAGCCGCGGTCGGAATTAAACCGACATCGGTTTAACTCGGATTAAGCCGGGTTTGTTGTTAAGCCGGGGAACGGTTCGGGGTCTTGGTGGCTGG
>OAWW01001632.1_pt1 | contig 10839 bp, 7 predicted proteins | sample 1517191 | NCBI WGS metagenome assembly OAWW01 (sample SAMEA2580253, study PRJEB22360) | human gut metagenome | biome: human gut; feature: human-associated habitat; material: faeces | place: Denmark | collected 2008/2010 | reverse complement strand
TTGTTCCCGCCCGCAGCCTGCTGTTTCTGCTGGAAACGGTAGTCGAAGCGGCGGCGCAGTTCGTCGATGGCCGAAGGTGCGGATCCGTCGGGCGAGCGGTGCGGGCGGTCGTCGTCGGTGCCGGTACCGAAGTCGGCCCTGACATATTTCGGGTCGATCTCGCGCAGGAAGCAACTCGGGCGCGAGAACTCCATGTTGCCCCACTTGAAACGCATCTCGGCGTAGGAGATCGTCGCCTCGACCTTGGCACGGGTAAGCGCCACGTAGAACAGGCGCCGCTCCTCCTCCATGCCGTCGGGCGACTCGGCGGCCCGCTGCGAGGGGAAGAGGTTTTCCTCCAGCCCGACGATATACACGTATTTGTATTCCAGCCCCTTGGCCGAGTGGACGGTCATCAGTGTCACCTTGTTGCGGTCTTCGGGGTCGTCCTTGTCCATGTCGGTCACCAGCATGACGTTCTGCAGCCACTCCTCGATGGTCGCCTCTTCGTCCTGCGGACGCTCCCCGTTGCGGATTTCGGCGTCGCACCGCTCCTTGAACTCCTGCATCGAGTTCAGCAACTCCTCGATATTGTCCAATGCCGAGGTCGCCTCGGGGGTATTCTCGGCACGGTAGGCCGCGAGGATACCCGAGCGGGTGGCGATCTCGAGCCCGAAGTCGTAAAGCCCCTTCTCGTTGCGGGCGAGCGACAGCGAGCGGATCATCGCCACGAAGTCCGCCACCTTGCGGGCGATGGTCTTCTGCACGGGGTCGGCGGCCGGTTCGGCGACCAGCGCGTCGACCGCCTCCCACATCGAGACGCCCCGCTCAGCGGCCAGCTGCGCGATGCGCTGCACGGTCGTGTCGCCGATGCCGCGCGTCGGGTAGTTGACGATGCGTTTGAACGCCTCGTCGTCGCGCGGGTTGATCACCAGCCGGATATAGGCCAGCATGTCCTTGACCTCCTTGTGGTCGTAGAACGAACTGCCCTTGTAGATGCGGTAGGGAATGCCGCGGCGGCGAAGGTTGTCCTCCAGCACGGCCGACTGGTTGTTGGTGCGGTAGAGGATCACCGCTTCCGACCAGTCGTCGCCCGCCGAGCGGACTTTGTCGCGCAGGTCGGAGACCACCATTTCGGCCTCCTCGCGGTCGGTATAGGCCTTGAGGATGCGGATCGGCTCACCCACGTCGCCGGCCGAGAAACAGTGCTTCTCCATGCGCTTGGAGTTGCGGACGATGACCGAATTGGCCGCATCGACGATCGTGCGGGTCGAGCGGTAGTTCTGCTCGAGCTTGAAGACCCTGGCCGCGGGAAAATCCTTCTGGAAGGAGAGAATGTTCTCGATCTTGGCACCGCGGAACGAGTAGATCGACTGTGCGTCGTCGCCCACGACGCAGACCCGGGAGTGGAGCTGCGACAGGCGGCGGATGATGACGTACTGGGCGTAGTTGGTGTCCTGGTACTCGTCCACCAGGATGTATTTGAACAGCTCCTGGTAGCGCGCCAGCACGTCCGGGGCGTCGCGCAGCAGGATGTTGGTCTGCAAGAGCAGGTCGTCGAAGTCCATCGCGCCGTTGCGCTTGCAGCGCTGGCAGTAGATATTGTAGACATTGCCGAACTCGGGGATCTGCGCTTGCCGGTCTTCGGCGGCATAGACCGAGTTGGCTAGGTAGGCGCCGGGCGTCACCAGGCAGTTCTTGGCGTAGGAGATACGCGACGCGATGAGGTTGGGCTTATATTTCTCGTCCGCGAGGTTCAGTTCGCGGACAATGGTCTTGATGAGGTTCTTGCAGTCCGAGGGCTCGTAGATCGTAAACGACTCGGGGAAACCGATCTTTTCGGCGTTCTCGCGCAGGATGCGCGAAAAGACCGAGTGGAACGTACCCATGCGGATATAGCGGCTGCGGTTATCGGGGATCATCTGCGCGATGCGCTCGCGCATCTGCTGGGCGGCCTTGTTGGTGAAGGTGAGCGCCAGGATGTTGAAGGGCGCCACGCCCTGCTCGATCATATAGGCGATGCGCGCGGTCAGCACGCGCGTCTTGCCCGAACCGGCGCCGGCGATAATGAGCGACGGGCTGTCGTAGTTGACCACGGCAGCGAGCTGTGCGGGGTTCAGGCCTTGCAGTATCGGAGATTCTTTGTGTTCCATGGCTGCAAAGTTAATACTTTTTCGCAAGCCCTCTCCGAAAAGGCGCGCCTTTCTCCGAAAAGGCCGCAGGGACGGCGCCCAAGGATGGCGCACGGGGCAAACCGAAGGATGGCGCAGATGAAGGCGGGGCAAGAGGCACGTGCAAAGCGGACGGGAGCGGACGGAATGCCTGCAGGGAGGCACACGAAAAACGGAGGGGCAGGCCGGGCGGAAGGACAGAAGCCGCACGGTAAAACCGGGAGAGGAGGGAAAGGTGCCGAAACCACGTCAGAGCCCCGCCCCGGTCGTTTCGGGGGACGGGATTATGGGCAATCCGGGCGGAAATGAAAAAAATCCCGGAAAAAATAATATCTTTGCATTACTTTCGTTAAGAGGTTAAATCCGACGACAATACGGCAACGTTTGCGCCGGGCGGATGCGGAGGCTGCGGGCAAAAGATGCCGGGCGCAGGGTATGAAGCATGAAATTCAACATATAATAAAACAATGAGCGAAGTCATCAACATCAAAGAACTCAACGAGCGGATCGAACGCGAATCGGTATTCGTCGATACGCTCCGCACGGAAATGGGCAAGGTCATCGTGGGGCAGAGCCATCTGGTCGACACGCTGCTGATCGGGCTGCTGTCGAACGGACACATCCTGCTGGAAGGCGTGCCCGGACTGGCCAAGACCCTGGCCATCACCACGCTGGCAAAAGCCGTGGATGCCGGATTCTCGCGTATACAGTTCACCCCCGACCTGCTGCCGGCCGACCTGATCGGTACGCTGATCTACTCGCAGAAGAACGAGGAGTTCGTGGTCAAGAAAGGCCCCGTGTTCGCCAACTTCGTGCTGGCGGACGAGATCAACCGCTCCCCGGCCAAGGTGCAGTCGGCACTGCTCGAAGCCATGCAGGAGCGGCAGGTGACCATCGGCGACCAGACCTACCCGCTGCCGCAGCCGTTCCTGGTGCTGGCCACGCAGAACCCCCTGGAGCAGGAGGGTACCTACCCGCTGCCCGAGGCGCAGGTCGACCGATTCATGCTCAAGGCCAAGATCTCCTACCCCAAGAAGCAGGAGGAGCGCGACATCGTGCGCATGAACCTCTCGGGCGCTGGCATGCCTCAGGTCAACAAGGTTATCTCGCCCGAGGACATCATCAAGGCCCGCAAGGTCGTGGAGGACGTCTACATGGACGAGAAGATCGAGAAATACATCATCGACATCATCTTCGCCACGCGCGAGCCGGCGGAATACAACCTGCAGAAACTGCAGAATCTGATCGCATACGGAGGTTCGCCCCGTGCGTCGATCTCGCTGGCGAAGGCCGCACGCGCCTACGCCTTCATCCGCCGCCGCGGCTATGTCATCCCCGAGGACGTACGCGCCGTCTGCCACGACGTGCTGCGCCACCGCATAGGCCTGACGTACGAGGCCGAGGCCGAAAACATCACCTCGGAAGAGATCATCACCGACATCCTCAACAACGTAATCGTACCCTAACGATGCAGCAGACCGAGAACGATATTCTGAAACGCGTCCGGAAGATCGAGATCAAGACCCGGGGTCTTTCGAACGAGATCTTCGCCGGAAAGTACCATACGGCTTTCCGCGGACGGGGCATGTCGTTTTCCGAAGTCAGGGAGTACCGTGCGGGCGACGACGTGCGCGATATAGACTGGAACGTGACGGCGCGCTCGCGCAAACCCCACATCAAGATCTACGAGGAGGAACGCGAGCTGACGATGATGCTCCTGGTCGACGTCTCGGCATCACGCATGTTCGGCACGACCGAACGCCTGAAGAAGAACATCATCACCGAGATCGCCGCCGTGCTGGCTTTTTCCGCCGCACAGAACAACGACAAAGTGGGCTGCATCTTCTTCTCGGACAAGGTAGAGAAGTTCATCCCCCCGAAGAAGGGGCGCAGCCACATCCTGATGATCATCCGCGAGCTGGTGGGATTCCGGCCCGAATCGGCGGGGACGAAGCTCTCGGAGCCGGTGCGGTTCCTGACCAACGTCAACAAGAAACGCTGCACGACCTTCATCCTCTCGGATTTCATGGACTCCTCGAAGGACAGGGCGGCGCTGGACGACGCGCTGAAGATCGCCGGCGGCAAGCACGACCTGGTGGGCATACGCGTCTACGACCCGCGCGAAACGGAGTTGCCGGACGTGGGAATCGTCGAGATGAAAGACGCCGAGAGCGGACGTAAGGTCTGGGTCGACACCTCGTCGCGCGCCGTGAGGGAGCATTACGCCGAAAAATGGCGGCAGCGCAGCGCACAGATCGAATCGACGCTCAAGCACAACCGCATCGACACGGCGATGGTCTCGACCGAGGGCGACTATGTGTCGGAACTGATAAAACTGTTCAAACAGCGATGAAACGACTTTTTGCAATAGCGCTGCTCCTCGCGGGCGCAGCGGCGCGGGCCCAGTCCGACGTGCCGCAGGTCACGGCGCACATCCAGCCCGACAGCGTCATGATCGGCGACCGTTTCGACCTGGTGGTCGACGTCGAGAAAGACCTGGTGCAGGTGGTGCAGTTCCCCGAATTCGAGGACAAGCCGGGGAGCCCCATCGAACTCCACAAGGAGTATCCGATCGACACGCTCGAACGCGACGGCCGCCACCTCAAACTCCGCAAGCGCTACACGCTGGCGGCGTTCGAGGAGGGCAAGTGGAATCTCGGCCACCCGGCGGTGCTCTATGCCGACAAGAACATCGTCGACACGCTCTGGGCACGCGACTCGCTCTACCTGCAGGTGGCGACCTTCCAGATCGACTCGACATCGCAGTCGATCTACGACGTGAAACCCCAGTGGAACCTGCCGTTCCGGTTCGGGGAGGTCAGCGGCTACGCCAAATGGGGCGCGCTCGCACTCGTATTGCTGCTGGCGGCGGCCTATGCGCTGAAGCGCTACCTGGAGAGCCGCGGCAAACGCCTCGGCGACCCGTTCAGGCCGGCATAGAGCGGGCGCCTTTTCCAGGCCGTCACCGCCCCAGCCGCCGCACGTCGTGGCGATCAAGGCGCTGGAGGCGCTGCACCACCAGAAGCTGTGGCAGAACAACAAGCACAAGCAATATTATTCGGCACTGACGGACATCCTGCGCACCTACGTCGCGGCACGGTGGGGCTTCGGCGCCATGGAGATGACCTCGGACGAGATCATCGAGACGATGCGCGCGGAGGAACTGCCCGACAAGGCCCGGATGGATCTGACGGCGATCCTGCGCGACGCCGACCTGGTGAAGTTCGCCAAGGCGACGCCCGAAGCGGAGCAAAACGAGGCCGACTACCTGAAAGCCTACTATTTCGTCGAGGAGACCAAGGTCGCCGAGACGGAGGAGGAGACCGAAGGGCAGGAGCCGGTGAAAAACTAAAATGCGTGACAGATGTATAAACTCATATACACAGCGGTGTTCCTCCTGGCCGCACTCGGGGCTTCGGCGCAGAACATGCCCGAACGCAGCGAGGTGCGGCGCGGCAACCGGCAATACAACAAGGGCAACTACGAGAAGAGCATCGAACGTTACGAGCGGGCGCTGGAGGCCGCACCGGAGTCGTTCGAGGCGACTTACAACCTCGGCAACGCCCTCTACAAGGCCGAGCGGTTCGACAAGGCCGAGCAGACGATGCGCAGGGCCGCGGCCGACTCGCTGCGTACGGACGAGGAGCGCGCCGAAGCGTTCTACAACCTGGGCAACGCCCAGTTCAAGCAGCAGAAATACAAGGAGGCGCTCGAAAGCTACAAACAGTCGCTGCGGCTGAACCCTGCCGACCAGCAGGCCAAGTACAACTACGCCTACACCAAGCGCCTGATAGACGACAACGAGGACGGCGGCGGTGGCGGCGACGACGACAAGAACCAGGACAAAGACCAGAACCAGGATCAGCAGCAACAGGGCAACGGACAGGACAAACAGGACGGCGACCAGCAGCAGGACGACAAGGGCCAAAAGGGCGATGACCAGGAGCAGCAGGGCGACCGGCAGCAGGATCCTTCGCAGCCGGACAAGGAGGGCGAAGGCGACCAGGAGGGGCAGCAGCAGCCCGTTCCGGCGGGTATCTCCCCGCAGGAACAGGAACAGATGCTCGATGCCATCCAGGCCCAGGAAGACCGCACGCAGGACAAGCTGAAGGAGAAACAGGGCGTCGTCGTCCGGGGAACGAAAAACTGGTAAAACACAAGGACTATGCATTTCGCATCACCATACTATCTGTGGCTGCTGACGGCACTCGTACCGATGGCCGGCTACTACGTCTGGCGGACGTTGCAGGGCGGGGCGGCGATACAGATCTCGTCGGTCGACGGTGTCGTGCGCGCCCCGAAGACCATACGTTATTACCTGCGGCACCTGCCGTTCGTGCTGCGTGCGGCGGCATTCGCGCTGCTGGTCGTGGCACTGGCGCGCCCGCAGGACGTGGAGCGGCTTTCGCACACGAACACCGAGGGCATCGACATCATGCTGGCGATCGACGTCTCGGGCTCGATGCTGGCACGCGACTTCCGGCCCGACCGCATCACGGCGGCCAAGGAGGTGGCCGGATCGTTCATCGCCGACCGCTACGGCGACCGGATCGGACTGGTGGCATTCGCAGGCGAGGCCTTCACGCAGAGCCCCCTGACCACCGACCAGGGGACGTTGCAGACCCTGCTGTCGCGCATCCGCAGCGGCCTGATCGAGGACGGCACGGCGATCGGCAACGGCCTGGCGACGGCGATCAACCGCCTGCGCGAGAGCGAGGCCAAGTCGAAGGTAATCATCCTGCTGACCGACGGCGTGAACAACCACGGCGAGATCGCCCCGCTGACGGCGGCCGAGATCGCCAAGGCGCAGGGCATCCGCGTCTACACGATCGGCGTCGGCACCGAGGGCATGGCGCCCTACCCCGCCGTGGACATCTACGGCACGCCCACGGGCGGCACGGTGATGGCCAAGGTCGAGATCGACGAAAAGACCCTGCGGTCGATCGCCGAGATGACGGGCGGGGAGTATTTCCGCGCCACGGACAAAGCCAAGCTGAAAGCCATTTACGACCAGATCAACCAACTGGAAAAGAGCAAGGTGGAGGTTACGGAACACGTCACCTACCACGAACAATACCTCCTGTGGGCGCTGGCGGGGCTGCTGCTGCTGTTCGCGGAGTTCCTGTTCGCAAACCTGGTGCTCAAACGGATACCCTGACGGGCACCACGCCCCGGACGCCGGCAAAGCCCTCCCTTTGCCGGAAGGAAAATTGCGGAGGGAATGTCGCTGTCCGACAGGCACCCCAGGTGCCCTAATGCAAACCCGGCGGGTCGGACAGGGACAGCAAACGGGAAACAATACGCCGGGCAGGCATTCGTTATGTTCAGATTCGCAAATCCGCAATATCTCTGGCTGCTGCTGGCAATACCGGCACTGGTACTGATCTTCTGGGCAGCGGCGGCACGCCGCCGCAAAAGGCTCGCACGCTTCGGGAACCCCGGGGTGCTGGAGGAGCTGATGCCCGAGGTCTCGACCGGGCGCACCGCGCTCAAGTTCATCCTTTTCTGCACGGCCGCCGTCCTGCTCATACTGGCTGTGGCACGCCCGCAGTTCGGGTCGAAGCTCCGCGAGGAGAAGGCGCAGGGCGTGGAGATGATGCTCGTGGTCGACGTCTCGAACTCGATGCTGGCCGAGGATTTCGAACCCAACCGGCTCGAGCGCACCAAATATGCCATCAACAAACTTTTCGACGGGCTCAGGCAAGACCGCGTGGGGCTGATCGTCTTCGCGGGAGAACCGAAGGTACAGCTGCCCATCACGTCGGACTACCGTATGGCGAAGGCCTTCGCCAAGCGCATCGACCCGTCGCTGGTGTCGGTACAGGGCACGGCCATCGGCAAGGCGCTGTCACAGGCGCTGCTGTCGTTTTCGGGCGAAACGGAAGAGACACACAGCCGGGTCATCATCCTGGTGACCGACGGCGAGAACCACGAGGACGACGCCCTGGCGGTGGCCAAACGCGCCGCGGAGATGGGCATACGCATCTACACCATCGGCATCGGCACGCCCGAAGGCGCCCCGATCCAGATCGGCGGGGAGTTCATCAAGGACGAGAAGGGCGACATGGTCGTCTCGAAGCTCGACGAGAAGATGCTCTCCGAGGTGGCCGGGATCACGGGCGGCGCCTACGTGCGTTCGACCAAGCAGTCGATCGGCCTCGACGAGATCGTAAAGAGCATCAACGAAATGGAACAGACCGAGTTGTCGATGATGCGTTTCGAAGAGTTCAACGAGCAGTACCAATACCTGCTCATCGCAGCGCTCGTGCTGCTGCTGGCGGAGTTCCTGCTGCTCGACCGCCGCAACCCGCTGCTGGCGCACCTCAACATTTTCCGCGAGAAGTAACCGGAGGGGTTGCGTGCGCGCAGCGACGGCCGGATTGCAGAGATAAAAGGAGGACAAGGACGCAAAGGAACAAGGATGAGCGCAAGAATAAGCCGGAACAAAGACGGAAGGATACGCGGACGAGCGCAAAGATAAACCGGGACAAGAACGCAAGGGTACACGGACGGGCGCAAGGATAAACGAACAAGGAAAACACAATCGGGAAACATAACCGGGAAACGGACGGCGGGATCAATAGCAAAGAACCGACCCGGCATGGAAAAGGGCTGTCAGGCATATCGTTGACAGCCCTTTTTTATTTGCACTGCTGCCATCCGGGGCATTTCAGGACACGCGGTTCCCGGGAGGCCGGAAAGACTTGGCGCCCCCCCTTTCCCATTGTAGCGGCAGGCACATCGCGAGAAAGCATCCCGGGAATCCGCCCCGGCGGGGTTACTCCACGATAATCTCGTCGGTGAAAATCCAGCCGCCGGGATGGCCGTTGTGCAGGGCTTTCAGCCGCACGTAACGCGCCGCGGTTTGACCCGACCAGCCGAACTCGCGGTAGCAATCCTGCTTGTATTCGAACGGGATGTCGTTTTCGACCACCGCAAGGGGCGTATAGTGCCTGTCATCATCCGAAACCGAGATTTCGACCGCACGGGGCATCCAGATGTCGGCATAGAAACCCTGCATGAAACAGGCCGCGATACGTTTCACAGGCTGGCGTTCCCCGAGGTCGACGACCAGTTCGACATCCGTATCGAGCCCCCCCTGCCGGCGCCGGCCGCCGTAGTTCCCCCCGCCGCACAGCCCGTCGGTCAGCGAAGCGTCGCCCGCAGCCGGGTATTTCGGGCTGTAAGGCGTACGGTAAACCACCTGCCTGCCGGTCGAAAGGCAATGCAGGGTATCGAGCGATTCGGGGCGGGGGCCGACGGCATTTTTCTGGTCGAAGGGGTGGTATCCGCGCTGCTGCATCCACGCCACGGCGTCGAGCACGCGGGCGTGGAAGTCGTCGTAGTCCTTCCGTTCGGGGGCGCTCCACCCCACTTCGGCAATCGCCAGCAGGCGCGGCCAGATCATGTGTTCGGCATGTTCGGCTGTGGGCACGTGCTCGCACCACAGGTTGCCCTGCACGCCGAGGATCATCGGCACGACATCCGCACCCAGCGAATCGGGCGCAGGGTCGTAGGAGTAGGCTTGCGCGAGGGTGAGGAACGCCGCGGCGGCGACCGGCTCGCGGGTGGGGTCGTCCTGGCAGAAATCGAGGTAGCAGTAGTTCGAGGGAGCCATCACGGCGCGGTGTCCGGCCCTGGCCGCGGCGATCCCGCCCTCGGTGCCGCGCCACGACATGACCGTGGCGCCGGGCGCGAGCCCGCCCTGGAGAATCTCGTCCCAGCCCAGCAGGCGGCGGCCCTTGGCGGCGAGGAACGTCCCGATGCGGTGCACCAGGTAGCTTTGCAGTTCATCGACGTCCTGCAGTCCCTCCCGACGCATCCGGGCGGCACATTCGGGGCAGGTGCGCCACCCCTGTTTCGAAGCCTCGTCGCCGCCGATATGGATATATTCCGAAGGGAAGAGCCCGATCACTTCGGAGAGCACGCTCTCAAGGAATTCGAACGTCTGCTCGTTGCCGATGCAGAAATCGGAGTCCGTGTAGGGTTTGCCGCTGCACGAGAGTTCGGGGTAAACGGCCAGCACCTCCTCGCTGTGCCCCGGCATCTCGATCTCGGGAATCACCTCGATATGCAGGGCACGGGCGTATTCGACCACTTCGCGGATGTCGTCCTGCGTGTAATAGCCCCCGGCGGCCGCCGGGTCGTCGCGGTGGCAGTAGCGTTTGCCGCCGAAGTTCCATCCCTCCCAGTCGGGATAGGGACGCCAGGCGGCGATGTCGGTCAGGGCGGGGTATTTTTTGATTTCGATGCGCCATCCGGCTCCGTCGGTCAGGTGCCAGTGGAAGCGGTTGAGCTTGTAGCGCGCCATGAGGTCGAGCTGACGTTCGACGAACTCCTTGTCGCGGAAATGGCGCGAGACGTCGAGCATGAAGCCCCGGTAACCGAAGCGCGGGGCGTCCACGATCGTGACGGCCGGAATGCGGCGGCCGTGGTGCCCGGCCAGTTGTGCGAGCGACTGGAGTCCGTAGAACAACCCTGCGGCATCGGGGGCCGTGAGCGTGATCTTTGTGCGGGAGACGTCGAGACGGTAGCTTTCGGGGGCGCCGTCGCCCGTACGAAGCAGTTCGAGTGCGGGCATGTCGCCGTCGGAGGCCTCGGCAAAGGAGGCGGGGAAGAATCCGTCCGCGGCACGCTGCATCCACGCCGCGAGGTCGGCCTTGTCCTGCCCGTCGAGGTCGGTCGTGTA
>OAWW01001613.1_pt1 | contig 11000 bp, 9 predicted proteins | sample 1517191 | NCBI WGS metagenome assembly OAWW01 (sample SAMEA2580253, study PRJEB22360) | human gut metagenome | biome: human gut; feature: human-associated habitat; material: faeces | place: Denmark | collected 2008/2010 | reverse complement strand
TGCCGAAGAACGGGTGGATCGCGTTGTTCGACCGCTCGCATTACGAGGACATCGTCATGCCGCATGTGTACGGCACGTATCCCGAGGCCGAATGGTGCGGCCGGTACGATCTGGTCAATGAGTTCGAGCGTTCGCTGGCGGCCGACGGCTGCGCGATTCTCAAGATCTTCCTCGTCGTGAGCCAGGAGGAGCAGAAGAGGCATTTTCTCGGGCGTCTCAACGACCCGACCAAATACTGGAAGTTCGACATGTCCGACCTGGACGCGCGCGAACGCTGGGACGACTATATGGGCGCGTGGCAGGAGGTGTTCGAGAAGACCAGCACGCAGACGGCGCCGGGGTATCTGGTGCCCGCCGACAACCGCTGGTACTCGAGGGCCGTGGTCTCCGAGCTGCTGCGCACCACATTGAAGAACATGAACATGACATGGCCGGGACTCGACCCGGACGTCGATCCGGACGAGGTTCGGCGGCTGCTGGGGTGAACTTGCGCCCGCCGGTCGATTCCGCGAGCTGCGCCGGCGTGTAGACTGGGAACCACTATGGCAGATACAGAACATTATGGTTCGCTGGGGGCGCTGGCGCCCGCGTGGGACGAGGGCGAGCGCAACATCGACACGGACGAGATCTACGAGCGGTTCTTCGGCTGGGGGGCAGCAGCTCAGCGTTTCTGCGGCGGGGTGGCGGACGTCAAGGGCGTCGAGCCGTGGCCTCATCAGGAAGAGGCCATCATGGACCTGCTGGCAGGCGACCATGTGATCCTCAACACGCCGACCGGCTCCGGAAAGTCGCTGGTGGCGCTTGGCATGCACTTCGCCGCGCTGTGCACCGGGCGGCGCTCCTATTACACCGCGCCGATCAAGGCGCTGGTCTCGGAGAAGTTCTTCGATCTGGTCGGGGTGTTCGGCCGCGACAACGTCGGCATGATCACCGGAGACACGCATATCAACGCCGATGCGCCGATCATCTGCTGCACGGCCGAGATCCTCGCCAACCAGGCGCTGCGCGAGGGGCGTCGCGCGGACGTCGGCTGCGTGGCCATGGACGAGTTCCACTATTACGGCGACTCGGAGCGCGGCTGGGCGTGGCAGGTGCCGCTGCTGACGCTGCCGGACACGCAGTTCCTGCTGATGAGCGCCACACTCGGCAACGTCGACGCGATCGCCGACAAGCTGGAGGACATGACCGACACTGACGTGGACGTGATCGCCGACGCGCCGCGCCCGGTGCCGCTCACTTACGAGTACACGCTCGATCCGCTGGAGAAGACCGTCGAACTGGCGTTCCGCAAGGGCGAGATGCCGATCTACGTCGTGCATTTCTCACAGGATGCGGCGCTCGACACCGCGCAGTCGCTCGCCTCGACCGGCGTGTCCAGCAAGGAGCAGCGACAGGCCATCGCCGAGGCCATCAAGGGCGTGAAGTTCACGACCGCGTTCGGCAAGATACTGCAACGGCTGTTGCGTACCGGCATCGGCATCCACCATGCCGGCATGCTGCCGCGATATCGTCGTCTCGTCGAGCAGCTTGCGCAGCAGGGGCTGTTGCCGGTCATCTGCGGCACCGATACGCTGGGAGTCGGCATCAACGTGCCGATCCATTCGGTCGTGCTGACCGCGCTGACGAAGTTCGACGGCACCAAGATGCGTCGCCTGCGCGCCCGCGAGTTCCATCAGATCGCCGGCCGCGCCGGCCGCATGGGCTTCGACACGGAGGGACTGGTCGTCGCCGAGGCGCCCGAATACGAGATCGAAAACGCCAAGGCCGTCGCCAAGGCTGGGAACGATCCGAAGAAACTCAAGAAAGTCAAGCGCAAGAAGGCGCCGGAAGGGTTTGTCACGTGGAACCAGAGCACGTTTGACAAGTTGATTGACGCCGCGCCGGAAACACTCGTCCCGCACATGAAGATCACTCATTCGATGGTGCTCAACGAGGTCACGCAGGGCGGTGACGCGCGCCGGCGCGTCGACGAGCTGATCGACGACTCCGCGCAGACGCCGGACCAGAAGGAGCATCTGCATGAACGTGCCGACGAGATATTCCAGACCCTGTTCGACACGAAGGTGATCGAGACCGAAGAGCGCGACGACGGTGGGCTCGACTACTTCCTCGACGTGGACATGCCCGACGATTTCGCGCTCGACCAGCCGCTCAGCCCGTTCCTGCTCGCCGCGCTGGAACTGCTCGACCCTGAATCCGACATGTACGCGCTTGACGTGATTTCCATGGTCGAGGCCACACTCGAAGACCCCAAGCAGGTGCTGCGCGCGCAGGAGCGGCAGGCGCGCGACGCCGCGATGATCCGGATGAAGGAAGACGGGCTCGAATACGACGAGCGCATGGACAGGCTGCAGGAGATCACCTATCCCAAGCCGCTGGAGGACATGCTTGACGCGGCGTTCGATCAGTACCGGCACGACGTGCCGTGGGCGAACGACTACTGGCTGAGCCCCAAATCCGTGGTACGCGACATGGTCGAGACCGCCTCCGACTTCACCGGATACATCTCGCGGTACAACATCGCCCGCTCGGAGGGCACGCTGTTGCGCTACCTGTCCGACGCCTACCGGGCGCTCGCCCGCACCGTACCGGACGACAAGCTCGACGATCAGCTGCGCGACGTGATCTCATGGCTGCGCGTGGTCGTGCGTTCGATCGACTCCAGTCTGGTGGATGAATGGGAGAACGCCGGCGCGTCCGATGATGCCTCGCAGGCGGCCGCCAGTCTGGCCGCGCCGGGCGCGAAGGCCGCGGTGGTGGAGGACCGGCGCGGGCTCACCGTGCTGATCCGCAACGCGCTGTTCCACCGCGTGCAGCTCATGGACCTTGACAAGCCCGAGGCGCTCGGCGCTCTCGACAAGGAGTGGGGCTACGGCGTGCATGAGTGGGAGGACGCGCTCGACGACTTCTACGACGAACACGAGTACGTGAACACCGACGCCAAGGCGCGTTCGGCCGAGCTGTTCATGCTCGACGAGAAGCACGAGAACGATGAGCACAGCTGGCACGTGCGCCAGATCATCGACGACTCCGACGGCGACCACGACTGGGCCATCACCGGCACCATCGACCTGGACGCGACGCAATCCAGCGGCGAAGTCGTCTTCTTCGACTACGCCGTCACCAACGACTGACGCCGCCGGCCCACGCCGGCGGGGGCTGGCGCGAAGCGACTGGGGGTGGTCTGTCCGGTATCGAACCTATGTTCGATGCCGTGTTGTAGAGTGTAGGCATGACTGAGAATGATCTGTTCGGGGCGGCGGATGTGCCCGACGATATGACGCGACCGTTGGCCGTGCGCATGCGGCCTCGGACGGTCGACGAGGTGTTGGGGCAGTCCCATGTGCTGGGGAAGGGCTCCCCATTGCGGCGTCTGGCGAATCCCTCGTCCAAGGGGTCGCTGACCGCGCCGAGCTCCATCATCATGTTCGGACCTCCCGGCGTGGGCAAGACCACGCTGGCGACCATCGTCGCCCGTCAGTCGGGGCGCGCGTTCGAGGAGCTGTCGGCGGTGACATCGGGGGTGAAGGACGTGCGCGACGTGCTCGCCCGCGCGCGGCGCAGACTCGTCGGCGACGGCACGGAGACAGTCCTGTTCATCGACGAGGTGCATCGTTTCTCCAAATCGCAGCAGGACGCGCTGCTGCCCGCCGTCGAGAACCGTGACGTCACCTTCATCGGCGCGACCACCGAGAATCCGAGCTTCTCCGTCATCAAACCATTGCTGTCACGTTCCGTCGTCGTCAAACTCGAATCGTTGGAACCGTCCGATCTCGCCACGCTCATCGCACGCGCGGTGGAAGACAAGCGCGGATTGAACGGCGAAGTCAAAATCGACGATGCGGCGGTCAACGAGATCATCCGCATGGCCGGCGGGGACGCCCGCAAGACGCTGACGATCCTCGAAGCCGCTGCAGGTGCCGTCACCGGAGACAAGGCCCGCAAAAAAGGCGCGCGGCGCCCGACCATCACGCCGGATGTGGTCTCGCAGGTCATGGACGCCGCCACCGTGCGCTACGACAAGGACGGCGACGACCATTACGACGTCATCTCCGCATTCATCAAATCGATGCGCGGCTCCGACCCGGATGCCGCGATACACTACCTCGCACGCATGCTGCGAGCGGGCGAGGATCCGCGGTTCATCGCCCGTCGCATCATGATCGCCGCCAGCGAGGAGGTCGGCATGGCCGCGCCGCAGATACTGCAGGTCACCGTCGCCGCCGCACAGGCCGTCGCGATGATCGGCATGCCCGAAGCGCGCATCATCCTCGCCGAGGCGACCATCGCCGTCGCCACCGCACCCAAATCGAACGCCAGCTACAACGCCATCAACCAGGCGCTCGCCGACGTGGACGCCGGGCTCATCGGCCAAGTGCCGCTATACCTGCGCAACGCGCCGACCGCGTTGATGAAAAGCTGGGGCAACCATGACGGCTATCGGTACGCGCACGACTGGCCGGGTGCCGTCGCGCCGCAGGAATACCTGCCCGAGGAGCTGCGCGGCCGCGAGTACTATCATCCCAACGACCGCGGATACGAGCACGAGGTCAGCCAGCGTTTGGACAAAGTCCGCTCCATCCTGCACAGTGAAACCGCGCCGGACGGCTATACCGAGTCCAAAGAGCAGAACGGATAAATCGCCCCGCCCGGCGGGGTTGCCGAGCGGTAGCGAGGCTGGGAGTAGTTCATCGCAACTGCCACTCCGCCCTCGTCCGGCAATCCGTTAAACTGTAATGTGGCCTGACGCAGTGTGGGTATCGTAAGGGCAGTCCGGAAACAACTGGCGTCGGTCTGAATGGATTTCATCACATGACCTCAACCTCGCAGGAGCGCATCCCCAAGCGTCTGATCGGCGCCATCGTCGCCGTGGGCTCGCTGGCATTCATCGGCATCCTCACCGAAACGGTGATGACCGTGCTGTTCCCGGAACTCATGACCGAATTCGGCGTGAACACCGCCACCGTGCAATGGATCACCACCGTGTATCTGCTGGTGGTCGCGGCCACGATGCCGCTGTCGTCGTTCCTGAACCGCCGTTTCCGGCTGAAATCCCTGTTCATCGCGGCTGTGGTCCTTGCCGTGACCGGTTCGGCGATCATGATCGTCGGCCACACCTTCCCGGTCATCCTGCTCGCCCGCGTGATCCAAGGCATCGGCTCGGGCGTGGCGACGCCGCTGATGATGAACATCATCCTCGAACAGTCGCCCCGCAGCAAGGTCGGCCGCCTCATGGGCGTAGGTTCGCTGGTGATCACGGTCGCCCCGGCCATCGGCCCCACCGTCGGCGGCGCAGTGTCGAGTGTTTTGCCGTGGCGTGCCATCTTCGTCATCGCCATTCCGATCGTGCTGTTGGTCTCCCTGCCGCTCGGACTGCACTGCATCGAGCAGAAACGCCCCACCGAGGACGCGCGGCTCAACCCAGTGCAGTTCGTGGCGATAGTGCTCGCCCTGAGCGGCATGATCTTGGCGCTCAACCAGATGGGCGTCGCGGTCAGCGCTGCGGTCAACGGCTCTTCGGCGACACGTCCCGTCATCATCACCGTCGTGAGCCTGGTCGTCGGTGTGGGCTCCCTGGTGTTCTTCGGCTGGTCATCCAGCCGCTCGTTCTCGCCGCTGATTCGTCTGGGGTGGCTACGAGACCGTGTCGTCCAGCTTCATCTACTCGCGTACCTGATTCTGCCGATCGTCGGCATCGGATTCGGATACGTCATCACCAATCTGGCCCAGATGTCGCTTGGCACCAGCGCGTTCCACGCCGGCGTCCTCGTGCTGCCGGGCGCTCTGGTCGGTGCGTTCTTCGCGCCCGTCGGAGGCATGCTGTACGACAAATTCGGCCCGACGAAGCCGATTCTTTCGGCGATTTCGGTGGCCACGTTCGGACCGATCCTGCTGCTGGCATTCTCCATGCGGTTGACGCCTGCGCTGCTCGCCGGCTTCTACTTCATTTTCGGGCTGTGCTATGCGCTGGGATTCTCCAACATCATGACCAGTGCGCTGAGCGGCATCGACCACGCGTTCATGCCGGATGGCAATGCCGTGTTCAATACCGCATTGCAGTTCGGCGGTGCCGTCGGCACCGCACTGTTTTCGATGATTCTCGGCGTGGCTCAGGCGGGCGCTGGCTCGGCCGAAAAGGGGAGTGCCGCGTTCCGTCACGCCACGGCCGTGGGCGGCACGTGGATGTTCGCGACGATGACGGTGATCTGCCTGATCGCGATCTGCTCGCTTGCCTGCGCGTTCCGTATCCGTGCGTCGAGAACGGCTGCCGAGCGCTGACTCCCGCTCCGGGGATGGTTCAGGTCAGAGCCATCCCACCGCCAGCAGCGCGACGACGTAGGCGACGCACGCGGCTGCGACCATTAGATCGCGTCGGCGCGCGCGCATCACTCTCCAATGGGTGCGGTGGATGCCTTCCTCGTAGCAGCGCGCGTCAAGCGCCAGACTGAGATTATCCGCGTGACGCAGCGCCGCCACAAGGATCGGCACGATGATGGCGAACAGCGCTTTGACACGAGTGGCCGGGGAACCGGGCGCGGTCGGGCCGCCGCGGGCCGATTGCGCGTCGATGATCGCCTTGGTCTCGTCGCTGAGCGTCGGCAGGAACCGCAGCGCAAGACTCATCACCAGAGCCACTTCCTGCGTGTGCCAGCCGATCTTTCTGAACGGCAACAGCAGGGAGCCGAACGCATCCGTCATCGCGGTGGGGGTCGTCGTCGCAAGGAACACGGCACCCAGGATGATCACCAGCGCGAGACGGCACGAATACAGCACCGCGTGGTGATCGGCAGCGGGCCGATATGCGCAAGCGTCTCGCCGGAGCGGGCGAAGAACATGTTCACCAGGCCCATCACCGCGAATACGATCAGGAACACGCGCACGGAAGACAGCAAACGCAGCGGATGCAGCCGGGCGGCCGCCACGACGCATGCGGTCAGGACGGCGCCCATCGCCAGCTGCGCCGGCCTGGTGATGACGAATGCGGTGAACATCAACGTCAGGAACGTCACCATCTTCGCGCGCGGATCCAGGGACGCTACGAATGACGGACGGTTCCTGGATTCGTCTTCAATGGACTCGATGCCGGCTTTGCCGGCGTTCGTGGAAGACTCGGTGGCGTCGCCGACGCTGGTGTCTCCGTCGTCTCCGGTGCCGCAACCATCGCCTTCGCCGTCGCCATTATGCGATCCCATGGTGATGATGCGGTCCGCGCAGTGCTCGGCCTCGTCGATGGAATGCGTGATGATGAGCACCGCCACGCCCTGACTTTTCAGGGAACCCAGCAGCGCGTGGATGCGGGAGACCGCCGATTCGTCCAGACTGGCGGTCGGCTCGTCCATGATGAGCACACGAGGGCGGCATGCGATGACGCCCGCGATGGCGACGAGCCGCTGCTGCCCGCCCGACAGGTTGAACGGAGAACGGTCGGCGAGATGCTCGATATGCAGCATCCGCAGCGCCTCCTCTACGCGGGTGGCCACCTCCAACTCGCTCAGATGCTGGTTGCGTGGGCCGTACGCCACATCCTCGGCGACGGTGTCAGCGAACAGCTGACGCTCCGGATGCTGCATGACATAGCCGACGTTGCGCCGCAGGGCCGCGCGTTCTTTTCGGGTGAGTGCGCGAGGCCGTTTCCCGTGTTTCGACGACGCGACCGGCAATCCGGCCACGGTGATCGATCCGGCGGACGGGCGGTCCAAGGCGCACAGCAGACGTGCGAGCGTGGTCTTGCCGGCGCCGTTGGAACCCATCAGCGCCACGATTTCGCCTTCGGCGACGCGCAGAGAAAGATTCTCGAAAACCGGGGCGTCGCCATCGTCATAACGATATGACAGGCCGGATACTGCGATGGCGTCGGATGCTGAGCCTGCAGGTGGAATGGGTGATGTGTCCGACTTGGTAGACGCCGGTTTTACGGGTTGTCCGGATTTCGCTGGTTGCGCGGGCGACGCGGCCGCGATGGAACCTCCGGGCTCCTCAGCTGCCGACTCCGTGGAGCCCGCAGCGTCAGTCGCGTCAGCGTGGCTCCGCGCAATCACTTGCTTCGCCGCAATCGCGTCCCTGTCGGCTTCGACCTGTGTGAGCAGCCCGCCGTCTATGCCGAAGTACGCGGTCGGCGTGCATGGTCTCGTCATGATGATGCGTGACCAGCACGATCGTCGTGCCACGCCGTTGCAGCATGTCGAGGATGCGCATCACCTCGATCCGCGCGTCGGGATCCAGCATCGCGGTCGGTTCGTCGAGCACCAGCATGCGCGGGTTCATCGCCAGCATTCCGGCGATGGCGATACGCTGCTGCTGGCCGCCGCTCATGCGCGTCGGATCCGCGTGGCGAAACCCCGCCATATCCACCGATTGCAGGGATTCGTCGATGCGCCCGCCGATGTCGTCCCGAGCCACGCCGAGGTTTTCCGGGCCGAATGCCACATCATCCTCGACGATGGTGGTGACGATCTGATCCTCCGGATTCTGGAACACCGTGCCGATGCCATGCCGGGCATTGCGGTATTCGCTCGGATTCGCTGAAGCGGTCTCGCCGTCGAAGACATGATGGCCCAGCAGCGTCACATCGCCGCCGTCCGGGGCTGCGAGACCGGCGATCAGACGCGCCAGAGTGGATTTGCCGGAGCCGTTGGGGCCCACCAGACACAGCCGCTCCCCGCTGCGGATGGTCAGGTCGATGCCGTCAAGCACCCATGTGACGCCGTTGTCATAGCTGAATCGCACATGCTCAAGTCGTGCGGCGGGAACCATGCCGTTCATATCATCCATTCACAAAACATCGTGGTCAATCCATAATCATAGAGGCCATTGTCACCGCTGACGGATGCAGCCCGCCAGAGAGGTCATCACCCGGACTGTCGAAATAAGCCTCGTGCGATGACCCTTTTGGCGGGCTGCCCTAGGCGGCGACTTCGCGCCGCGTCATGTCAGCGATTCAGCAGGTTCGAAATCGGCTTGTACACCAGGAACGTGACCACGCCGTGAATCACGAACTTGATCAGGTTGAACGGCAGCAGCGCGGGAACGATGATGGCCGCCACCTCGGAGACCGGCCAGCCGGTGTAGATCGGCGTGATGACCAGATTGCCGGCGATGGCCGCGACCAAGGCCAGCAGGGCACCGACGACCAAACCGATGACAGCGCCCTTGCGCGTGTGCACGTGGCGATAGATGAGCGCCGCCGGCACCGACAGCGACAAGGCCACCAGCACGGCCATCAGCGTGCCCCACGGGTCCATGAACACGTGCGGTACGAAGCCGAGCACACTGACGATCGCGGCTGCGGCCGGGCCGTACGCGAAGCCGGCGATCAGGCACACGATGCCGGACGGATCGTATTTGAGGAACGAGAACGCCGGGTTCGGCAGGATCGGGAACGAGATGAAGCTGGTCGCCATCGCCAGCGCCACGAACAGCGCGTACATGGCGATGCGGCGGGTCGACCAGCGGCCGGAATCGGCGACGCCGGTCGAATGCGCCAAATCCGGGCGCGTCGGCTTGGCCGCGTTCGACGAATCGGCTGAATTGGGTTGCGAAGATACACTCATGGTGAGCTCCGTTTCTTCCATCCGGACTTTGACCGTTGGCTCCGGATTTCCACCGGATCAGCCGCTTGCGCGGGTCGCGGGCTGCCGCGGCCGCCGTTATGAATCCCGGCTCCGCAGGTCACCGCCAGTAAGGAATTGCACCTTCCCTGAAACTTGCTTGACCATGTATACGCCGGGGTGTGGATGATTGACGTAACGTTGTCCACATAGCGAACATGAGGCATCCATGCGCGTAGGTGGCCCCATCCACTACGTTGTGACCGGTTTTCGCGCTGTATACCGGCGCAATTGCCCATTTCGACACGATTTCGTTATACAATTTCGCGTACAGCCACTATGACGTGCGTGTCGCACACCGTCCAACAGGAGGTCATGATGATTGATACCGCTCAAGCGTTTGGCGTGGATATCGGCGGATCCGGTATCAAGGCCGCTCCGGTCGACCTGAACAAGGGGGAGTTCGCCGAGCCCAGGCTGAAGATCCTCACCCCGTCCGAGTCCACCCCGCAGGCGATCGGATCGGTGCTGCGCAAGCAGCTCGAACATTTCGAGGTTCCGGAGACGGCTCCGGTCGGCATCTCTTTCCCCGCTCCGGTCAAGCCCGGCCAGAAGCTGAATTGGATCGCCAACCTCGACCAGTCGTGGGTAGGCGTCGACATCACCGAGGCGCTGTCCGAGGAGTGCGGCCGTCCGGTCACGGTCGTCAATGACGCCGATGCCGCCGGCTTGGCGGAACAGCAGTTCGGCGCGGCCAAGGGTCAGGAGGGTCTGGTCGTCGTGACCACGCTCGGTACCGGCATCGGCACGGCGCTGATCTATGACGGCGTGCTCATCCCGAACACCGAGCTCGGCCACATCGAGCTGGAGGGCGGCAAGGGCGACGCCGAGCGCTACGCATCCTCCGCGGTGCGCGAGCGCAAGGAGCTCAGCTACAAGAAGTGGGCCAAGCGCCTGACCAAGTACTACAGCCTGATCGAAAAGTACTTCAGCCCCTCGCTGATCGTCATCGGCGGTGGCGTGAGCCGCAAGAGCGACAACTTCGTGCCGTTTATCGACATCGATACGCCGATCGTCCCCGCGAAGCTGCGCAACGAGGCCGGCATCATCGGTGCCGCCTACTACGCCAGCACCAAGTAGCGCAGAGAGCACAGGCGCATACATTCGCACGCCACACCTTGGCCGACCATCGTCCCGGCAATGCAGGACGCATGGTCGCGGTAGGGTAGTGGCGTGCGTTTTTCTTCCCGAGTAGATCTGAGCGAGCCCAATCCCATAGCCGCAGCCGAGACACATTGCCGGCGCGAAGGCATGCCCCTGGGCAAGCTCAACGATTCCAATCCCACACGTCACGGACTTGCACCGGCACTGGTGCCGGGCACGTACACCGCCGACCCGAGAGGCCCGCGGCCCGCACCGGAGGCGCTGGCCCCCTTCCCTGCTGACCCGTCG
>OAWW01001607.1_pt1 | contig 11032 bp, 10 predicted proteins | sample 1517191 | NCBI WGS metagenome assembly OAWW01 (sample SAMEA2580253, study PRJEB22360) | human gut metagenome | biome: human gut; feature: human-associated habitat; material: faeces | place: Denmark | collected 2008/2010 | reverse complement strand
GTCTGTTCTCTTCTGCTGCCATACACCGCAGCTACTACCCGGTCCTTTCCCGGCAAATCCTTTACTACCTGTATCTCTGTAAATCCTGCCTCAGCAAGAAGCCCGCTGACTGCCTCTCCCTGGTCATAACCAATTTCCAGATAGATCCGACCTCCGGGCCTCAGCCATCGCCCTGCCTCAGCCGCTATTCTCCGATAAAAATGCAGGCCGTCTGCTGTTCCGTCCAGAGCCAGCATAGGCTCATGATCACGAACCTCCGGTTCCAGTCCCCGTATCACCTCCGTGGGTATATACGGTGGATTCGCTGTAATCACATCAAAAGTCTCTGTATCCTTCTCCAGAGCGTCAAACAGATCCCCCTGGAAAAATTTCATTTCCTGGTTCTCAGGCCGCAGCCTTTCCCAGTTTCGCCGTGCAACCTTCAGAGCCTCTTCTGAAATATCTGCAGCCATTACCTGCCTGTATCCGCCCTTTACCGCCAAACTGACAGCAATACAGCCGGATCCTGTGCACAGATCAAGCAGGCGGATTTCCTGATTCTTCTGCTGCTCTAAGACCAGCTCTACAAGAGTCTCTGTATCCTGCCGCGGAATCAGCACATGCTGATTCACATAAAATTCCAGCCCCATAAATTCCTGACTGCCGAGAATCTGCTGCAGGGGGCAGCGCCTTCTGCGCTTTTCTATCATGCTCCGGTACAGTTCTATACAGGAACGGTTATAATCACTGTCCTCCAGATCCTGCATCCGGTTCAGCAGAAAATGAACCATATCCAGATGAAAGGCTGCCATAAGAAGCTGCCTTGCGTCATGATCCCCATCGGGGTCTCCGGCCTGCTTTAAGGCTCTGCTACCTTCTGTCAGCAATCGAAACAGCGTCATGCCAGGACCTCCTCCTTTTCCTCCGGAATCACCGTATCCGGAAAATTCTCCCGCAGATAGGCTTTCCAGTCAAATACTGCTTCCACGGCCTCAATGGCAACCTCTATCATAGAATCGTCCGGCTCACTGGTAGTCAGATTCTGCATCCACATTCCCGGTCTGCTCAAAAAATTCACCAGGGCATTGTCTGAACGGCCTGCCAGCCGCAAAAATTCATAGGAAACTCCGGCAATCACCGGCACCAGCACAATCCGGCTGAGTATCCGCAGCCACACATTGTCCACCCGCACCACCATAAAAAATAGGATGCTGATCAGCATGACAATAATCAAAAAGCTGGTTCCGCAGCGTTTGTGCTGCTTAGAGCTTTCCCGCACATGAGCCACAGTAAGGGTCATGCCGTGTTCGATACAGTTGATGCATTTATGCTCTGCGCCGTGATACATAAAGGTCCGGCGGATATCCTCCATTCTGGAAATCAGCTTAATATAGGCTACAAAAATTGCAATTCGGATAGCTCCCTCCAGAAATGCCATCACAGTCTCCGAGTGAATCACCCGGCGAAACAGATTGGCAATCAGCAGCGGAAGCACCATAAAAATGCCAATAGCCATGACCACGGAAAACACCATCACAAAGGCCATCAGCACCTTTTCCCCCTGTTCTCCAAACACTTTACCCAGCCACAGCTCCAGCCGTCCCGGCTCTGAATCCTCATCATCTTCAAAAAAGCTGGCAGAAAAGCTCAGGGTTCTCATTCCCAGAATCATAGAATCTGCAAAGCTGAACACGCCCCGGATAAATGGCAGGGCAAAAAACGGAACCTTTTCTGTCATACTGACATAGGTATCCTTTTTCACCTCAATCTCACCGTCAGGACGCCGTACAGCAGTAGCATACTGATCCTTGTTTTTCATCATGATTCCTTCAATGACAGCCTGTCCGCCAATTCCGGAATATTTCATCGTATTTCTCCTCTTTTCCTGCCGGAAAGGAACACGTTCCCTTTCCTATGACATAAAAGAAAAGGTTGAGCCAAAGTGTCTCCACTTACGTCTCAACCTTACCTCGCTCATACTATGCTTATGCGTTCATACCATACTTCTTGTTGAACTTATCGATACGTCCGCGAGCTGAAGCAGTCTTCTGCTGGCCAGTATAGAAAGAATGGCACTTGGAGCAAACCTCCACGTGGATATCTTTCTTGGTAGAACCAGTTACGAACTCGTTTCCGCAGTTGCAGGTAACCTTTGCCTGATAGTAAGCCGGATGGATTCCTTCTCTCATGATTTTCACCTCTTCACTTTTTCAATTATATAGAACTGTGATCATCTAACAGTCTCAGTCGTACTGTTAAAATCACCTCACACCTATAAACAGCTTTGTAAGTATATCACAGAAACCGCCTGTTTGCAAGGAATTTTTTAATAGAATCTCATTTTCTTCACAGATTCCGCAAATTCCCAGTTGTTTTTCGTTCTCGCAAACAATTCCAGGATCTTTTCTACAGATTCCTCCGGTTTCAGAGTATTTGTTGCCTTGCGGATAATATCCACTGCCTCTGCCTCCTCCGCAGTCAGAAGAAGGTCATCCCGGCGGGTTCCGGACTTGAGAATATCCACTGCCGGGAAGATCCGTTTTTCAGAAAGCTTTCTGTCAAGCACCAGCTCCATATTGCCGGTTCCCTTAAATTCCTCATAAATCACATCGTCCATACGGCTTCCCGTATCCACCAGAGCCGTTGCCAGAATTGTCAGGCTTCCGCCCTCCCGCATATTTCTTGCTGCTCCAAAGAAACGCTTAGGCATATGAAGCGCTGCCGGATCTAGACCGCCGGACAGGGTTCTTCCGCTGGGCGGAACAACCAGGTTATAAGCGCGGGCCAGACGGGTAATGCTGTCCAGAAGAATAATCACATCACGTCCATGCTCTACTAAACGCTTTGCCCGTTCAATTACCATCTCAGAAACTCTCTTGTGACGATCCGGAAGCTCGTCGAAGGTAGAATAAATGACCTCCACATTGTCTCCCACAACCGATTCCTTAATATCCGTAACCTCCTCCGGACGTTCGTCAATCAGAAGAATAATCAGATGCATGTCCGGATGATTTGTTGTTACTGCCTGAGCCACCTGCTTCATCAGCGTAGTTTTACCTGCCTTAGGCGGAGAAACAATCATGCCTCGCTGTCCCTTTCCAATGGGAGAAAGCAGATCCACAATTCTCATAGCTGTGCTGCTCTTGCCCGGCACTTCCATATGCAGACGCTGATTGGGGAACACCGGCGTCAAATCCTCAAAGTTGGGACGCCGCTCCACTACGCTGATCGGATATCCGTTTACATTGCGGATATAAAGGAGGGCTGCAAACTTCTCTGCCGCTGTTTTCACACGACGGTTTCCCACAATAATATCGCCTGTTTTCAGATTGAACCGACGAATCTGAGAAGGCGCCACATACACGTCATTGTCACCTGGCAGGAAATTCTCGCAGCGGATAAATCCAAAGCCGTCCGGCATAACCTCCAGAATTCCATTGGCCTCAATGCCGCTGTCTAAATCTGCCACCTCCTGGGCAGATAAGGGCTCCTGCTGCCGGGGCATCTGGCGAATCACCCGTTCGCCGCGTTCCGAATAATACTCCTGGCGTTCCCCTCTGTTTGTTTGTTCACTTTTTTCTGTCCGATCGTTCTTCTCATACCGATCAAACCTCTCATTTCGCTCCCCGCGCTCATACCGCTCTGTCTTCTCACTTCGATCCATTCTCTCACTCCGATCTGCTTTCTCAGTCCGGTCACTCCGCTCCGTTTTTCCATACCGATCGCCGCGGCTTTCTGTCCGCGTCTCAGTCTGGCCCGTCTGACGCAGCTGCGGCGGCGCCACCGCAGTTTTAATAATCTCCTCCTGCTCGGCAAGGCGGCACAATTCATCTATCAGATCTGCCTTTCTCATGCCAGTAACGCCTTTTATCCCCTGCGCTTTCGCCAGCTCCTTCAGCTGTGTCAAAGGCAGAGTCTGTAATTTTTCTCGCATATACTCGCTCCATTTCTATTTATCATTATTATTGGTTCTCATCCTGTATTCTATTGGTCATGGGTAATATCCTGTTATGAATATCCTATTATGGGTAATAAAAGATTGTTGAGATTTCTTCCAGAGGATGACTTTGGACAGGGATCGCTCTCTGGCGATCCCCAAATCACATTTGTATTATAAAACGAATTATTTAAAAAGAAAAGATGTTTTTCCCTATTTATACATTTTTAACAGAATTTTTCAAAAATTCCAAATGTTCCCTGATGTTTTTTTCATATCCCATCTCTGTAGGGTGATAAAATTTCTGGTTTTCCATGCCATCCGGCAGATATTGCTGTGCCACATAATGATTGGGGTAGTCATGAGCATACAGATATCCTGTACCTCGTCCCAGACTGGCTGAGCCCTTATAATGGGCGTCCTGCAGATGTGCCGGCACCGGCATCGTCGTCTGGTTTTTCACTGCATCCATCGCCTCGCTGACAGCCATATAGGCGGCATTGCTTTTCGGAGCGCTGGCCACATAGGTTACTGCCTGAGACAAAATGATCTGTGCTTCCGGCATTCCGATACGTTCTACAGCCTGAGCGGCGCTGACAGCCACACAGAGAGCCTGAGGATCTGCATTTCCCACATCCTCAGAAGCGCAGATCATGATTCTCCGGGCGATGAATTTAATATCCTCTCCTGCATACAGCATCCTTGCAAGATAATAAACCGCCGCATCTGGATCCGATCCTCTCATACTCTTAATAAAAGCAGAAATGGTATCGTAGTGATTGTCCCCGTCCTTATCGTAGCGGACAGCCCGCTTCTGAATACACTCCTGAGCCACTTCCAGAGTAATATGGATTTTACCATCCTCTGAACGTCCGGTAGTCAGAATTCCCAGCTCCAGGGCATTCAGAGCGCCTCTGGCATCACCGCCGGATACATCCGCCAGAAAATCCGCCGCATCCGGATGAAGCTCCGCCTCGTAGCTCCCCATTCCCTTTTTCTCATCCCGGACTGCCCGGTACAGCAGTTCCTTTACATCCTCCCGCTCCAGAGCTTTTAATTCAAAGATCCTGGATCTGGAAAGCAATGCGCCGTTTACTTCAAAATAAGGATTCTCTGTTGTTGCCCCGATCAGAATCAGAGTTCCGTCCTCTACATAAGGAAGCAGATAATCCTGCTGGCTTTTATTAAAGCGATGAATCTCGTCTACAAACAGAATGGTTTTTTTGCCGTACATTCCCAGAGCGTCCTTCGCTTCCTTCACAACCTCTTCCATGTCCTTTTTTCCAGCCACAGTCGCATTGATCTGGCGGAAATTGGCGCTTGTTGTATTGGCAATCACCTTGGCCAGAGTCGTCTTTCCCGTTCCTGGCGGTCCATAAAAAATCAGGGAGCCCAGCTGATCTGCCTGAATAGCCCGGTAAAGCAGCTTATCCTTCCCGATAATATGTTTTTGTCCCACCACCTCATCCAAGGTCGTGGGACGCATTCTGGAAGCCAGCGGCGACTCTTTTTCCTGAGTGCTGCTGCGCATATAATCAAATAAATTCATATTTTTTGTCCTCCTGAACCAGTCTCTTTCAGTATAGACGGCAGCAGACTATTCGTCAACTGCGGCTCTGAAAATCCTGCCCGGAAAACAGTCCATACAAAAAAATCCGCCCTCAGTCAATCATCAGCTCATCCACCGTAACAAACTGATAGCCCTGGCTCTGCAGTTCATCCACCAGCTGCAGAGCCGCTTCCACGGAAGTAGAAAAAATATCGTGCATCAGAATAATATCTCCGTTTTGCACGGACTTTTCCACACGTTTTACAATTTTTTCCGTGTTTTGCAGCTTCCAGTCCAGAGAATCCACAGTCCAGAATACCGTTTCCAAATCCAGCCTTTCCTCCAGCGCCTCATTCCAGTCTCCATAAGGAGGGCGAAGATACTGAGGATACTGCCCCGTAAGAACTTTTATCATCTCTCCCGTCTTTTCCACATCCTGGCATACCGCTTCTGCTCCTGCTTGTGTCAGCTTCACATGGCAAAAACTGTGATTTCCAATGAGATGGCCGTCCTGTCGCATCTGCCGGACCAGCGCCTCATTGCCCTCCAGATTTTCTCCCATAAGAAAAAAGGTAGCGTGGATACCGCGCTCCCTTAATCCATCCAAAAGCTGTTTTGTATAAATTTTATGAGGTCCGTCATCAAAGGTCAGGGCTACCACACTGCCCAGGGCAGCAAACCTGGAATTCTCCTTTCCCTCCTCTGCCGTCATTTCCGGACTTCCGGCCGGGAGTATCCTGCCTGTGTCCGGCAGGATCGCCTGCTCTTCTGCCAGAGACAGCTCCTTTCTGGAATCAGCTGCCCCTGCTCTTACCTGCACAGTCCCTGCCATAAGCCCCAAAATTGCCGCATCCAGAACAGCCGCGCAGATTAGAATTTGACACTGTGCCTTCCATCTGTTTCTGTCCACGCTTCACCCCACCTTTTCTTCCGGACTGCTTGTTTTATGCGCTTTTCCGGTTCCCGCTTTCCTACACTATATGCATTCCCTGCAGGATTTCAGACCTCGATCAGTTCCAGAATTCCCCGAATATCATTTACGACACAGTCTGCTCCTGCTTCCAGGTATTTTTTCCGTGCCTGTTCACAGAGCTGTGCTCTCTCCTCTGGGGAAAGTGCTTCAAATTCTCTCTGAGAAAGCCCCACCACAGAGCTTCCTTCTATAATCCCCACGGTATAAAGGCCAGCATTTTTTCCTTCCCTGATATCAGATACCGTATCTCCCACCTTCATCACCTTCCTTACATCAGAAAGCTTCAGCTCCTCCATATTGCGGAAAATCATATATGGGAATGGCCGCCCTTTCTGCCCCACTGCATCTGGACTGAACCAGCAGTCCGGAGAATATCCCTTTTTCGCAGCTGCAGAAACCACAACCTGCATCATTTCATCTGTATAACCAGTCGTAGAACCAATTTTCAGACCTCTGCGCCGAAGTTCTTCTACGGTTTCCTTCACATAAGGCTTTATATCGGTAAACTGGCCCAGCAGCTCCATGATTCTGCTTTCACTTCTCAGATACACTGCCTCTACGTCCTCTTCTGTGAATTCGCGGCCATGAACCTGTTTCCACAATCCGGAAATCCGTTCCATCTGCAGCATAGTGCGCACATGATCCCGCTTCAGCATCCCCATCGGCGCACGAACCTCGTCCATTGTAGGAATCACACCAAATTCTGCAAAGGAATCAGCAAAGGCCTGCACCGGTGCAAAACATCCGTAATCTACTGTAGTTCCTGCCCAGTCAAAAATCACTCCGTCAAATTTTGCCATTTCTCACGCCTCCTTCTTCTCGTTTAAAAAATCATGGATAATCTGCGCCAGCTTTTCCATATCCTCCGGATAAATTTCTCCGATATTGCCGATTCGGAAGGTATCTGCATCTGTCACCTTTCCCGGATAAATGGCATAGCCTCTCTCCTTATCAGATATGGTGTGGAAAAGAAATGCACCACATTACAAATTACAATCAAAAAGAAGGTATTTTGAAGCGGTGTTCCGGAAAAGGCGAATAAAAATGCAATACCGATGACCATTCCGGGAATCGTATTGGTTACCAGCGCAATACTCTCTATCACTGCCTTTTTCCTTTCTCCAAAACTGCTTCTCGCTGTCACCAGAGCCGCCCCGTACACAACCAGAGACCCGACAAGAGCCGTCAGACCAGCTGTCAGAAGAGAGTTCTTATGTACAGTCAAAAGAGAAGAATCTCCCAGTACCGCAGACACATGCTTCCATGTAAAGGAAAGCTGATACGGCCACTCCTCTACTGCCGGAACAATAACAATAACTGCAAAAGAGGAAAGCACACAGAGGAGAATTCCAAAGGATACTGCTCCGCAGCACACATCCCGAACCGGATTCTTTTTCAGCTCTACCTGAGAAACTCTGCTGTAGCGAATATTATACTTTTCCAGATAGTGAAGGAGCGTGATACTTAAAACAGAAGGCACCATCATCATCATGGCCACTACCGCTCCCCGGTTAAAGTTCGGCACGCTTCCCAGCATCTCGTTGTAAAGTACGGTTGCCACAACCTCATACTGTCCTCCTACAGAAGCCGGAATTCCGTAATCGGTAAAGCAGAGGAAAAAACACTGCACAAAGGATGCGGCCAGGGTTCCCAGAAGCGGTCTTATAATCGTTTCCAGAAAGGTAACCAGCGCGTGATCTCCCATAATTCTGGATACAATCATGAATTTCTTATCAATAAAACTCATAGCATTCAGAATCAGCAGGAAGGATACTGGAAGTGTATAAATCACGTATCCCAGAAGCAGTCCCCAAAAGCCGTAAATATCAAAAAGCTGAAATCCCAGTATTCTGGTTAAAAGTCCCTGTTTTCCAAAAGAATAAATAATGGCAAATCCATATGTAATCGTGGGCAGCAGCATCGGCGCCACAGCCGCCAGTCGAATAACCTTTTTCCATATTCCCGGAAGATTCGTATAATGAATGGTGTAAGCCAGAAAAAAGGCCAGAATCGTTGTGACCACCCCACTGATGGACGCAATCCAGATGCTTCTTCCCAACACTCCGGGAAAATCCTTTCCTGTCAGAATTTCTCCATATCTGGCCAGCGTAAATCCGCTGCTCCCCTCAAAGGATTTTCCCAGAAGAAGCAGAATTGGTATCAGCAGGAAAACCAGAAATACCACAAGCACTGCTGCGTAGATTCCTTTTATTTCCCGTTCTTTTCCATTTCTCATCATGGTATCCCTCTCAAACTGCCTGCATCATGAATGCTGGATTTTGCTCCTGGCGAAACAGGGTAAAAATATTATTTTTCTTAATTTCCAGCTGATTCAGAATGAATTCTTTCACAAAAGAATCTGCCGGATGTTCTATGATTTCCTCCGGCCTTCCAAACTGGGCAATGCCGCCGCGGTTTACAATCAAAACCTTATCCGATAAGGTCAAAGCCTCTTCCGGATCATGGGTTACAATAATCGTAGTCAGCTGAAATTCCCGGGCAATCTCTTTAATTTTCGCTTTGATTGATTCTTTGATTACGCCATCCAAAGCACTTAAGGGCTCATCCAGCAAAAGAATTTTCGGCTTCATAACCATTGTTCTTGCCAGCGCTGTCCGCTGCTTCTGTCCGCCGGAAAGCTGATCAATTTTCTTCTCCAGATGCTCTCTCAGCCCCAGCAAGTCAATGAACTCCTCAACCTCCTGTTTGCTGGAAATCCCCGGCTTGTTTCTCAGCCCATAGGTAATATTCTGATAGACATTCAGATTTGGAAAAAGAGCATAATCCTGAAATACAATGTTAAATCCTCTCTTCTCCATAGGAACCCTGGTAATGTCCTCTCCCTCCAGAAGAATGCTTCCGCTGTCTGCATCTGTCATCCCCAGAATCAAATTTAAAAGTGTTGTTTTTCCACAGCCGGAGGGACCTAAAATAGATACGATTTCTCCTTTCTCAATCTCCAGATTGACATCGTTTAAGATGGTCACGCCGTCGTAAGATTTTTTTATATGTTTCAGCTCCAACATGTTTTCTGCTCCTTTCCAAGCAATGTTTCGCTTTCTGGTTTCTGTACTTTTCTCTCTCCAGTTTGTTTCTTAACCGGCTTCTTTTCCGTTCAAACATCCATATTAAATCACAAATTTTCTGGAATCTTCAACAAAATCCAGGTAAGCCTTTTGTAAAGCCACCGTAAATCCGGCATCGAATAAAAAGAAAAGAACCTGTAGTTTTTCTACAGATTCTCTGATACTTTATCTTTACTTTTTCGTATTCTCATATCCATGCTTTCGAACAATCCGGCTGCTCCGATCCAGCCGTTCCGTATATTTTTTATAATCGCTCAGAATCACTCCAACATAAATCATATCTACTACGGCAATTTCTGAAATTCTGGAAAAAATAGCATTTCCATAAAGCATCTGGCGATTTTCCGTACACAAAAGAAGATCTGCCCACTTCCCAATCAATGCATCCTCCTGATTGGTCAGGCATAAAACAGAAGCGCCTGATTTCCTGGCCTGCCGGATTGCATCCACGGTACTTTTTGACGAACCGGAATGAGAAATTCCAATAGCTAAATCCCCTTCTCGCAAATTCGAAGCGCTGATTTCCTGTAAATAAATATCAGAATACATCATACAATTAAACCCCAGATACAAAAGCTTTGTCACCAAATCCTGTGCTACAGAAGCCGAATTTTCCACATAATATACAGCAATCTGACGGGCGCTGCAGATCATTTCTGCCGCCTTCTGAATTTTTTCCGAAGAAATCTGCTTTAACGTATCCCCCAGGCAGGAAATGGCCTGAGAAATGATTCTTCCTGGCATTTCTTCCAGACTGTCTCCCTCTGAGATAGCGTAGCCATACACCAGAGGCGGAGGAAACCCTGCAGAATTTTTTTCATCTTCCCCAATCGCCTCCTGCTCGCCTCTGGCTTTTAATATTGCATATTTAAATTCCTTAAAACCATCAAAGCCCATGGCCTTTACAAAACGCATAACCGAAGGCTGGCTGACACCGGATTTCTCTGCCAGCGCTGCCAGTGACAGCTCCTCGAAGTCCTTATCCCAGGAAAGATATATATCTGCAACCTTCCGTTCTGACATCCGCAGCCCGGCATAGCGCGCTTTTATCTCAAATTCATACGGTTTCTTCAAAAGATACCCCCTTATCTTTATTTGTAGTTTTTCTACATTTTCTCAAGAAAAAAATTTACTGTCTGCCTTTTCTTTGTCTATAAAATCTCCCTTTTTTCTCGGCCTTGAAGATTGTTCTTTTTTTCATACAATCTTTTTTCATTTCTGACACTACTGTTTTTCAAGCTTATTCCGCATCCAATAATCTCTTCTCTTTTCACTTTCTATACCATAGCTTTTTTCTTTTTTTGCGAAACCGCAGGTATGTAATCATTTCGTTAAATTTCAGTTAAATTCCGGTAGATCTTTTCTCATTTCTCCATTAAAATAGAATCAATTTCAAAAACAGATCTGATTCTGCCCGTATCCGGCAGATAAAAGAGAGGAGGAATTCTTGATGAAATGGGGAATTCTGGCTACTGGAACCATAGCCAAAAAATTTGCAGCAACTGTTT
>OAWW01001598.1_pt1 | contig 11076 bp, 8 predicted proteins | sample 1517191 | NCBI WGS metagenome assembly OAWW01 (sample SAMEA2580253, study PRJEB22360) | human gut metagenome | biome: human gut; feature: human-associated habitat; material: faeces | place: Denmark | collected 2008/2010 | reverse complement strand
AGGCCAGATGGTGGCTGGCTGCCTATGGATTGAAGCCCCGCGCCTCGTACATTCATGATGAATGCCAGCGTATTCTGGAGATGGAAAAGAAAAGGATTGAGGACAGCCTTCTGCTTCTGGACGAGAATTTTTCCAGGGAAGGTTTGGAAAAGGCAGACCGGTTGATTGAGTCTTTACTGCATCATGATTATCAGCGGCATAAGAATATCCCGGGAATACTGGATTTCAAAACAGCCTCCTGGCTGCGCCTGCTTTTCATTTTGGAAAAACGCCTGGATCCTTCCCATGAAAGGCGGGAGGAGGTGAATTTGGTATTTAAAATACCGGAGGAGGGTCGGAAGGAAGAGTATGACGAAGACGCCCAGGAATTGCTGTACGGTCTGCACGCGGAAATATTTTCAGATCTGAGCTACAAGGTGGAATCGGAGTATGAAAAATCCAGGGAAACACAGCAGAAATTTTTGAAGCTTGCGGAAGGAATGGGCGCGGAACCCGAATTCCTGATGTATTTCAAACATCGGTTTGACGGCCGCAATTTGCATGAAGATCTTGATCAATTAAGAGAAAAGGGAAAGGGCAGTCCGGAACGGATAGCAGCCGCCATTGACGAATGGGCGGAACATCAGAAAATATACTGCAGCTCTCCTTATGGGTGTCTTGTGGAAAAGCTGGGTCTCCAATTTTCTTTGTTGAAAGCCATGCACAAGAGCGGGAATTCCGGGAAGGAGGGTTTTGGCTCGTCTTTCCAGGCGGCTGTGATGGAAGCTGTAAGCACCTCCATCGCGGATAATCAGGAAGGATTTTTAGCGTGGAGATATATCCTGGAACGTTCTGAAGGGAGCCCTTTGGAAACAGCCATAGCCGCTCTGTTTCAACAAAGGCTGGATAAGAAGGAAGAGCTTTTTCATGAAAAACTTGTAGCATTTGAAAAAGAGGGGCAGATGGGCGATTTACACACCGCCTGTGTCAGCCTGGATGATATCACGCGTGATTGGGAACTCGGGAAGGAACTTCCTGTTGACCGGCGGAGAAAGACGGAAACTTATTTGAGCCTGCTGAGGGTGGCCTCCCGCTTTCGTCCGCAGGAACTGGTGGATATGCAGAGAAAGCCCGTTTCCCAATGGGGGGGCCGATGGAATGACGAGCTGCCTCCCTTGCGGCGCATGGAACTGGAGCTTGATGTGATCCGGGACAGAGTGCGTACGGACTTTTTTTCACATATCCGTTACGGATATGGCAAAGGGCCGGAGGATGCGGAGGAAATCCGCCAGCTTGTCCGCAATGCCGGGATGAGCGGCCAATTCCTGCAAGAGGTGGAAGAGCGTTTGGCAGAGAAGGAATGAGGGCCGTCCGGATTATTCCACCTCCCATTCCTCCACCAGCGCGGCGGGGACTTCGTCCAGAAAGCGGGAAGGCATCTGCATGAAGGTGCCTCCCTGGGCGCGGCAGTTCCAGCGCGGATAGGTCAGGTAAAGCTGGTCCTTGGCGCGGGTGATGCCCACGTAGAACAGGCGGCGTTCTTCCTCCAGCCCGGCCAGGTCGCCGTCGTCAATGACGCGCTGGTGTGGGAACATGCCGTCACACAGGCCGATCAGGAAGACGACGGACCATTCCAGCCCCTTGGCCTGGTGGATGGTGGATAGGGTGACCGCCCCGCCGGAAAGGTCGGCCGCCGCGCTTTCGTCATCCGTATTGCCCAGCAGGGAAAGCTGGGACAGGAAATCTTCCGCGGAGTCGAACCTTTCGGAAAACCCGGCCAGGTGCAGAAGGTCCTGCCTGCGCTGGTCGTAGTTTTCAAAGGCGGACTGCATGTACTCGTCGTAAACCGCTTCATTGATGGAGACGAGCATGGAGGCCGGATTGGCTGTTTTCCCGCCGGGAGCCAGCTCGTCCAGCGTATAGCAGAGCTGCATCCATCCCGGCTTGGACTTGGCGGGAACCGGGAATTCCATCATCAGGGCGGAGAAGGATTCCGGAGGCGTTTCCGCCCTGTTTTCCGGGCATGCGGCCCAGCGCGCCCAGAGTTTTTGCGCCATGCCGGGGCCGATGCCGGGCAGGAGCATGACCATGCGGCGGAAGGACAGCTCGTCCCGCGGATTGACGACGAAGCGCATGAAGGCCACCACGTCCTTGATGTGCGCCTGCTCGAAGAACCTGATACCGCTGGTGATGCGGAAGGGTATTTCACTGCGCGTCAGTTCCATCTGCAATTCCATGCTGTGGAAGTGCGCCCGGTAGAGCACGGCTATTTCATTGGGGTCCGTACCTTCTTCAATAAGGTCCCGGATGCGCTGGGAAATGAATTTGGCCTGCATCCGGTCATCATTGAGCGGCACGAGGGCGGGCGGCATTTCCCCGGTGGGACGCACGGAACGCAGGCGTTTTTCAATCTGCATCTCGTTGGCGGCAATGGCCGCATTGGAAAGTTCCAGGATTTCCGGCACGCTGCGGTAGTTGGTTTCTATCTTGAAGGTTTTCGCCGACGGGTAGCGCGTCGTGAAGCTGAGGATGTTCTCCATGTCCGCGCCGCGCCAGGAATAGATGCTCTGGGCATCGTCTCCCACGACCATGAGCTGGCCGTGCTCCCGGGCCAGCATGTCGATGAAGCGGCTCTGGAGGTAGTTGGTATCCTGGTATTCGTCCACCAGGATGTGGTGGAAGCGCGCGCCGTACAGGGCGCGCAGGTGCTCCTGTTCCTGGAAGAGGCGCACGACGTTGAGCAGCAGGTCGTCAAAGTCCATGCTGTTGGTTTCCTGCTTGCGGAGGACGTACTGTTCATGCACGTCCAGAATGGCGTCCAGATGGTTGGAGAGGTAGGGATAGGCGTTTTCCAGCGTTTCCTGAATGCCGGCGCCTTCATTGTCCGCCAGGCTGAAAAGGGATGAGAGCACTTCCGGCTTCGGGAAGCGGGAGGATTTTTCGTCCAGCTTGAGGGCCTTCACGATGCTTTTGATCATGGATTTGCGGTCGTCCGAGTCCATGATCGTGAAGGCCGGCGTGTAGCCCAGGTAGTCCGCATGCTGGCGCAGAATGCGGTTGGCGATGGAATGGAAAGTGCCGCTCCACAGGCGGGAGAGGTCGATGGGAATCAGGGCGCGCACGCGTTCCGTCATTTCCCTGGCGGCCTTGTTGGTGAAGGTGAGCAGCAGGATGTTCCACGGGTCCGTGCCGTGGTCCAGAAGCCACGCCACGCGGTACGTCAGCGTACGCGTCTTTCCGGAGCCCGCGCCTGCAATGACGAGCGCCGCCCCCGGTTCCGAGGAAACGGCGGCATACTGCTCTTCATTCAGGGTCGCGTGGTAGTCGATCCCGGAAATGGGGGCGGAAGGAGCGGAGTCCTGCTTGATGACGTAGCGGCGGGCCATGTAGTTTCTGCGGCTGGCAGTCGGATGGTAGCGGCGGGGAATTTTTGAAAGGCTATACCCTCCATTCTCCGGCCGCCTCTTTAAAAGTCCAGATACATTTCTGCGCGGCGGTTTTCCTTGCGGGCCTCGTCGCGTTCCTCGTCGTTCGCGTTGGTGGAATAAGTGCGGCGCGGCTGGGATTTGCCGAATCCCCTGGTGACGATCCGCTCCGCCGGCACCCCGAATTCAATGAGCTGCGCCTTCACGGCGGCGGCCCGGCGTTCGGAAAGCCCCTGGTTGTAGCGTTCGCTGCCCACGTCATCCGTATGGCCGCTGATTTCCAGCTTTTTGCCGCCGTCCATCTTGATGGCTTCCGCCACAATCTGGAGCTGGCGTGCGGAACGCTTGGAGAGCGCGTCTTCATTGAACCCGAAGAACAGGGCCAGGGAATCTCCGCCCTGCGGGTTTTTCACGATGGGGATGAAGAAATCGTCCCCGGCGCCCTGCCGCTTGGTGTAGGCTTCCAGCATGCTGTCCAAGGAGGCTTCCGCAATAAGCCATTGGCCGTCCGTTTTCGCTACGGTCAAGCCCACGTTGCCGGCTTTCCGGCCCTGGGCGTCCTGCAGATGCACGAAGAACCCCGCGTTGGTGTCCGCCTCATACGCGGTTTTGATGGGGGCATCGTCCCGCAGGCGGAAGGTGCCTTCTTCAAACAGGATGCACAGGCCCGCCACGGTGGCGTCCTGCACTTTGGAGCCGTCCACGAATTTCCGGGCCCCGCGGAAATCCGCCTTGGCCACGGCATCCATGAAGGAGCTGACGATGCCCATCGGGTCGTTCATGACCATGGGGGCCGCCTTGTCCTTGGCCAGGTCCTGCTTGCTGGGGAGGGTGAGGGTGTCCAGCGTCCACTGCTGTTTGTCGTTGCGCTTCATGTCCAGGTAGCCGCGCGCGCCACTGCTGAAGTTGAGCGTATATCTGGCGGTGGGATTGGTGCCCTGGTTGTTGGCACCGATGCTGGTGATGCCGGGGGAGGACAGGCGCACGTGGCGCGCCTCCATGAGTTCCCGGATGGTCCGGCTCTGGGCCTCCGTAACGGCCTGCTGCACTTCCAGAGCCTTTAGCGTGTTCAGGTCCCTGTCCTGGATTACTTTGGCAATGGCCTGCGCCAGCGTCTGAGGAGAGCTGAGGTTGACCAGCGTTTCCGGGGTGGAAGTCTGCTTTTCAATGTCGTCCCTGGTGAGCGGGTCCACGGTAGGCTGGGGCGTCACGGTCTGGCGCGCCGGCTCTTCCGTAGTTGCCGCTGGGGAAGTATGTCCGGGTTCTTCCTCCTGGCGATTCATGAACAGGAAGACCAGGGCCAGGCTGCCCACGACCAGGAAGCTGATGATGAAAGCGGTGATGGTGGATGCGTTTTTCATTGGCGGAGAATGGTGAAGGGGTCAGTCTTGCAAAGCCTCCAGAAGTTTGGAATGGATGCCTTCAAAGCCGCCGTTGCTCATAACCAGAATAACGTCTCCCGGCTGGGCTTTCTTGCAGACGGCGGCTACGATTTCCTGCGCATGGCCGCCGATCAGGGCATCCTTGCCCAGCGCGGCCAGGTCGCCGGAAAGTTTATGCAGGTCCAGGCGATCCGCCAGCGCCACCTTGTCCGGATGGTCCACGGCGGCGACCACGGGGAAGTCCGCCGTGGCGAGCGCCAAGGCCAGCTCGTTCTGGAAGATGTTGCGGCGCGTGGTGTTGGAGCGCGGTTCGAAAACGGCCCAGATGCGGGCTTCCGGGTAACGCTGGCGCAAACCCAGGATGGCCTGTTTGATGGCCGTGGGGTGGTGCGCGAAGTCGTCCACGACGGAAATGCCGTTCACAACTCCCTTGACTTCCTGCCGGCGCGCGACGCCCTCAAACCGGGCCAGGGAACCCGCAAGCTGCTTGACGCTCAGCCCCGCGAACTGGGCGGCCGCGATGGCCATGGCCGCGTTGCGGATGTTGAATTCCCCGATCATGGGTACGTAATAGCGGGTGCCTTCCAACGTGAAAAGGCTGCCGTCTGTGGAGGTTTCCACGTCCAGGATGCGGATGTTGGAACTGTCTGAAAAGCCCAGCGTCTTGACGGGGCAGGGCGCGCCCTTCGCCACGTCCAGGCAGTTGGGATCGTCCGCGTTGACCAGCGCCAGCCCGTTGCGGGGGATGATCTGGGTCAGGCGCCTGAAGCTGAGCTTGATTTCCTCCAGGGAGTTGTAAATGTCCGCGTGGTCGAACTCGATGTTGTTGATGACTACGAGTTCCGGGAGGTAGTGCAGGAATTTGGAGCGCTTGTCGAAGAAGGCCGTGTCGTATTCGTCCCCTTCCAGCACGGAAAAGTCGGAATCCGTGAAGCGGCCGCCGCGGCCCAGGTTGCGGGCGATGCCGCCGATCATGAAGCTGGGGTTCATTCCGGAATCCTCCATCAGCCACGCGAGCATGGAGGTCGTGGTGGTTTTGCCGTGCGTTCCGGTCACCACGTAGTTGCGCTTGCCGCGCAGGAAGTATTCCTTCATCGTTTCCGGCAGGGAAAGGTAGCGCAGGCGGCGCTGAAGCACGGCTTCCACTTCCTCGTTGCCGCGGCTCATGGCGTTGCCGATGACGATGACGTCCGCTTCCGCCGGAATGTTGGAGGCCCTGTAGCCTTCAAACAGCGTGATGCCTTCCTGTTCCAGAAAGGTGGACATGGGGGGGTACACGTGGGCGTCGGACCCGGTGACGGTGTAGCCCCGGCGCGCCATGGCGGCGGCTACGGCCCCCATCGCGGTGCCGCAGATGCCCAGAAAGTGGAAATGCTTGTTCATGTCAGGTAAGGAATGAATGCGCTGGATGCGTTTTATTTGGAAAAGGAGGGTGCGGAGACGCAGGAATCCGCCAAGGCCCGGTCCCGGCGGCGAACGATGCCGTTGGCGATGTCCGTGACCATGCCGGCCAGCACGCGGGTCAGATGGCTGCCGGGCCTGTAGTCCGCCGGGGCGATGAAGTTCACGCGGTCGGAATTGGAAGCCAGGTTGTAGCATTTGCGGAAACTGCGCCCGGTCTGGTCTTCCGGATTGTAAACGGCTACGGCGTGGCCGCCGTTTCTGCGCATGACGGTGAAGCAGGGGACGTCCGTGGGACCGTCCCCGATGTAAATCATGTTGGCGAAGGGAATCGGGCGCATGTCCTCCGGCATGTGGTCGTTTACGTCCTGGTCGTAGTCCAGCATTCCCTTGTTGATGCGGAAAAGGTACTGCGTCTTCGTGGTGTGGGAGATGACCCGCTTGGGAAAGTCGATGTGGCCGTTCACCTCGCTGAATTCGCAGCCGAAGACGGCCTTGAAGTAGGGACGCAGGGCGGACCCGTCAATCAGAGCCTTCAATCCGGAAGAGATGATGTAATATTCAATGTTGATGCCCAGGTCCGCATGGAGGGGGGACAGGGTCATGGACGGGAACGATTCAAAAAAATCCGGCAGTCCGGGATAAAAGGTGAGGCGCTCGCCGAGCTGGGTCAGCCGCGCATTGCTGACGCGGTCCAGGGAAAGAGCGTCCAGCAGGCTCTTCATGTAGATCAGCTCCCCGTCCCATCCTTCCCGTTCTCCGGTGGCGTTGCACCTGGTCCAGAATTCCTCCGGGGAGATGCCGAACTCCGGGAAAATGGCCTGGTCCTGCATGTAGGACGGGCTCAGGGTCTGGTCGTAGTCGAAAACAAGGGCGATCGTGTTCTGGGGGGCGGACATGGAAGATGAAGCGGAACGTGCGGTTTACATGCGGAACTGGTCGCCCAGGTACTGCTTGCGGGCGATGGGGTCGTTGGCGATTTCCTCGGAAGAGCCGTGCTTGATTACTTTTCCTTCAAACAGGATGTAGGCGCGGTCCACGATGTGCAGGGTTTCCCGCACGTTGTGGTCCGTAATCAGGATGGAAAGCCCGTCCCTGTCGCTCAGCTCCATGACAATTTTCTGGATGTCGGAAACGGCGATGGGGTCCACGCCGCTGAACGGTTCGTCCAGCATCAGCAGTTTCGGATTCGTCGCCAGGGCGCGCGCTATGGTCAGGCGGCGCTTTTCCCCGCCGGAAAGCTGGATGGCCATGGAGCGGCGCAGCTTGGCGATGCCGAAGCGGTCCATCAGTTCCTGGGCGCGGTCTTTCTGCTGTCTGGCGGTCATGTCCTTGCGCGTCTGGAGAATGGCCATGAGATTGTCTTCCACGGAAAGCCGGCGAAAGATGGATTCCTCCTGCGGCAGATAGCCCATGCCGCGCCGGGCGCGCAGGTTCATCGGTAGTTCCGTGATGTCCTCTCCGGCGAATATCACGCGGCCTTCATCCGGCCGCACTAGTCCCGCCACCATGTAAAAGGAGGTGGTCTTGCCCGCTCCGTTCGGTCCCAGCAGCCCCACGATTTCCCCGTGGCCCACGTTCAGGCTGACCTGGTCCACGACGGTCCGGGTCTTGTAGGTTTTGCAGATTCCTTCGGCGTTCAACAGATAGTGGGAGGAAGAGTCGGTCACGGCTTGCGGGCGGGTTTTTGTTGTTTCCGTTCGGAGAGCTGCTTGTCCAGATCCCGGATGGAGGATTCGCCCCCCTGGGGGATGTAAACGTTCCCGTTTCCGTACACGCGGATGAAGCCGTTCCTGGTTTTGCTCTTAAAGATGGAGCCGCCGCGGGAAAGGGAAGGGTAGTTGCCCGCCAGAATGATTTCCCCGGTATTGGCATCGTAAGTGGCCTTTTCCGCCTTTGCCGTGCAGAGGTTCCCGTCTTTGTCCGTATAACGCAGCACGACGTTGCCGGAGGCCGTGACTTTTTTGATGGAATTGAAGTCGAAATTGCCGTCGTTGGGCAGCACGGGGCCGGATTTGTCAATTTCCTTTCCTTCTTCCTTCCTGCGGTCGGAAGGCTTCTTCTTGCCCTTCTTTTCCACATACTGCAGGTAGATTTTCAAAGGGCCGGTGCAGTCCAGGGAAAATTCCGGATTGCGGACATGCACGTTTTTCATGTACACCAGCAGCCCCTGCTCCATGTCGAAATACAGGCCGTCGTCGTACGTTATTTCCGTGGGAGCCCCCTTGTCGGTTTTCTCGGTCGTGACTTCTGCGGGGGTGGCGTGAATGGAAACATTGTATTTCTGCCGGAATCCATTGAGTTGTTCGTCCACTTCAGCGTCCTGGGCATTGGAAGCGGAGAGGGCTTTCTCTCCGTCTTCCGTCAGGGGGGCGGAAGGGATGGGAGCCAGGTCTTTTTCCCTTTGGGCCGTTTCTTCCGCAGTCAGGGGGCGAACGATGTTCGCCGGAGGCTGGAAGGCGGGTTCAAGCATGGGGTCCAGCTCCTTGGGCAGAGGCTGGACGATGTGGGAGGGGATGTCGGATGCGCCGAAGGCAAAGCCTCCGGCCAGAGCCAGCACGGTGAGAATTCGGATCATGGTAAGGTGGCGGTTACTTGTTGAGATTTTTTACGTGAATAATGGTCTTGCCGGGGCCCAGCAGGATACCCCGCCTGGTTTCCGTATCCAGATAAAGCCCTGCACCCCGGGCGGAGAAATTTTCCTCCCGGATGGTGGTTTCCGTGCGCGAGACGACCAGTTTCCTGTCCAGGAAGTAGGAGGCGTCACCGGAAAACAGGTGCGTAACCTGGCTGTTTTTCCCATACAGGTAAATGTTCAGCGTTTTTCCCGCGGCTTCGTGGGGAGCGACCACCGTCATGCTGGAGGCGGTCATCAGCAGGGAAAGACGCGGCCCTGCGTATTCGGTCACGCTGACTTTGGTCAGCGTGCTGCCCACGGGGAGGAGCTCCAGCATGGGCATTTTCTTATCCACCCCGGCCAGCGGAGTTTCCTCCGGCAGGGCAGCGTCCGCGGAGGCCGTCATGCAGAACATGAAGGACGCCAGCGCACATGTGGATAATGGTTTCAGCATGACCGGACTGCCTGATGAATGGCCTGGAGGCGTTTCAGCACGCCTTCAAGCAGGTGGAGGGGGATCTGGTTGGGACCGTCGGAAAGCGCCTTGGACGGATCCTTGTGCACTTCCATGAACACGCCGTCAACGCTGCCCGTCGCCATGGCGGCGGAAGCCAGAACGGGAGCCAGTTCGCTGTCTCCGCCCGTCGTCCCGCCCAGGCCGCCGGGACGCTGGACGGCGTGCGTGGCGTCAAATACTACGGGGAAGCCTTCCTGCTTCATCCAGTACAGGGACCGCATGTCCACCACCAGGTTGTTGTAGCCGAAGGTGGTGCCGCGTTCGCACATCATGAACCTGTCGCAGCCGAAAGCCCTCATTTTTTCCGCAATGTTTACCGTATCCCACGGGGCCAGAAACTGGCCTTTCTTGATGTTCACGGCGCGCCCGCTTTTGGCGCACGCCTCCAGCAAGTCCGTCTGGCGGCACAGGAAGGCGGGAATCTGGAGCAGATCCACGTATTCGGCGGCTATCTCCGCTTCCTGTGCGGTGTGAACGTCCGTGACGATGGGGAGATTGAGTTCTTTCCCTATTTCCGCCAGGATGCGGCAGCCTTCCTTCACGCCCGGTCCGCGGAAGGAGGTGACGGAGGTGCGGTTGGCCTTGTCGTAGGATGCCTTGAAAATCAGCGGCACGTCCATCTTTTCAGCGATGGACTTGATGGAGCGGGCCATTTCCCAGACAAAGGATTCGCATTCCAGGGAGCGGGGGCCCAGAAGGTAGAACGGCCGGGGGCCGCCGATTTCAACGGATTGAATATAAAACGACATAAGACGGAAACCTGTATGTCTCCCTATCATGACTGTTCCGGCCTCTCCGGTCAAGCCGCTATCCTGCCTCCGGCGGGAGATTCGGCCTCCGGGGGCCGTCCCGCCCGGAGTATTTTTTGCGGGAGTGCGTAATTCCATGACGGCGTGCGCAATAACAGGATTTTTCATGCCTGTGTGCCGGGGACCGGATACGGGAAACGGAAGGAAGGTGAAAGAAGAGGTATGGTATTGCCTGAATCCGGCGTTTCTGCTACAAACGGCGAATCATCCGCCTCCTTCCCGTTCCACTGATGACGCCGGGGGCTGAACGCCATTGCCCCGCCGGGGTCTTACCGACATGCCGAAAGATTTACAAGTTATGCGTCTCCTATGATGAGGCGGGGGCCCGGCTGCGGCAGAAAGTGGCGGAAGGCGTGAAGGGAGCGAGCGACTTTGTCTGGCAGGCATCCTTCCGCGACCTGGAATCTGCGGAGCTTCCTCCCGGCGACGGCGTGGTCTGGGTTTATCCCGTTTTCATGCAGACCGGCAGAACGGTGACGGAAACCCTGCCGGAATTGCTGCGTTCCCTGTATGCGGAGCGCGGCTTGTCCCCGGCTCTGGAATTCCGGCCCGTATGGGGAGCGGAGCGTACATGGAACCTTGGCGTGTGGAAATCCCTGGAGAAGGAATTGGAGCAGGGCGCTTCCCTGCTGGTGGTGGCCCACGGCGTGACGGGAAGGGAATTGCCCCCGGAACCGTCCGATTTTCTGGAACATTCAAAAGTATGGCTGCCGAAGGGAACGGAGATGGCGCTGGCGTACTTCGGCGTTTCTCCTTCCGTGGAAGAGGTTCTTCCTTCTCTGAAGGGAAAGAAGGTGCTTGTTCTTCCATTCCTGATCGGGGAAGGCAAGCACATGAGGGAGGACATGCCTTCTCCGGAGCTGGCTGCCAGGTTCGGCAAGGAGGTGAAGATACTGCCGCCTTTCGGCACATTTTATTTGCAGGCGGAGCACGCATCCCGGCCGGC
>OAWW01001595.1_pt1 | contig 11094 bp, 8 predicted proteins | sample 1517191 | NCBI WGS metagenome assembly OAWW01 (sample SAMEA2580253, study PRJEB22360) | human gut metagenome | biome: human gut; feature: human-associated habitat; material: faeces | place: Denmark | collected 2008/2010 | reverse complement strand
GTTCATGCCCGTCATAAAGCACATCACACATTTCGTTACCTGTCAGATGCCCTCCTTTGACCAGACAGGCACAGTGATATTTCTCATACACCAGATGTGCGGCATGTTCCATATCATCCACCGTATGGATGGGTTGTTGCAGCAATACTGCTGCTTCATGCAAATTAGGGGTAACGAGAGACACTTCCGGAAGCAATAGCGTACAAATAGCTTCCACTGCTTCATCCGTCATCAGATTGTGCCCACTGGTAGAAACCATTACCGGATCGAGAACCACCTGTCGGGGTGAATATTGATGTAACAACCGTGCAATTTCACTGATAATCTCCACATTTCCGGTCATACCTATCTTGATGGCATCCGGTCGTAAATCTTCCATCACTGCCTGCATCTGCTCACCTACCAGTTCTGCCGGCACAGGATGGACGGCCTGCACGCCTAATGTATTCTGCACAGTAATTGCAGTGATTGCCGTAGCAGCATATCCTCCCAATGCGGAGATAGTCTTTATATCTGCCTGTATGCCTGCACCACCGGAACTGTCGGAACCGGCAACGGAAAGAACAATCGCTTTCTCTTTCATAGTTCCCATTTCTTCATACACTTCATTTTTATAGGTTATGACTTATAAAAATGCTATAAATTTCTTTTATATCAAGTATAACTTATAAAAGAATATCATATTAATCTGATAACACTTCCCGTCCTACTACTCTCCCAAGCCGCTTCAATCAGCCGGATAATACCAAGAACTCCGCAGGCATCACTTTGCAAGACCTCTCCTTTACGGACATGCTGATAAATATTCTCATAGAAAGCAGCATAGTTACCTGGAAGAGTTGGATAGGATTCACGCACCACATCCCCATTCTTTTCCGTATGAAGTATTCCCCACTGGGATTTATCTTCCTCTCCCCAATGCAGAGTATCCGGCAGTATGCCTTTAGTTAGATCTGCTTCCTGAGGATCAAGACCGTACTTCACATACGAACCTTCCGTACCATGAAGTACAAATCGAGGTTCATTCTCACACATTAGATAACTGGCTTTCAGTGTAATCTTCACTTCCGGCGCATGGGCAGGTTTCAGTAAATGGATAATGAAGTAATCATCCACTTTGCCACCGGTACGCAAAGTTGCAATATCGGCAAATACAGCTTCGGGCATACCGAACAACTGCACAGCCTGATCTATGACGTGGGCACCCAGATTATAAGTCAGGCCTCCGCCACTCTCCCCGGTTTCTTTCCAGGTATTAGGTTTGATGAAATTCCGGTAACGGGGAAAGGTGGATTCAAATTCTACCAGACGGCCTAACAGTCCTTTGTCCAATATTTCTTTCACGGTCAGGAAGTCGCAATCCCAACGGCGATTCTGGTAAACACTCAGGGTTAGTCCTTTTTCCGCAGCAAGAGCTACAAGTTCTTCCCCTTCCTCTACGGTAGTAGTGAAAGGCTTTTCCACAATAACATGTTTTCCGGCTTCGAGAGCACGACGGGCATATTCATAATGGGAACTATCCGGAGTATTTACAACAACCAGTTCCAACTCCTCCATCCCTATTAATTCTTCAAAACTACGCACAATACGGGATTGTGGATATTTCATCTTCGACAATTCCTTGCTGCGTTCCGTAATCGCAGTCAACTCAAAATGGGGATTGGTGGAAATAAAAGGAGCATGAAACACCTGCCCCGACATTCCGAAAGCGGCCAATCCAGTTTTTATCTTATCCATACAACTTTCTTTTTCTTGCAGCAAAACTAATGAAATTATCATTTATTTGCCACATAAAACAATGACTATATAACAATCCCTGCAAGATTTATTATCTGCATTTGTACACTGTTATAGTTTTTTTAGCACAATGAGAGCTTGATTCATTTCAATTGCCTTATTCCATATTTCCTGTAACTGACTATAATACTCGGAAGGCATAACAGAGGAATTCAAGCTGAATGAATAGTTCACAATGACATTGTTTCCGTTTCTTTGAATCATATATTTGCATTGCAGTTTACCATCTTCAGTCTTCACTACTTGCGAGTGAGGTATTTCTTCCACTTCGTATCCTTCGGGAAGCGTCAGTGCACAAGAGAGATTCAACCTATACAGATAAGGGAACTCAACCGGAAGTATTCGCTCCGACTGTATAAAGGGGTTCTTGGTCAACTGCGGGAAAAGCATCGGATTGATATAGATGTGGTCCTCCGACTTCTCTGCTTCAAGTATAAAATCAAAATCTTCCTGTATGGTTGCAAAGTCATCTTCCATCTCTGTTCGTTTCAGATTGCTGATAGCCAGCTTTTCTTTAACCAATTCCTGCTTATTTACAAGAGAGTCTTTTGTCTGGTACTCTTTCCTATATCCCAATGCATCATGTCCCTTCAGAATAGTAGTCCGGCGCCCCGTTATCTGACTTCCCTGAGCATTCGCACTAATCTTCATAAAAATCTGGTTGGTAGGTATCTCCTGCAAATTCACCCACTTCTTATTTTCAGGTATATCCGCAGAAAGTATACGTGCTTTAGTTACAGACAATTCAACGGGTAGCACATTAAGAGCCGGTATATCCATCGAGCCATCCAGATAAACATATTTACCTTTAGCCTCATCATAAATAGCAACCACAAAAGTGTTCAACTTCTGAAGGGAAGGGAAACTAACCGGCAACATTCCTGCAGAGCGTCGACTCATGACAACAGGATAAGCTTTGATACCAAAGCTTTTGAGCATGCCGATAAATATAAAATTTAAATCAGCATTACTGCCGGTTCCGGTCTTAAGTACTTTATCCAGATTTTCGCTATACAATTTATATTCTCCATTCCATGAAAACTTCTGCTTTAGCAATTGGAATGTTCCTATTACTTTTTTGTTAAAATCCAAATTGCCTGAACGGCTAAGTTCCCGAATCTCTTCAATATATGGATTCCGCCACAACAAGTTCGCACCGAAACTCTTACTCTCTTCCCTGGTCAGTTGCTTGTCCACATCTTCCCAGTTCTGGCTATAAGGCTTATAGTCTTCACCCGGATAATTAGTGCCTTGCAGATCGAAACTGACCTGTATTTTATAGTCCTCCGGGCACCAACAGAAAGATTCATCCTGACGGATAGCAGGCAAATTCCGGGAGGTGAATGTTAGTTTCCGTGCCGAAATAGAAAAGTCATGGGCAACTCTTGCTACACCACTTGTCGTATGTTGCTTAGCCTGCATCGAGCTTTTCTCTTCCAAGACATCTATATATTGACGGCCTCTGAACTCAACATTGTATACAAATACATGAGGAATGGTTATTTCATATTGGTTGTATACTACAGGAAGTTCTTCCTGCATCATCCAGTTTTCTATGTGCACAGAATAATCAGAAACCACTTTATAATGATACTCTATAACCGTTCCAACCTTGACAGCAGGCAACGAAAACTTTAAGACTTTGTAATAGGTATTCACCCGTTCATTAGAAACCAGTTCCCGCTTCAGGCGAGTCTTAGTCATTTTCCCATTTTCCAGATTATAAGAGCATCCGTCCAAGTTCAAAATACCATCTTTCTCTTTATCTCTGTCAGAAGGTGCATAGTAAGGAATAGTCACATCCGCATGCGATACTCCCTGCGGTTTCAATATCTTAATACGCACCCAATGTTCCGTAAACAACCGAAAACCATCATCGTAAGTAAAGCCACTCTTACCCTTATGAAATAAATAAACTGCAGTTGCAGTGGTATCAGGGACATACGCAGTCAATGCCAACTCTTCCTTGGAGGGTCTACCATACTTTAAATCAGGCTCAATTACAGTAGTAGCTTGTTGTGCGAAAGCCATCGGAAAGCACAAGAAAATAAACACGCAGAATATGAACAACTTGTTTTTCATAATTTGACTTTTTGAGGTTACCAATTATACAAAAGTAATAATTAATACAATACAGCGGTAACTATCTTATAAAAAAAGAAAGACTCATTACCTTATAACTTCGCAAATTACCCTGCGGAATATAGAAGGCGAAGAAAGCACCGAAAGCCATACAGATGGACAATGTAGTGAACTTAACACTCGAAAAACGTAGAGGTGAACGGCAAGCAGGTTACTTCGGTTAAGCAAGACAACCAAGGGTAAAGACCTAGAACATCTTTTGCATGACACGTAAGGGAGTTCTTATCAGAAGGGTTATTCCGTAACCAACGGACGTTTACGCCAGTCATCTTTCACGTAACTGTCAGGATAAACGGTCTTATCTATCAACTCACCGTTTTTCAGGTGTATCCAGGAAGTAAAGGTGCGTTCGCCCTCCTTCAATACAATCACACGGGCACCGTTTGAAAGGTGATTATACTCCGTATTACCGCCAGTGAAACGTCCATAGGCCAGTACGATACCTTTCCACATGACTGAATAATCATTATCATGGTCATGACCGACAAAAGTACCCATTACGTCGCCCGCCTCTTTCATAGCAGCAAACATACCGGTATTAATAGCAGGTGCACAAGCTTTTTCCATACGCGTACCATAGAGAATAGCATTCTCATCGGAAGCCGCTTCATTATATTCGGGCAAGGGGATGTGGAAAAATGCCAAAGCAGGCAAAGGTTTCCCATCATTCTTAGCGGTAAAAGCTGCACTTTGTTGACGATACCAGTTTACCTGATCGAACGTGAGCCAATCGTACCCTTTCACATCGGGCAGCTTGGAATACGAATGAGAGTCGAGGCAATAGAGCACAGAGGCATCTTTCTTACCATCCGAAGACTTTACTACAAGAACGTAATCGGGAGATTCGACTGTTCCGCGATCGGGCTGAATGTTGTAAGGCATGGACCGGATGATATCATAGAGCTCGGCATGGGTTTTACCTTGTTCATTATCATGGTTACCGAAAGTAACAGCAAAAGGCAGCTTGCGGGAAGAAGCACAGGCAAGCACGGTTCGCATAGCCGTATCCGCAGGTGCGGCATAAACCACATCTCCTGTGAAAACAACCAAGTCGGGACGTTCGGCATCAAGCACTTCGTTGATACGCTTCAAGGCAATGGCTGAAGCTGGATTGTGATACTGAAAATGGATGTCGGTAAACTGGACGATTTTAAACTCTCCGTTCTTGTTAAACTTTAAAGGGGTAACCTGTGCCTGGCAGAACAGAACTGTCAGAAAAGCCAGACTAAGGGTTAAAGAGATTCTCCTCATGTTAGTGATTAGTTTTAGGTAGTTATTAGGTCAGAATCAATTATTCTTTGGTAATCAGGACTGTTGCATAAGCTGAGATACCTTCTTCGCGACCGGTAAAACCAAGCTTTTCCGTAGTAGTAGCTTTGATGGAAATGTCGTCTTCATCTATTCCCATTACTTTGGCAAGTGTCTGCTGCATGGCGGGAATATGGGATTTCAGTTTGGGGCGTTCTGCACAGATGGTTGCATCAATGTTGCCCACGGAATAACCTTTGGTTGCAATCAGTTCTACGGTTTTCTTCAGTAATATTTTGCTGTCTATATCCTTGAACTCTCCTGCGGTATCGGGAAAATGATAACCGATATCACGCATATTGGCGGCTCCCAGCAAGGCATCGCAAATGGTATGAATCAGCACGTCGGCATCCGAATGTCCGAGTAATCCTTTCTCATGTTCCAGGCGAATACCGCCTAACCAAAGTTCACGCCCTGCCACCATCTGGTGTACATCGAAGCCAAAGCCTACACGTATTTTCATATCGTTCTTCTTTAATTTTATTGGATGGATGCACGAAAGTACGGAAAAAAAGCAAATGGGGAATAAAGACAGAACACAAATTACGCAATTTTTCGTCTTATATAAGGCAACCGACATAGATCTAAAAAAGTGTTGGATTAAAATTCCCAAAGAAGATCTGTTAAAAACACATCCTCTTTGGGAAAATAAAGAAATGAGAGGTATCTAGAAACGAGGACACCCCTCCAGCAATCAAATCATTCTACCCAGTCCGGTTTAGGAAATTCCCTTATCGGACTGTACCGGATGTAGGATTCAAATATTTCTTTATCAGGTCCTACTATGCGGGGATCTTCCGATCGTTTCAGTTCCTCTAATAAAGCTTGTTTCAGTTCATTTTCAATCTCAGCATAATCCTTCTTGCCTATCAGGTTATCGAGGCAGAACGGGTCATTACCAATACAATACAACTCAAACTCAGGACGTTTATTAAATGCCAGATCGAAATAAGGACGAATAACGGGGTCCTTATGATTTTCTATCAGAAACGTCTTAGAAGGTGCATCATCCACATCAGTAAATGCCCAATCGGGATGGAAGGTACCATCTTCACCGATTCCGTACATGGGGCATAGTTCGCCCGTTTTCTTATTTAGCATCTGAGGAGCTCCGGCAGGCCAACGTTCCGGTCTAAGGTTCCAGATTAACAGATAATCCTGGTTGCGGACAGCACGCTGCGGATATCCTAAATTCTGCCATCGGGAAGAAGAATGCCTCTCACGGCCCATATACACATACTTTTTCGACTGATCTACTATTCCTTCTTTTTTCGATTTAAGTATATTCATAAAGCTTCGTCCTGAGATAGGAAGCATTCCATCCGGTTTCACTCCCGCTATTTCCAAAATGGTAGGGGCAATATCCACAAAGCTAATCGGATCATCTACCCGGCGTTTTCCCGGAAAACCTTTCGGATAACTAACTGCTAAAGGAACATGTACCCCATATTCAAAACAATTGGCTTTTGCCCGGGGAAAAGGCATACCATTATCTGCCGTTACTATAACAATTGTATTATTGAGTTCACCTATTGAATCCAGATATTCCAGCATTTTAGACAAATGCGAATCAGCCCATTCTATTTCTACGGCATAGTCCAGCATATCTCCTCTCACTTCTTCCGAATCGGGAAGAAAGCCGGGGACATCTACCTGATCGAGGCTTTTTCCATTGCGCTTCCATGAACCCTTTTCATAGACGCGATGAGGCTCGGTAGCTCCATACCAAAAATAAAAAGGCTGTCCGTCTTTACGTTGCTGCATGAAGGAACGGAAATTCTCATAATAGTTCGTCAATCCAATTCCTTTGGCCGTACGCAAATCCGAAGAAATGTTTTTTTCATATTTATGTTTATTGAATGGATGCCCGGCAGCGTTTCCTTTTCTCCATAATGTATCCTGATCGTTCCGTGCATATTGGAAAGGGTCTACACCTTTTCCTGTAAAACCAGTGTAATATCCGCTTGCTTCCAGAAGGTCGACAAACGGAACATGCTCTTTCATCCAGGAAGAAGCATGCTGCCCGGATTGCTTGTTTTGCCAGTGATGGCGCCCTGTTACCAAACTACTTCTGGAAGGTGCACTCCGCCATAACAATTTGTGAAGTAGATTCCATTAGAAGCCACTCTGTCGAATCCCGGTGTATTTACAAACCGGCTACCGGCAAAACTGGTATGTGCATAACTTTGGTCATCGTTTATCGCGAATAAGATATTCGGACGTTTGGCAGGTTCTTCTTTTCCTTTAGTTCCAGCAAGTACCCCCGAACTTAATGAAAGTAGCACAGCTCCAGTTATATATCTCATAGGATCGTTATTTAAAAACATATTATTTTTGATTTTATTCTTCTATTCTTTTTAATCACCCTCGTATACCAAAGGAGGAATGTTCTTTTCCGTACCAGGGTACCCTTTATTCTGATTGATGATTCCCCCGGAGTTCGTATTGATGGCATACGAAGGAATAGGCCAGAATATATGGAAAGGTGAACAAGTGAAATAGTTTCCGTACGGAGTCCGTACACCTTTATTATAAAAGTCACTGACTTCTATTACCCTGTCGTACCAGAAATTATCTTCCGTCAGCCTGTCCATCGTATACGTCTTCCCATTGTAACAAGGAATTCCTGTCCGGGCATAAATAATAGCCATTCGCGTTAATTCCACTTTACGCGGTTCTTCATAGTACAGTTCTCTCGCTCTTTCATCCAATACGGCACCTATCTTTTGCTTTTCAACATCCGCAGCCGAATACATATATTGTGCATTGGCTCTTTTCCGTATCGTATTTATATCTTCGGCAGCCTTCTGCCACTCGCCTTTCCATACATAAGCCTCTGCCCTGAGCAAATAGGTTTCAGCCAAACGGAAAATATAGAAGTCGCCCGGACCTCCCTGTGGTTGTACGCGATCAGGATCGGGATACCAGGTTTTATAATTTGGCCAGCTAAACCAGCATCTGATGGTATCGTTACATAAAATGTTTCCCTGATCATTATACAATTGTAGATTCTTTCCATACCATTCATTTCCGTTTTTCTTCAGCGCAGGATTGTTATAGACCAACATTTCCATAGTCATCCAGTTTTCATTATCTGTCCGATGCCTGTAATCTGAAAAATCTTCCACCTGGTTGATAATCCATACACCTTTTTGTGCATACCAAGTGGGACGGATACGACTGATTCCTCTGCCGTATTTTTCCACAAGCCCGATTTCATTCTTAGCTGCATCCGACAAACCATTCGCTCCATTGGGTGTTTTAATAACTCCGGTCAGTCCGAAATAAGGAAGTGCATTACGCATGACATTAGTACCATTCGTATTTCCTTCCATACCATATCTATCGATAGTTAACAATAGACCTTCAGTATTTTCCGGCAGACTTTTATTTTCAATACGGAACATATCCCATACTACATCTTTATTGGCAATGCTTTTATCTGATCCGAACCGTTCAGTGCAGAGTTTATGAACTCCACCGTTTATCACTTCGGTTGTAATTCGGATAGCATCATCGAATCTTCCTTCAAGCAAGTAGTACTTAGCAAGCAAATGCTTACAGGCAGCTTTGGTCACCTGTCCACCATTTACTTTATTAGCTTCGGGAACATGCTGTACGGCAAACTCCAGGTCCTTTATCATTTTCAGCCAGATGGATTCTTTTGTGGTGGTGTAATAGTCAACTTTGGGTTCAGTAAGTTCATCCAAGACCAAAGGTACATCTCCATATTGCAAGGTTTTCATATAGTAGCGATAGGCTCTTATAAAATAGGCTCCACCTAATAACGCATTCTTCGATTCTTCCGATTTGAATGTAGCTTCATCGATTCTGTTTATAATCGTATTGCAGTTTTTAATGTTGATAAAAGAATTATCCCAGTACCATCCGATTTTGGTATATGCCAAATCGTTGTTTTTTCCATCAGGAAGCATCTGATTGTTCAAATCCTGCCATGGAGTCGCTTTATCGGTTGTACCGTCTACAGCTATATCCGAATATTTCATATTTGTACAGAACGGCGCTTGATCGGCACAAAATTCTCCTCTGAAAGTCGTCATTGCTTTATCCAATACCGCTTGTAATCCAGCCTCATCAATCAATGCATTTTCAGGAGCATAAAAAGAGAGTGGCTTAGGATCAAGGAAATCTGATCCGCATGAGCTAAACAGGCAGACAGTAAATGACAATATCGCTGTTTTATATTTCATAATGGTTTTCATGTCTATATAATTTAATTTAGAACTTAAAGGGTCATATTTAATCCAAAAGTAAATATTCTCTGTGAACGCATTCCATCTTCGGGGTCACCGAATTTCCAGTCTTTTGCCCACATAGCTGCATTCTTTACATTCAGTGTTAGTTTAATATAGGAGTCTTTTTCAAGAACTTAGCAGGAACTTTATAAGCTAAGGCTATATTTTCCAAACGTATATAAGACTTATCGAACCATACTGAATAATCGACTCCTTTTGCAGGTGCAGAGCGCAATCTGGCAAAATCATCCAACTGATTTTCAGGAGTCCAATAAGGAATATCCCTAGAGTTACAGCGATCTTCAATATGATCTGCATGTTTTGCCAAATTATAACTCCCCTTATGCCCCCAGAGAGAATACAGAACAAAAGAGAATTCAAAGTCATTAAACAACGTAAAAGTATTGCTCAAAGTCCACGAAAAACGTGGGGTTTTATATCCCAGAAATTGCTTGTCTTCATCTGTCAACAACCCGTCATCATTTACGTCCTCCAACCTGAAGTCACCAGGTGCCTGATTCCATTTGGCAGCCTCTTCTTCTTGTCCGATCTTCCAGGTTCCCAGAATCTTATAGTCCCATATCACATCTTTTGCCTGACCGATAAACCAGTTATTGGTCTTGTCATCCGGTTCTTTTTGCCCTACAAAGTTACCATCTTTATCAAAAACATCATACTTTTCACCGGTTATAGTAATAATCTTATTCCGGTTTAATGAGAAGATCAGATTGGATGTCCATTCAAAATTATGTTGTTTCATATTGGTACTGCTCAGAGAAAGTTCGAATCCCTTGTTTCTGATTTCTCCCAGATTGGCGTACACTCTTTTATATCCGGTGATGGTAGGAAGTTCTCTGTTTACCAATACATCCGTAGTCGACATATAATAGGTTTCTACGGTTCCGTTTAAACGGCCATTAAATAGTCTGAAGTCCAAAGCCAGGTTATAAGCCTCTGTCTTTTCCCATTTAAGCTTTTTGTTTCCCATTGTATTTATTTCCAGAGTAGGGATTGTAATCGGATTTCCGTTTAAATCGGTATTCAATGATTTTTCAGCAAGCATTTTAGACAGAGCTGCATAATTTGTAATGTCCCTGTTTCCATTTATTCCCCAAGATGCTCTTAACTTCAGATAATCAACAAACTTCATTTTAAAAAACTTTTCTTCTGAAATCACCCATCCCAAAGCAGCGGCCGGGAAGGTAGCATAAGGATTGGAATATCCGAACAAAGACGATCCATCCTTTCGTACCGATAAAGTCAATAAATACTTGTTCATGAAACCATAGTTGAGTCTGGCCATCAGAGCATTCGATGTTCTGACCTCATCATTACTTGAAAGTTCCGGCAAATTACCTATAGCCATATCATGATACCCGAGTATATCGTTCGGAGTAAAGTTCTGGTTACTCATTTTCTCCGTATCATTACGGAATTTTTCTGCATTTGCCAGTAAGGTGACATCTACCTTATGTCTTTGCGCAAAAGTCTTATTCCAGTTTATAATGTTATCGACTTGCCACTCTCTTCTCAAAGAATTTTCACGCGAAGCACGTCCTCCGAACAACTTCCATTCCGGGTGTTCAGAAGA
>OAWW01001592.1_pt1 | contig 11136 bp, 8 predicted proteins | sample 1517191 | NCBI WGS metagenome assembly OAWW01 (sample SAMEA2580253, study PRJEB22360) | human gut metagenome | biome: human gut; feature: human-associated habitat; material: faeces | place: Denmark | collected 2008/2010 | reverse complement strand
ATAAAAATAGAATATTATTGTCAAACGACAAAATGGGGGGCTCTCTAACGAGCCCCTCATATTATATCAAAATTCCTCTTTCAACTGTTCACACCAGTCCGTTATACGTTTATCCGTCAGCTTCGACTGGTTCTCTATATCAATCACCAGTCCACACCATTTACCATCCCTCAAAGCTCTTGACCGGTTAAATGAATAACCTTCGGCAGACGTAAATCCGACAAGGATAGCCCCTGCCTTTTCAAAAGCATCAGCCAGTATTCCCAGACCATCCACAAAATTATCGGGATAACCGATTTGATCACCAAGCCCGAAGAGGGCTACTTTCTTGTCTTTCAGATCGAGGCTTTCTATTTCCGGTATCATCTCATCCCAATAGGTGGGCAATTCACCGTCAAACCAAGTAGAAGCACCTACTATCAGTTTATCATAAGCCTGGAAATCATTCTGCCAAGCTTTTTCTATCATGATCATTTCTACTTCTTTGTGTCCGAGCTTCTCACGTATCTTCTCTGCGATATGAGAAGTCTTGGCAGCATTCATTGCATAAAATAATCCTATCTCTTTCATAATAACTTATTATTAAATTAATATTCCAACAGCTTCTTGGCTGCTTCATAAATTCTATCTACACCCGGCAGAATGGCACGTTCAAGTATCGGATTAAAACCTACAGGAGTAAAGGTAGAACCTACACGCTGTACCGGTGCATCCAGATAACGGAACAAGTCTGTACCAATACTGGCTGCTATCTCACCACCGAAGCCACCAAAGACTTTATCTTCATGAACAATCAAGGCTTTACTGGTCTTCTTCACAGACTCATAAATGGTTTCTTTATCCAACGGTATCAAAGAACGGATATCAATCACTTCCACACTCCAACCGCCTTCTTTTTCCAAACGTTCGGCAACATTCAAGCAGAAATGCGTTGTGTTACCATAGGTGATAATACTCAGATCACTGCCCTCACGGCGAATACGCGCTTTCCCAAAAGGAACTTCAAAATCATCAGGAACAATGGTGGCTGCTTCTACGGAATTATACAATGCTTTCGGTTCAATAAACAGCGTGAACCCACGGGAGCGTATACTTGCACGGAGTAGTCCGGCAGCATCATCGGCAAAGGACGGGCAAACAATCCGTGCTCCGGGCAGAGTAGCCAAAGCGCCCTCCAGATTTTGCGAGTGATAGAGTCCGCCACCGATATAACCACCGGAAGCCAGACGCAAAGTTACATTAGGAACGAACTGTCCGTTGCTACGCCAATATTCATGAGTACATTCCACATATTGTTCTACTGCAGGCCAGAAATAGTCGGCAAACTCCGCACCTTCTATCACTACCCGGATTTTAGGATCAAAACGGCTCATACCATTTGCTGTACCGACAATATAATCTTCGGCGATAGGTGCACTGAATACACGAGCTTCGCCGAATTCCTGCTGCATTCCTTTGGTTACATTGAACACGCCCCCTTTATCCCGGTTGGCAACATCCTGCCCCCAGATGAAGGTATTAGGATTATGGCGGAACTCTGCTTTTAGCGTTTCATTGATGGCAGTTACAAAGAATTTCTTCTCTCCTTCTGTCTCGCGATGTGTTCCATCTTTATATTTTTCCGGTTCGTAAGGTTCCGGCAATACATAGTTGAAAATGCTTTTAGGATCAGGATCGGGAGCTGTCAGCGCCTTACGATTAGCAGCAGCCAGGTCTTTCTTTGCTTTCTCCTCTATCTCTTTCAGATCTTCTTCGGTGAGACGCTTGTAACGCAACAGCATCCGGCGGAACTTCAGCAACGGATCAGCTTCTTTCACATAAGCCAGTTCATTTTCATCCCTGTACAAAGTATCTTTGTCAGAGTTGGAATGGGAACCGATACGGACACAATTGGCATGTACGATTACCGGATTCCGGTTCAACAATGCATACTCACGGGCCTCAGTCATGGCATTCATGGAGTCGAACACATCTTTTCCATTACAATGGATAATCTTCAGATTCTTGAATCCGGAGAAGTTATCCGCCACTTTACGGGCTGCCGTCTGGTCTTTCTTCGGAACAGATATACCATATCCATTATCCTGCCATACAAAAATAACGGGTAGGCGTTCAAGGCTGGCACCGTTGACAGCTTCGTAGACAAAGCCTTCGGATGAAGAAGATTCACCATGTGAAGTTATAACAACTCCTTTATGGTCATAATATACCATTGCACGTGCCACACCGGCTGCATGAAGATCATGCGTACCTGTAGCCGAAGATATATTCTCGATATTATCTGTTCCTTGGGAAAGGTGATTGGACATATGGCGTCCGCCACTTCCCGGATCAGTAGCTTTGGAGATGCCGTTCAGTATAAGTTCTTCTGCCGTCATTCCGGCGGAAAGGGCAGTCAGCATATCACGGTAGTAAGAGAAAAGGAAGTCTTCTCCCTTGGTAAATACCTGTCCGATGGCCAACTGTATCCCGTCATGTCCGGCATACGGAGCATGAAAGGACCAGCCAAGGGACTGCAACAGGTAAGCGGGCGCCTTTTCATCAAGCGCACGCCCCAGCGTCATCAGGTAATACCATTTCTTCAGTAATTCCACATCTGTGGTTTTTATATTGTACTTTTTCATACTTATCAAGGTATTAAGTTATTCTTTCCAGTTTTCCAGATACTCTTTAATAAAATAGAGGAAGTTGCCACCTAATGAACCATCCACGACTCTATGGTCATAAGAAAGGGACAGATACATCTTATGACGGATGGCTATCACATCCCCTTCTGGGGTCTCTATTACAGCAGGCTTCTTCTCGATGTATCCTACTCCCAGGATAGCTACCTGAGGCTGATTGATGATAGGTGTACCGAACAAAGACTTGAATGTACCGAAGTTCGTAATCGTAAAAGTGCCACCGGAAATATCATCGGGCATCAGCTTATTATCACGAGCCTTGAGTGCCAGTGAATCAATAGCTACGGCAAGTCCGTTCAGGTTCAGACGATCGGCATCACGAACCACCGGAACAATCAGATTGCCATCATTCAGAGAAACGGCAATACCGACATTGATATGTTTCTTGAACAGGATATTATATCCCTCTACCGATACATTCACTTGCGGGTAAGCAGCCAGCGCCTTCGCCACAGCTTCTGTGATGGCAGGCATATAAGTCAGTTTCACCCCCTCACGACGGAAGAAAGCATCTTTATTCTTATCACGCCACTTCACAAGTTTCGTTACATCCACTTCCACAACATTAGTTACGTGCGGGGAAGTATGTTTCGACATTACCATGTGGTCGGCTATCACCTTACGTACACGATCCATCTCTTTAACTTCAACACCTTCTGCTGAGAATGTGCCGGAAGCTGGTGTAATACGTTGTACTTCAGGAATTGCAGCAGGTTTAGCAATCATTATACCGCCACTTTGTTTCCGGACAATGTAACTCTTGATGTCCTTTTTGCTCACCCGTCCCTGATATCCGGTACCCGGAATAGTATCCAGTTCTTTAGGCTGAATGCCGGCCTCACGAGCCAACTGAAGAACTACAGGCGAATACCAACGTTCTTCTTCCGATTTTACAGCCTTGACTTGAGGAGTTTCCTCAGAGGCAGCCTTAGAAACAACCGCAACACTCTCATCAGTAGCGGAACTTTGGAGAGCCTCTACGCTATCCTCATCCTCGGAGTTCTCACCTCCGATATCGACAATAGCCACCACCGTACCCACAGCTACGGTATCTCCTTCCTTAAATAAAATTTCCACGACTTTACCTTCTACCGGAGATGGTATTTCGGCACTAACCTTAGCGGTATTTACTTCAAACAACACATCATCTTCTTTAATGATGTCTCCTACTTGTACCGACCATGAGATGATGGTACCTTCGGTTATACTTTCACCCAATTTGGGCATCTTTATTTCAAATCTTGACATATAGTTAAGTTTTAGGTTCTCGGTTTATTATTATACAACAAACAACTGAGTAGTAAGTTTTTAACTTAAGTAAAAGTTAATGCGGATTTATGATATATCCACTCTTTGCAGGCATACTTTTCCGTTTTCAACCGTTCGATGGCTTCCATATCTCCGGCAGAAAAACGGTAAATCCGGTTATCGTCATCATCTACAAAGGAGTGAAAGAGCAAGTGTATGAAACGCTTGATGGCCATGGGTTCGGACAAAAACTCTTTTATATTAGCAACTTCACTCCGTACGGAAGGTACCGCACGCACAGTACGAGAGCCCGGTATACGGCTTTCCGCATCTGGATCGCCATTCAATGCCGCATTTAACGTATCCAGATCAGTAGAAAACAACAAAGTACAATGATACATCACACGATCTTTGTGTATGCATTGCGCACTACCTGATATTTTCCGTTCATCCACATAAATGCCCAGACGCTGGTCAGCATAAGCTGAGATGCCTACCTTTTCAAGGAAATCAACGACCTGTTGCAGGTAATATACAAAGTCCGGCTGCTTTACGGTTTCAATAAAACTCAGATTAATGTTTCCCCGGTCATGATATACAGCACCTCCACCGGAGAAACGGCGTGCCAAGGTTATTCCCTTTTCATCCAGAAACCTCTCGTCCGCTTCCGCCGCCACACTCTGATGTTTCCCAATCACTACAGATGGCTCCGACTGCCAAAGCATAAAGAAGTTACCTCGCTTCTGTTTCAACAAATACTCTTCTGCTGCCAGATTAAAATAAATATCCGTACAGCGATTATCAATACAAAACATTACGCAAACAAAGTTTCATGGAAGATTTCACCGACCGTCGGATGTGGAAAAACAGTCTTTTGAAACTCTTCCACCGTATATCCGTGCTGCACGGCAAGCCCGGCAAGAACAATCAATTCGGAAACAGGGTTTCCCAGCATATGGCAACCTATCACCCGATCATCATCGTCCAATATCAACTTACAAAGCCCGTTCACCAATTCATTCTCGGCTACAAAACGACCGGAATAGGCCATCGGTAACTTCTGTACATGATAACTGATACCGGATGCTTTCAGTTCTTCCTCAGCCTTACCTACTCCCGCTACTTCGGGATTGGTATACACCACACCGGGTACACAATCGTAATTCATACGGTCTTCCACTCCCAAGATATGATTGACAGCAACTTCACTTTCACGAATGGCAGTATGTGCCAGCATAGAGTGTCCGGTAATATCACCACAGGCATAAACACGAGGATGGGAAGTCCGCATATGCTCATCCACCTTCACACCGTTGCGCTGCAGTTCAATGTTCAGTTTATCCAAACCGACTTGGGACAAGTTAGCTTTCCTACCCACACTGACGAGTACCTTTTCGGCTTCGATAAGTGCAGTCTTACCTTCCTTTTCAATAGTGACACCCTCTTTGCCGACTTCAATTACTTTGGCATTCAAATGGAAATTAACCCCACGCTTCTGATATTCCGAACGCAGCATACCACTGGTTTCCTTATCCATGGCACCCAATATTTCGGGCATCATTTCAACAACATGCACCTGCACACCCATGCTATTGAAAAAAGAAGCGAATTCCATTCCGATAACGCCACCACCGATAATGACAAGTGAACGGGGCAAAGTTGTGATCTCCAATGCTTCCTTTGATGTCCAATAATCAATTTCAGATAACCCTTTAATGGGAGGGATCAATGTATCGGAACCTGTACATACCAACAGATAAGTCACTTCATATACTTCACCGGCAGCCGAAAGCTGAAAGCGTCCGTCCGCCTCACCCACAATAACGGTTTCTTGTGGTACAATAACAGCACCATACGAATTGACCGTCATCTTCACACCACCGGTCAGCTTTTTCACAATCTTATCTTTACGGTCGATAATCTTTTTCATATCGAACGCCGAACCGTCGGGCACTGAGATGCCATATTTGGACGCGCCTTTCATATTGTCCCACAACTTGGCGGAATAGAGCAGAGTTTTGGTAGGAATACACCCCTCATTGAGACAAACACCGACGCTTTCAACACCCCACGGAGAGACACCCCCCGCCAATAGCTTTCTTTACAAACAAAACTGTTTGCAGCCCGTTTGCAGCCGCTCTTTCGGCTGCCGTATATCCGGCAGGACCACCGCCGATGATAGCTATATCATATTTCATAAATCAGTAGTATTAAGTAAATTATATACTTAACAACAAAAGAGAAAAGCACAAAGTTCTATAGAAACCTATTAAGGAAAGTTACTGTTTTTCAGCCACAATAGCCAACATCCTAAAATTTATCTGTACTTTTGCAGAAATTCAAGAAATACTATGGTAGCTCCCGAAATAGCAATTGTCGACTCCAACACCTTATCATGTATGGGATTGCAAAGCCTTCTAGAAGAAATTATCCCGATGGCCGTCATCCGTGTATTCAGTTCGTTCGAGGAACTGATGGACGATACTCCCGATATGTACGCGCATTATTTTGTTTCAGCACAGATATATTTTGAGCATACCGCTTTTTTCCTACCGCGCAAGCCCAAGACCATTGTATTGGCAAACGGTGACAATCAGCCTCAGCTGGCAGGAATACCGACCTTGAATATTTATCAGGACGAGAAAACACTGATCAGAAACATCCTGCAACTGCATCAGTTCGGACACAAAGGCGGACATCCTCATAGCCACCCCCACGGACATCCCCACGGTGCAACAGCGCATCCGTGCGGTAATCCTCATGCCGACAGCGAACATGATCTCTCTCCCCGCGAAATAGAAGTACTGGTACTGATAACCAAAGGACTTATCAATAAAGAAATAGCCGATAAACTGAATATCAGCCTGACTACCGTCATCTCCCACCGAAAGAATATTACGGAGAAGCTGGGCATTAAATCAGTGGCCGGACTAACGATTTATGCTGTAATGCACGGATATGTAGAAGCGGACCGCATCTAAATGCGAATTGATATTTAAGCGCGGATTTGAGCACCCTTTTTTTTACGCCACCCGTAACAGACCTATTACGCCGCCCGTAACAGTACCGTTACGACAAACATCCCTTTCCGCCCCCACAAATCCTAATAAATGAGGATTGCGGGAACGAAGAGAATCCTCTTTCTTTGCAGGCAAAATAATAAAAGACAAAGAATGAATAAGAGTAAATTGTTAGCCTTTGCCCTGGCACTCCTGTCGATAGGGAACGTATGTGCAGAGGAAGTGGATACCCTGAAAATAGTGGACGTTGAAGAAGTCCTGATCATTGCAGCACCCAAAGAGAACCGTAAGTTGCGCGAGCTGCCCAATGCCGTCACCTTACTTTCGCAACAAGATATGCAGGCTGCACAAGTGAACTCAATCAAAAACCTGACCGCACTTGTCCCCAATATATTTATTCCCGACTACGGTTCGCGCCTGACTTCCGCCGTTTATATCCGCGGTATCGGCTCGCGTATCAACACCCCTTCCGTAGGATTATACGTCGACAATATACCTTATATAGATAAATCCGCATTCGATTTCAATTATTCCGACATCGAGCGTATTGATGTGCTGCGCGGTCCGCAGGGTACACTGTACGGACGAAATGCGATGGGTGGACTTATTAAAGTACATACCAAATCTCCTTTCTCTTATCAAGGTACTGACTTCCGGATAGGGGCAGGTACACACAATCAATACAATACTTCCGTCACTCACTATCACCGGATGAATGAGCGCTTTGCATTCTCGGCTGGAGGATTTTATGAATACGAAGGCGGTTTCTTCCGCAATGCAGCGCTCAACAATAAAAAGGTAGATAAAGGGCAGTCTGCCGGTGGACGTATCCGCGCCATCTACTTGCCCAGCGATAATTGGAAGCTCGACTTTAATGTAAGTTATGAATATGGTGACCAAGGCGGTTACCCGTATGGACTCTACAATAAAGAAACCGGAGATGTAGCCAAGACGGCTTACAATGATGAAAGTAGCTATTACCGCAACCTGCTGAATGCCGGACTTAATGTAGAGTACCAGGCGCAGAATTTCACACTCAGTGCCGTAACCGGATATCAGCATCTAAAGGATCGTATGTTTCTGGATCAGGATTTCACAGCCTCAGATACGTATACACTGGAACAGAAACAACGCATCAATACCATCAGTGAAGAAATTGTGATGAAGAGCAAGGAAAACCGCCGCTGGCAATGGGCAACGGGCATCTTCGGCTTCTATCAATGGCTGAATACTACTGCCCCCGTCACATTCAAGGAAGACGGTATGGCGATGATGGATCAGATGTTGGGCAGCGTGATTCCATCGAAGATAGAAGTGCCGATGGGTCCGACATCGAGCATGAACATCATGCCGTCATTAAAGATAACCAGCACCCGCCTGCCCATCAACGGAGATTTCGAGACACCGCTTCTGAACGGAGCCTTGTTTCACCAATCCACCTTCCGGGACGTATTCGGACTTGGCGGACTCTCTTTCACCGCCGGGCTTCGACTGGACTATGAGAAGATGAAGATGGACTATAACTCCGGCACAGCCATGGACTACACCGTAGGCATCACAGCCCAGATGGTACAGAACGGACAAGTTATCAGAGACATCCCGATGATGCCGGAAACCGCATTGACTGTTGAATCAAGATATGAAGGTTCCATCAGCAAAGATTATCTGCAATTGTTGCCGAAATTTGCCTTGCAATATGATTTCAAGAAAAACACCGGTAACGTCTATGTGACTGTCAGCAAAGGGTACCGTTCGGGCGGCTACAACATCCAAATGTTCTCCGACCTGCTGCAATCCAGCCTGCGCAATGATATGATGAAACAATCTAAAGAAGAAATCATGCCGCATGTTCCCGATGCTTATAAGGCATTGGTAGAAGGACATTTTCCTGACGCCGGAGTAAACCCGGATGCCAAAGCCGCCACCGTCTACAAACCTGAACAGACCTGGAACTATGAAGCAGGCACCCACCTGAATCTTTTCCAGAACCGTCTGCGTGCCGATGCCGCCCTCTTCTGGCTCGAAACGCGCGACCAACAAATATCACGCTTTGCCCAAAGCGGCCTCGGACGGGAAACGGTAAATGCAGGAAAGAGTCGCAGCCTCGGAGCTGAAATATCTCTGGCGGGCGCAGTTACTACCAACTTCACGCTGACTGCAAATTATGGCTACACATACGCCACATTCAAAGAGTATGTGACGAATGCGAAAAGCGCAGATAATAAAGTGATTGAAATAAGTTACAATGGCAATTACGTCCCCTTCGTCCCCAAGCACACCCTGAGCCTGGGCGGACAATACATTTTCCGCATCAACCCGGGACATTGGCTGGACCGTATTCAACTTAATGCCAACTACACCGGTGCAGGACGTATCTATTGGACCGAGCAGAATGATGTCAGCCAAGCCTTCTACGGCACATTGAACGGACGCCTCAGCCTGCAAAAAGGCAACGGACAGATTGACTTCTGGGTTCGCAATGCACTGGATAAAGACTACGCTGCTTTCTACTTTGAAAGCATGGGCAACGGATTCATGCAGAAAGGCCGCCCCATACAGGCGGGAATCGAACTACGTTGCAGGTTCTGATAGAGATCATTACTTCCGTCCCCATACATCTCCCTAACCCGTTATGCAAAAGATGGCATCTTTTGTCGCAAAAGGTGGCATCTCTAACATCAAAAGATGGCATCTTTCGCAGCAAAAGATGCCATCTTTTACATTACATCTAAGCAGGAAAGAGGGGAAAAGTAAGTATCATAAGCATGAAAGGGTTAAGAGAACTTGCTACACCCTATTATTCATTGATAGCACCACAGCTTGGGCAAGCCCCCTTTTCTTTTAATTTCTGTCCGCAGCGCCCGCAACGATAGCGGTAAATGACAAGTGTAGTACACATTCGCTTTAGGAAAAGTCCAAAGAAAACAACAAGGAAAATATAGCCGATATAGATTTGTGTAGTCAGTATAAAGAAGAAATAACAGAAGATACAACAAGAAGCCAATCCCAACAGATAGAATACGGCAGCGGCAGGAGTCAACTGACGGAACAAGTCATCGAGTACTGCCAGCAGTACAATGATAAACAACCAGATGCTCAGTAAAAAGACTGAGAGAATAAACGGCACCTTGAAAGGTGAAAGCGTAGGATTAAAATAGAAATGTTCCCACGTTTCGGGCACAAAGACTTGCATCGTCTCATACACCGTAGCACTGAATGCCATCAACAGGCAGAGTAAAAGCGGATATACACTATCAATATCATTGAAATAAACAATCTTCAACTGCTTCCGACGGAACAGACGGAACACCCAGGCACCGATAAACAAGGCGAAAATAATCACGAAGTAAGAAGCATGTGTATCACTGAACAAGTAAATGAATTGTGAGATACTGTCCGTAGGTACAAAAGCTTGCATCATTTCCCGCTCCCCGATCCAGCCCTGTATCTCCTGGGAATGAGCCAGTTTTACCCAAACACTGTCCACACTATCAGCAGAATGAATGGCAAATTCGGCCACTACTACACGGTCTCCTCTATACAGAGTATTGTAGCAATCCTTCACCGGCAGACAGGCAAGCACCACGGAATCCTGCACCACTTCCAGATTCGTATTCAACGTATAATGCCGGTCGTAAAGGTAGGTCAGAGAGTCGCGGGTTTTATCACTGATACCTTCATCATCCAGACTGGGACGGGAGTAACGGCAGGAAACCAGACTGATAATAATCGCTATCACCACAGAGTAGCACAGAGTTGCACGGAGTCTTTTTTGATATTTAAGAAACTCTGTGTTACTCTGTGCCGCTCTGTGGTGATAACGAATATGTTCTCTCTTATTCTGCATATACTTTCATCTGACAATTCTTACAATCAAACTCCAAGCGGAAGCGCTTACCATCAGTTCCTTGCAAACAATAAGGCTCCCGATAGGGTGAACGTCCCTTCTGATAAGTAGGGCACCAACCCATACTATAACGCAAACAATGCTTGCAGAACATTAAAACAGCACCCGGTACAGATTGTTTCTCATAAGCCGGAGCTACGGTAGCAATGCCGTGATCGGCATAGAAAGAGGCGGCACGGGTATTCATTACATTACCGAGGTAGGTTAATGAAGTAGCGGAAGTTGTTGTCTTAGAAGAAGTTCCCGGCAAAGGGAAAGCATGAGTTGTAGGTTTCCA
>OAWW01001581.1_pt1 | contig 11189 bp, 5 predicted proteins | sample 1517191 | NCBI WGS metagenome assembly OAWW01 (sample SAMEA2580253, study PRJEB22360) | human gut metagenome | biome: human gut; feature: human-associated habitat; material: faeces | place: Denmark | collected 2008/2010 | reverse complement strand
GGCAGGTTTGCCGGCAGGGGCTGCCGGAGCGGCTTCCTTGGGCGGAACGACTACTTTGACGGCGGGAGGCGCCGGGATGGGGGTGGTCAGGCCGTCAGCCTTGCGGGTGCTGACGCGCAGTCCGTCGGCATAGGCCAGGTTCTTCAGGATGGCGTAGCCCAGGGCCGGAGCCTTGTCCGTGGTGTTGACCAGCATGTTGAAGTGGTTGTTGACGGAAATCTTGCGCGCGTCCTTGCCGTTACGGAAGGGAATGATGCCTGCGAGGTTGCCGTCGTTGTCCGTGCAGATGGCCCAGAAGGAGCGGTCCACCTGGACGAAGTACTGCGGCCGGATGTAATCGGCCTTTTTCCATTCGGCTCCCTTGATGTATTCCGTCATGGCCCGGCGCGCGTTGGCCGGCATGCCGCCCCAGTCCGCATATACTCTGCTGGTCAGCGTTTCGCGGCCGTTGTACCCGTGCACGGATACGTTCTGCGCGGTGGCGAACTGGCGGGCGTAGCTCTCGGGAGAGGTAGGTTGGCAAGAGCTGGTGAAGAGCGCTGTCCCTGCGGTCAGGATGCAGGCTGCTGCTGTGGTGAAGGGATGAATGTTAGTCATGGCAATCGCAATGGTTGTGTTATAAAAGAGGAAAATCCACCCCATTTCAAGGAAAAGAATGCGGGTTGTGCCGTTTTATGGCGTTTTTTTACGGTTCCGCTTGCTGGAGAAACGTGCCGCCTGGGCCGGAAGTCTTTGGTATATCTTAAATTGGAGGTATGATGGGAAATTACTAAAATTTTTCTCGCAAATAGTTGCAGATCGCTTAGGTTGTCGTTGCTTCATGTCCGCCTTTATCGTCAGCCAGCCAGCATTGGAACGCAACGCCCGCATCCTCAGGGAGGTAGCGGATGCCGCGGGGTGCCGGGTCGTGCTGGCTCTGAAGGGGTTTTCCACCTGGCCCTGTTTTGAGGACCTGCGCCCCCTGCTGGACGGCTGCTGCGCGTCCGGACTGTGGGAGGCCCTTCTGGCCCGGCGCAGGTTCGGCAAGCATGTGCTGACCTATTCTCCCGCGTACGCCCCGGAGGAGATTGCGGAACTGGCGGAGATTTCCGACCACCTTGATTTCAACAGCCTGACCCAGTGGAACCGCTTCCGGAAGGAGGTGACGGCGCATCCCCGCTTCCTGTCCGGGGAACTGAAGTGCGGCCTGCGCATCAATCCCAAATTTTCCACGGGCCATACGCCCCTTTACGATCCCTGCGCGCCCGGCTCCCGTCTGGGTGTGACGCCGGAGCTGATGCGGGGCGCGGACCTGTCCGGAATTTCCGGGCTTCACTTCCATACCCTGTGCGAGCAGAGCGCGGAGGACCTGGCGGATACGTTGGAAGCCGTGGAACAGTACTTCGGCTCCATCCTGTCCCGGCCGGAGATCACCTGGCTGAACATGGGCGGCGGCCACTGGATCACCAAGCCCGGCTACAACCGGGAACTGCTGGCGAACCTGGTGCGCGGGATCGTAAGACCTGCTGGCGACCCGGGTCCCCGGCATCCGCTCCCGCTACGGCGTGGACGTATGGCTGGAGCCGGGGGAGGCGGTCGCCATCCATTCCGGCGTGCTGCGCTGCCGGGTGCTGGACGTTTTTTCCTCCGAGGGGGTGGAACACGCCATTCTGGACGTTTCCGCGTCCGCCCACATGCCGGACACGCTGGAAATGCCCTACAGGCCGGATGTGTTTCAGATTTTGAAAGACCCCTCCCTGCGGTCCGGACAGCAGCCCGCCGTCGTGATGGAGGGGGAAAGCTATGCCGTGGCCGGGGAGCCGGGTGAAGGGCCCTTCGCCTACCGCCTGGGGGCGCCGACGTGCCTGGCCGGGGACCGCCTGGGGGATTATTCCTTTGCGGAGTCCCTTTCTCCGGGAGACGAGCTTGTGTTTGACGACATGGCCCATTACACGATGGTGAAGACCACCTTTTTCAACGGCGTGCGCCATCCGGACATAGCCGTGCAGAAGCACGACGGCTCCGTGGAGACGGTGCGCCGTTTTTCCTACGAGGATTTTGAAGCCCGCCTGGGCTGAAACATTTGACCAGACCTATTGACATGGCAGCAGCTAAAGAAGGCATTAAACAGAAAGTCCGGGGGTGGAGCCATCATGATTCCGCAGATTTGTACGGCATTGACGACTGGGGCAACGGCTATTTCCGGATCAGCAAGAAGGGGGAGGTGACCGTCCGCCTGAATGATGAAGACGGCGGCAAGAAGGACATCAGCCTGTGCGACCTGCTGGAAGGGCTGAACGAGCGCGGCACGACCGTTCCCGTCCTGTTCCGCTTCCGCGACCTGTTGCGCAGCCGCATTGCGGAACTGAACGAAAGTTTCCGCAAGGCGATCAAGGAGGCGGATTACCAGGGCCATTACCAGGGCGTTTACCCCATCAAGGTGAACCAGCAGCGCCAGGTAGTGGAGGAGATCGCGGAATACGGCACCAAGTACGACTATGGGCTGGAGGCCGGCTCCAAGCCGGAACTGATTGCGGCCATGGCGCACATGCACAACCCGAACGCCTACCTGATCTGCAACGGGTACAAGGACGACGAGTTCATCGACCTGGCCCTGACGGCCCAGAAGATGGGGCTGAACATTTTCATCGTGCTGGAGATGCCTTCAGAACTGGATGCCATCTTCGCCCGCGCCAAAAAGATGGACATCCGCCCCAATCTGGGCCTCCGCGTGAAGCTGGCGGCCAAGGGGTCCGGCCTGTGGCATGAATCCGCCGGGGACAAATCCGTCTTCGGCCTGAACGCGGCCCAGGTGCTGGACGTGGTGGACAAGCTCAAGCAGATGGAGGCCCTGGATTGCCTGAAGCTGCTCCATTACCACCAGGGTTCCCAGATTCCGAATATTTCCGTGGTGCGCGAGGGATTGACGGAAGCCGCCCGCATTTACGTGGACCTGGTCAGGGAAGGGGCTCCGCTGGGCACGCTGGACATGGGCGGCGGCCTGGCCGTGGATTACGACGGCTCCAAGACCAACTTCCATTCCTCCTGCAACTATTCCATTGCGGAGTTTGCCCGCGACGTGGTGGAAGTGGTGGGGGACATGTGCACCAAATACGAGGTTCCGCACCCCACGCTGGTGACGGAATCCGGCCGCGCGGTGGTGGCCTATTATTCCGTGTTGGTGTTCAACGTGCTGGACGTAACCAGCGCCCCGGGGGAGGAACCGCCCCCGGAACTGCCGGAAAACGCGCCCGAACTGCTCAAGGCCTTTGCGGACACGGACAGGACCCTGGCCCGGAAAAACATGCAGGAATGCTACAATGACGCCTGTTATTACCGGGACCAGCTCCGGGCCCAGTTCTTTTACGGAAACGCCACCCTGCGGGAACGCGGGCTGGGAGAGGCGTATTACTGGCACATCCTCAGCCGCATTTCCCGGATGCTGGCGGAGATGGAAACCATTCCGGAAGACCTCCGGGAGCTTTCCTGCTCCATGGTGGATTTCTATTACGGCAATTTTTCCCTGTTCCAGTCCCTGCCGGATTCCTGGGCCATCCGCCAGCTTTTCCCGGTCATGCCTCTTCACCGCCTGAACGAGCGGCCCACGAACAAGGCCGTGCTGGCGGACATCACGTGCGACTGCGACGGGAAGATCGACCATTTCATTGACCGCGAAGACGTGGCCACGGCCCTTCCCCTGCACGCCATCAAGCCCGGCGAGGAAGACTACTACATCGGCGTGTTCCTGGTGGGAGCCTATCAGGAGACCCTGGGGGACTTGCACAACCTGCTGGGGGACACGAACGTCGTCGGCGTGCACTTGGAAGGCGGCCGCCCCGTGTACACGCATGAGGTGGAGGGAGATACGGTGGCGGACGTGCTTTCCTACGTGGAATACGATCCCAAGGAACTCGTCAACAAGTTCCGCATTTTTGCGGAACAGGCCGTAGCTTCCGGAAAAATCACGCCGTCCGAACGCCGCCGCGCCCTGGAAGTATTCCGTTCCGGGCTGAATGGCTATACCTATTACGAACTGTAGGGAAAAGCCCCGCTCCGGCGCGGCGGAACCTTCCGAACCCTGCCGGAACAACGGTTACTGGGGCATTTCCGCAGGGGCCTCCATTTCCTCGATCACCTTTGCCGGAGTCAGGGCCCAGAAGCGGTTGGCCGTCTGGACGGAAATTCCCTTCATGTTCAGGTACCGGGTGCGGAGCAGGGAGGAGGAGCGGTGCCCCATTTCCATTTGCAGCAGGTTGTAGTCCTTGAAATGCTTGGCGTGATAGCTGGCGTAGGTATGCCGCAGGCAGTCCGGCACCCATGATCTTTTTCTGCTGCCCCATCCCGCTCTTCTCCGGATTTTGCGCCATTTGATCGTCCATCCCTTCGGGCAGATGGGCGTGAGCGGGCCCGGCTTTGTCCTGTCGCGGCAGAATTTGAGCCATTTGGCCAGCACGGGCAGAATGGTGACGTGGCGCGCGCCGCCCGTCTTGGTATGTTTGGAATTCAGGATCACGCAGCCGTCCCGGATGGCGATGTTTTCCCAGAGCAGGCGCTCCACTTCCTGCGGCCGGATGCCCGCAAAAATCATCAGGGCCGCGCCGGCAACGCAGGTTCCGTTGAATTCGTCCATGCATGTCTTGAGCAGGAGTGTCACTTCCTTCAGCGTCAGGGCGGGAATTTCCTGCTCCTTCAGGAACGGCGTGTCCACCCTCAAGATCGGGTTTTCGTCGCACCAGCCGCGTTTGACGGAGAAGGAAAAGATGCCGCTCAGGATCAGTCTTGCCTTGTGCCTCTGGCGGGAGGTGGTGAAGGTATTCATCAGGATGCTCTGGCAGTCCTCCACGCTGATGTTCCGCAGGGGCGTCTGTTCCAGTTCCGGATTGCTTTTCTTGAGCTTCTGGATGATGCTCCTGATGTCCGTCAGCGTGCGGGGCCTGCGGTGGCTTTTGGAACGCAGGCATTCCACCGCTGCCGTCCCGAAGCTAACCGTATGGTGCTTGTTCTTGATGGCGTTCAGCCCCAGGGAAACGACTTCCCGGCATCTGTTGATAGTGCAAATTTCGTCACCCAGGGCCTCCTTGATTTCCAGTACCAGCCTGGCTGCCTGAATCAGAGTAACGGATTCATCCTCCAGGAGCGCGGCTCCAACATATCGCAATTTATTCGTTTTCGGTGTTTTTCTCATATTGGTTCACGTGTTGTCACAAACACGGGTTTAACGAAAAAGGCATTCCTTATAGTAAAGAAAAATTATGTTTTCTATCGGAAAACGCGTAACCAACAAGGTTATGTTGTTACTTCCGATTTCTTTGATCCGATCGGAAAAATCAAGGTTCCAGAAAAGCAGTGGGAAAAATGTTGGAAGCCGGCGGCCTTCCTTAATTCCGTGCGTAAAGCCGCCGGAACGCTTATTCCGGTAAAAAGCGTCCCCTGGCGGAATGCCGGCCCGGTATCATGAAAGATATTGACGGCAGAGAACGTATGCAGTAAACTCATTATCCATACCATGGTTATCCGAATTCATTCTCTCACTGTGCCATGCGCAGGGCTGTGCTGCGCTCTGGGTTCTCTCCTGGCAATGGCGGATGCGCGTGAAGTGTATCCCCTGACCGGTTCCTGGGATTACCGTTTTGACGGAGGCCCTTCTGAAAAAGTAACCGTGCCGCATACCTGGAATGCGTCGGATGCCGCGGACGGGGTGAAAGGGAAGCGCGGAGACGCCAAGTCCGTCAACAGCGACGTTTACCGGCGCGGCCCCGCCGTTTATACCCGTACTCTTCCGGTGGCTCCCAAGCCGGGCAAGAGGTATTTCATCCGCGGCGGGGGCGCCAGCATCGTTTCCGAGGTTTCCGTCAACGGGAAGCCTGCCGGCAGGCATGAGGGAGCATTCACCGCATTTTGCTATGAAATCACCCCTCTCCTGAAAAAAGGCGCCAATACGGTTTCCGTGCTGGTGGACAATACGCAGCGGGACCACATCGCGCCCCAGCGCGGGGATTTTTCCATGTTCGGCGGACTGTACCGGCCCATTGAACTGATTGAGACGGACGGCGTCTGCATTGACCCCCTCTTTTACGCCTCTCCCGGCGTTTTCATTACCACGAAGTCTCTGGACAAATCCAAAGCGGAAGTGGAGGTGAAGACCCTTCTCAATTCGGACGGGAAGGCGGGGGACGTGGATGTGGCCGTGGAAATTCTGGACATGAAGGGCAGGAAGGTAGCCGGAAAGACGGTGAAGGCCGCCGCCGGGGAAAAGAAGAATCTGGAAGTTCCCGTAACACTGGCGATTCCCAATCCCGTGCTCTGGAACGGTGTCAGGAATCCCTACCTCTACCAGGTGAAGACCTCCGTCAGGACGGCGGACGGCCAGACGGATGAAATGGTGCAGCCGCTGGGGCTGAGGACCGTTTCCGTCAATCCCAAGGAGGGGTTTGTCCTGAACGGAAAACCCATGCAGATCAAGGGAGTCAGCCGCCACCAGGATATGAAGGGGAAGGGCTGGGCGCTCTCCCCGGAGGATGAGGAGCGGGATATCAGGCTGATTGCGGATATGGGGGCGGACGGTTTGAGAACGGGCCACTATCCCGCCTCCAGCAACGTTTACGACCTGTGCGACAAGACGGGGCTGGTCGTCTGGTCCGAGGTGCCCAACGTCAACCTGGTGCGTGATACGCCGGAGTTCCGGGAGAATAACCGCCTCCAGGCCCGGGAGATGATTTACCAGAACTGGAACCATCCATCCATCTGCATGTGGGGCATTTTCAATGAGATAGGCCACCAGCCGGAGGCTTCCTCCAAAGGGGTGGACATGGAGGCCGAATTGACGGAGCTGAACAAGTTCGTGAAAGAGACGGACCCCTCCCGCATGACGGTAGGGGCCAGCAACCAGGCGGGCCGCAGGAAGCTGAACAATATTCCGGACCACATCGCGTTCAATACCTATCCCGGGTGGTACGGGGGCGGCCCTGAAACCATGAAGGGCAACCTGAACGGCTACATCCGCGACTACGGCGGCAAGATGGGCATCGCCGTCAGCGAGTACGGCCATGGCGCCAGCACGGGCATGCATGAGAATCCGGCAAAGAGGCCGTCCCCCACGGGATTCTGGCATCCGGAGGAATGGCAGTCCCAGGCGCATGAGATCAATTACAAGTGCATCAGGGAGAGGCCCGAGGTGTGGGGCTCCTTCGTCTGGAACATGTTTGACTTCGGTTCCGCCTCCCGCTTTGAGGGAGAAAGCCCCGGCATCAACGACAAGGGACTGGTGACCTATGACCGCAAGACGCCCAAGGACGCCTATTTCTTCTACAGGGCCAATTGGAGCCCGCAGCCGACCGTGTACATTACGTCCCGCAGGTTTGCGGAGCGCACGGGAAAGACGGTGCCCGTGAAGGTTTACAGCAATGCCCCCATGGTGAAGCTGGCCGTCAACGGGAAGGCCGTGGGAAGCGTCAAGCCGGATGAATTGAAGCGCGCCGTCTGGCCTGAAGTAACTCTCAAGCCCGGCGTCAACACCATCACGGCCACGGCCTCCGTGGGCGGGAAAACGTATACGGATTCCTGCAAATGGACCTTGAAGCTTTCCGGAGAGGATGGGAAGAAGGGGGGCGAGCGCTATCAGGACCCGTCCATCAACAAGTATAAGTAACCATTCAGCACCCAACCCGAAATGAAGACGGCACGAGCATTCCTGTTTTCCATGATGTGCCTGGCCCCGGCCCTTCCCCTGCTGGGGGAGGCCCCGGAGTGGGAAAATGAAGAGGTGACGGGAATCAACAAGGAGGCTCCCCGTGCCTCCGTTCTCCCGGCGGCAGACAAAACGCTGAGCCTGAACGGCGACTGGAAGTTCAAGTTTTCCATGACGCCGGACAAAAGGCCCGCCGATTTCTTCAAGCCTTCCTATTCCGTTTCCGGATGGGATACGATCAAGGTGCCTTCCAATTGGCAGCTTGCGGGCTATGGAACGGCCATTTACACGAACGTTCCGTATCCTTTCAAGGCGAATCCGCCCAAAGTGATGGGGGAACCGCCCAAGAACTGGCCGGCATACAAGGAGCGCAATTCCGTAGGCTCCTACCGCCGGGATTTCAACCTTCCCGCCTCCTGGAAGGGAGAGCAGGTGATGATTCGGTTTGACGGAGTGGAGTCTGCCTTTTACGTGTGGGTGAATGGCCGCAAAGTCGGCTATTCCGAGGATTCCTATACCGGTGCCGAGTTCAACCTTACTCCCTACGTGAAGCCGGGCAGGAACACGATTGCCGTGGAGGTGTACCGCTGGAGCGACGGCTCCTATCTGGAGGACCAGGATTTTCTGCGCCTTTCCGGCATCTTCCGGGACGTGACCCTGTTCGCCCAGCCGCAGGTGCACGTGCGCGACCTGTTCTTGAAAGCCGGGCTGGACAAGAAGAATTACACCACGGGCGCCTTGGACGGAACCTTCACCATCCGCAATTCCGGGAAAAAGGACATTCCCGCCGGGATGAAGCTGGAATATTCCATCGACGGGGTTTCCACCAATCTGAACTGGGAAGGCAAAAGCGGTTCCGGCAGCGTGAAGACGGACAACAAGGGCAGGCTGGATTCCGGTACGCTCACGGTGCCTGCCATTCCCGCCGGAGGGGAAGTGCAGGTTTCCCTGAAAAAGGAATATCCCGGCGTGAAGCCGTGGACGGCGGAAACGCCCAACCTGTACAGGGTGACCTATTCCCTGAACGGCAAGGATTCCCGTTCCGTCAACATCGGATTCCGCACCGTGGAAATCGCTGACGACGGAGCCGTGCTGGTCAACGGCAAGGCCGTCAAGTTCAAGGGGGTCAACCGCCATGAATCCCATCCGGACTATGGCCGCGCCATTCCGCGGGAGGTGATGGAGAAGGACGTACAGATCATCAAGGCGCACAACATCAACACCGTGCGCTGTTCCCACTATCCCAACCACCCCTATTTCTACGACCTGTGCGACCGCTACGGCCTGTACGTGATGGATGAAGCCAACTGCGAGGCCCACGGAATCCGCAACAGCGGCATGGACATTTCCAGAAAACCCTCCTGGAAGAAGGCGCACGTGGAGCGCAACATGAGCATGGTTCACCGCTCCAAGAACCATCCCTCCATCGTCTTCTGGTCCCTGGGCAACGAGTCCGGCAACGGCCCCAACTTCGTGGCGGCCTCGGAAGCCATCAGGGCCTATGACGATACGCGCCCCCTCCATTACTGCGAATTCCCGCACGGCCACAAGGCCGTGGATATGGATTCCGCCATGTATCCGCCCGTGGACCGGGTGGAAAACTGGGGGAAGCAGAAGACCTCCCGCCCCTTCTTCGTGTGCGAATACGCCCATTCCATGGGGAATGCCCTGGGCAATTTCAAGGAGTACATGGAAGCCTTTGAGTCCTCCCCGCGCATGGTGGGCGGGGCCATCTGGGATTTTGTGGACCAGTCCCTCCGCGCCAACCCTGCCGGAAACGGGATTTACAAGCCCGCGCCCTTCAAGGGCGTGACGCAGGCTTACGGCGGCATGTTCGGGGACAGGCCCAACCAGGCCAATTTCTGCGACAACGGCATTATCCTGGGCAACCGGAACACCACGGCCAAGACGAAGGAGGTGAAGAAGGTGTACCAGTACATGGCCTTTGTCCGCAAGGACGGCTCGCTGACCGTGCTGAACAAGTATTTCCACAAGCCGTTGAAGGGGTATGCGCTTTACCTGGTGTCCCTCGCGCCCGGCGGCAATCATGCCGTGGAGCGCATGGCGTTGCCGGAAATAGCTCCCGGCAAGTCCGTGACGGTGAAACTGCCTTCCGCCGCCATGCAGACGGGTTCCCTGATGGTTCTGGCGGACGCCCGGTTCAAGCTGCCGGAAGACGTGAAGGAGCTTTCAGCCAAACAACTGGAACATGTGGCGGACGAGTGCGAAGCTTACGAGTGGTTCCCGGCGACCGTGGAGAAGGAGGCCTCCGTGAAGGCTCCGGCGGTTCTTCCCGCCGTCTCCGTGCGCCAGGGCGATCCCGTGGTGGTGCAGGGGAAGGGCTTTTCCGCCTCCTTCAAGGACGGGATGCTTTCCGCCCTCCGGTACGGCAGCCAGGACCTGATTCTGCCCGGCTGTCCGGTGGCGCTCCAGGCGTACCGTTCCCCGGTGGATAACGACGCCTGGATCAGGGGCAAGGTGGAAGGGAAGATGAAGATGCAGAACATGAAGGCGGAGTATTCCGACGTGAAGGCCGCCGTCATTTCCCCCGGCGTGGCCCGCATCACGGCGCAATTCCGGACGAAAGGCTCCGACCTTTCCTTCTCCGGGGAGGTTGCCTGGACGGTGTTCGGCAACGGCATCATCAATGCCTCCGTCAGAATGTATCCCTCCGCCAAAGGGGAAGAGCTTCTGCGGCTGGGCGTCACTTTCGGGATTCCTGCCGCCTATGACCAGGTGGAGTACCTGGGACTGGGGCCGTGGGACAATTACCGGGACCGCCGCACGAGCTGCTGGAAGGACGTCTTCCGCACTTCCGTGGACGACATGTTTTTTGCCTATTCCCGGCCCCAGGACATGGGCAACCGCATGGAGACGGACTGGGTGGCCCTGTCCAAACCCAAGGCGGCTCCCGCGCTATGGGTGGGTTCCGCCTCTCCCAGGGCTCCGCTGGAGGTGTCCGTCCTGCGCTATACGCCTAAGGAGCTCAACAACGCCAAAAGCCTGGACAGGCTGCCGGAGAAGGACAAGGTGATCGTGAATCTGGACGCCTTCCAGATGGGGCTGGGCGGTTCCTCCTGCGGGCCGCGCCCCCTGGCAAAGTACCAGACGCTGAGCGAGGCCACCCCCCTGGGTTTTGTGCTGGCCCCCACATCCGCCCTGCTGAACCTGGCGCGCGCGGGCCTGGGCGTGCCCCATTCCCCCGTGATTGAACGGGACGGGGACGGCATGGTCAGCCTGGTTTCCTCCACGCCCGGAGCGGAGATGAAGTATTCCGTCAACAAGGGGCCGGAGAAAACGTACCGGAAGCCCTTCAAGCTTCCCGAAGGGGAAGTCAGGGCCTGGGCCGCCGCCGGGAAGTCCGGCAAGGTGCCTCCCACGTCTCCCGGCGAGCGGAAATTTCCCCTCGTCAAGGGGCAGGGCGAATGGAAGATTCTGAGTGCTTCCTCGGAAGAACCGGATACCGGGTTTGCCCACTTCGCCATTGACGGGAATCCGGATACCTACTGGCACACGTCGTACA
>OAWW01001574.1_pt1 | contig 11254 bp, 10 predicted proteins | sample 1517191 | NCBI WGS metagenome assembly OAWW01 (sample SAMEA2580253, study PRJEB22360) | human gut metagenome | biome: human gut; feature: human-associated habitat; material: faeces | place: Denmark | collected 2008/2010 | reverse complement strand
TTGTATCCATTGGCTGTTGCGTAAGGTAACCACCGGATTTGGATTCCGGACTTCTATTTCGATCGTTTCTTTCGTTTGCTGTCCGTTGCCGCTTGCCGTCAGGTGGATAGTTGCCTTTCCGGTTTTGCTGCCTGTTTTCAGAGTGAAGTATGCCAGTTGGTCACCCGGCTGGTCAAAAGTGAGTGACTGCTGGCGATTGCCCGTGATCTGTACGCCTGCGCCGGATGCTTCCAGCGATACGGTCACGTTCTTCACTTGGTTCTCCATAGCGAATACATTTACCGGAACGGTAATTTCTTCTTGTGTACTCAATACACGGGGCAGAGTAGACAACAGCATGAGCGGTGTCCGCACAAATGCAGTCTTTTCCGCATTTCCGTAAGCGCCGTCCTGTCCGGCAACTACCATCGCACGTACAGAGCCCACATACATCGGAAGCTTCAACGTATGTGTCTGTTGCTTGCCTTTCGCAAGATAGAAAGGACCGATAAATTTGACCACCGGTTTGAAACGGTTGGCTTTGGCATCTGCCGGTTTCAGCGAGGCATCTCCACCCGTGCTGAACAATGAACTGTAACGTCCGCCGGAAGCACCCAGCACATCGTCGTACATATCCCATGTACGGATGCCGAGAGCCTCGCGTGCATAAAACTCGTTCCACGGGTCGGGCGTCTTGAAGTTAGTCAGATCGAGCAGACCGTCATCCACAATCGCCAGTGTATAAGTCATCGGTTTTCCGCTTTTCTCACTGACAGTCACGTTAAAGTCAGTTTCCGGACGCAGCACTTCCGGCATCTTGATCTGCGGTTGCAGAATTGTCTGACGGTTGGTCACAAATACCGGAGCAATGCCGTACATACGGATCGGCAGATCATTGACTGTCTGCGCATGAGGCTGCAACAGGCTGATATGCAGATAAACATTCGGAGTCATTTCCGGTGTAATCTTGAAGGTGAGTTTCGTATCTCCCTGATCGGACACTTCGAGCCATTGCTGCTGCAAGACGGTCGAACCGTTTTCGAGGGATACCAGTGCACGTCCTCCGGCGGCTGCGGGAATGATTGCCGTGGCTGTTTCTCCTATCTCATAAGAATCTTTGTCCAGTGAGAAAGCGAGCATCTTGATGCCGCTCGGGTCTGTCTTGTTCGAACGTCCGCGCCAGTCGGGCCAGTCGATGTAGACGGTTCCTCCGGTAGCGTGTCCGCTTTCACGGTCTTTCACGTACACCAGATAGCGTCCCCAATCCGGATAATTGATGCGGAACTTGAAGGAGGCTTTTCCTCCTGTGGTCTGCAGGTTACCACTGGCAACGGGAGTGATGGAACTGTTGTTGATGTAAGTTCCGAAAGACTCTTCACCGTTTTCCCACCACCAACTCCAGCTGATCCGGTAGATTTTATATTCCAGATTGGAACGGTTCACCGGTTGTCCCTGATCGTTGACCGTCACGATATCAAACACATGATCTTTGTCTGTTTCGATATACTTTCCTTTCGGCTGGTTCAGATTGATGCCCACATACGATGTGAACGGAGAGAAGGGAACAGTCTGCGAGTAAATGCTTGCATCTCCTCCCGGTTCGAAGACACGGGTGGTGAGCGTTGCATTCAGCATACCCGGAGCACCCGTTGCTACCGGAAGCTGTATGTTGACGCCTGCTCTTCCTTCCCCATCCAGTACCCCGTTGAACACATCCGCCCGGACGGTCGTAAAGTCCGTTGCCGGATTGTTGAACAGGTATTGTCCGTAGTTCTTGAACTGCGTATTGACTTTCGATAAGGACATTTCGACCTTTGCTTTCAGTCGCGATGCGGTGGCTCCCGTCAGCCATGAAGAAGTAAGCGGGGCATATACGTCTTTGCTCGAAGCCTGAAGGATGGTTGGCAAAGCCAGCGTAATCTTCAGACGGTTCGGCTTGATGGTTTCGATGCGCAGCCCCTTGTGGAAGGCAGTTCCTCCTACTTTCACGTAGGCATTCCATAATCCGGTGGGATCGTCGGCTTGTGTGGGCACGGCAAATGTATAAAATCCGTTTGTACCCTGCGTAGAGATCATTTTGGTATAGAACTGTCCTCTTGGATTGTAAATCTCCAATGCTACCGGATGTTTGTCCGGAATGCGTTTCTCCCGGTCTTCCAGCATGAAGGAAATATGCAGTGTATCTCCCGGACGCCATACGCCTCTCTCGCCATAGACAAATCCTTTCAGACCTTTCTGAATGTCTTTTCCTCCCACATCGAACCGGCTGACCGACTGCTCTTCGCCATCGACCACGCGTACATATGCCTTTTGCTTGTCCGCTTCGGCTACCGCTATGAAAGGAACTCTCTTCGGAGTGATTTCTACCAGCCCTTCACCGTTCGTCTCTCCCTTTCCAATCGGCTGGAGCTGGAAGTTGTAAATCGTTACCTGTGCTTTCGCTACCGGCTTTGTATCCAGAATGTTATTTACCGCAATCCACAACTTATTCAGTGAATTACGTTTCACAATCATTCCCAGATTGGAGGCAAAGATATTGCAGGCAGCTATCCGGTCGGAATTCATATAGTAGGACGGATGGCAGGGATTATCCCGTTCTGTCCATCGGTACTGGCTCCAGTCCATCGGCACGCTGCCGTTATAATAATAGTATGTTTCCGGAGTGTCCCATACCGCTTCATCGTCTTCCGACAATGTCTCTCCGCTGACTTTGGTCAGGTTGTCGGAAGACTTGTTGTCGGCAAACTGCATTTCCTTGTTTTCACTTCCCCCGCAAGGATAAGCGGAGTATTCTTGGCGGAACGAGAGGATGACACGGTAAATGGCTCCCGGCTCCTGATGAATCAATCCGGCAAGGTCTATCGAATAGTCTTCCCAACGGTGCACATCTTTGGAAGAATCTTTCGCCAGCCACAATGTCTTTTTATAAACCAGTCGTCCCGAACGGCGCAATTCATTAGCTGAGGAGAGCGAATTGTTCTGCATGAACATCAATACGTTGTTTTCGAAAATACGGATCACGCTCAAATCCACCGCATATAGATTGACGGCACGGAAGGGGATGATCAGACTTTTCGAATCGGGCAGGATAGCAGCGGAAGTAGCCATTTCTACCTGCGGTTTCAGGTTCAGTTCGCTGAATGAGATGGAATGGGAAGTGCCCAGCGGTTTGTCCTGGCTGTTTCTTATTCCTTCATGGATATTCAGTGTCAGTTTATTCTGTTTGCCGGCTTCGAAGTAAACGAATACTTTATTCTCTTTGATCTGGAAAATAGAGGAAGAAACTTCCGGCACGTCGATGAGTCCTTTCAAGTCCTGTGTGTTGGATACAGGGTCGGAGAATATGATTTCAATTCCGTTTTCCGGTTGGTCGATGCGTACGGCGGACAGGAAGCGGAAACTGTTCTTTGCCGGGATCAGAATACTTTCGTTTTGGGTACGGTCGATGCCTGCCGGATTGCCTTTGGCGGTAATTTCCAGTTGGTAATCTTCCGCCTCCCTTGTTATCTGACTGATGCTGAATGCGTATCGGGTCGGGTGATCTGTCTGGGTGATTTCAATCGGATAGCTTTTGTTCTTTTCGCTTCCGGCTGTGAGCATTTTCTCTACTTCCTCTTTTTTCACTACATCGCTGAAACGTATTTCACCCGTTACGGTCACTTGGTCGGGCTGGGTGGCTGTGACGGTTATCGGATCGGTATGAATACTAAAGTTTCGTTCCTGCACGCGGAAGGAGAAGTTGAATTCTTCCAGCTTTTTGTCTACATCGACGAAATCTCCCAGGTGGAAGGTTCCTTCGTAAAAGGCACCTGGTTTCAGTGCCCCTTCTTCGGGGACAAATTCAATGGTATTGTTGCTGACCCAATACGTTTTTCCTTTCAATGAAGGAGAGAAACTGAACGGATTGTCTTTCAGTTCCTGATTCAGGTCTACCATCGGCTGGTCCTGTGTCAGTTCTATGCGTATCGTTGAGTTTTGCGAAATCACTCCTCCCGTATAAGCATTGACGTATGGAGCGTATTCGGCAGAAGGAATAATGTCTTTCTGATTACTTTTACAGGACGAAAATCCCGCAATTACTGTCAAAAGAATCAAGAATAGTCCGGCAGCAGTGCTGCATCTGGTTTTAATTTGTCCCATAGCGATGAGGTTTTATGATTCAACAAACAAATATACAGTTTTTATGGAAGAATTCTCTTAAATCTGCTTACTTTTGTACATTCAAATCATGTATTTATGGGAAGAAAGCAAGAATATAAAGAGACGAATTTGGAGTTCTTAAAAGAATTGTCATCGCAGGAAGGTGTTTATGCCTTGCCTTGCGGCATCTATTATAAGGTTTTGGAGACCGGTACGGGGACTGTTTTTCCTAATGTGCGGAGTATTGTTACCGTTCATTATAAGGGGAGTCTGATTAACGGTCGGGTGTTCGATAATTCTTATGAACGTAATTGTCCGGAAGCTTTCCGCCTCTGCGATGTAATAGATGGTTGGCAACTGGCGCTCCAACGGATGCGTGCGGGAGATAAATGGATCATCTATATACCTTACACGATGGGATATGGAACCCGTGCATCCGGTCCGATTCCGGCTTTTTCGACATTGGTATTTGAGGTAGAGCTTTTGGGAGTTGCATAACTAACGAAGAAAGATATGAAAGTGGAAATAAGAAGCAAAGTGGTGATATTGCTATGTATCGTTCTGGCAGTTTTTTCTTCCTGTATCACGGACGATGATGATGATAGGGGAGACTTTGCTCTTGTTGCCGGTGACGCCCTTCCTCAGTTTTCGGTAGAGATGAGTGATGGGGGAGTGTTGAATACGCAGTCATTTAGCGGGAAGGTTGGAGTGATTGTCTTTTTTCATACGGATTGTCCGGATTGTCAGAAAGAACTTCCGGTTATTCAGAAAGTTTATGATACGTATAAAGAGAATCCGGATGTATTATTGTCTTGTATCAGCCGTTCGGAATCGGGCTCTGAAGTACAAGCCTATTGGGAAAAACATTCGTTTACCTTGCCTTTTTCCGCTCAGAATGATGATGCTGTCTTTTCGCTTTTTGCTTCCCATACCATTCCCCGTATATTGATAACAGACAAGGAGGGGATTATTCGTGCTGTATATACAGATGATCCTTTGGCGACCTATCAAGAATTGGCAAAAGATATCGATGCTGTCTTAATCGATAAGTTGTCCGGGAATGAACGATAGCTCATTTGTTGCAAATCAACAGGTGGTTTAATCTGGCTTTTTCTATTATTAATGGTGCAAATAGTATACATCTGTGTGAGTGCGAAAGAACAGATATACGGCACTGTCCACAATTTTGTGTAACTAATCTCATGTCTTTAGTAATGTTATGACTTCATTTCTAAGCTTTGGCAGATGATTAATAACCATGCTCCAAAGTATATCTACAGATAGACTATCATAGCCATGTATGATATAATTTCTGGCATCTACTATTTTACGAGAATTGGTTATAGCTATATCCTTATCAACTTTTAGTATTCTATTCATAGCTTCACCAATGATTTCTATATTCCTTTCAACGGCTCGTCTAAGGCATAGGTTACTATAGAAGTCATCATAAACTTTAGGAGCATTGCCGAAGAAACCTTCCACTTCTTCAATGGCAGTTAGAATATCTTGCAAGTGTTTCTTTATTAAGTCATCCATAGATTAAAGTTTTAGTTGCATCCACATTCTTCTTCAGATATGGATTCTTAATCGTTTGTTCTTCCAGTAAATCAACTTCTCTGCCAAACAGATTCTCTAAAGCATATTTGAAATCAAAGTAATTATCAAAGTAATCACTTACTTCTGCTTTATTGAAATCTACTACTAAATCAATATCACTGTTGTCGTTAAAGCGATTTGTAAGGATAGAACCAAACACAAATAGCTTATGTACCTTATGTTTCTTGCATAAGTCTATAATCTTCTGGATATTGTTCTCTATTAGTTTCATGTGGCTGTCTCCTTTCAATGCAAAGATAATGAATTAGTTTCTAATTAACAATCTTGTTTATGGGGAAGTTGTCAGATTCAACCTTTTTACATTAACACTAACATGAGTTCAAATAGAGAAGCATGGACCAGTAGGCTATTTGGCGGATGAGATAAAGGAGACTGTAGTAACAGAGTATGTATATCATCCTGTAGATGTCACCCTATTCAATATACTATTACCGTTTCTTCCGAATCTTAAATGTAGCAAGATTCCCTTTATGGTCGCTGGGCCAAATATAAGAAGGCGTCAGAATCTTATCCTTAGAATCGTTTTCTGTTATTTTTCCCCGGACAACTGTTTCGGAGGGACCTACCAACTTGCTATCCTTCATGGAAAGCATCGACTCCAATGGATAATAATAAATGAAATCAATCCGGTCACGTTCGTCTGCCTCAGGCGCCCAAGCCAACTTTTCCAGTTTAGCCTCTTCTGCGAGTTTGTTTCCGGCAGGGAATGTAAAACCGGGATATCGAACTGTATTGGGAAATTTTTCACGATAAGCATCTTTGAATCCTGCTTCGCTCAGCATCATTGAGCAGTCCCAATGAATGACAGCCCCATTATGATCCCACAAATCCTTTGTATCTGCCTGCCAGTCTAAATGAGAGGGCTCATTAAAATCTCCTCCCATGATTATCGGGCGGCCTTGTTGAATGTCAGATTGTACTTCCTGAATAAAAGCACGGATGGTTTCATCCCGAAAAGACTGTCTGTTTGCTTTCAAGACTTCTTCTTCATCCGTTATCGGCATCTCCATCTTCTTCCAGGTAGTACCATTATATCCGCGTGGCATATAGCACTGATAATGCCGGTAATCCAGATGACAAGAGTAGAAAGATACGGGTTGGCCTTCGATTGTTGCAACCATTTTCACCATAGCACGACCTTCGTCACCGGGTACGATGCAGCATTTGGTCCAACTGTCCGGCTTGAATTTACTCAAAACACCGATTGCGAGATCAAATGTTTCTCCATAATAGTGTTTTCCTCTCTTCTCCAGCTCTTCGATCACATGAGGGATAAACTGTTTTCCGTCTCTGATTTCGCACAGAAAAACGACATCCGCATCCATCTCATCCAGTACATCAATAATGCCTTGGTCTCCGTTGGGTACTTTAGTACATCCATGCCACAGGTTTAATTGGAAAACGGTAAAAGTGTCTTTCGCTTTTGCATGGCAAACATTGACCAGACAAAACAAGCAAAGTAATAATAGTAAGTTCTTTTTCATATCGTGTCTTTTATATTCTTCTTAATCTGATTTGCGTATCGATAAAATAGAGATCGTTATCTATTCCATATAATACATTGTTGGGTACTGCATCGAATATCTCATACTCTTTATTATGGAATTCATCCAGATAATCTGTTTCAAAACCAATGGCATTCATGTATTCAGCGATTTCATCTTCTGTAGCTTCTCGTTTGGCAATAATATATGGCTGAGTAAGAACTGCACAAAATTCATGTTTGCTGTTGTATGCGAAGCCGATCATTTCGTACGGGACATTACTGAAGTAATGATTGTGTGCAAAGATACGGATAAAGAAGTTTTCTAAATCTTCCCCAGCATATTCAAAATTATTCAGTTTGATGACTGATACGCTACCATCGTGAAAAACTTCGTTCTCTCCACCTTTATCCATATAAGTAATATTAAGATGAGATAAGTCGATCCACAAATGATTGGAATCAGCTAGTTTTTTTAGCTCTTCAGTTTGCGCTCTCTTATAGCTTTCTGTTGCTTCAGCATTTTCTGTTGCTTCCTTACTTCTTCTGGCGATACAGGCTGCTTGCTCCAAGAGGCAATTGACTGGCGGGTACGCTCTATCCATTCTTTGTGAAATTCGTTGATGTATTCCATAACCATAGTTAATTATGAGTTCATGCAAAAGTAATACATTTTTTAATTATTCCAATCTATTTATGTGCTTTTTGAATTTTCTTCTTCGGCCAGTTCTTTTATTTCTTTATTCAGAAAGACTGATAATACAGTTCTTACTATAACTACACCTCCTAAAATAGCCAGTTCGTCTAAAGTCGGGTCTACTACGGTCTTTAGTATGTCTGATGCAATTAGAAATTCTAATCCCAATAAAAGGTAACTGCCGAAATCAGCTCTCAGCTGCCGGACATTATTGATGGTATAGGTTCCGTTGATCCGTTTGAATTCGTTACGGAGAAAAGCGATGAATCCTACGAATACTCCATAGGTTACAATCAATAAGCTGATTACGCCAATGATGGTGGCCAGTATGTTTAAAAATGTCAGTAGCATCGTTTCATAATGTTTGGTTATATTGTAATAACAAGTTATCCTGTATAAAAGTTTTGTATTGTGATGTAGAAAACGGATAATTCGTTATTGTCAAATTCCTGACATTTGACTACTATGGAGGAATAGTCGATGAAATACTTGCTGCCCCGTTTTACCTGATTATGTTATTTCATTATACATATTGGCAAATTCAATCTGCCTTGTACGCCTCTGGTATCTATTCTGCTTTCTTTGGGACCTGGAATAAGTGGGCTATAGTTTAAGATATGGCGTATTCTTTTTCGTTGTTCTAAAGTTATTTCATTATAAAAGCAATATGCATAATCCATAATGTTGTGTGCTTCATATTCTCCTTTTTCACAGCTATATCGTTTAGCTAAATCTTTTAATTGATATTTATTCTGTTTATCCAAATTGTTAAGCCATTGTTCATACTCACTACGGTTATAACTGGGAGTATCTTTGCAATAATCCGTATCGGTACACATTGAAGTGGTCCCTCCTTCTGAGAATACATGACGTAATCCTAAATAGTGTCCGAGTTCGTGTGCTAATGTTATTGCAGCATCGTTTTGATTAATTCTTTCATCTGTACTTTGCTCATAAATATATGAACTATTGATCGATATACAATATGGGAAACTCAAATTCTCTAAAGTGATCCACGAAGCTGATACCTGTTGAGTCCCTTCTAAAAAAAAGTCCTTTAAACTATATGGAAATGTAGATATGCCTAAAATCTGCGAATCCGTAAAAGGATATACCATTATGTTAATGTATTCATTGGGTTCCCATAGTAAAGATGTATATTTTCCTGTATTATCTCTCATAAACTTTTCGCAATCAATAGGAAGCTCATTAAATGGCACTCTTTCTACTCCAGGTTCTGGTAATGTGGTTCCATTCTTATCTTTGGTTGCTAATACAAATTCGAGATTTATATCAATTCCACACTTTTCAGATTGATAGAAATGGTTAGCTCGCACTAATACATCTTTTAAATGGTCTTCTTTTATATATTGATTTATGTCATTTTCGTTTTGATAAAGAACATGGAAAATAACGGGTAACTGATAGTGTATTTTATCTAAATCTTGATTAACTTCTCCTTTTTGTTGTGAAATCTTAATTGTTTGGTTTATCCCTTGGGCGGATATGATTAGATTAGTTTGTCTGTTTGCATGTTTGGTGTTAGCTAGAATTTTTATAGTAAGTATATCGTTTCCTTCTCCTTGATATTTGTCTGGTATGCACCAATCAGCTGAATTTGCGATGATCCATTCAGAATTAGATGTGATAGCAACAGTTATTTTCCCTCCGTTATTGTCGATGTTGCGGAAGATGTTTTGTGAAATTTCAAGTTTTATATCATCGATTTTCTCCGAATGATCACAGCTTGTGGCTAGAAATAGTAATGTAAAGAGAATAGTGTTATATACAATTTTCATAGCTTTTATTTATAAAAGCCGTAATTTCTCATTTTCAAGAAAAGGGAAATTACGGCTTTGGGATATTTGTAACCTTTACTGAATTTCTACTTTTACTGTAAAGATTGGTGGGCTTTAGTCACGAGTTCCGGTAAAAGTGGTCATACTTCCTGCATTATTAAGGAAACTTATAGTCATTGCTTTACCTGTAACAGTTATGTTGATACCAGATGAGCTTTCGCTTGAAAGAATGTATTGATTGCCTTCTTTAGTAACATTGTAATTTTCACTACCGTTATCTGTGTAGAAGTCAGCGGTAACTTTTACTACAGAAGAAGATACTTTGGTGACAGTGACTACATATGCATCAGCTGTAACATTAGTTCCAACTTTGAGTTTACCTGTATAAACTCCTGCTATGCTGGCACTGAAATCACCAGACGTTTCATCATCATCATCTCCACATGATACAAATGACAGGCTTGATATAAGCACAATCATCAACATACTTAAAATTCTAAATTGTTTCATCTTTTTTGTTTTTAATGTGTAATCTTTTTAGTCATATACTTTGGTTGTCTTAAAAAACTTTGCAAAGATACATGCTCTTTAAACATAAATATCCTTTTAATTGTTGCTGTTTTATATACAAGGTTGTAGAAGATATTTCTATGTTCTGTTGTTATATATATCAGAATATATTTGGAAGAAATTGTATTCTAATATAATGGATATACGTAACAACAGTTCTGTATCTAAGCTCTGTCTTCTAAATATATTATATACATTAGTTCGATCGCAATAGAGTCGTCTTGCGAACCATGTGACCGAGCGTTCTTGGCGATGGAGCTCTTTTTCAATAATTTGTCCGATGTGTGTCATACTGGATTATTTTCGAGAGTTTATTTTATGTAATTCTTTATTTTCTAAAATTCTCTCTTTATATCCTCTTCTCTTTTTAATAATTTATGGATATTATTATCTCATTGCAAAGATATGTTATAAGCTGGTTCATGGTAAGAATTTGTTGTAGAGAACTAAACAACGATAGTGTAGATTATTTGTAACAATCATCATCTTTTTTATAAAAATAGGAGAGTGCCTTATAAAAAATTCTCTCCTGTATAATAATAAGTAACTTTTATTACTTAGCTAAGGCCTGAGCTACGTCTACAGCGCAAGCCACAGTGCAACTTACCATTGGGGTGTTACCAATTCCCAAGAATCCTATTATTTCGGCTTCTTGTAAACTATAGCAATCTGTTATTAATCAATACTATAATAGTTATTCATAAATGATTTGAGTTGGCAAAAGATATTAATTCTTCGATTTGCCCTCTCTCATAGCTTTCTGCTGGTTCAAGCGTTCCTGCTGCTTCAAGCGTTCCTGCTGCTTCTTTTGATTATGATTTTATGTAAATGTAGCTATTCATTGTATATAAATCTATCATTCAACAATTCTAAATGATAGGTGAGATAAGGTATCTAAAACTACCATCTACTTCAAATTACCACAAATAAAAAACTCCTGTAATCACATGGACTACAGGAGTTTAT